>Ga0172376_10001523_pt1 | contig 29467 bp, 26 predicted proteins | sample Lak35m_FD_121114 | JGI IMG/M metagenome (GOLD analysis project Ga0172376, IMG submission 121114) | Freshwater microbial communities from Kabuno Bay, South-Kivu, Congo - kab_092012_35m | ecosystem: Environmental > Aquatic > Freshwater > Lake | place: Democratic Republic of the Congo: South-Kivu...
GCCCGCCTTTAGTTGCAACTGAAACTGTTACGAATGTAACTTTTGTGGGCCGCCACGTCTAGAGGGTAGGATAATTGCAATGTTGAGAAATTCCGAAACTAGGGCAGATGCCGACACGATGTCGCGGGCGCTTCGCGCGGCGGCGGACGCAGCGCGGCTGCGCTTGCTGCGCCTCTGCGCGGATCGTCCAACGAGCGTGTCAGAGCTGGCGGCGGCGACCTCCGACAGCGAGCCGAACGTGTCGCGTCATTTGAAGCAGCTCGCGCAAGCAGGGTTGTTGCGTCGCGTTCGACGCGGTCAGCGCGTCGAGTATCAGCCGGCGACCGACGCGGGGTTCCCGGCAGAGCTTCTCGGCTTGTTGCTCTCGCGGCTCGCGCCCGATGACGCCGCGCTGCGCGAGGCGAGGGCGCGTTTACACGCCATCGAGGCAGGCGCACGGGCGAGCTTGCGGGGTTCAGCAGCCGATTGGGTGGTCACGAGCCGTCTTGGACGCAGCTTGCGCGGCGCACTCGGCAGCGAGTTCTCGCGCGATATCGCGGGCGCGCGGGTGCTCGTTCGGAGTCAGCATCGCGAGGTCCTCGAAGCCTTGCTCCAAGATGATCAACGTAGCGCCCTGCCAGGAGGCGCACCGCGTGTCACCTTGCGTGCAACCTCCAAGCCCGAAAAGAACGTGTTGCAGTCCTGGCTCGAGGCCGAAGGGTTCGATGCCGAGGTGCTGACGAGTGGAGAGGTGCGTACCGGCGGAGTCTTCGATGTGTGTCTCGAAGCGCCGCTCCACGATGAGCTTCGCGAACTCGACCAACTTCCGGCGCTGTTGCAGCGCGCTCGCGCGCGCCTCGGCGATGCCGGCGTGCTCTGGTGCGTGGTGCCGTACGACTTGCTCGAAGAGCAGGGGTCTCCGCCGACGCGCTTGCGAACGCTGCTCGCGGAGTGCGGTATCGATTGTCTGGCCATCGCGCCTGTCGAGGCAGAAGGTCGTCATGTTCTCGTTGCACGAGGTCGCGTACGTGCCACGCGATCCGTCATCACCACCTCGACCTCTCAGTCCGCCGCCGTTCGCGGCTAACTGCGTCGTTTTCGTCTGAGGAGCTTGCCCATGTCTGCCGAACCGATCCGCGTGTCCTTCGAATTCTTTCCGCCTGCCGATGCGGCGATGGAAGCGACCTTGTGGCAATCGGTACAGCGCCTTGCGCCGCTCGCGCCGCGATTTGTCTCAGTGACCTATGGCGCAGATGGGTCGACGCGCGATCGCACTCACGCGCTCGTCAAGAGAATTCAGTCCGAGACAGTGCTGACCGGTGCACCGCACCTCACCTGTGTCGGTGCGCCGCGCAGTGAAGTACTCGAGATCGCTCGAAAATATTGGGACGAGGGCGTTCGTCATATCGTCGCATTGCGGGGCGATGCCCCCCAGGGCGTCACGAAGTACGAGCCTCATCCGGATGGCTTTGCGTACGGCGCGGACCTTGTTGCCGGGTTGCGTTCCGTGGCCGATTTCGACATCTCGGTTGCAGCCTACCCCGAGACCCACCCAGAGGCGAGTTCGCCCGAGGCAGATCTCGAGAATTTCCGTCGCAAAGTCGATGCGGGCGCCACGCGAGCGATCACGCAGTTTTTCTTTGATACCGACGACTACTTACGGTTTCGCGATCGCTGTGTTGCCGTTGGCATCGACATCAGTATCGTGCCGGGCATTCTGCCGATCACGCGCTTTCCGCAAGTCACGCGCTTCGCTGCGCGTTGCGGAGCGAAAATTCCAAGCTGGCTCGCCGATCGTTTCGCGGGGCTCGATGATGATCCTGAGACTCGACGGCTCATCGCCGCCAATGTGGCGATTGAACAGGTGTCGCGTCTGCGACGGCACGGCGTCAGTGAGTTTCACTTTTACACCTTGAACCGTGCTGAGTTGACGTACGCCATTTGTCATGCGCTCGGCTTGCGTCCGCAGAACTCCGGAGCCTGATCATGAGTTGTTGCCCGACGCATCTACCGCATTTGTCGCATGCCGAACCGCATCGCGCACTCGACGATCGGACGGTGAGCGCGAAGGCCTCGCCTTATTCGGTGGTCCCCGTCGATGTGAAGGCCCGGGACAAGCGTATACGTCGACTGCGCGAGCTCATCGGGGAGCGCATCCTGGTCATCGACGGCGCGATGGGTACGATGATCCAGCGCCACAAACTCGATGAAGCCGGTTATCGCGGCGAGCGTTTCCGAGATTACGGTCGCGACATCCGTGGAAACAACGATCTGCTCACGCTGACCCGGCCTGACATCGTCGCTGGTATTCACCGAGCGTATTTCGAGGCCGGTGCGGACATCATCGAGACGAACACGTTCAATGCGACCACCGTCGCGCAGGCCGACTACGGCATGGAAGCTTTGGTTCCTGAACTCAATTATCAGGCGGCGCGGATCGCGCGCGAGATCGCCGACGAGGTGACTGCAGCGACGGGTTCCCCGCGCTTCGTGGCCGGTACGCTGGGGCCGACCAATCGCACCGCTTCGATTTCGCCGGACGTCAACGATCCCGGTGCGCGCAACATCAATTTTGATCAGCTCGTCATCGCCTATGCGGAGGCGACCCGTTCGCTGGTGCAGGGCGGCGCGGACATTTTGTTGATCGAGACCATCTTCGATACGTTGAACGCCAAAGCAGCCCTTTTCGCCGTACGCCAGGTCCAGGCGGAGCTCGGTATCGATCTTCCGGTGATGGTGTCGGGCACGATCACCGATGCATCGGGTCGGACGCTGTCAGGTCAAACGACCGAGGCGTTCTGGAACTCCGTGCGTCATGGCGAGTTGTTCGCGATTGGTCTCAATTGTGCGCTCGGTGCTTCGGATATGCGACCGTATGTGGCTGAGCTGTCGCGGATTTCCGATCGTTACGTCTCCGCACATCCCAACGCCGGCTTACCCAACGCGTTTGGCGAGTACGATGAAACACCCGAGCAAACGGCCGCAATCCTTGCAGAGTTCGCGCAGTCAGGGTTACTCAATATCGTCGGTGGATGCTGTGGCACGACGCCCGATCATATTCGACTCATCGCCGACGCCGTTCGTGGGGTGAAGCCGCGCCGGCGTGAAAACGTCGAAGTGAAGTGTCGACTCTCGGGTCTCGAGCCGCTCAACATCAGCGACGAGACGTTGTTCGTGAACGTCGGCGAGCGCACCAACGTCACGGGCTCGGCCAAGTTCCGCAAACTCATCGAGGCCAATGATTACGCTGCGGCCGTCGATATCGCGCGACAGCAGGTCGCCGCGGGCGCGCAGATCATCGACGTCAACATGGACGAGGGCATGCTCGACTCCGAAGCAGCCATGGTTCGCTTCCTTAATCTCATCGCCTCCGAACCCGACATTGCTCGCGTGCCCGTGATGATCGACTCCTCGAAGTGGACGGTCATCGAGTCGGGCCTCAAGTGCGTGCAAGGCAAAGCGATCGTGAACTCGATCAGTCTGAAGGAGGGCGAGGAGGCCTTCATCGAGCAGGCCCGGAACGTTCGGGCTTACGGTGCGGCGGTGGTCGTCATGGCCTTCGACGAAAAAGGACAAGCCGATAGCATCGAGCGGAAGGCGGCTATTTGCGCGCGCTCGTATGACGTACTGACCAAGAAGGTCGGCTTCCCGCCTGAGGACATCATTTTTGATCCCAATATCTTTGCAGTGGCCACTGGGATCGAGGAACACGCGAATTACGGCGTCGATTTCATCGAAGCGACGCGACTGATCAAGGCGCGTTTGCCGCATGCGATGGTCAGCGGCGGCGTCAGTAACGTTTCGTTCTCTTTCCGTGGGAACGATCCGGTGCGCGAGGCGATGCATAGTGTGTTTCTTTATCACGCCATCCGTGCCGGCATGGATATGGGCATCGTCAACGCAGGGCAGTTGGCGATCTATGCCGATATCCAACCTGAGCTGCGCGAGGCGGTGGAGGATGTGATCCTTAATCGCCGTTCGGATGCGACGGAGCGGTTGCTTGCGATCGCGGGCCGCTACAAGGGTGAAGCGGGTACCCAGCGCGAAGTCGATCTTGAATGGCGTACGCTCCCCGTGACAAAGCGGCTCGAACACGCGCTCGTCAAAGGACTCGACGAGTTTATTGTCGAAGATACCGAGGCCGCGCGGCTTGAAGCCGATCACCCGATCAAGGTCATCGAAGGTCCCTTGATGGATGGCATGAATGTCGTCGGCGATTTGTTCGGCGCTGGCAAGATGTTTTTGCCGCAGGTGGTCAAAAGTGCGCGCGTCATGAAAAAGGCGGTGGCCCATCTCGTGCCCTTCATCGAGCGCGAGAAGTCGGGCGCAGCACGAAGCAACGGAAAGATCGTGCTCGCCACCGTCAAAGGCGATGTTCACGACATCGGCAAGAACATCGTGGGCGTCGTGCTGCAGTGCAACAACTTCGAAGTCATCGATCTTGGGGTGATGGTGCCCGCCGAGCGCATTCTCGATGTCGCGCGACGTGAGAATGCCGCGCTCATCGGATTGTCGGGTCTGATCACGCCGTCGCTCGACGAGATGGTGCATGTCGCGCGCGAGATGCATCGTCAAGGGTTTTCCGTGCCACTGCTGATCGGGGGTGCGACCACTTCACCCGCGCACACGTCGGTGAAGATCGCGCCCCAGTACCGCGAGCCGGTGGTGTACGTCAAAGACGCTTCGCGCGCCGTTGGCGTATGCCAATCCTTGGTGACGCCGACGGCGAAACCTGCCTTCGTCAAAAAAATATCCGAAGAGCATGAGCGTCGGCGTGAGCAGCACGCCGGCAAGACGGTGAAACAGCCCGAGGCGAATCTCTCTGCGGCCCGCGCGAATCGACGACGGATCGATTGGCAGGCGTATCGATCCGTGGCGCCGCTCAGACCCGGAGTGCAGGTGTTCGAGGATTACCCGCTCGCCGATCTTCTCGACTACATCGATTGGATGCCGTTCTTCAATGCTTGGGAGTTCGCCGGTAAGTTTCCGGACATCCTCACCGATCCCATCGTTGGCGAGGCGGCGAGCAACCTTTATGCCGATGCTCGCCGCATGCTCAAGCAAATCGTTGCGGGTAACTGGTTGTCGGTTCGTGCGGTACTGGGCTTCTTCCCGGCCAATTCCGTGGGCGATGACATCGAGGTTTACACGGGAGAGGATCGACGTGAAGTTTTAATGACTCTCAATCATCTTCGTCAGCAGAAGGGCAAGCCGGCAGGTCAGCCCCACGAATGTCTGTCGGACTACGTGGCACCTCGTGATAGCGGTGTTCGCGATTACATCGGTGGTTTTGCCGTGACAACGGGGGTCGGCATTGAGGAGCATGTTGCGCGTTTCGAAGCGGCGCATGATGACTACTCGAGCATCATGCTGAAGGCGCTTGCCGATCGTTTTGCGGAAGCGGCGGCCGAGCACTTCCATGAGCGCGCGCGTCGCGAGCTTTGGGGCTACGACACCGCGGAGCAACTGACGAATCAACAACTGATCCGCGAAGAGTATCGCGGGATTCGGCCGGCACCGGGATATCCGGCGTGCCCCGACCACACCGAAAAAGCCAAGCTGTGGCAGCTGCTCGATGTCGAGCGCAATACGGGTATCCGGCTCACCGAGAGTTTCGCGATGTATCCGACGGCGGCGGTGAGCGGTTGGTACATCGCACACCCGGAGTCTCATTACTTCGCTATCGGCAAGATCGATCGAGATCAGGTCGAAGATTACGCCCGACGCAAGGGTCAGAGCGTCGACGAGATTGATCGTTGGCTTGCACCGAATCTCGGTTACGACCGGGCCTGACGAGGCGGATAGAGCGGTTGAGGTTTCCGATCTTCATCGACTTCGCGCCTCGATCGGATCATCGTCGTCGAGCTGCTTCAGGAATGACGGGCCCCCGAGCGCCCGCATCTGCCCCATGATGCTGTCGCGTCGCTTCTGGACGTAGTTCGACGGTCGATCTGCGCGGAATCGTTTCGGGTTCGGCAGCACGGCGGCCAGCGTCGCAGCCTCCCGGCGCGTGAGTCGTGAGGCGTCCTTGTCAAAAAATCTTTGAGCAGCCGCCTGAATGCCGTAAGTGCCGGGCCCGAACTCGGCCAGGTTGAGGTAGACCTCCAAGATTCGTTCTTTGGGCCATACCGCCTCGATGAGGACGGTGAAGTACACCTCGAGGCCTTTACGCGCCCAGCTACGCCCCGACCAAAGAAAAAGGTTCTTGGCCACCTGCTGCGAGATAGTGCTGGCCCCACGCTTGCGCTTGCTTTTGGCGTTGTGTTGAACAGCCTTGCGGATCGACTCGAAATCGAAGCCAGCATGGAAAGGAAACTGCTGATCTTCAGCCGCGATGGCTGCCATCGCCGCATGCGGGGAGATACGCTCGAGCGGCTCCCAGTCGTAAGTGTTCGAGTAACGAAAATCGCCTTGTCCCAAAGCCGCAGCGCGGGTGGCGATCATGAAAGCCGACGTCGGTGGCGGCACCCAGCGCAACAGCACCACGAGCGCAATCGAGGCGCCGACTGCGATGAGCACGGCGCGCAGTAGCCAACGACCGACTCGGGCGAAACTCAGGCGGCGTTCTCTCGGGTGACTGAGTCAATCACCACGTCATCTACGGGAACATCGCCATGGCCGCAGCGACGCGTGGTCGGCACCTCCGCGATGGCATCGACGACATCCATTCCTGCCGTCACGCGTCCAAAGACGGCATAGCCGTAGTTACCGGGCTGATGGTTCAGGAAATCGTTATCGACGAGGTTGATGAAAAACTGCGAGGTGGCGCTGTGTACGTCGCTGGTGCGGGCCATGGCGAGCGTGCCGCGCAGGTTTTCGAGTCCGTTGGTCGCTTCGTTATGAATGGGTGGCCGCGTATCTTTTTGTTCCATGCCCGGAGCAAAGCCGCCGCCTTGAATCATGAAGCCGGGAATCACGCGGTGAAAAAGGGTCCCGTCGAAATGACCGTCGTCGACGTAGCGTAAAAAATTGGCACAGGACTCAGGTGCTTCTTTTTCGTAAAGCTCGACGGTGAACTCTCCGGCACGGGTCTTGAACTTGAGCATGCGTAACTTCCGTTGACTAAAAAATAGTGGGGGCACTCGGCGTCAGGGCCATTGACCCTCGGTCACGCGCTCCTGACCCGACAGGTCTAGATGAGAGACTACGTGAGCGAAACCCCGCGCGACAAGTTTTGAACGCAGTGCTTCGCCTTGTCGGATGCCATGTTCCAGCAGTAACCGACCCCCGTGTTCGAGATGCCGCGGTGCTTCGTCGATCAGATGATGAAGGTCGCGGAGGGCGTCGGGTCCGGGCGTCAGCGCCTCGCGAGGTTCGTGACGCAGCGAGTCACCGCCGAGTAACGGGTCGTCTGCCGAAACATAAGGGGGATTGGACACCACGATATCGAAATGTCGATCGACGATGGGCCCGAACCAATCACCCTGCAACAACTCGAGATTGGATACGGCATGACGTGAGGCGTTACGCCGAGCGACGATGAGCGCTTCCGAGGACCTCTCGATGGCGGTCACACGCCAACCCGGACGCTCGTGCGCGAGCGCGATGGCGATGGCGCCTGAGCCGGTACCCAAATCGAGGATGCGGGGTAGGGCATTGCCGGCGCGCTCGAGTGCATCGCCGATGCATAGCGCTCGTTCGACGAGCAGCTCGGTCTCGGGTCGCGGCACGAGTACGGCTGGACTGACTTCGAAGTTGAGCGACCAGAATTCTCGCTCGCCGATCAGATACGCGAGGGGTTCTCCTCGGCATCGCCTCGCGAGCCACTCCTCGACGTGGGTGCGCTCGGTGCTCGACAGCACGCGATCGGGGTCCGTGTAGAGCGTGCTTCGCGGCAGTCCAAGACAGGAGAGAACCAAGGCTTCTGCCTCACGCAAGGCGTCGAAGTGAGGCGCATGACCCGCAGCGACATGAGTTGGAGTGCATCGCGTCGTCTCGAGTGCCGAGGCCGCTGCGGCGATGATGTCGCGAAGGCGAGTAGGCAGATCTCTCGGGGCTGACGGTGTAACCGAATTTTGCTGCATGGCAGCGCTAGTTTGGCACGATCGGCCATGGGCTCTGCTAGATTGCACGGGTGAAAGACAGCACTTTCCCTGCCGATCGTTTGTTGCCGCCGCGGGCGGCCACCCTAAGCGAATCCCTGGATGCCGGCTTTGTGTTGTTTCGTCGGTCGCTCGTCGGTTGTCTTCCGCTATCGCTCTTGGCTGTGCTGCTCGGGCAGTTACCGTCGGTCTATTTGCTCTCGACCCACCAGTCGCTCTCGCTTGCGGACTCGAAGGATCTGAATTGGTGGGCGCTCATGCTGCTCTCGGCAGTCGGGACGCTCTGGTGTTGGCTCGCGATCATGCTGCGCCAACGGGCCGTACTCACTCCATCGACGCTGGCCGCCGATTGTCGCCTTGCGCTCGTTCGTCTGCCGACAGCGCTCGGAGTCTTGGTGTTCGGTGTCTGCGCCGTGGCTCTCGGCGTTTTGCTCCTCGTCATCCCCGGTGTTTATTTGATGGTGGCGTTCTGGCCGGCGCTTGCGCTGGTAGCTTTCGAGTCCGCGAGTCCTCGCGAGGCGCTCGATGGTGCCTTGCAACTTGCGCGGGGTTCATGGCGTGCGCTTGCGGCCAACTTGCTGGTCGTGATCATGACCCTGCTGGGGCTGTTCGTGATGGGCGCGCTGGTTGGTTTGTTCTTCGTAGAGATTCTTCGACCCTCGGCGCCCGGCGCCGATGCCTGGGTGATGGGCTTAGTGACAGGCTTATTGAGCGCTCTCTTTCAGCCGCTCTTCATCGCCTTCGGACTCGCCGCCTATGCCGATCTGCGCAACCGGCGCGTTCAGATGCCTTCTTCGGCGAGCAGCTCGGACTGATGTTCTTGTGACAAGGGCTCGATGAGATCTTCGAGTCGACCGTCGATGATCGAATCGATTTGATACAGCGTGAGATTGATGCGGTGGTCGGTCACACGACCCTGCGGAAAGTTGTACGTCCGAATACGTTCCGAGCGATCACCACTGCCCACTTGAAGTTTTCGCTCGCGCGCCTGAGCGGCATCGCGCTTCTCCTGCTCCTGGGCTTTCAGCTTCGCTTTGAGCAAGGACATCGCACGACTGCGGTTTTTGTGCTGCGAGCGCTCGTCCTGGCATTCGACCACCATTCCCGTGGGGAGATGGGTGATTCGGATCGCCGAGTCGGTTTTATTGACGTGCTGGCCTCCTGCGCCCGAGGCACGGAATGTATCGATACGCAGGTCAGCAGGGTTGATCTCGATATCTTCAACCTCATCGAGCTCGGGCAAGATGGCGACCGTCACCGCCGACGTGTGTATTCGTCCCTGCGCTTCGGTAGCGGGCACGCGTTGTACGCGATGCGTGCCTGACTCGAACTTTAACTTTGAGAACACGCTCGAGCCGATGACGCGACAAATGACCTCACGATAGCCTCCGTGCTCGCCTGCGCTCTCACTCAAGGTTTCGATCTGCCAGCCCTGACGTTCGGCGTATCGGCTGTACATGCGTAGCAGATCGCCGGCGAAGATGGCGGCTTCATCGCCCCCTGTGCCGGCGCGGATTTCGAGATAGACATTTTGTCCGTCACGAGGATCGACCGGCACGAGCATCCGTCGTAGAGCGATTTCTTCCTCGTTGATGGACGTCTCGAGTCGCTTCGCCTCATCCTCACCAAGCGTCCGCATGGCCGGATCGGCATCCTGGGTCAGGGCGCGCGCATTGGAGAGTTCATGCTCGAGACTGCGGAAGGCTGCATACCGCTCGGCGAGCGGGGTCAGCCTCGAGTATTCCATGGATAGTTCACGAAACTGGTTGGAGCCCCCGTCCACTTGGGGATCGGCCAGCAGTCGACCGACCTCTTCATAGCGGTCGGCTTGGCGATCGAGTCTTTGACGGATGGAGTCTTTCATTTGAGGTACCCCGCCAGCGGGACAGCGGGTGGCGCGATTCTCGGGGTGCGGGCGAGTGCTGACAAGCCGCCCTGTTCCGATATAGTCGGGGGACGATGCCTCGGCACTCTATTCCCGTCTCTCTACTGGTGCTCGGCCTGATGTCCGTCGGGCTTGCGAGGGCGCAGGAGCCATCCGACATCGCCGCTGCAGATCAGGCCTTGATGAAAGGGGATTGTCGAGGGGCCGTCGAAGGTTATCTCTCAGCCGGCATTACCGACCGCAACCCTCGAGTGATCGATCGTGCACTCCAGATCTCCCGCGCCTGTCGGAATTTGCCTGCGGCCTCCCGATCCGCCGATCGTCTCCTCGACCTCGATGGCGAAAACGTCGAGGCCCTGCGGCTGGTCGGCTTGGTTGCCCTCGAAACGTGGCGACTCGATCTTGCGCGCAAGGTCTATGGTGCGTTGCTCTCAAAACCGGACGTTGAGCCCGATCGGGCACTGGCCGAGTTGTTGCCTGAGTTGGCCGAGGGTGATGCGACGCATGCGGCCTGGCTGGTCCTGCGTGAGGTCATCCCTCGCGAGACGGTTTCTGGTGCGACTCTTGCGACGCTCGCACGCATCGCCTGCAATGCCGATGACCTCAACGCCTGCCTCGCGCTCGTGCAGGCCGCTCGCGCCAAAGACGCGGGGAGCGATGCGCGGACGATCAGAATGGCCGCGGCCGCCTTTGCGGCGATGGGTCAAGAAGAGACGGCCTTGGCGGAGGCCAATCTGCTCGTGCAGGGCGATCCCGAAAGTCATCGATTTGCTCGAGTCGAAACGCTCACGGCGCTGGATCGACTGGAGGAAGCGCGCGAAGAGTTGCTGACTATCGAGCGTGAGTCGACGCCGGGTAACGAACGCGTGGCGGCGGAGGCCGATCGCCGCCTGGCACTTCTGGCGCTCGCGACGGGCGATGAAGCGGAGGCGGAGCGACGTTTCGGCGCGCGCCTGGCAGCCGATCGTAGTTCGGGCGAATCGCTGTACTACCTCGCCCTCATCGCCGAGCGACGGGGTCTGCCAGATCTTGCCTTGCAGGGTCATCGGCAGCTCATTGCAGCCGGAGCGGGATTACCGCCCCGTGTCCGCGCGGCACAATTGCTGTTGGCTCGGGGCGATCGCGAAGAAGCCATGACGCTCCTCGATCAGGCGCTACGCGGAGGGCGGGTCGATGCCATCGAAGTCGAAATCGTTCGCTCGCGTGCATTGTTCGACGCGGGTTTGACGGCAGAGGCCTTCGAGGCGCTCGATCAGGCGCTCGATCGTTTTCCGGAACATCCCAATCTGCTCTACCAGCGCGCGGTGTTGCTGGATGCAGGGAAGCGCACCTCCGAAGCCGTCAAAGTATTCGAGACGCTTTTGAAGATGCGTCCGGGTGACGGCAATGTTCAGAACGCGCTCGGTTATACGCTGGCCGATCGCAAGCGCCAGCTCGGACGGGCCGAGTCCTTGATTCGGGAGGCGGTCGCCCAGCGCCCCGATAGTGCTGCATTCGTCGACAGCTTAGGTTGGGTCCGTTTTCGTCGCGGTGACAAAAAAGGCGCGACTACGCTACTCGAGCGTGCATGGAGACTCTCTCGCGAAGCGGAGATCGGCGCGCATCTCGGAGAGGTCCTCTGGGCATCAGGCGAGAAGGCGAAAGCGCGGAAAATCTGGGCGAGAGCCCTCGTCATCGCACCCGAATCCAAGCCCTTGCGAGCGACCATCGAGCGCCTTGCCGACGAGGTCATCAAAACCGAGTCCCGATGAGGATATCGGTGGTTCTGCGCATGTCTTCGTTCCGCCCGATTCGCGTGATCACTCTCGGCGTCTTGCTGGTGGCGGCCTCGCTTTCCGGTTGCGTGAGTCTGCTCGGCGTTCAGACGTTGCCGGCGATGCTGCCAACGACATGGGAGGCGCGTCGTGCCGCCTTGCAGTCTTGGGGTCGCTTCGAGTCGTACGGTCGGGTCGCGATCGCCCGAGATGGCGAAGGATTTTCCGGATCTTGGCGTTGGGCGCAGCGGGCGCAGCGCTCGACGCTGGAGCTCGAGGGCCCGCTCGGCGTGGGTGGCGTAAGACTCGATTTCAACGCGGGAGGCGGAGGCGATGAGAGTGCTCGCGTCATCCTCGAGCAGCAACTGGGCGTTGTCTTGCCCGTTGACTCGTTGCGTTACTGGATGCTCGGCGTACCTGACCCTCGCGAGAGCGGTGAAGAGCGCCTCGCCCTCGATGCTGCCCGACTCGACAGCCTTCAGCAGAACGGCTGGACCGTGACTTTCAAAGATTATGCGCGGGTGACGGGAGCCGATTATGAGCTGCCGCAGCGCATCGAGGTGAATCGGGAGTCACTTCGAGTGCGACTCGTCATCGAAGGTTGGCGCGGAGGGGCGCGATGAGCCATGAGGGATGGTCGACGCCCGGGTATGCAGCGTGGTGGCCCGCGCCCGCGAAACTCAATCTTTGTCTGCACATCACCGGTCGACGGACCGACGGCTATCACGAGTTGCAAACGATTTTTCAGCTCATCGACTTGAGCGACGAGCTGACCTTTGAAGCGGCGCCGGTCGGCGTGATCGAACGTCGGGACGATGGACTCGCCCACTCGGGCGCGCTCGCGGCCATTCCATCCGACCAAGACCTCTGCGTCCGTGCCGCACGGGCGCTCGTCTCAGCCTGCCGGGCCAAGGGTCTTCCCGAGCCGCCCTCGGGCGTCTGCATTCGCCTCCGCAAGCGTATTCCGATGGGCGGTGGTCTCGGGGGTGGCAGCTCCGATGCCGCCACGACTTTGCTCGCCCTCAATCATCTGTGGGCATTGGGGCTGACCGAGGATGAGCTCGCCGAGATCGGGCTCGCGCTCGGCGCGGACGTACCTGTTTTCGTGCGGGGTCGCTGTGCCCTCGGGGAGGGGGTGGGGAGCGTCTGACGCCCGTCACGCTGCCCGAGCGCTGGTTTCTCGTGTTACACCCCGGGGTTCTCGTACCGACCGCCGAGGTGTTCCAGGCGCCTGAATTGACACGAAATTCCCCCGTCCTCACAATACCGGCCCTTTTGGCGTCGGGGGGTCGAAACGACTGCGAACCGGTGGTGCGGCAACGCTACCCCGAGGTTGCAGAGGCGATCGACTGGTTGGCGAGGTTCGCTCCGGCGCGGTTGACGGGAACAGGATCCTGCATCTTCGCGAGTTTCGATTCCGCGGCCGCGGCCGAGCGAGTCGCAGCGCGTGTGCCGGATCTCTGGCGAGTATGGGTGGTGCGCGCGATGTCGCGGTCCCCCGTGTTCTCCCGGCTGCAGGGTCATCCTTCGCCAAGCTGATTTTTTTAGGCACCGCGTCTGCTGGGGTGTCGCCAAGTGGTAAGGCAGCGGGTTTTGATCCCGCCATTCGGAGGTTCGAATCCTTCCACCCCAGCCACTCGGTGATTGCACCGTGTGACGCGTCATTTGATTCAGAGGCACGCTTGGACAGCCAGACCCTCGCTCTGTTCACCGGCAACGCGAATCCCGTGTTGGCCCAGGAGATCGCGCGACACCTGATGGTGCCGCTCGGGCGGGCTGTGGTCGGTCGTTTCAGCGATGGCGAGGTAAACGTCGAGCTGATGGAGAACGTGCGCGGTCGCGACGTTTTCTTGGTTCAACCGACCTGTCCGCCTGTCAATGATCACTTGATGGAACTGCTCGTGATGGCCGATGCCTGTCGCCGTGCGTCGGTGAGGAGCGTGACGGCGGTGGTTCCCTATATGGGTTACTCGCGTCAGGACCGCAGACCACGCGCCACGCGCTCGGCAATTTCGGCCAAGCTTGTCGCCAACATGATGGCTGAGGCGGGCATCGATCGCGTGTTGACGGTCGACCTGCACGCTGAGCAGATCCAAGGTTTTTTCGATATTCCCGTCGACAACGTGTATGCCTCGCCTGTGCTCCTCGGTGATGCGTGGCGTCAGGGCTATGCCAACATGATCGTCGTGTCGCCGGACGTCGGTGGTGTGGTGCGCGCCCGAGCGCTCGCCAAGCGGCTCGACGATGTCGAGCTCGCGATCATCGACAAGCGGCGCCCGCGACCCAACGAATCGAAGGTGATGAACATCATCGGCGAGGTGACGGGAAAAACCTGTGTACTCATCGACGACATGGTCGATACCGCAGGCACACTGTGCCTCGCCGCGCAGGCGCTCAAGGACGAGGGCGCGGTACGTGTCGTCGCCTACATCACTCATCCCATTCTCTCCGGTAGTGCCGTAGAGAAAATCAGCAAATCAGCGCTCGATGAGCTCGTGGTGACCGACACCATCCCGCTCTCTGAGCCGGCAAGGACGTGCGGGCGAATCCGTCAACTCTCGGTTGCGGGTCTGCTCGGCGAGACGATACGTCGAATTCTGGACGAAGAGTCCGTGAGTTCGCTGTACGTCGATTGAGTCCGTTCTGGTCGCGGAACGGAAAAACATCAACTAGGAGTCAGTCAATGAAAATCTCTTTCGAACTCGCTGCGGAACTCCGCAACGACGAAGGCAAGGGTGCGAGCCGCCGCCTGCGTCGTGACGGAAAAGTCCCAGCCATTCTCTACGGTGGCAAGCGCGATCCGCGCATGCTGTCGCTCAGTCATCAGAAGTTGATGACGATCGTCGAGGACGAGAAGTTCTACTCGACCATCATCGGTCTCAAGGCGGGCACCGAGACGCAGGCTGCGATCGTCAAAGATCTGCAGATGCATCCGGCTGAGCCGCGGATCCTGCACCTCGATCTGCAGCGTGTTCTCGAGGACGAGAAGATCCGTATCCGCCTGCCGATTCACTTCAAGGGCGAGGCGGCCTCGCCGGGCGTGAAGACTCAGGGCGGCATCGTTTCTCATCGTATCGCAGACATCGAAGTGACCTGTCTTCCCAAAGATTTGCCGGAAGAGATCTCGCTCGATTTGTCGCAGATGAAGCTCAACGAGTCCAAGTACATCTCGGACATCGCCTTGCCGGCGGGCGTCGTCGCGACGGCCGTTATGCAGGGTAAGGACCAGGTCGTGGTCTCGATCCACAGCCCGCGTGCGGAAGAGCCCGAAGCGGCTCCGGCCGAGGCTGCGGCTGCGGCGGCCACTGCGGCTCCGGCTGCTGCTGCGGCAGGGGCGGGCGAAGCGAAGAAGGAAGAACCGAAGAAGGACGCGGCGAAGAAGTAATCTCGCGGCGCTTTCAACGGTCTTTTTCGAGAAGACGCGAATGGAGGCCGCCCGACGGGCGGCCTCCGTTTTTGCGGAGGTCGAGTGGCAGGGAAATCGCTCAAACTCATCGTGGGTCTCGGCAATCCGGGCGAAAAGTACGCACGGACCCGTCACAACGCGGGCTTCTGGTTTGCCGACGAGTTGGCTCGTCGGTACGGCGGCGTGTTTCGCGCCGAGTCGCGACACAAGGGTGACATGGCGCGCGTGCGCGTGTCGCTTGAGGGTGGCACTGAGGTCGATGTCCTGTTGTTGAAGCCGACGACCTACATGAATAAGAGCGGCGGATCGATCAGCTCGCTCGCCAATTTTTACAAAGTATCGCCGGATGAAGTGCTCGTGGCTCATGACGAACTCGATTTGCCGGTCGGTGTGGCTCGATTGAAGTTAGGCGGTGGGCACGGCGGTCATAATGGTCTGCGCGACACCATCACTACGATCGGCGCCGACTTCTGGCGAATGAGGCTCGGCATCGGACACCCGGGTCATAAAGATTTGGTACACGACTATGTCTTGCAGCGCGCTCCGTTTGATCAGGAGCGCGCCATAGAAATCGCGGTCAACAATGCGGCGGATGTGCTGCCGGTGCTGCTTGCGCAGGGCGCCGAGAAAGCCATGAACCGCCTCCACACACAGGACTGAATTCATGGGAATCAAGTGCGGCATCGTCGGTTTGCCCAATGTGGGCAAGTCGACTCTCTTCAACGCCCTGACGCGCTCGGCGATCGCGGCGGAGAATTATCCGTTCTGCACCATCGATCCGAACGTTGGTATCGTGCCGGTGCCCGATCCGCGACTCGATCAGCTCGCCGCCATCGTCAGTCCCGAGCGAATCCTGCCGACGACCGTGGAGTTCGTCGACATCGCGGGGATCGTCAAAGGTGCTTCGACCGGTGAGGGTCTCGGTAACAAGTTCTTGGCGAACATCCGCGAGGTCGATGCCATCACGCATGTCGTGCGTTGTTTCGTCAACGATGACATCGTCCACGTATCGGGTCGTATCGATCCGCTCGCTGATATCGAAATCATCAATACCGAGCTTGCACTGGCGGATCTCGAGACCGCAGAGAAAGCGCTTCAGCGCGCCGAAAAAGCCGCTAAAGCGATGGATAAGGACGCGATCAAGGCAAAAGAGGTCATTCGTCGCGTCCGCGATGCGCTCAATTCCGGGCAGCCCGCGCGTGCGGTCGTGCTCGATGAGGTCGAGCGGCCCATCGTCAAAGAAATGCAGCTCCTGACATTCAAGCCCATGCTCTATGTGGCCAACGTGCAGGAGGGTGGTTTCGAGAACAACGCCATGCTCGATACCGTTCGCCAGCATGCAGCGTCCGAAGGCTCCCAGGTCGTCGCGGTTTGTGCGGCGATCGAAGCCGAGATCTCGCAGCTCGACGATGCCGATCGGACCGAGTTCTTGAAGGATCTCGGCCTCGAGGAGCCAGGGCTCAATCGTGTGATTCGCGCGGGTTACGCCTTGCTCGGTCTGCAAACTTATTTCACCGCGGGCCCAAAGGAAGTCCGAGCATGGACCGTGAAGAAAGGTGCGACGGCGCCGCAGGCGGCAGGTGTCATTCACACCGATTTCGAGCGCGGGTTCATTCGAGCCGAGGTCATTGCCTATGACGACTACGTCGTGCTCAAGGGCGAGCAGGGCGCCAAGGAGGCAGGGAAATTACGCCTTGAGGGCAAGGAGTACATCGTGCGCGAGGGCGACGTGATGCACTTCCGGTTCAACGTTTGAGGGCGTGGCGCTGATGGAAGCGTTCCTCGTCTCCACCGGCATCGTGGCACTCGCCGAAATCGGCGACAAGACACAGCTGCTCGCACTCGTGCTCGCGGCCAAATACCGTAAGCCCGTCCCGATCATTTTCGGAATACTCATCGCCACGCTCGTGAACCACGCCGTGGCGGGCTACGTGGGGGCCTGGGTCGCCTCTGCGGTCGGGGCGGAACTCATGCGATGGATTTTGGGCGTGTCGTTTCTCGCGATGGCAGCGTGGATGCTCGTGCCTGACACACTCAATGACGACAAGCGCGCGAAGTCGGCGCGCTACGGAGTATTTCTCACGACCTTCCTCGCGTTTTTCGTCGTGGAGATCGGTGACAAGACGCAGATTGCGACAGTGGCCCTTGCGGCAAAGTATTCCTCGCTCGTCGCTGTCGTCGGCGGCACGACGTTCGGTATGATGCTCGCGAACGTCCCGGCGGTGTTGCTCGGCGAGGTTGCGGCAAAGAAACTACCGATGCGTCTGGTCCACGGGGTTGCCGCCGCGATCTTCGCGTTGCTCGGGGTGCTCGTGCTGCTCGGCGTCGGCAGCGACTTCGTCGATTAAACGACTTCGTCGGCTAGATTAGTCCGAGCGGCAATTCGGTGGTGTTCTTGGTCTCTTCGATCACCATGCGAGACTCGATCGACTGCACCCCGGGGATTTGCGCGAGCTTGCCTTGCACGAAATTGTTGAAATCTTCGATCGTGCGTGTGGCGACCAGCAAGATGAAGTCGATGTCGCCCATCAGCACATAGCACTGCAGTACCTCTGGGAAGCTCACCACCTTGCTCTTGAATTTCGGCAACGATTGCCAGCCGTGACTGGCGAGTTTCACATTCACGAACACCAGCACCTCGAGCCCAACTTTCTCGCGCGAGAGCAGCGCGACGCGTCGCTTGATGACGCCCGCTTGCTCAAGCAGGCTGATGCGACGCCAGCAGGGCGACTGCGAAAGCCCAACGTCTTTGGCGATATCGGCCGTGGAACGCGTGGCGTCACGTTGGACCTCATTGAGGATGGCGATGTCGTGTTTATCGAGCTTCATGGATACTGTCCCCATAAGTACTCAAGAAATTGGATAATTTATTCTCAAAATGGTGGCCTGGCAAACCGATTTAGTTATGCTCGTTAGCAAGTACTGATTTACTCTCGCCTCTCATGACATCTCGCCTACACGTTCCAGCGGTTCCCGCGAGGCCCGGCGAGCAGCCGGATTTCAGTTACGTGAAAGTTGCGGCGGCGGGCGATGCGCCGAGGCCGCCGATTAATGTGCCGGTGCTCGGCACTGCGCCGCTTGCCGAAGATTTGGTGCGAGTGCTCGATGACCGTCATCGCGCCGTGGGACCGTGGGCACCGAAGCTCGATGCCGAGACGCTGCGGCGGGGTTTACACACCATGATGCTCACGCGCGCGTTTGATGATCGAATGCAACGCGCGCAGCGACAGGGTCGTATCACGTTCTACATGCGCTCGCTCGGCGAAGAGGCCGTGTCGGCTGCCGCTGCGATCGCGCTTCGCGATGGCGACATGTTGTTCCCGTCGTACCGCAACCAAGGTTTATTTCTCTCGCGCGGGCTCTCGCTCGTCGATCTCATGTCCCAGTTGCTCTCGAACTCGCACGACATGTGCAAAGGTCGGCAGTTGCCCGTGATGTATCACTCCGCGGAGCGCAGAATTTTCTCGATCTCCGGAAATCTCGCCACTCAGTTCCCGCAGGCGGTCGGTTGGGCGATGGCCGCAGCGATCAAAGGTGAGACGGATATCGCTGCGGCGTGGCTTGGAGAGGGCAGTACGGCCGAGGCGGATTTCCATCACGCCCTGACTTTCGCCAAGGTGTACAAAGCGCCGGCTGTTCTCAACGTCGTCAACAACCAATGGGCGATTTCGACCTTCCAGGGTTATGCGGGTGGTGAGCAGCGCTCGTTCGCAGCACGAGGACCTGGCATGGGCATCGCCGGCCTCCGCGTCGATGGCAACGATTTTCTCGCGGTTTACGCGGTGACCGCGTGGGCGGCGGAGCGGGCGAGAGCGGGTCATGGAGCCACCTTGATCGAGCACGTCACCTATCGAGCGGGCGCGCATTCCACGAGCGATGACCCCGCTCGTTATCGTCCAAAAGACGAATTCGACGCCTGGCCTCTGGGTGACCCGGTCGAACGATTGAAGTCCCATCTCGTTACCCTGGGCGAGTGGGACGATGCCCGTCACGAATCGCTCTCAAAAGAGCTCGACGAGTCCGTCACGGGCGCCTGGCACGAGGCCGTGTCGTACGGCACCCTCAACGAGGGGCCGCGCCTCGATCCCTCACTGATGTTCGAGGACGTTTTCAAAGAATTACCGCCGCACCTACTCGCGCAGCGCGATGAGTTACTCGCAGAACTGGCGGAGCGAGGGGAGTCAGACCATGCCTAACATGAACATGGTTCAGGCGCTCAACTCGGCGATGGATATCATGCTCACCCGCGATCCGAGCGTGGTGGTGCTGGGCGAGGACGTTGGGTATTTCGGCGGCGTGTTTCGCGTGACCGAGAGCTTGCAGAAAAAACACGGTGCCCACCGCGTGCTCGATACGCCGATTGCCGAAGGCGGTATCGTCGGCGCGGCCGTCGGCATGTGTGCCAACGGCTTGCGGCCGATCGCGGAGATCCAGTTCGCCGACTACATCTACCCCGCCTACGATCAAATCGTGAGTGAAGTGGCTCGTCTGCGCTATCGCAGCGCCGGTGCGTTCTCGGCGCCGCTCACGATCAGAACACCCTGCGGCGGCGGCATCCGGGGTGGGCAGACGCATTCGCAGAGTCCCGAGGCCGTCTTCGCACACGTCAGTGGCATCAAGACTGTGATGCCCTCAAACCCGTACGACGCGAAAGGTATGTTGATTGCGGCCATCGAAGACGATGACCCGGTCATATTCTTTGAGCCGAAGCGTGTCTACAACGGGCCATTCGATGGTGAACCTGACAAGCCCGCTCAGTCTTGGGCGGAACACCCCAAGGCCGAGGTGCCCGAAGGTTATTACACCGTACCGATCGGCCAGGCTGCCGTGACCCGCGAGGGCAGTGCGCTCACCATCGTGACCTACGGGACGATGGTGCAAGTGAGTCTTGCGGCGGCTGAGGCGCTCGGCCTCGATGCCGAAGTCATCGATATTCGTAGCATGGTGCCGCTCGACATCGACACCATCGCGGCATCGGTAAGCAAGACGGGGCGCTGCCTCATCGCTCACGAAGCCACGCGTTTCGCGGGTTTCGGCGCTGAGCTCTCTGCATCCATCCAAGAGCACTGCTTCTGGAATCTCGAAGCGCCGATCATGCGGGTAGCGGGTTGGGATACGCCCTATCCGCACGCGTTCGAGTGGGAATACTTCCCCGGCAAGCGTCGCGTGATGAACGCGCTCCGTCGGCTCATGGGAGAAGCGGCATGACGCGACACGTGATGCGACTGCCCGACCTCGGCGAGGGCACGGTATCGGCCGAGGTCATTGCCTGGAAGGTGAAGCCCGGTGATGTGGTGCGCGAAGACTCCCCGCTCGTCGAGATGTCGACCGACAAAGCGGTCGTCGAGGTGCCTTCGCCCGTTTCAGGTCAGGTCGTCTCCGTCACCGGTCAGCCTGGCGATGTCATCGCTGTCGGCGCCGAGCTCGCAGTCTTCGAAATCGAAGCCAAGACCGCTGCGCCCGCGACGTTGGCTCCTGCTGCGCCAGCCCCGACGACAACGCCCGCCAAGGCCCCTCCGGCGGTAACGGCTGCAGCATCGCCTGCCTCATCGGCGAAGTCATCGACTCAGGCATCGGCCGCAGGTGCCGTGGTGTCGTCCAGTCGAGTCATGGCCTCGCCGGCCACGCGCCGACGCGCGTTCGAGGCGGGTATCGACCTTGCAACGGTTTCGGGGTCGGGCCCCCAGGGGCGCGTCCTCGCACTCGATGTCGAGCGCGCGCGGAGCGGTGGACCCGGTATCACGGAAATCCCGGTCATCGGCGTGCGTCGACTCAACGCGCAGCGCATGGCCGAGGCTAAACGTGTGGCACCGCATTTTGCATACGTCGAAGAAGTCGACGTGACCGAGCTCGAGGCCTTGCGCGTGAAGCTCAATGCGCAGCGTCCCGCGGGTGCCGCCTCGCTCACTTATTTGCCCTTCATAGTCCGCGCGCTTGCCGCGGTACTCAAAGATTTTCCGCAGTGCAACGCGCTCTACGATGAAAAGCGCAACGTCCTGCTACGTCATGCGGCGGTTCACGCGGGTATCGCCACCCAGACTCCGGATGGTCTCAAGGTGCCGGTCGTGCGAGAGGTGATGACGCATGATCTCGAGGGGCTTGCTGGAGAGATTCGCCGAGTGAGTGAGGCGGCCAAGCTGGGTCGGGCGCGTCGTGACGAGCTCTCGGGCTCCACGATCACTGTGACGAGTCTCGGCAAGTTGGGCGGTATCGTCTCGACACCGATCCTCAATCTTCCCGAGGTCGCCATCATCGGCATCAATAAGGCTGTGGAGCGCGTGGTCGTCATCGACGGAACGATGGTGATTCGACGGATGATGAACCTGTCGTCGTCGTTCGATCACCGCTTCGTCGACGGCTTCGATGCCGCCGCCATGATTCAGGCACTCAAGACGAAACTGGAATCACCCGCCGAAATCTTCGGCTGATCGGTCTTTCAGTCGGACTTGAAATCGACGAGGGCGACGGCCTCGGCCACTTGCACGCCTTCCGACACGTGCACGTGCTCGATCACGCCATCGGCTGGCGCAGTCAGTACGTGCTCCATTTTCATCGCCTCCAGGGCGAGTAACGCTGCGCCGCGTTTGACGCGATCTCCCGCTTGGACATGTACTGCGACGACGCGCCCTGGCATCGGTGAGCGTAAACCGCCGCTCGGTGCATCTCCCGAGTCCGTCGATTCGCGAGGATCGACAATCCGCACGGCAGCTTGAAGCCCGTCAATCAGTACGTAGGCCGTGCGATCGTGTAGGTGTCCGTGCGCATAGTATGATGCGCCATCGACCCACAGGGCGAGCCGACCATCTTCGGCAGGGCAGGCGCGCAATTCGAGCGTGAGGGCGCTCGGGTTGTCGAGCGTGATGCGCCAGCCGCGCGAGTGGTACTCGATCAGCGTAGCGCAGCGCTCATCGCGACACTCGAGTGTGAGCCGGCGTCGAGTCTGTCCCACCAATCTAAAGCCGTCAGGCATCGTCCACGGCGAGTGTTCCTTAGGAAATTCATCGACCAGCAAGGTCGCAAGCGCGGCGAGCCACACGAGTGGATGAGTGCGCGCGCTGTGGGCGAAAAGAGGATCGTGCTCGCGCTCGATGAGATGCGTGTCGAGATCCGCGTCGCGTAAAGATCGGGTCGCCACGAGTCTCGAGAGGAATTGAAGGTTGTTGCGAGGTCCGGCGATGAAGGTCTCGCGCAGAGCACCTGCCATTTTTGAGAGTGCCAGCTCACGAGTCGCCCCATGGACGATCAGCTTCGCGATCATCGCGTCGTAGTGCGGTGAAATCTCATCACCCGACTCGACTCCGGTATCGACTCGCAGATCGTCGGTCTTAGGCGGTTGCCATCGCAGCAGACGGCCCGGTGAGGGGAGGAAGCCTCGCTCTGGATCCTCCGCATAGAGACGAACTTCGATCGCATGCCCCGACAGACTGATCTCATGTTGCTCAAGCGGCAGCGTTTCGCCGGCGGCGATCCGAAGCTGCCACTCGACGAGATCGAGGCCGGTGATCATCTCGGTGACCGGATGCTCCACCTGCAGGCGGGTGTTCATTTCCATTAAATAGAACGTGCCGTCGGGCTCGACGATGAACTCGACCGTTCCTGCGCCGACGTATCCGACCCGTTTCGCCGCGTTGACAGCCGCCTCGCCCATGGCGGCACGACGCGCTGCGGTCATACCGGGCGCGGGGGCTTCTTCGAGTACCTTTTGATGGCGCCGCTGGATCGAGCAATCACGCTCGCCGAGATGCACGACGTGGCCGTGTCGATCAGCGAACACCTGAATTTCGATGTGGCGAGGTTTCGTGATGTATCGCTCGATCAATACTTTGGGATCACCAAAGCTTGAGCTCGCTTCACGCTGACACGAGGCGAGGGCGGAGACGAAATCCTCGGGTCGATCGACGCGGCGGATGCCTTTGCCGCCGCCACCGGCGCTTGCCTTGATGACAATCGGATATCCAATGCGATCTGCCTCGGCGAGTAGGGTGTCGGCGTCTTGTCGCTCGCCGTGGTATCCCGGCGTCAGCGGAACCCCGGCGTCTTCGAGTAGGCGCTTCGCCTCCGACTTCGAACCCATTGCGCGAATGGCCGATGCCGGTGGTCCCACGAAGAGTAGTCCCGCCGCCTCGCAGGCGTCGGCGAAGGCCGCGTTTTCCGACAGGAAGCCGTACCCCGGGTGTACGGCGTCGGCGCCACTGCGTTTCGCAGCGGCGATCACCGCCTCGATGTCGAGATAACTTTGACGAGCGGCGGCGGGTCCGATGCGCTCGGCTCGATCAGCGAGACGCACATGACGGGAGTGCTGATCGGTATCGGAGTGCACGGCCACGGTCTCGATGCCGAGCCGCTTGGCGGTGCGGATGATCCGACAGGCAATCTCGCCGCGGTTTGCAATGAGCAGGCGCCGGGGTAGGGAGGTCATTCGCCGCTCCAGCGGGGTTTTTCGCCGGCGAGCAATGCGCGGACGCCTTCGACGCCCTCGGCCGACACCCGCGCATCGGCAATGCACTCGATCGTTTCGCGGATGATACCGGCGTTAATCGGCTGTCCATGAATGTGTCGCAGCAGACGTTTGGTTTCCGCGAGTGCACGCGATCCGGCGCTGCGAAGCGTATGGGCGAGCGTATCGATGCGTGAATCGAGTTGATCGACTGGCACGACTTCGTTGATGAGTCCGGTGCGCAAGGCCGTCGTCGAGTCGAACACGTCAGCCGTGAGCATATGCTGCAGCGCAGCGCGATAGCCCATGGCTCGTTGCACATAGGGTGAAATCGTCGCGGGGACGAGCCCGAGGCGCACCTCAGAAAAGCAGAACCGTGCGTCGTCTGCGGCGATCGCAAGATCGCATGCGGCAACGAGGCCCGTGGCGCCGGCATAACACGCACCATGTACTCGAGCGATCGTCGGTTTACGAACGTGATCGAGCGTTTGCAGCAGAGTAGAGAGTCGTGCAACGTCTTCGACGTTCTGCTCACGGGTGTAGCGGGCCGCGCGCGTCATCCAGTTGAGATCGGCGCCCGCACAAAACGCCTTACCCAGGCCACCGAGCACGATCACCCGAACGTCGGAGCGATCGCCGAGATCTCGAACCGCAGAGGTGAGTTCGGCCATGAGCGCTTCATCGAGCGCATTACGTTGGGCAGGGCGTGCGAGCCAGAGCTTCGCGATGCCCTCTTGAACCGTGCACTCGAGCGTTTGAGAGGCGTTCGACATGATCGACCTCACATGCGGAAGACGCCGAAGCGCGTCTCGGGAATCGGGGCGTTGAGCGAGGCGGCGAGGCCGAGCGCCAGCACCCGGCGGGTATCGATCGGGTCGATGATGCCGTCGTCCCAGAGGCGCGCAGTCGCGTAGTAGGGGTGACCTTGAATCTCGTACTGCCGTCGGATCGGATCCATGAACGACTCTTGCTCGCCGGGGCTCCAGCTGCCGCCGCGTGACTCGATGCCGTCACGACGCACACGAGCCAGCACCTGAGCCGCCTGCTCGCCGCCCATGACGCTGATGCGGGAGTTGGGCCACATCCAAAGAAATCGGGGCGAATAAGCACGACCGCACATCGCGTAGTTGCCGGCACCGAAGCTTCCGCCGATCACGACGGTGAGCTTCGGAACTCGGGCACAGGCGACCGCAGTGACCATCTTGGCGCCGTGGCGTGCGATACCCTCGTTCTCATACTTTCGACCGACCATGAACCCCGTGATGTTCTGCAGGAAGACCAACGGAATCTTTCTCTGGCACGACAGCTCAATGAAATGTGCACCTTTTTGTGCCGACTCAGAGAACAGGATGCCGTTGTTGGCGATGATGCCGATCGGCATACCCTCGAGGTGCGCAAACCCCGTCACGAGTGTCGTGCCATAACGCGCTTTGAACTCGTCGAATTCGCTATCGTCGACGAGCCTCGCGATGACCTCGCGAACCTCGAACGGGGTTCGCAGATCGGTCGGCACGAGACCGTAGAGGTCTTCGGCCGGGTAGCGCGGTGGTTTCGGCGCGCGCATGACCGGACCCAGAGGCTTCGTGCTATTGAGGGCGCCAACGATCTGCCGCGCGCGCCCCAAGGCTTCGGCATCGTTGGCAGCCAGATGGTCGACGACGCCCGAGAGGCGAGTGTGGACGTCGCCCCCGCCGAGATCTTCAGCCGAGACTTCTTCGCCGGTCGCCGCTTTGACGAGGGGCGGCCCGCCTAAAAAAATCGTGCCCTGATTACGCACGATGATCGACTCGTCGCTCATCGCCGGTACATACGCACCGCCGGCCGTGCAACTGCCGAGCACGACGGCAATCTGAGCGATGCCTTCGGCGGACAGGCTCGCCTGGTTGAAAAAGATACGACCGAAGTGTTCGCGATCGGCAAACACTTCGTCTTGGTTCGGGAGGTTCGCGCCACCCGAATCGACGAGGTAAACGCAGGGCAGGCGGTTCTCGCGGGCAATCTCCTGCGCGCGCAGATGTTTTTTGACCGTGATGGGGTAGTAGGTGCCACCCTTGACCGTGGCATCGTTGCAGACGATGACGCACTCGCGACCGGCGATACGACCGATACCGGTGATGAGCCCCGCAGCCGGCGCCTCGCCGCCATACAGGCCGTCTGCGGCGAGGGGAGAGAACTCGAGAAAGGGTGTTCCCGCATCGAGCAATAACTCGATGCGCTCGCGTGGGAGCAGCTTGCCGCGGCCCACGTGGCGCTCGCGCGCTTGGGCTCCACCGCCGGCCGCGACCTCATCGAGCTTGCGACGCAGGTCGGCTACGAGCTCTCGCATGGCTGCCGAGCGCGTGGCGAACTCCGCGCTATTTCGATCGACCGTCGACTCGATGACCGTCATGCCGGCCCCTCTTGTGCAAAACATTAAAGGGTTGCAGTATTGTCGGACAATACTACCATTTATGGTTCGGAGGCAACGCCATGGCGGTGGCAGCAGAACTTTTCCTCGACCCCCTGCAGGACGACACCCTGGCCGAGGTACGCGATACGGTTCGACGCTTCGCCGAGGCCGAGATCGCCCCGGCTGCGGCGGAGATCGACCGCCTCAATGATTTCCCGAAGGCGCTTTGGACCAAGTTGGGCGAGCAGGGCTTGCTCGGGATGACGGTGCCGGCCCGTTGGGGTGGCAGCGATCTCGGCTACCTCGCCCACATCATCGCCATGGAAGAGATTTCGCGGGCCTCCGCCTCGGTGGGGCTCAGCTACGGCGCGCACTCCAATCTTTGCATCAACCAGATCCGACTCAACGGCAGCGATGCGCAGCGCGATCGATACCTGCCGCGTCTCGTGAGCGGGGCGTGGATCGGGGCGCTCGCCATGTCCGAGCCCGGGGCGGGGTCAGACGTGCTCTCCATGCAGATGCGAGCCGAGCGTCGCGGTGACCACTTCGTGCTTAATGGTCGAAAGATGTGGATCACCAACGGTCCCGATGCCGAGGTGCTCGTCATCTATGCACGCACTAACCCGCGCCTGGCACCTAAGGGTGTGACGGCGTTCATCGTCGAGTCGAGTTTCCCCGGGTTCTCGCGCTCGCCCAAACTCGACAAGTTCGGCATGCGCGGTTCCAACACCTGCGAGCTCGTACTCGAGGATTGCGTCGTGCCTGCCGAAAACGTGCTCGGTGAGATCGATCGCGGCACGGCGGTTTTAATGAGCGGGCTCGACTATGAGCGTGCCGTGCTCGCGGGCGGACCGCTCGGCATCATGGCGGCCGCGCTCGATCTTGTGTTGCCTTACCTACACGACCGTCGTCAGTTCGGTGCGCCGATCGGAACGTTCCAACTCATGCAGGCGAAGCTCGCTGACATGTATACGGACTTTGCCGCGGCACGATCGCTCGTCTATGCCGTGGGTCGAGCCTGCGACGAAGGTCGATGTCGTCGTCACGATGCGGCGGCAGCCATTCTTTTTTCTGCCGACAAGGCGACCAAGATGGCCCTCGAGGCGCTGCAGTGCCTGGGAGGGAACGGCTACATCAATGATTACCCCGCAGGTCGCTTGGTGCGCGATGCCAAGCTCTATGAAATCGGCGCGGGCACTCAAGAGATTCGCCGCATGCTGATCGGTCGTGAGCTTTTCGAGCGCTCGGCCTGAGTGTCCGCCATGACTGAGCCTTTCGTCCCGCTCAAACTCGAGCCGGCCTACCGCAAGGTCGCGGCGGCTCTCACGGCGCGTATCACCGAAGGTACGCTGCAGCCGGGTGATCGATTGCCCGCCGAGCTCGAGCTTGCGCGGCAACTCGGTGTCCATCGTTCGACCATTCGCGAAGCGCTACGTGAACTCGAGTCGGGTGGACTCTTGCGTCGCGAGCGCGGCTCCAAGCTCATGATGGTGACGCGACCCGATCGGCTTGCAATCGCAAGCGGCGTAACCCGTGCGCTCACGCTGCATCAGGCGACGGTGGCAGAGGTTTGGGAGACCATGACGCTCATCGAGCCTGAAGTGGCCGAGCTCGCCGCGCTTCGCCGAACGCCCGAGACCGTGTCTGCGCTTACCGCAACGATGGCTGATGCGGAGCATGCCGATACCGCGCGGGCCGCCGCGCAGGCCGCTGAGTTTTTTCGAGCGCTCGCTGCTGCGGCCGCGAATAACGTCCTGTCGTTGAGTCAAGAGCCGTTGCTACAGTTACTCGGCTCGTCGCTCGTGCGTCTCATCGAAGTCGTACCGCAAGCGCGCTCGCGTATCGCGGCGGCGCAACGACGTATTCTCGAGGCCGTCGAGCGTGGCGATGCCGCAGCCGCCCGCACGTGGTGCGAGAAGCACATTCGCGACTATCGACGTGGGTTCGAGCTCGCCGGTATCGACCTCGGGCTCCCCATCGCCGCCGCAGGTGGTGCATCATTGACACCCAAGACCCGGAGTAGAAAACGATGACGGCCAGCCCCAAGAACGCGCCTTTTGGCAGCATCCTCACCGACACCATGGCCGTCGCTTGGTATCGCGAGGGTGTATGGTCGCCGATGGAGTTGCGCCGTACGGGACCTCTTGAGATGCATCCGGCTGCCCATGCGCTGCACTACGGTAGCGCCTGCTTCGAGGGCTTCAAGGCCTATCGTCATCCCGATGGTTCGGTGCAAGTGTTCCGTCTTGCGCGACACATTGAGCGTATGCGCCGCAGTGCTCAGGCGCTGATTCTTCCCGAACCCGATCCCGCGCTGCTCGCCAACATGGTCAATGCGCTCGTCGATCGCGTTCGCGCCGACGTTCCTGAGGCGCCCGGCGCGCTCTATCTGCGTCCGTTACTGTTCGGAACGATGCCGAACATCGGCGCGGCCTCCACGCCCTCCAACGAGGCCTGTCTCGTCGTGCTCGCGAGCCCGGTGTGGGATTACTTTGCCGGTGGCATCCGACCACTCAAAATTTTGGTCGAAGAACAGGCACAGCGTTGTGCGCCACACCTCGGCATGGTGAAAACCGGAGGTAACTACGCGGCGGCCATGGGTCCGACACTCGCAGCGCGCAAAGCGCATGGGGTCGATCAGGTGCTCTTCTGTCCGGGTGGAGAAGTGCAGGAGACCGGCGCCTCCAATTTCCTGTTGATCCGTCCCGGGCACATCCTGACGCGCAGTCTCGACAACAGTTTCCTGCACGGCGTCACGCGCGACTCTCTGCTCACGATCGCCCGTGACATGGGGTATCGCATCGAGGAGCGTGTGTTTTCGGTCGATGAAATGATGGACTGGATCAAGACCGGCGAAGCGGCGCTCTCGGGTACGGCGGCGGTGCTGTCGAGCGTCGGCACGCTCGTGCGTCAGGGTGTCGAGCATCGGGTGGGCGACGGGCAGGTCGGCCCCGAGACCCTCAAGCTGCGTGCGGCGCTCGTGGCCGTGCAGCAGGGCCAGGCGCCTGATTCGCACGGCTGGTTGACCCGGGTCTGAGCCTGCCTTGACAGGGCGGGGCGGGGCCGACCAAACTCCCGGCCCTTTTCGGCCGCCGACTTGGAAAGGTAGCTCAGCTGGTTAGAGCACGGCACTCATAATGCCGGGGTCGAGGGTTCGAGTCCCTCCCTTTCCACCACTATTAAAAAGCGCGGAGTTCCGATGAAGACTCTCAAAAAGATTCTGGCGTGGTTCCTCGGGTTGTTCGTGCTGGCGGTTGCCGGCGCGTCGATGTGGTTCTGGTTCACCCCGGTTGGACTCAACAACTACGTCAACAAAATCACGATCCAGTTGGCGCTGTCCTCGCCGCAGACGCTGACTGCGTTAGGTCTGATCGACGATACGTTGCTCGATTTCCACAGTGGCAAGCTCGACGATCAGACCGAGGCGAACGAGAAGCGCACGCTCGAACGGATGCGTCAGGCGCGCGCGGGGCTCGATCGTTACGGACCGCAGGGGCTTGAGGGCCAGGAGCTGCTCACTTGGAAGGTGACGGCGTGGTTCCTGGACGACATCATCCGCCAGAGTGAATTCGAGC
>Ga0172376_10001526_pt1 | contig 29433 bp, 40 predicted proteins | sample Lak35m_FD_121114 | JGI IMG/M metagenome (GOLD analysis project Ga0172376, IMG submission 121114) | Freshwater microbial communities from Kabuno Bay, South-Kivu, Congo - kab_092012_35m | ecosystem: Environmental > Aquatic > Freshwater > Lake | place: Democratic Republic of the Congo: South-Kivu...
CCCTGGAAAGCGGAGCTTGGTTTAATACCAATATAATTACAACTATTACTCTCGATGATATATTTGGTGACTTTGCTCAATACTCACGCTTTTCGCTATACGGATTGAGGTCTGCATAATGGCTACAGCGACTTATATAGCTTTGGCTAATCTAACGTTTACAGGCGATAGCTCAATAACTTTTTCTTCTATCCCTGCGACCTACCGAGACCTTGTTCTCATAGTTACTGCAACATCAACATCAAGCCAAACCTACTGTCGTGTAAATGGCGATGGCAATAATGGAAACTACTTCAATGTTCAAATGCGTGGAAACTCAAGCGGTGCTCAGTCATCCTCTGACAACCCCTCAATTATTTATGTATTCCATGCTGACGGAGACAACGGCTCTGCCATTATGCACTTTATGGATTACTCAGTAACAGACAAACACAAGACTGTTCTTGTTCGCTCTAATGCCGGAACTGGTGAGGTCGGTGCAATCGCAAGTAGGTGGGCAAACACAAACGCAATTACCTCTATTGAAATCTTCCCCAACAGCGCAACGATGGATGGGTCAGTTGCCCTTTACGGAATAGTGAGCTAATTATGAGTGCATGGACAGTAATAGACCACGAGGAAGTTCCCTCAACACAAGCAAGTATTGAATTTACTTCTATCCCCCAGACTTACACAGACTTGATTATTGTTGTGTCAGGTCGCTCAAGCCACAGCGGGTCATTTGCTGACATAAAAGTTGGCCCAAATGGTTCATTCTCAAATTTGACTATTCGTAGATTATTCGGAACTGGCTCATCACCTACTTCAGATAGTCCAACCTCTGAAGCTGCAATCGGTAATGCTGGTGGCTCAACATCAAGCACTTTTTCTAGCACTCAGATTTATATTCCAAATTACACATCTTCAAATGCAAAATCTATGAGCATTGAAAGTGTTGCTGAAAATAACGCTACATTGGGCTATACAAATATTACGGCGGTTGTGTGGAATCCATCTCCACAGGCAGCTATTACAAGCATTACTCTGAGTTGGAACGCAGGTAGTTTCGTTCAATACAGCAGTGCCACGCTCTATGGCATCACCAAAGGCTCAAGCGGCGGCGTAACGGTAAGCTAAGATCATGACGACTAAATCTCTATTGCACTCAAGCCTTGAAGACAACCAGTACTACACGTCCATGTTGGCCGGGAATGCGGCGTATGCGCCGCTTGAGATTCAGTATTTAGTCATCGGGGGTGGTGGTGGTGGTGGCTCAAATGTCGGTTCTGGGGCAGGTGCAGGGGGAATTTTTTATGCAACTAACCAATCTTTCACTATTGCCACCAATTACACAGTAACAGTCGGTGGTGGTGGTGCGGGAGGCGTATCTTCAGCAGATGGTAATCCCGGCATAGATTCAAGTTTTGGATCTCTCGCTGTTGGTTTAGGTGGCGGTAAGGGAGTCTCTTACGCAGTTCCCGGCAAAACAGGTGGCTCTGGGGGGTCAGGAGGTGGTGGCTCATCTTCCAACGGTAGCCCGACAACTACTGGAGGAACATCAACGCAAAGTTCGACAGGTGGAACAGGTTACGGAAACAATGGTGGAACTGGTAGAGGTAACGGCACCGCCAGCCCGGCGGGAAATGTTCCCGGCGGAGGTGGCGGAGCAGGAGCTGCTGGCACAAATAGAGCATCCGGAGATACCACTGGTGGGCCGGGCGGGGCTGGGACTAGCGACTTCAGCTCAATAGGTTCAATCACTTCATCTGGAGACAATGTTGCTGGAACTCGCTATTTTGCTGGTGGAGGCGGTGGCCCATCTAACGCAAGCACAACAGCATCACCCGGAGGGTCAGGGGGTGGGGGTGCTGGAGCAACTGTAGTAGGCGATACACCGACAAATGGAACTTCTGGAACTGGAAATACAGGAGGTGGAGGAGGAGGAGCGGTCAGCAGTGGCACTGGAGGAAGCGGAGGTTCGGGAATCGTCATTCTGAAGTATCCTAGTTCTTTTACTATCTCTGTCGGTGCTGGTTTGACTTCTACGACCTATACAGATGCAGGTTTCAAATACACTAAGTTCACCGCTGGCACAGGCAACATAAGTTGGGCAGCATAATGGCACACTACGCACTGTTAGATGAAAACAATGTTGTCACAAATGTCATCACAGGTGTCGATGAAAACATAACTCAAATTGATTTAGATGGCAGAATTGTGGGTGGAAGCTCTGAGGCATGGGAGCAGTTCTATGCAACAAGACCTTGGCTAAATGCAGCAAGTTGCAAGCGAACTTCCTACAACGGCAACATCCGCAAGAACTTCGCAGGTATCGGTTATATCTATGACGAGGCTCGCGATGCCTTTATCCCTCCAAAGCCCTACCCAAGCTGGATTCTCGATGAGGACACCTGCCGATGGGAAGCACCAATCCCTTATCCCAATGACGGGCTGGGTTATTTTTGGGATGAAGAAGTTGGTGATTGGGCTCCGATCGTCTTCGAATGATAGAATAGATCCAAAACAAGTAAGGAAAAACATGTCAGACAGACCTACTAAGCTAGTCGTGGACTGCTCGCTACCAGAGGGGCACCCAGACAAGGTACAGATCATTCCTCTTACAGACGAAGAGATCGCTGAGCGCGAGGCCCAGGCTGCCCAGGCTGCTGCTGAAGAGCTTGCTCGTCAAGAGGCTGCTGCTGCTAAAGAGGCACTAAAGGCATCCGCTAAGGCAAAGCTTATTGCTGGCGAGCCACTAACCGCCGAAGAAGCAGACGTTCTAGTTCTCTAGTTTTTGACAGGAGTCAATAATGGCAATTAATTTCCCAGATTCACCCACGCTCAACCAGCAGTTTACAGCAGCTGGTCGTACTTGGGAGTGGGATGGTTCTACGTGGATCAACGTCGGAACCGATATCGTCGTTGCCGATATCACGGACTTGACAGCCACGGCTACGGAAATCAATTACACCGATGGTGTGACTTCTGCAATCCAGACCCAGCTCAACGGCAAAGCTGCAACTAGCCACACTCACATTATCGGAGATGTTACTAGCTTGCAGACTTCGCTTGACGGCAAGGTCGATGAAGTCAACGGCGCTGTGACCACAGCATCCACAAGCGCAACCGTTGTGCGAAACATAACACTCTCAACCGGCGACCCAACTGGCGGAGCAGACGGCGACGTTTGGCTTAAGTACACCGCCTAGTTAGGAGAATAAATGCCTGGGCACGTTAGAATAGGCGGTGCTTGGAAGACCGTAGGTTCTCCAAGCGTTAGAGTTGGTGGTAGCTGGAAGTCAGTAAGCGCTGGCTTTACTAGAGTCGGTGGCGCTTGGAAGCAGTGGTATACATCTGTTGTACCTGGCAACTTTGAGCTTATAGAAACCCAGACTATGGGCGGAAGCCAATCTTCACTTACTTTTTCTAATATCAATTCCACCTACGGCACAACCTATCAACACCTACAAATTAGGTACACTGCTAGAAGTTCTAGGGCAAGCGCCGACCCAATGATTATTCAACTAAATGGAACGACCCAAACCAAAAGCGTTCATATGTATGGCGATGGTTCAAATGCAAATGATGGTAATGGTGGAGCTAGTTATGCAATTCTTTTTGCTATTGCCGGTGCAAATTTACCAAGCCAAGCATTCGGTGCTGGAATTATTGAAATCGTAGATCCATTTGAAACTACAAAATTTAAAACAATTCGCAGCTTTTCTAGCGCACCAACTGAGGCAGTCAGCATGGATACCGCTTTCTGGTCCACCACCTCGGCCGTAAACACAATACAATTGTCTACATTTAGTGGAACTAATTTTGCTAATGGCTCTAGATTCTCACTTTACGGACTGAGGGGTGTAAATGCCTAGTGCAACATACACCGCATTAGCTAGCCATACGCTTAGTTCGACGGCCTCTACGGTGACTTTTGGCTCTATTCCAAATACCTATAGAGACTTAGTGGCAGTAATTAATATTCGAGGACTTACTGGCTCTCCCACTGCCAGAGGGGGGTACATGCTTCTAAATGGTAGTGCATTATCGACTGTGTATGTGTCTTCTAGCGGTGGGAACAGTAATAGCGGAACAGATGGTTCGGACGGGATTGTTCCATTTGCAAATGGTCACGGTGTTTTTATTGTAAACATAATGGATTATTCTGCAACCGATAAGCATAAGACCGTTCTAACAAGAGCAAGTTCTCCGGCGGTTTCTTCTTGGTTTATTGGAAGTAGGTATGCTTCAACAAATGCCGTAACTTCCATAACTTTTTATGGACCAGATAATGGCTCAGACCAATTTGCGGTTGGCAGTACTTTTACCCTCTATGGGATAGCGAGTTAACTATGAGCGCCTTAACTGTTATTAGTCACACCGAACTTGCTTCAGCTTCTCAAATTCAATTAAATTCAATTCCAGGAACTTATACAGATTTAATGATAGTTGCATCTTTAAGACTTCCGACCGAAAATCCTTTTATTGGATTTAGATTAAATGGAATTTCTTCTGGAATAACATTTTTAGCAATAGCCGGAGATGATGGTGGTGGCGGTCTTGGCGGATTTACCCGCACCGATGATTACATCGGCTCAATTATGCATGCTAATGCAACCCCAAATGCTTTTGGAACATTAACTGCTCGCATACCAAATTATGCTGGTTCTGGAAATAAGGTAGTTTCTTATGAACTATTTGGCGCAACTGCAAATACAACCTGTTTTACACAAGCTGGAGGAATAATGTACTCTACGTCTTCCCCAATAACATCAATTACAATTTACAACTGGGCTTCTAGCAATCTATCTCAGTACTCATCAATTACTCTTTACGGAGTAACGGCCGGCTCCTCAGGCGGGGTCACGGTTAGCTAATAAGGTAGAATAGACTCATGCCAGTCACTCCAGACGTAACGCCCCCAGACTACTCGACAGCTGTTGGGCAAGTTCGATTATTGATCCCAGATACAGAGCAACTTGGAGATACTCCAACCTATATCTTTAGCGATCCACAGATATCTGCCTTTCTTGCGATGTATAGCAACAGCATTAAGAGGGCTGCCGCTCAAGCAAAGCTTGTTCTTGCTACAAGCGAAGCACTGATTAACAAAGTAATCAGGACCTATGACTTTCAAACAGATGGCGCTAAACTTGGCGCTGAACTTCGTGCCCAGGCGCAGGCACTTCAGGCGGAAGCCGATCGTGATGAACTTGATGAATCAAGCGACACCTTCATAGTAACTGCACCTACCACGAAGTGGACCAATACTTGGCTTTAAACTCTCGATCTGCCATTGATCCGAGATGGTATACCCATAATCGGTCGATTGAGCAATCCCTAGAGCTTTGTAGCGTAGAAATATATAACCCCGCAAGTGCTAGCAGTACTTACGATGCTGCGACAAATACCTGGAGCGATAACTCTGTAATTCTTTGGCAGGGCAAGGCAAGAATTCAACCTCGTTCCTCGACCGTGCGACTGGGCACAACGGGGAATGTATATACAGCGATCGACCCCGGTGCCAGCCAAATAATGGAAGTTCATATTGGGCTAAAGGAAAATCAACTAGCGGGGTCTAATGGCGATATGCCAGATTTGCGCCCGGGCCACAGAATGCTCATTACGGCCTCCCCTATTGACCCTGCTCTTTTAAACTTTGAGTTTGTTGTGCGTTCGGTACTAAACAGCTCTAACCCCTGGCACAGACTACTGCTATGTGAAGTAAATCAAGAATTGAATCCGAATAACAATGGCTAAACTTACATACAATATCAGCCTAAAGGGCTTGAATTTTCCTGCGCCAGGACAGAAGAAAAGATTTCCGCATTTAGAAAAAATAGAACAAGACCTTCGTTCATCTTTGGGCATTGGACTACAGGCTGGCGAAGAGGCAATGAAGGATCGAATTCTTAATAGCCCGCCAACTGGTTCTCGCGTAGACGATGGTCGCCGCGTGGATACCTGGACTATGTATGACAGCATTGGAAGAAGCCAAGTTCGCGCAGAAAAAGTGCGGGACAGAAGGCGGCGCAGGCCGGCAAAGTTTAGTTTTGGTTTTCCAGCTGATGAAAATGGTAACATAGCAGATGCTCCCGCAACCCCAACTAGCGGCCCAAGCGAAAACCCAAGATGGCGACAAGACCCAAATTACTTTGTAATGCAGGAATATGGAGATGAGTTATTTGACGTATCTTATCCGGGTATGTTCGCACAAGAAGAGGGTCAAAGAGCATTTATTTCCACTTTTGAAAATGAGATGAAAAGAAAGGGTTATAAATAATGAGCCTTTCGTTATTGCCAGTACAAGATCAAATCGTAACTAAACTACAAGAGCTGCCTCAGTCGGTTTATGAAAATGGCGTTCCAGATGATGCGCAGCTAGAATACCAAAACGGCATTATGCTTCCGTTTATTGTGCCCTTCTTTGGTGGATTTGCGAGATCAAGCGATGGCAGGGGAATAGTATCTTCAAGAATGGATCTTGGAGAAAGCTATTGTATTGTTCAATGCGTTGGCCCAACTGAGCGATCATCGAGGCAGGTAGCCGATGCGGTTAGAGACAAGTTAACTGGATTTAAGCCAACTGATGCTGGGGAGCTAAGGCCAATAACAAACAGCAGAATTGTGTTGCCAGACTTCACTTCAAGACCCGCAAAGTATGTTGCTGAAGTTACTTTTAGGTATTCGGTAAACACAAATGTGGTATCATAATAAAGATTAGGAAGGACTTTTATGGCTGTTGCTGCCAAGAATGTTCGCACAGGTAAGGTGTCAATTGTACCCGATCACTATATCGGACATCCGGTTTTGGGCAAAGACCTCGTTTTAGAAACTGACGAGGCTCCGGCTGCACCAAAAAACAAAAAGAAGCAAGCTGAATTTTTCTCAAAGTGGGAAGACTCGGCTCGCACGGAACTAAAGGAGCAGCCAGCTCCAGAAACTACAGAGGAATAAAACTATGCCTACAAAAATGCTACGTCCAAACGTTGGTATTTATGTTGCAGCCTCAAATGCGTTTGCAAATTTCGCAGCTCCTACGCTGACCGAGATTACGGACGACACAAAGGTCTTCAACATTTCTCCAGCCGTTACTGACGACTACACCCTGAACATGACCGACTCCGAGAGCGACAGCTCACTAGCGATTGTCGACAACGCAGACGTTCAGACCCCAACCTACCACAACTACGAAGCCTCTCTAGACGGCTTCCGTGACGAGAGCCTAAGCGCGACTTCTGTTTACAACAAGTTCCGCGACCTGTTCTCCACTCCAGATGTTAAGTACTACCTAGTCAAGAGAATTGGTAAGGCGCACGACGCAGCCTTCGCAGCTGGCGACGAGATTAGCGTCTACGGCGTAAAGACCGACTTCCCAGTTGACATTGTTGGCGACAGCGAAATGATTCGCCTTGGCGCTCGCTTCCTAACCACTGGTGAAGTTGCTGTCAACGTAGCAGTTGGCGCTGGAACCGCAGGTTCTGGCCCAGAGCTTCGTGCAACTGTTGGAACCAAGTCAACTTCAAACGGAAAGATTAAGGTTTACTGGGTTCCAGTATCCGCAATCTCCGGAACTGAAGATGACTTCGTTGCTGCTCCAGATGTATCCGACATCGCCGCAGGCGGAGTTGACCTAACCGAGGCTATCGCTTGGGACAGCTATGACCTGGGTGCAAACGACTCAAACAAGATCGACGACCGTGGCATTGTTGACACCGGACAGGTTCAGTCTCGTGGATTTGCGCAGTTCAGTGGTTCTCTAATGTTCTTCCGTGGCATTACCTCGGAGAGCAGCGGAGCTTACTACAATGCTTATGAGACATTCAAGGCAGCAACTGACGGAAGCCGTCCAGTTGGATTCTTGGTAACTCGTATCAACGTTCCTACCAGCACCGCACTTGCTGCTACCCAAAAGGTTAACGCTTTCAAGTTCATTGCAGATGCATTTATGGACAACACCGAGGGCGAAGACAGCGTGAAGTTTATGGTTAACTTCATGCCACAGGGTAAGCTCGGAGTAAACGTAGCTGCCGTAGCGTAGTAAACCGGCTGGGGAGAAGTTTGCGCCCATTTTACTTCTCCCCGGCCTTTTAAAATGGGCGAGAATGGGCAAAAAATGAGCGAAGAAAATATCCTGGAGGAAGCGGTCGAGCTAGTCAAAGAAGCTCAATCGCAAAAAGTTTTTAATCTAGCCGATGCCATTAAAGGCAGGGCGTATCCGACCACATCTGTGCGGGTATTTCTAGACGATGAAAGTGCGCTAAAACTTTCTGACATAAATCAAAAATTAAACAAAGCCCCCTCGGAAGAGGAGATTAAAAAGCTTACAAAAGAAGCCGAGGGCCTTTCTAAGAAAATTATTCAAAGTGCTCTTGTTTTTGAAATGCGTGGAGTTGGTCAGGCGGCGATTGATGCTATCTCACAAAAGCTAAACACAAAACACAAAATCGGCCCCACCGAGGTTGGAAGCAACAACTCTGACTGGCTTAGAGATTATGTTACAACACTTGTTGCGATGAATATTGTTTCTGTTACAAACGCAGATGGCGCTATTGACTCTTCTGAATTTGACTTTGATAAGGGAGATCAGCTTAGGCAAACCCTTGCTCCAAGCGAATGGGGGAAGCTAGTGGCTGGAATGCAGAAGCTAACCCTTGCTGGCGGATACTTCGATCAACTTACGGATGCCGGTTTTTTACCGAAGTCCTAACCTGGTCTCATAATCGCCCTTATGTGACCAAGGTTAGGGCTGCGATCGAAAATAAGATAAAGCCAACGGCAATTCTATTTCAAGAACAGCCGAGTGAGCCTTGGACAAAGTTTGACTTTTTGCTACTTGAGGCGTATCAGATGCTTCAAGATGAAACCTGCGCCCAATGTGGAAATCCAATTTGGATTTGCAGAAATGAGTTTGCGACAAATATAGGTTTTAAGATAAAAGAGATTAAGTGCTTTGCAAGGGCTGAGCTAGAGCGCCACAACGAGCTGCAAGAAAAGAAGAACAGCAAGAAAAAAACTTACGGCACACAAGAGGTGCCCCTACCCTACACCTACGACAATGGTGAGTTCCCCTCTAGGGCAAGCTATTTAGAAAACCTTTACAAGCAACACCTGGATTCAGATGATGTATAATAATTTTATTATCATTGATCTGGAGTCTGGTTGGCTGATAAAAATTATTCCGTAGAAATAAATGTAGGTCTTAATACTGATAAGGCCGAGCAAGACCTTGTAGATTTTAAAAAAGAACTCACCAAACTACTCTCTGGTGGTGGTGACCTTAAATTTGCCATTGGTGGCTACGGCTCTGGCGAAGACATCAATCAAAGAATTATTGACTCGCTAAAGAGGGGCAATAAAAAAGGAAATGAAAGAGTTGCCAAAGAAATTGCCGATGGCCTGGGCAATATCGAAGCAGAAGTTATCGATCTTGTAAAAGACAATGAAGGCAGCGTCAAGCGAGAGTTAAACGAGCTTGCTAGGCGCTACGCCAAAATGCTAGGCATAGATTTTGTTGAAAATATAGCAGAGGCTTTGGGGGAACCCGACTTCGCTGTGCCGCTAGAGGGAATGTCGCCAAGAAGAAGGCAACAAGCAACGCAAGACTTTATGACTAGCGGTCAGCAAGTTATTTATAGTCCGGCTGCATTTATATCTGCTTTTGAAAAAATTGCTGCGCAATTTCCAGAAGCCCGCTTTGGTTCTGGTGCGCAAAGAGGACTAGAGTTAGGATTGACTCGCGGCGCACTTAACCAGCCAGTATTTCAATCTGCAATTCCAGAGCTTACCGATGAAATGCTTAGCTCTTTTAAAAATCTTATTCACAATGCTCTTGGTATGGAAAATGCAAGCGAAGTCGGTGAGTATCTAAGAAATAGAGCGCAAGTAGTTCTTGACGAAATCTTTGAACGTGGATTCAGGGCAAGAGAAGCAAGCTTTGCTTCTAGTCGTATTACTGAGGGCGAATATGATGCAGAAAATCTTGTTAGATATGCAGATGCCTCAGCAAGAAGAGCAATCGCAGAAGCTGAAGAAGAATTTGGTCTTGCCCTTGGAACGCTTGCTAGGCATATTCATACAGCTGGATCGCAATTTAAGGACCTTGAAACCCCTTATAAAATTACACAAATTAACAACCTAATTGCAAAACTTAAAGACCAACAACCTCAAAGTGCATCTGCAGAACAAGAAATTAATGCGCTTAAAAAATTAATAATGGATATTACTCCAAATAGCGCAGAGGCCGGCCTTCAACTTATTGGCAAGGAAGCAAGAGACGCATTTAATGAGGGATTAGTGCAGGCGGGTAGGCTTGTATCAGATCCGAATCAAATACGGGTCAATGTATTTGGTGATTACGAAGACATAGTTGGCACATTGATGTCAACGCCAACTAATGCTCCGGACATTATGGAGCAGGTATTTCTAAATCCTGCAATTCTAGCAGCCGGTAAAGATGGCGTAAAGAATTTCTTTGAGGGACTCAGCAAACTCGTAGTTACAAGCGGAGAAGGGGCTGGTGGCCCTCAGCAAGGATTACAAGAACTAATCGCTTCTGGTCGCAAACTAACTGCCGGTTTTGACACCGAGTTTGTTGACAAGCTTTCTAGTGTTCTTACAGAAGCATCTGTGGTCATTAAAAATGATCTTGGAAAACTATATTCTGTATTTGACTTACTTCAGGCACCTCCAAGTTCCGAGGAAGAAATTCTTGGTCGGACTCAGGTTGGTGCAAGAAGTAGAGCAGAACTACAAAAAAGGGCGCAGCAGCTCGGGTATGGCGAGCCCCTTGGCTCCGCTGAGGGTTTGCAAAATCTAAAAGACTATTACCCAAAGCTTAAGGCTTTAATTGATATTCTAAATCAAATTGCAGAAGCCGGCATTCCGCTTACCGGTGCAAATCTGCAAGGTGCTGACTTTAATAGAATTGCTAAAGCAATTCAAAATGTTAATGAAGCAATATCTGGTAATAGATTAGATCTAGAGCCACTTCAGGCTCCGCGTGGTCCATACTCAAAAGCTACTTTACAGAAATACCCATCTGCATTTCCGCTAGGACTTCCAGATACTGGAAGCGTTCAAGATGTTCAGCGGATGATGAAAGAGGCAACGGGAGCCAATGCTCAGGGCATAAGGGCCCTGGCAGAAGGCTCTAATAAAGTTGGTGATTTGCTTAAGGGTGTTGCTGACAGACTAGATGATGCAACAAGAAATCTTATTGAGTTTAATAAAAAGAACTTTAATATTTCTGGCATGCCGGCGCACACTGCGAGGGCTGATGCAGCTGCTGCTGCAATAATTTATGACGCTATTGAACCATTCTCTGGCCAGGGTCGCCCACCAAGTGATGGACTAGATGCGAGAAGAGTAAGCGGTATTCCAGAAGAGGGCTATGAGCCATTCTTAAATCAGCTTAAGGGAATGAACTCTGTACTGTCGGATATGGCGGAAAAAGAAAAGGAGATTTTTCTAACAAGGCTACAGGGCTTTACTACTACTAAAGAACAGCTTGCAATCTACCACAAGATTGAAGATGTTCAACAAGAGATTACCAAGATTGAAGCTAAGCGTCCATCTGAAGTTGTTAAAACCGGAAAACCCGATGACCCAAAGATTGGCAAGGCAACTGGAGAGCTAAGGGGCGATGCTGCAGCAAGGCGGGAAGTTCAAGCCCTTCAAGGGCTAATTATTTCATATCAAGAAGCCGGCGAGGCCAACGAACGTAGATTTGCAGCTGCCATAAAATTCCAAATGCGCGAAGATGACTTTGCTGGTAAAAATTATCAACACGCAAGACAAAGAATTGACAGCTCCCTACAAGTAGAAAAAGCCGATCGCGCCCAGCGAGACGGAATTATTGCCGGTATCAAGGAACAGGTAGCTGCTGAAAAGAAACTTGAGTCTCAAAACAAGAGCCTGATGAATACTTGGGTTACCGGTCGTTATGCTCTTTACGATGTTGGTAATGCCTATGAATCGGTTAGTCGTCAGCTGGCATTAGCTGCTCGAAGAATCTTTGAAGTAACTAATGCTTATCGTTCCTATGAAACTGCGTTTACCTCAGTTGAAAGAACCATTCCAACACTTGCCGCCTCTGTGGGCGGAGCCGCAGATGAAATGCGGTCACTTAAAGATGCCTTTATTGGGATGTCAGAGGAGATGCCTCTAAGCTTCGAGCAACTATCTCAGATTGCAACCCTCGGCGCTCAGATGGGTGTATCTGCATCTGGAATCGTTGAGTTTACTAAGACAGTTGCGCAATTCGCTGCAATCACAAACATTTCTGCAGAAACAGTCGCACAGAAGTTCGGTAGAATTGCAGAGCTTGCGGATGTTGACTATTCCCAAATGAACAATCTTGGCTCGGCTGTTGCATTTGCTGGTATCAACGCTGTTGCAACAGAAGCTGAAATCTTAACACTTGCAGAATCAATTGCCGCAGTTTCCAATCAGGCTGGATTATTACCAGCTGAAATTATTGGTGTCTCGACTGCGCTTGCATCTATCGGTATTCAGGCCGAACAGGCCCGTGGTGTATTTACTCGTGTGTTTGCTGATATTGATCGCGCCGTTTCTAAGGGCGGCAAAGAACTTGGTGCTTTTGCCGAAATTGCCGGAATGAGTGCAGATGAGTTCTCAAGTGCATGGGGAGAAGAGGGCGCATCTTACGATGTGCTCAGGGCGATACTTGGCGGGCTTGGCGCAACTGAAGACTTAACCAAAGCATTTGACTCATTAAATATTGTTGAAACTCGTGAAATTAACACACTCACAAGATTAGCTAAAAACTTAAATGTTGTAGATCAAGCAGTTTCTGATTCTAATACATCTTTTGAAACTGGCGCATTCTTGGGTTCTGCTTTTGAGAGAACCGTCGATAATCTTGATTCAAAGATTCAAGTTCTAAAAAATAACTTCATGGCACTCACGGAAGAACTTAGCGGTACTACTTCTGGGGCATTAATAGTTGTAATTGATATAGCAAATAATTTGCTATCAACGTTCAAAGAACTTGCAAAGAATCCGTTCTACCAATTTGCCGCAAGTTTTGGTTTAGGACTTACGGGAATCGCGGCAGCAGCAACATTTACAATTGCCGGACTTACAAAACTCGTTGCGCAGATGTATGCGTTTAGGGTTGCTGCAATTAATACCGCAAATGATCCAACTGCAATTTCTGGATTTGCTTCTATGTTTAGGCAAATTACTGGCTGGGGCTCTGGATTAATTGAGATAAGAAAAGATCTTCAGAGCATATCTCCGGCAACAAAAGGAATTATTACGCCAGTAACACTATCACTTTTTGGAAATTTTGAAAAGAGTCAAAGAAAGCTCCTTGAGAATAATATTCTTTTGCTAGATTCTGAAAAGCTTGGCCTTGAAACAGCAAGACAACGCGCAGACAGTATTAACCAATTGTTGAAATTTAGGCAAGCAGAGATTGCTTCAATTGTTCAAAACACAGCAATGACTGAAGCCGAAAAAGCTGCTAGCTTAAGAAAAATTACAAGTGACAAAATCTATGTGACTACCACTGGCGAAATCATTCGTGGCAAGATAACGGAAACTGAAGCAAGAAGAAGAAATCTTATTGCAATCAACGCAGAATCTCAGGCTGCAGTAACTGCCCAAAGGGGAGTACAGTCTGCTGGTCGCGCTGGCGCTGCAAGCATCTTTCTTGGATTGGCAACTGGGCTTGGCGCAGTTCTATCGGTGGCAACACTTATCGGCACCGCAATAGGCTACATTGCTCAAGAAATTGAAAAAACAAAAATAAACATTCTTGAGTCTGGTGGCGGCGTTGCATCTCTTCGTGATGCTATTAAACAAGACACCCAGGCGTTCCAAGCATTAACCCCAGAGCAGCAAAATGCGACTGATAAATTTATTACTTTTGAAAGACAAGTAAACGTATCTACTACTGCTGTAGATGAAAACGCAAGGGCAATAGCAGCTGCAACTGGTACTGGCCAAGATTTTGTTGACGCAAATCAAAAAGTAACAGATTCGGTAGAAACTCAAACTTTTGCAATTGGACAAAATACTCGCGCATGGTTTGCAAATGCAATTATGCAAGATGAGAATATTCAGAAACTTCTTAAATCATATCCAAATTTCTTTAATGACATTAAACAATTTGGGCTTGATTTTGGTCAAATCCTAAATGACGTAATGTCTAATCCAGACATCAACATTAATACATATTTAGATGAGCAATTGAGCGAAACGGGCGGCAAAATAAGGGGCAGGCTTCAGCAAGTTAAGCAAGAAATGCAAGCATTAAGGCCAACTGGATATGGCCGGCTTAATACTGAACAGCAAAAACGATATGACCTTCTTGTTCAAGAAAATACAAAATTAGTTGATCAGGTAAATCTATTAGATAGAGCAGAAGAAGCAATCAGGAGTATTGCAAATGCCATGAAGGCAGGGGCAACGGGCGCGGAGCTTTACAACTATATCAATGATGCGCTTGGTGTAATGCAAGAGCTTGGGGATGAGACTGATGAAACGACAGATGCAACGAATAATCTTGCCCAAGCCCTGCGTACTGTTCTTGATTATGCAAATGATCTTTCTGGAATCTTTAGCAGGGTTATTGAACTTGAGTTTGGCAAAGAGATGTCGGACGATGCAATTACCCGTGGCTGGAGAGAGATAACAAAATCTGCGCAATCCGCCAGAGATGCGATTGAAGATGCCAATAGGGAAATCAAAGACCTAACAGCGGACAAATCAATTCTTGAGTATCAGCTCTCTGTTGCCGAGAGATATGGCGATGAGCTTCGTGCCGCCAAAATTCGGGCAGAACTGGCAAAAGTAAACAATCAAATAACTGATAGTGAAAAAGATTTGGCAGATGCTCAAGACAAAGCCTCTATGGGCCTAACCGGAAATACAGATGCCGCCCTCGAAAACAGGGCAGCCGTTCTTGGTATGGTCGGAGAGTATCAGCAGAGAATTGAAATGCTTGCTAAGCTTGGCCGCACGCCGAAACAGTTGGCCGGAGATATAGATGTTCTTAAAAAGCGCTTCCGCCAACAGGCTATCGCCGCCGGCTTTGCCGCTGAGGAAATTGACGAGTATACAGCACTCTTTGATCAATTTGGAATAGCTGTAGATAAAACTCCTTATGATGTTGATATTAAAGTCAACTTGGGAATAAGCGCAGCAGAACAAGCCCTTAATGAGTTCTTGGCAAAAAACAGAGAAACAACTGTAGATGTCAAAGCAAATACGGACCCTGCAAAAGAAAAAATAGCAAGCATTACCGAAATGCAATGGAAGTTTAAAAACATTGTTGCAGACAGAATAGACACAAGCAAGGCCGAGGCCTATCTACAGCAATGGCTCAATAGGGGCAGAACCCTTAGCATGGCACTAACATTTGATTCGGCACAGATTGTTAGGGCACAAGCCAGCGCAATATACAAAGTATATACAGCATTAGCTGCGGTTAGATCGCCTCTTGCAGAATCTTATCGTGAACAATATTTAATTCTAAACAGAATTGCCAACGGCATGGCAACTGGTGGTTTTGTCAGCGGTCGGGGAACTGGAACCAGCGATAGCATTCCAGCAATGCTTTCTAATGGTGAATTTGTTGTACAGGCTCGTGCAGTTAAAACCTATGGTGTTGACTTCATGAATGCACTTAACCAGCAAAGAGTTCCAGTTATGTCTTCATCGGCGGGCGGTAGCCGCACTAGCCTTGGTGGATCAACAATAGCTCAACTGTCTCCAGAAGATAGAGCATTGCTTCGTGCTGTTGTTAATAGGCCGGTTACACTATATGCAGACAATACAAAGATTGCTCAATCTGCAAATGCCGGTAATCAAGTTTTGAGCCAAAGAGGAAGTAAATAATGCGTAAGGTCTATTTTGGAAACGCAAACAAGCAGGCTTGGATTCCGGCTCCACAATCTGGAATGCAGGCCGAATCTGGCACACGTTTGATTGAAAATCAATTACTTAGCGGCAGGATGTCTATTACTCGATCTGGTGCAAACTCAAGGCGCTTTACGGCCTCTTGGATTGGTGGGCTAAACGAGCCAGGTATCGAAGATAGTCTCCACACAATTAAGGACTTTTATGATGGTGTTTATGGGGATGGTCCTTTTTATTGGAATGACCCATATGCTAGTGGTACCAATTTGCTACCACCACACTGGGCTGCCCCTGCGTTATCAAGGAATGACTGGCCGCAAATAGCATCATTTGAACCAACTGAATATCTAGCAACCGCAACCAATACGCTTAACTATCCGACATTTTCGGCAAGGTACAACATAACCGCAACGACGGAAGTTTCAAGCACTCGCAAGCTAACTTTAATTATTCCGCCCGATTATAATCTGCATTTTGGTTGGCATGGAGTTGTAACTTCTGGTCTGGCTAAAATGAGAATTACTAGATATGCAAGATCCAATGGGGCTGCAAGCAACGTTGATGCTGATGTAATTTCCGTGACTTCCAACAATAGAACCAATGTTTCTATAAACGGAGATACCTATTCTCGCGTGGAGATTTATCTTTACAAGCCAAATGGCGCAGCCTCAGACATAAGAATTAGCGGAATGATTGCACAGATCCTTCCGGATGGGACTTCTCCCGCGACTGGTGGCTTCCTCGGCGGAAGGGGAACATCCGCTCTTGAATTTGCTGCACCAGTAGCCCTTGAATACTATTCGGCCAACGTAAACAATGGACAGGTGGGTCTTAGCACTCAGTGGCAGGAAGTTTAAATGGCGACCAAGATAACAAATGCAACTGGTAGCGGAAGCATTCAAAATGATTCGCTAATTTCATTTAGTTATAGTGAGGATGTTACATCTTTAGAACCATCTAATCTGGATGGGGGAGTTGGTCAAGTTTCCATATCTGGCATTGTTGTAAAAGACGAAAAAATTGGAAACACACACCCGGCAAGCAAGCTTTTAATTAACAATGACATCATTCTTACAGACAGTGTTTTCGGCTCTGTGCAATTTCAGGCAGACTCATTATCTGTGGGCAATGAAGTTGTTAGCATAACTGGTTCTACTATTCACGAAAGATTAAATGTAGATAAAACCGCTGGGCCACATGGCGGCACTGGTTCAACTCTTTGGACTGCAATTACTTACTACTGTTCTTTAGTTGGCATTACTCCACAAATTAGCAGTGCACTCGAAGCTACCCTAGATGCAATTCCAGTGAACTTTATTGGCTGGCAGGGAAATGTCTGGGAACACCTAAAAATGCTCTGCGCAGCTGTTTCAATAGATACATCCGGAAATATCGGTCTTGAAATGTATATTGATAATGATCAATTAGTTTTTAGGCAGGCGCTTACAACAAGCATTGATTTGACTGAATATTTAGAAGATGTGTCGTTATCAATTAACAGCACCGATACTGCTCAAAACATTGACATCATAAAGTATGAAACGCTATATGGCTCTAATCGCGTTATTGCAGTAGAGGATCGGGGCACACTGACCGCTGCTACTAGAAACGTAACAATCGACGATAGAATGCAGGTCGATCCGGGCGAGACGCTAATAAAAAGATTTAAGGTTAATGCATCGCTTGAAAGCGTTAATCAACCAACTCTAGTTTCTGCAATTAGCGAAGTTCCATATCCCTTAACTGGCGGCTTTGGGGAATATGTAGTTGTTGGAAATGATGATCTACCAATTCAGCCATCTCAGTGGATCGATCAAGGCGGCAGCTTAACTGTATCTATTACAGAAAACCCAAATGAGATTGAGCTAATAATCGTTGCACCGCCAGCCCCGTCTTTGCCAACTGCTGACGATCCAACAGAGCTTACCCTTGCGCCTTATAAGATTGGAGTTGAGTCTTCTGGCGATGAAGACTATCCGGCTCTATACATAACTGGCACTGGTGTTTTCTTTGAGCGCAAAACAAAATCCTTTATTACAGGCGCTTCTGATGAATATACTGCAAAAGAAAATGCCACAGAAATTGATAATCCATTTATGACAACCGACCATAACGTATCGACTCGTGGGGTTGCTGCAGCTCAGGCTCAATGCGGTCCGCAAATACTACTTAGCTTTTCTGTTTCTAATGGGGTTACCTTTGGGGATACAATTGGAAATGTCTTTAATTATGAAAGCAATAAGTATAGACTTTCGTCTATACAATTTTCAGACTCTGAAGTAGCGGTTGATGCCATCGGCTGTGCCAGAATTAGCGACTTTAACTCCAAGTGGACTGGAAAAACTTTTACTAACTTTAAATCCATAGCACTTGATCCGACTCTCTATCCAACACAGGCTTTGACGTTTAATGAATTTTCAGTAATCCCATTAATGGAGGCACAATAATGCAATGGTACAAAAACTACCTGGCTTCTGAGGTTCAGCCCTGGGCCAGGCAAGTCCAGAAAGAAATTGATAACGTTAAGGCAAACTTCCAAAGCGCAGAAGTTAATAATGTAAAAAGAGACGATCAGCTTGCATCATCACTTCGTCAGGTTCAGAGCGCTGCAAATGCTGCCAGCGATGCTTCAACGCAAGCTACTGCAGCCGCGGCACAGGCAAACACTGCAGCAACTAATGCACTCGCCGCCGCTAATACTGCAAACACATCTTTAAATGGGCTGGTTAGTTTAGGTACTGATGGCAGTAGCTACTCGGTTCATGGCGGTAACATAACGGCCAACACGATTACAGCAAATGAGATTAGTTCTGCATATGTATATGCGGGAAATTTAAGTGCTGGTCAGATTACTAGCGGAAGTCTTAGCGCAGATCTTATTTCTGGTGGCACTATAGATGCAAGCAATATTTTTGGTGTGACAATTACTGCTAGTGAGATTACTGGTGGTTCAATAAATTCTAGCGGTACTTTTAGTACATCTTCTGGGGGAAGGACTACAACCCTTGGCAACGGAAATTTAAGTATTTCTGGACCAGGGGGAACCGGCGGAATAAGTAGTCTAAGTGGTTATGGAATAGTTCTCCAATCTAGTAATGAAATTTTAGTAAGTGCAGCAAATGGAATTTCTGGTCCTAAATCAAGTTTTGACACCCATGAGGGTAATGGATTTGTAACAGTTAGGGATAACACTGTTTCTGGTAGCAGTTTTCCAGCTAACGTTTTTATATCTTCTGCAAATGGAAATATGGCTCGTAAAACAGATGCTTCTGAGCGTAGATTAAAAGAAAATATTGAAAATTTTGAATTTGATACTGATGCGTTTATATCCATAAATCCAGTTACTTTTAACTATAAACGTGATGCAGTATCTACAGATGAGCAAGCAGAAGCTCTAAATGTTGGTTTTATTCTTGATGATTTTGAACAAGCTGGAATTTCAGATTTTTTAGTTTATCAAGCAGAGGGCGACAGCTTTAAACAGCTCAGATATGACCTTCTTGCTATTTATTTACACAAGGTTGTACAGACTCAAAATGAAAAAATTAAAACGCTAGAGGCCCGACTTGAGGCTCTAGAGAATACGGTACAATAGATACATGGCAAATACTACTAAGGGCATAACCTACCCAACTTCAAGCGATAGCATAGCTCCACTTGAAACACATTTTGCAAACCTTGCAAATAGTGCAGACAATGCTGGGGTGGTTTCTGGATCTTATAGTTTTACTGGGCCATCAGATACCTCTAGTCCAGTGAACATTGTCGTGCCCTATGGCGTAACTCTTTCAGGCAACCCAGTTGTCGTTTGCAATGTTCGTGGTGGGGCGGGTGCAAGTGGTTATGTTGCAACCATTTCCGGTACTACAACAACTACAAATTTCACGGCTCGTGTTCATAGACTTGCTGGTACTGGAGCTGACTCCGCATTGTTTATTGACTGGATAGCAAGCGACTACAGCTAAAGGCGATTATGACTTGGAAACTACCATTCCCAGATAAATATGTAACTGGTGAATTTGGCACTCGTAGTAAGTTCAGACTTGCTAACAATCTTGGACCCCATAGGGGTACTGACTGGTCGAAGCCAGAGGGGACAAAGATCCCGGCAATTACTAGCGGAACCGTCGTTCTCGTCCAGTACAGCAAAATGCTTGGATGGTGCCTTGTGCATACTGGCTGGGCAGAAAATAAGACTTGGCACATTGGGTACTCTCATCTTATGGAAGAGCCAAAATTAAAAGTGGGTGACAAAGTCAAGGTTGGTCAGACAATCGGATTGATGGGCTCCACCGGCACCGCTTCAAGCGGGCCTCATCTTCATGCCACCCTAGGAACTGGCCCAAAATCTATTTTTATTGGTAAGGTCTACGATTTGAAAGCTTTTATCAAAAAACAAGCCACAGAATCGTCTGAGAAGCCACAAAAGCCTACCCCTAAGGAAAAGACCCCATCCAAGGGGTCAAAGCCCTCAAAACCCACTACAGCGGCTCCTAGGCCCAAAAGCCCTAAATCAGGGGGGTAAGATGGCCGGTCCGTCGTGGAAGCACAGAAGGCGCTTAATCTATGCAGCCTTTGCCCTAAGCGTGGGGATGATTGTTTTTGGTGCCGCTATTTATGCTAGTGACACCGAGGTTGCAGCTCAGTTAATTATTGGCGGAGTTGCATTAATATCCATAATACTCACAGCTTATACAGCCTTTGCGACTTTTGAGGATGTAAAATTGTGGAAGTCAGAAGATAGGAATGAAGAATGACTCAAATTGATCCAGAGGTTCGTCGTTGGATTTACGGCGTAATTGCAGCAACCGTGCCACTACTTGTAATGGTTGGTTCACTAACCGATGAAGTTGCTCAGCAAGTTATGAATATCACAGCGGCCATTTTGGCAGTTGGTGGTTCTGCACTAGCAATTAGCAACGTTCCTGATGGGACAAAGAAAAAGTAAAATGTCAGACATGGCGAGAGACTTTACTGAAGTATTAGTAGCAATAGGGCGCATTGAGGAAGGCATCAAGGGATTGCGCGAATCTATTGAAAGACTAGAAAAAAAGTCCGACGCACAAGATAACGAGATACAAGAAATGCAGCTTGAAATCAGGCAGCTTAAGACACAGCGGAGCACGGTTAGGGAGAACGTGGCTCTTGCTTTGTCAATTATGGCAGTTGCAATTACTGGTATTGCTAATCTTCCATGGTGAGTCTAGCATTTGTCATTTCAGAATAAACCAAACAAGTTTGACATTTTCTTTCTTTACAAACCCTATCACAATGATCACACTCAAAATGCGGAATTGATGGTTTATATTCCCCATCAACCCTAGTTATCTTTAACGGGTTTTGACAGCTACAAATTAATGTTACCGTAAAAGCAAAACCGTTTTCATCATAATAAAAAATGGACGCGCTATCGTCTTCTTTTTTCTTTTTCTTTTTAAAAAATCTATCAAAGAGGCCAGACATCAAATCCCCCTTGTGTCGCTGCTTCCCTCTGCTTTTTTGGACTTTTGCCATTTTCCGCAATCCGTGCACTGGAATCTCCTGTATTTGCCAGTCGAGCTGACTTCATAGCCCCTGCTTTGTAGTTTCTGTGATCCGCACACAACGCAACCAGTAGTAAGTTGGTCATAAAGTTTTCTGTTTGGATGATTGGGTATCCACGGCTTTAGCTTTTCATAAAGATCAACTAAAAGATTTACGTCCTGAATCTGGTACTTCTTCATCTCGCGCCAAGCAGACTTATCTCCAGCCATACACTTTACCCAAAGTTCAAAACCAGAGTGCTGTACTTTTGCTCCAACGCCAAGGGTTTGTGCAACATAATCAAGCTTGTTGCTAGGAAATTTAAACTGTGACTTAACGGCTAGCATCAAATCCATTTCCTTGTAGGGAGAGGGCGGTTTCATGCCAGCCTCAAGCAATTCACGCTTTAAGTGCTTTGAGTCAAAAGCTTTGGAATTCCAGCCCACAAGAACATCTGCCTCATCTAGAAGGCGGTGGATCTCTTTTAGCATTTCTTTTTTACCATCGTGATGAACTGATTTAAAAATAACGCTTTTTTGACCATGCCAGCGAGCGCCGAAGCAAAGTATTTCCGTCGAGGACACAATTTGCCCAATGCTTATGTCTTGCTGATGAAGTCCCCAAACATAAGCAAGATTTGGGGTTGTTTCAATATCTAAATATAAAATTTTCATAGCGCCCTTTCGGGAAAAGATCAGTCCAGCTTAACTCGGTTTACCCAAGTTCTACCAGCGTCACCGCCCCAAGCATCCCAAGCAACACGACCGGGAGATGGGTAACCCTTTTCTCCTGCGTTAAACCCAGTTGCCTTTTTGTCAACTGCGTGTCTTGCAAAGTACGATTTCATTCTGGCAACAGTATCACGACCAACTGATCCACCGGATGCAAGCTGTTGGGCGCGTCGCCTTCCGGTAGATGTAAATCCACCGCCAGCCTTGCCATCAGAAATCCACTTTAGGGCTCGCTTAGCCGCAGACTGCACACCGGATGGAATCTTGTAGCCGTCAGCCTCAACAAGTTTAAAAGCCTCATTAAGACTTCCTATCTTGCTAAGAGTCGAAAACTTGTGGCCAACTAGGGTCTCAGTTTCTTCCCAGCCCTCTGGCCCCTCTTTCCAAATTCTAATTAGAGCGGCCGGATCCTCAGCGCTTGCATTAATAGAAAAGTCCGAATCTGGCACGCCCAGGGTGCCGTCCTTCATAACGTGCTCAATGCGGCCACGAGCGGTACCACCGCTTGAGTTCCAACTTACAAAGTCGCCTTCTTTTAGGGCTTCTGGGGCGGCCTCTTTTACTTTCTTACGCATTATCTTCTTTCGGCCAGGCCAACTCAATAGTCGGCAGGTGTCTAATACTTCTAAGATAGATTATAGCGTGCCTTATCGCATCATTTGCGTGGGGCCTTCCTCTTTGATACAAGCCAGCGCCCCTTAGCACATCATCGGAGCATAGGGGCTTTTGGGATGGGGATTGATAAATTGGCTTTACTGGGTTCCAATACTCTCCAGATTCAATGGCTCCAATAATATATACAGGGGTAAGGTCCGGAAACTTTACGCTGGGGCGAAGCACAAAGTCCTCACAGACAATTTGCGCCCAAGATCCCGCCCTAGCCCTGTACCAATCTAAAAATCCTGATAGCCCGCCCTCAACCTGCTCGGCATAAGATAGGATGGGTGGACTAGATAATTCATAATCTAGCTCAGCTAAACCAGTTGTTCCCCCCGGATCAATCGCCAAAATTTTTGGCATTTTTTCTACCCAGCTTCTCTTCTCGTAGAACTTCTATTTTTGATTCTGCCTCAGACAACGCTTCCTGTGCTCTGTGACCGTCATAGGTGTCACGCAAGTTACTCAGAGCTGCCAATACTTCATCAAAAGTATCGCGTATTGCCTGTTTGTAGCCCTGATTAAAAGCTAAAACACCTTGCTTAGCAATAATTTCCTGTAGGTCACTCATCTTGATCCTTTCTGATAATTGTTATAACTATGGCGGTTAGCAGGATGTTGACCACTTGAAACATGAGAACATACTCAATCATTTCTGCTTTCCTTTATCTTTAGTTTTCTACTAATTGAAGACTGCGAAACCCCCGAGAGCCTCATAATCATATTCTGGCTTGTACCCATTTCAATTGCTCTCTTTACTGCCTGATAATCAAAATCACCCATTGACTTTGTAAAGAGAATTTGCCTGAGCGTCTCTAGTGACTCTGGCTCAAAAGATCCGCCAGTCTTATCTGTTTTATTTGTATAGGCTTTGATCTTTGAATGATTGACTCCAGATCCAAATATTTTTGCTATCTGCCTATTGGAAAATAATCCGTAGCGCGAAAGCTCTGTAGTCTTATCGGCAATCTGTTTGTCAGAAAATGTTTTAGCATTTTCCCTAATCCAAATTGCAGTATTGATTGCTTCTAATCTTTTTTCGTCGTTCATACCGTCTCCAAAAATCTTTTGCTTCCATCAATTACAATATTAATTCGAGCCTGAGAGTGAAGAGATTCGATCATATCGTCGAACTCCCTCTTCTTCTTATCCCCAAACTTCTTAAATGCCTCTTCGTAGCGAATTCGGCCACCCTTTGCAACAATGAGTGCCTCTAACGAGTCAACATCTCTCTGCCAGTCTGAAGCAGATATTGCACTAGCCATTCTCACTAGATTTGCAAACCAGCCCTCCGCATAATGAATTGCGACCAGGACGTGCTTTAGCTCAACCCTTAGCGACCTCTCCTGCATAGCGAGTAGGATAGATATCTTCCAAACCGACAATGCAAGTCTCTGCCTTGATGGCTCGATTGATTCTTCGTGCTGATGTCCGCTTGTATATTCGCCCATATCCCATTTGAACTGATTGAACCGAGCTAGTGCCTCATCCGATAATAAAACCGGCACAGGTGGTTCTGGTGATTGATTGAGCCACCATTGATAAGTTTCCAGCAGCGACCTGACAATCTCTTCCATCTCGACATCACGCCTAAAGCTGTCAGCAGAGCTAGCCTGAGAAAGGTCCTCTGATTCCCTTGTGCGCTCTGGGGCATCCGCTACAACATAGATAAACCTAGCCAAAAAGCCTGAGCGGAAGTAATCAGTAGTAAGAATCTCAGCAACTTTACTCGTGATACCCATTAGATACATAATAAAGTTTGTCTCAGCCCTGTCGGTCTGAAGGGCTTTTATGCCAGTGTTCGCACCAGTGGAGCGAAGCATTACTGGAACTTTTCCGTCATATAGTTCTGTGTATTGATCTGCGGCAGCTGACATATATGTCTTAGTTACAAACTCTTTGAACATACCCTGCACCTCGTCTCGGTGGAACATAGATGTCATTTTGTCTCGTCCCGCCAAGTGCTTGACCAATGCCTCACCAGTTGCATTGGAGCCGATGTCGATTTGGTATCCAATTTGATTCTCAAAAGATGAGAGCATCTTTAGCATCAGCGCCCGACTGGTTGATTTTCTGCTACGAGTTGTTTCACCCAGTAGCATAAACCAAAGGTTTAGTCCCATCTTTCCATACTTTGGAGCCGCCACACCCGCTGAGGAGAACACAGCAGACAAGAGGATAAAAGCACTTGCTACTTGATACTCAATCGCTCCATCAGTTTTCTTTTTAGCCCAAGCACAGTATCGGTCAATGAAGGTATGGGTCGAGCTGACTTTAGTCCGCTCTTCCGCGGATAAAAAGTCAATCTTCTTCTCTGGAGCTGGCTCAACATCTAGCGGCTCGATTGCTTGATTGATATCCCCTAAAGACTGTTGCGCTCTCTGAACCTCACGCCACAGATCGCCATCGGCATCCGCCCTCTTTGGTCTCGATGGGTGATGATATTTGTTGCATTTTGCATTTTTAGCAACCACAAAAACTTCTTCTGCAGATAGCCCCTGCCTAAAAAGCTCAAGCTCTAGCCTCCAAAGCATTCTGCTCATATCCGAATTCATATTCGGCTCTTCCATATACAGGGATAAGATTTCCCTATTGCTGGAAATTTTTGAAAGAACCTTTATTAGCTCTGGCGTTTGCTCGGGAAGCGGAAGGTTCGCCAACTCCGGAACGGCCTCAACGGAAACATCGGCATAAGTCTTTTCTATTTCATCAATCGAATACACAACGCCAGTATTATTTGCGCTGACTCGAAATCGCTCTGGGTATTTTAGATTGCTAGTGCCAGCAACTCGAAGTAGCTTAGTCGGGTTCCAGCCAGAAACATCACAGCCCTGGTCTCTGTGTGCGTAGGCAATCTTTTTGGCAATTGTTGCAACCCTCTGCGGGTCTTGTTCGTTATCAAGGATCCAGTAACAGTGCCATCTGTCCCTGGATGTCTCCACGGATATTGATGGCTCAAGTCTAAAGTTGCTCGGGTGACAGGTGTCGGCATCCGCATACACAACAGAAACAGCTTTAGCGTTTTCACGAATTCGTCTTTGTTCGTAAAACAGAATTGGTGAAAAGTAAACATCTTCCTCAGAGTATTTTTCGGCGTAGGCAGACATCTGCTCAAGCTCGTCTGGATAACTAAAGAACTTTTGAACTGTAGGAGTTGATTGGCTATCCTTTGTTACAAGCGTGGCGTAGCCAGCGGATGAGCCGAGAACTGACTCTAGGAACTGCTCAATTGACATTTTTCTCCTCAAAAAAAGTGTCTAGTCCCCTTTCAGGAATCGAACCTGACATCGCCAAGGAGAGCCGGGCCGAGAGAAACAGAGAGAAAACCCGAAACGATGCACCAAGAAGGGGTTGGTGAGCAGTTTATACTCTTGCTCAGGAGCGCCCATTAGGGAACTACCAAGTGTCGCTATCGCCCTCAGTAGTCTTTTTTGCACCCATTGATTTTAAGAGAGCCTCTGGGGTGCTGGCAGGCTTAGTGAAACCTGCCACATTGTTTTCCTCGCCCTCAAGGCCAGGAACGATTTTAACTTTTGCACCGATCGACATACCCATCAAGTCTTTGGTAGCAGGAACTGCAAACTTGCCGTCCTTCATATCAAAGCCAAGTGCCTCAAAAAAAGCCTGAGTCTTCCAGAATGCCTTGCCGGTGTAAAGTGGAACATAGGTGAACAGCCTACGATTTTCGTAATCACCCTCAGAAATTCTGAGCTGTAGTTTGAACTGCGGCTTACCTGCGTTTTCTCCATTCTTGACCTCTAGGGTCTCAATGTCGAAGATGGTGGTGCTATAAGTTCCTGCTGGAATAAGTCCGTAATCAGACTTTGGTGCTAAGTCTCCAGCGGAGATGTTGATGCTAATTGCCATAATTATTTTCCTCCTTCGGCAATCTTATCCATAATTTTTTTCATACTTGGATCGACAAGCCGACCTGGCAACCCAAATCTGTTTCCAGACACAAGTCTGTCCGAGGACTGCATATACATTACTCGGTGAATCTCTCCATCGCCATCCGCCTCGGTTGTTAGGTAGGCAACAATGTCTGGCACAGATGGCAGAGTATTGCGGGCAGACCCGGGTAGCAGTGGGATTGTCTTTACCGCACCAGTCTGCTCATCCTTCTCATCGAGTGCGTGGGCAACGATTATTCCGAGAAACGGAGCAGCGTGGAGCTTTCGTGATAAATCCGTAATCCACTGCTTTAGGTCTCCATACTTACCGAACTTGTTGTTTCGGTTTTCTGGCTTGTCACCAAAGACCCTCTCAGCTCTATCCATAGCCACGCCAAGGGTATCGATAATAACGGTCTTGTATTGGTGCTTTTGGTCGAGCAGTGCATTGATGGCGCTGTCGAACTTTTCGTGTGTATCACAAGCAACAACATCTACATCGGGCCAGTCGCGAGAAATGGCGGTAGATCCACCCTCGGTATCTAGAACCAATACTGGAGACAAAGATGCAATCTGAGCGGCGCTCGCGGCAAACCAGCTCTTACCTCTCTTTGGGTCTCCATAAACCAAAATTGAATTTGGCTTGTTGAGTTGTGCTGCTTTTTTGATGCCCTTCTCAAAGGGCAGTTTTGGAAAGTCAGTCATATTTCCTCCTTGTTTGTGACTCTACCACATCTAATCCCGCCATACGTAACGACACGACGAGTTTCTTGAATTTTTTTTCAATTTTTATTTGTCCAACAATTTCCCTAATTGCAAATGCTATCGAAATGATGGCAGATATAAATAAGAAAATCTTTAGATAAAGGCTTGTAACCTCAAGACCTGCCAGCACAAAAAGTGCTGATTGAATAATTAGCCCAAGGCTAAGGCTGAGGGTCAAGAACCTTGCAATTGAAACAATGCTCTTCCCTTGCAAACTCTTCAAGATCTTTTCCACCCTGAATCTCCTTCCAAATTCTTTCTAGTCTGTGCCAAACACTTAGGGCAAACTCTTCATCGTAGTCAAAAGTCCAAGTCCAAAGGTCTGGGTCATAAGTTCCGTCGCGGTTGATAAATACTAGCGATGCCCCGTCGATAGGAATGTTGTTCTTGTTTAGTCCCCAAGCATAAACCTGCACCTGAGCGTAGTAGCGGCGAAGCGTGTAAGATGCCTCCGGGTCTTCCTTCTGCTCGAAGATAATAGCCTGTAGGGCTTTTGACTTCTTGCGGTTAGAAGTTTTCCAATCGATCAGGTGCTTGCTATTGATTAGGGCTAGGTCTGGCTTTGACTTTATTTCGCCGTAGCCCTCTAGGTTGCCCAGTCTAATAGTTTGCTCAATGCTGGCAGACTTAAACTCTGGGAACAGGTCAAAGTCTGCTGTTGGTATGCGCTCTTCGAGATACTCGTGAACAGCAGTGCCAATCCTAGCGCCCATCCAATACTTGAATGGTGGCTGCTCAACTCCCTTTAGCTTGCTTGCGAGATGATACTCACACGGATCGCTGAAGTCGCTTGCGCCCACTAGTTTTTGTGAGTCTCTTGAACTCGCTTGTTGAAACAAAGACAGTGCGAGTGTCTTCACTCTCGAATCGGTAATCATCTTGCTCCCTTGTTGGGGTCTTCCTTATCGTAAAGTCAACGCCACCCCAAATGCCGTTTTCCTCTTCGTTTGCAATTGCATAGTTTAGGCATTCTACCTGAACCGGACAAGTTTTGCAAATACTTTTTGCGTAAGCTCCCTGTCGTTCCATGTCAGGGAACCATAATTCTGGGTCAATCTGAGCGCAAACTGCTTCTTTTTTCCAAGATAAATCTAGTTGAACTTTCATTAGAATAACTCCTCTGGCTTTATACTAAATGAAACTCCACCCCAAACCCCATTTTGTTCGCCATTGGCGACTGCGAAATCGTAGCACTGCTTTAGCAGCGGGCATCCGTGGCAAATCTCTTCGCACTCATCTTCGGTTAGGAAGTCGGTGTCTGTGTAGAGATCTGGATTCGATATACACGGATAAATGGGATGCTCTTCCTGTTTTTTACAAAGCTCTTCCCAAGCCCTTCGGGCTTTAGGCAGTATGCCTAAATCTATTCCTTCTTGACTTCTTGCCATTACTGCTTCCTAGCCCTAAGACTTTCATTCATTTTTATTCTATCCCGCACAAGCCTAGAAAGTATGCCAAGATCGTAAGTGTCGTCCGCAACAATTTTATAGCTGACCACCGACTTTTTCTGCCCCCTTCGGTCTAATCGACCAGCGGCCTGCTCGTTGAGCAATCGGTTGTCATCCTCAGATAGCCAAACAACAATATTCGTGGCTTCCTGTAGTCCATCAGTTCCCTCTCCGATAGCCGCAATAACCGCCACAATGAACTGAATATCCCCTGCAATAAATTCCTCTAGTGCCTTGTCTCTTACTGGTTGAGACTTTTTGCCAGACCACTCGAATGCCGAGTAGCCCATCCCGATTAGCCTCTTAGTCGTGACCTCAGCAAACTTTTGTGAGTGGGTCAAGATCAACATCTGCTCACCCTCAGGATGGTCTTCAATAATTTGCAAAAGTTCCACCAGTTTTGTGGACTTGCAATCCTCAGCAAAAGTTACATCACCGGTCTCAGGGTCGATTGTTGGAACGCCCAGAGTAATTTGTCTTAGCCTTGTGCGAACCGCTACAGGAGCTTCTACCACAAGCGGATTATCTCCTAGCCAAACAAAAAGATCTTGC
>Ga0172376_10001527_pt1 | contig 29426 bp, 28 predicted proteins | sample Lak35m_FD_121114 | JGI IMG/M metagenome (GOLD analysis project Ga0172376, IMG submission 121114) | Freshwater microbial communities from Kabuno Bay, South-Kivu, Congo - kab_092012_35m | ecosystem: Environmental > Aquatic > Freshwater > Lake | place: Democratic Republic of the Congo: South-Kivu...
CCCCGGAGTCGCGCCGCCCCTGTCCGCTCGCTTCGGCTGCGCCTCAGCAAGCGGACAGGGGCCATCCCTTGGCAGGGCTACCCTGGTGATAGAAACTGGTTCCATCCATGGGGGCAGGTCAAGGTGTTCGGCGGATCTGCTCTGGCTCGCGCGGCAAGGCGTCGAGGTCGCACGGCTCACTCCAGACCAGCAGCCGGCGGCATTTGCGGGGAGCGAACGGCTCATCGAGCTCGTCCGCGGCGGAGCCAACGACGTGGCCGCGAGTGCTCCCCGCTAGCGACTGGCTTTGGGTGGATGCCGACGCGGCGAGGCGGGCGGGCAACAGGGTGCCGCTTTCGCCAGTTTCGCAGCGCGGCGATCGTCGGCTTGAAGCTCCGGCACTTCCGAGAAGCAGTGCCGCAGGCATTCGAGCAGCTTCTTGTGGAAGGTCGTCGTGGGTCGGGCGAGCGAGTAATAACTCCACAGCCCCTCGCGCCGGCACGTCACGAGCCCGGCCGCCCGCAGGCACGCCAGATGCTGCGATGCCCGTGGTTGAGTCGCCTCCACGATCGTCGCGAGATCGCCCACGCACATCTCGCCAGGGAGCAGGAGGTGGAGGATCCGCAGGCGGGTCACATCGGAGAACGCCTTGAACATCGCGTCGACGCCGGCGTCGCCCGGCGGACAGGTCGCCTGTCGCATCGTCGCGGTTCCGCAGTCGCCGTCGCAGCACTCGCTCTGCTTCTTCGCCATCGCCGACCTCTTCCGTATGCGTCGGGGACATCGCCATCCAGGTACGTATCCTTCCCGAAGACGCTGAATCAGGCAACGACACGTTCCGCGGCTTCCGCGTGGACGGTCAGCCCGGTTTCACCAACCAGCCTGCCTTCGACGAGGCGGATGACCCGCTTGGCGCGCTGGGCCGCCCGGGGATCGTGGGTCACCATCACGATGGTGCGGCCCTCGGCGTTGAACTCCTCCAGAAAACCGATCACCTGGGCGGCCGTCTCGGGGTCGAGGTTGCCGGTCGGCTCGTCGGCGAGGATCACCGCCGGGTCGTTGGCCAGCATCCGGGCGAGCGCCACCCGCTGCTGCTGTCCCACGCTCAACTCCGTGGGCTTGTGGTCGAGCCTGTTTCCCAGGCCGACCCGCTCGAGCATGGCCGCGGCCCGGTCCCGCTGCTCCGCGACCGGAATGCCGCCGAGATACAGCGGCACCTGCACGTTTTCAATCGCCGTCAGGTACGGCACGAGGTTGAATGTCTGGAACACGAAGCCGATGTACCGCTTCCGCAACCGGGCCCGCTCGTTGGCCGACCGCTCGTAGAGCGAGTGCCCATCGAGCAGCACTCGCCCCGATGTCGGCGAGAGCATGCCGCCGAGCATCAACAGGAGCGTGCTCTTGCCGCTACCGCTAGGCCCCACGAGCGACACGAAGTCGCCCCTCTCGATCTCCATCGTGGCCTGGTCGAGGCCCGTCACGGGCTGCCGCCGCAGCTGATACGTTTTGGTCACGTTCTCCATGCGGAGCATGGTTCAGGTCTCCCGAAAGGTGGCAACCGGATCGAGCTGCGACGCCCGCCAGGCCGGGATGAAACTCGCCGCCAGGGCGACACCCACCGAGATCGCGAGGGCCCAGAGGGCGAGCCCCGGCATCGGGAGTACGGGAACACCGGCCAACTTCGGGCCGAGCGTCACCGCGAGGACGGTGCCGATCACGTAGCCGCCCACCCCGCCGATGAGCCCGAGCAGCAGCGCCTTGGAGAGGAAGATCCGCTGGATCAGCCATGATTCGGCACCCAGCGCCATGAGCGTGCCGATCTCACGGCGGCGCTCGGTGACGTTCGCCGAGATCGCATTGGCGATGCCCGCGCCGCCCACCAGCACGATGATCGCCAGAAAGATCTGCGACAGCCGCTCCATCATCCGGTTGAGCGTGATCTGCGTGTCGACCACCTGCTTGACCGTCACGACCTTGGCATCGGGAAGCAGCGTGTTCACGCCCTCCACGAGGCCCGCCGCGATTTCCTTGCAGCAACCGACGATCTCGATGCAGTTCACCACCTCGCCTTTTTGGGAAAGGTCTTGGACGGTGTGCAGGTGCGCGAAGATCCGGGAGTCATCGACGGTGCCCGTCTCGGGGAGCACTGCGACGACGTTGAACGCCTTCCCGAGCAGCGTCAGTGAGGCTCCCTCGGTGATCTTCTGCCTGGCCGCCACGTCGGCCCCGACGAGCACCTCGTCGGCCGAGAGATCCTTGATAACGCGCTTCCGCGTGAGTGTCTTCCTGTCCTCCTCGGGCGGCGTGTCACCCATGTCGATGGCGCCGCAGCCGATCGGCCGTGAAAAGATCCCCGCCCCGGCCCAGGCCGCCTTCGCCTGAAACTCGCTCTTCGGGAGGATACCGGTCAGCGAATAGCGCCGATCGTCGATCGTGATCGGCACACAGAGCTTCGGCGACAGGTTGTCAACTCCCTGCAGTTCCGACATGGTCAGCCGCATGACGTACTCTTCGGGGATCACCTCGTCGTGCATGTCGGCCGCGTAGTAGTCCTGCAGCGAGACCGATTTCGGCAGCACGAGCACGTTGGCGCCGAGGCTGTCCAGTTCGCGGGCCACCGCCTTCTCCGAGTAGAAGGAGATGGTGCGGATCGCGATCAGCGTGGTGATGCCGAGAATGATCCCGAAGGCCACCGTCAACATCTGGGCCTTGCGCTCGAGCAACTCTCTCCAGACCAGGGTGCCGAGATTCATTTCGAGACTCCCTTCGCGGACGATTTCTGGGAGGGGCCGCATTTCCCGCCCGGGCAGCACTGACCGGGCCCGCACTTCCCATCCGGGCAGCAGCCGCTCTTGGCGTCGGTGACCTTGGCCACGATGGTCGCCGTCGACACGGCACCGACGAAGGTTGCCACGGGGTTGCCCGGCGGGGCGAGCAGCACGGTGATCGCCTTGTCAGTCGTCGGCGATACCTTGAGGCTCTCCAGGAACGTGGCCTCCGCGGGATCGGCGGGGTCGAGCACGAACCCCTCCGCCGTCTGCGCGAACCGTGGGTCGGCGAGGAATCCGGCCGCCGCTTCGAGGGCCTCGCCCGCGTGCGACGTCGTGGAGTTCTGCACGCTCACGAGCACCATCTTGTTGCCCTGGAGGGCCTTCATGCACGACGCCGCGCCGTCGCTCACGATCCCGTCGCCGGCAGTTTGAGCCTGGAAATCCAGCGGCCATGCCTTGGTGACAGCGCCGTTGGGGGCGATGGCGAGCACCAAAGGCATGGGCGCGCGAGAGACCTTGAAGGCGTCGACGGTGGCCTTTTCGTCGGGGGCGGACACACACACGCTGATCGCGTCCGCACGATCGCCGAGCGTCGCCAGCGCTGCGTCGAACGCCTCTCGCTTGCGTTGCGTAGCTTCGCCCTCAGTCTTCCAGAAAAACACGTAGGCGTAGCGATTCTGCTCAGCCGCCTTGGCCAATGCCGTGAGCCCGGGGCTCTTGTCGGCAGGCCATGGATTCGGGCGGGCTTCGGCGGCCCGCACCTGCTGACCGAGGGAGAGTGCAAGGCAGATCGTCCACTGCACGAGGGCGAGAGCCGGACGTCGTTGGAGCATGGCGGGGTTCCTGGGTGCGAGTCGCTGACGCCCACGATCTCACCACCTAGCATCTATATTCGTCAAATTGCATATATGACCTGAGGAAGGCGGGGCTAAATAGGCAGGCTGGGCGCAGGCGGAACGGATCGCCGCATCGCTTTTGATCGCAGCATGATGCGAATGGCGACACTTCCACCCAAGCCCTCAATGCACGGCTAGCGTGGTCCAACCGTCGGTCTGACGGTTCAGGTTGAAGATCATCGCCGAATGGGCAATTCGGATGCCGGGCAGCACGTCGGCCAGGGCATGGCCGCCACGAATGACTGACTGGCCGCACACCCACACCTCCACCCCGTTGGCCAGCAGCCTTTCAACCAGTTCGCGATTTGGGTTCACACCGCCGGCGGGCGTCTTTGCATGGGCCACGTCGTTGAGCGCCGCTGCCGTGGCGTTGAAGTGCAGGATCACCGCGATCTTCGGCCGGTCCGGCGTCATCTTCTCCAGTTCGTAGATGTTGACCAGCCGGGCCGCACTTTCGAGACCCCGATTCAGTTTACCCGCCGGTGCGGCGGCCGTGGTGTCGAAGACCACTCTGCCACCGGCCCGCGGCCGTTCGTCAGCCGACGGAAGATCCACGACCCCACCATATGTTTCGATCTTCGGAAACTGGAGCGTGGGAGGGACGACGGGCTCTGCGCCGAAGCACGACACTACCGATGCCACCGCGATGAGCAAGGCGAGGCTGACGCGTTGGACGAAGTGGATGGATTGGATCATGGAGGCTCTCCTCTGCGTTACGGGGAACGTTCCGAACTCAAATACCCGCCAGGCTCTTGTAGATGATGAAGGCAGCGACGAGGACGATCGCGACGGCGAAGACGCGGGCTAGCGTCGGGCCGCCGATCCGGCGGCCGATCCACGAGCCGACGAATAGGGCGGGCACACCGCCGCCCACGAAGCTGCCGGCGATGTCGAGCGGAATGCTGCGGCCGGCAGCCACCTGGGCGGCCACAGCCGCGGCACCCACGAGCGTCATCACGAAGAGCGAAGTCCCGACCGCACGAAAGACGTCCATGGTGGCGAAGGCGACGAGCGCCGGCACGATGAGGAACCCGCCCCCCACGCCGAATAGGCCGGAGAGCAGCCCGACGACGAGCCCCACGAGCGTGAGCAGCGCGAAGCAGCGCGTGGTCATCCGAAGCCGGCCCTCCGCATCCCGACTACAGGTCGGGCCGACTCCCGCGGCAAACACGCCGGCCGCCGCCCGCTCGGTCCGATCCGCCGCCTTGCGCCACATCCTGGCGGCGATCAGCAGCATGAGCCCCGCAAACGCGGCCATGAGCGTCTGCGGCGGCACCTGCTCACCGAGCCAGCCGCCGGCCGGAGCGGTCAGCATGCCCGCCGCCGCGAAGAGCAGCCCCGTGCGGACTTCGACCTGGCCATACCACCACCGTTCGACTGCGCCGACGAGCGCCGTGGCCGCCACCGTGACGAGCGAGATACTCACGGCCGTCCGCGGGTCGACGCCGATCCAGTAGACGAGAAGCGGCACGGCGAAGATCGCGCCGCCGCCGCCGGTCAGCCCCAACGACAGGCCGACGAGACTCCCAGCTGCCACCGACGCCGCCGCTGCCCACACGGGCGGAGTCGTGGCCGCGACGGCGTCGATGATAGCCAGTACGGGACCGATCATGTGGGACGCTTTGCCGCGAGCCAGGCCTTGTAGCCCCCCACCATGTCGTGCACGTCACGGCGGCCAAGCTTCTGCAGCAGACTCGCGGCGATCGCGGACCGGTAGCCGCCTTCACAGTGCACGGCAACGGGCCGATCGGCTGGAATCTCGCCGATCCGCTCGTCGAGATGCGTGAGCGGGATATTCAAGGCGCCAGCGATATGGCCGCCCGCATGCTCCGCCTCGCTTCGCACGTCGACCACGATCGGCGCCGTGCCGGCGTCAGGCCGCTTCCCGGCGAGCCATTCGCCGAGGGCCATCGCCGTGATCCGCTCCGTCCGCTCCACGAGATCGTCGCGGGACGCCAAGGCGCTCATACCGCCGGCGAGGTAGCCGGCCACGTTGTCGAAGCCGATGCGGCCCAGCCGCATCACGGCCTCTTGCTCGCCGCCTTCTTCCGCAATCACAACGATCGGCTTGTCGTGGGCAAGCATCGATCCCGCCCACGTCGCGTACTTTCCGTTCAAGGCGATGTTGAGGGCACCCCTCAGATGGCCTCCTTCGAAGTCGATGCCGTCGCGGACGTCGAGTAGCTGGCCGCCCGCCTTCTCAAGGGCGAGCACCTCGTCGAGCGACAGGGGCTTCAGTGTCTTCTCCATCGCCTCGCCGAGTGACGCCCGCTCCTTGCGGTTCAGGATCGCATCGTGCACGAAGTAGTCCGGCGCCTCCGGCTGGTCGGCCGTGACGATCGTCTTGAACGCCTCGCGACTCATCGGCTGGAGGGCGTAGTTGAACTTCTTCTGCTCGCCGATCGTGGAGACGGTCTCCTTCGACAGGCTCTTGCCGCACATGCTGCCAGCCCCGTGGGCCGGATAGACGAGCGTGGCGTCGGGCAGCTTCACGAGCTTGTTCGTGATGCTGTCGTAGAGCATGTCGGCGAGCTCGTCGGCCGTCACACCGACACTCGCCAGGAGATCGGGCCGGCCCACGTCGCCGATGAAGAGCGTGTCGCCGGTGAGCACGGCCAGCGGCTCGGTGCGGCTTTTCGCCAGATCATAGACGAGGATCGAGATGCCCTCCGGCGTGTGGCCTGGCGTCTCCATGATCTCGAGCCTCACGTCGCCGAACTCGATCACATCGCCATCCTGCATCTTCACGCAGGCAAACTCCGCCTCCGCCCGGCGGCCGAGATGGATCGTCGCTCCGGCCTTGTCGCGCAGTTCGATGTGGCCGGCGATGAAGTCGGCGTGGAAGTGCGTGAGGAAGACGTGCTTGATCGAGTACCCGCCGGCCTTCGCGTCGGCGAGGTACTGGTCGATGTCGCGCTGGGGATCGACCACCGCGGCCGTCTTCGTCTTGTCGTCGGTGATCATGTACGAAGCATGCGACAGGCATGCGAGGTAGTACTGCTGGATCTTCATGACGATGTCTCCATGGATGGTGTGGGGGGGAGGCCGAAAGATCATTTGCCGACGACGGCAGGGAAGCCAGCGTTTACAAGTTGCGGGTAGCCCGGCTTCAAGGCTCGCACGTCGTAGCCGAGCGGCTTGAGTAGCTCGGCGGCTTCCATGCAACGGCCCCCGGCGAGACAGTAGCAGTAGATGATCTTGTCCTTGGGCAGAATCTTGGCGAGTTCCTGCGGGGGCACGCCGCGCTCGATCGCGCTCAAGGGCAGCAGGCCGGCACCGGCAAGGTGGCCCTCCTGCCACTCATCCGGCTCACGAACGTCGATGATCACGGCCTTCTGCTGGGCGACGGCCTGCTTCACCGTCTCGAGCGAGTCCTTCGAGTGCTCGGCGACCGCGGTGCCGGAAGCCGCACCGAGTATGAGCCCGAGGAGAATGGCCCGCGAGCAGGTGGTGGCCGTGCGGCAGGCCTGGTTCCACGGCATCCGGGCGATCAGCATCGCCATCCCGCAGGTGTCGGTGATTCCGGCGAACACGAGGCCGCAGCCCACGAAGCCGGCCAGACCGGCGCCAATCGCCTTCCAGTTCGTGGGCGATTCCGGTCCAAAGGCGGCCAGCGCCGCACCGATGGCGACGAGCGAGCCGGCGGCGATCCGCACCTGCCGCTCGAGCGACATCACCTTGCGTCCCCGCACCACCGGCACCCCGGCGGCCTCGCAGGCGGCCGTACCCCCTTCGACGCTGATCACATCCTTGAGGCCTGCGGCGAGCAGCTTCTCACACGCCTTCTGACTGCGGTTGCCCGACTTGCAGACGAAGTAGGCGGGCCCGCCGCCGCTGAGGGCCGTCACGGCCTTCGCGTCGAGCCGGTCGAGCGGGATGTTGTGGGCGAAATCGACGTGCACTTCACCGAACTCGGCGGGCGTGCGCACATCGATGAGGGTGACTTTTTCGCCATTGCGGCGAAGGTCGGCGAGCATCGCGGGAGAAATCGTGGCGATCATGAAAAAGCCTCCGTGAGGTCAGGGAAGGAACTTGAGGATCAAAGTGTCGCGACTTGTCGATATGTGGTCGAGAGGGAGGGGAGGACGGTAGCAGGTGCACTCCTAGGCGGACACACCGGTTCGCGGCGACTTCGAGCCCCCGAAGCGAGCTTCGATGCAGGCCATGATGTTGGCGAGGTGGGGCTCGGCGATCGTGTAGAAGACACACCGCCCCTCCTTCTCCACGTCCAGGAAGCCGCACCGCTGCATGAGCCGCAGGTGCTCCGAGGCCATGTGGCTCGGGATCTCGCAAGCCTCGGCCAGTTCGCCCACCGTGTAACGGCCGCTGAGCAGCATCTGCACGATACGGAGCCGGTGGGGATGGGCGAGGGTCTTGAGGCATTCGGCCGCCTGACACAAGCTTTCGAGGCTCGTGAGCTTGGGCGGACGGGCGGGCTTTCGCTTGGTGTCGACCATGACGGCATGCCTCAGTGGGCTGGCGGCGACGCTCCCGCCGCTCCCCCATCATATCGGAATATTCCGATATGGGAATGAGTTTTTCTGGCGGGCTGGAAATACGGCTGGAAATATCGCGATGCGTCGATGTAAAGTGCAGGCACCCCCGGAGGACTAGGCCATGCCAGATCACCATCGGATCCTCATTCTCGGCGGCGGCACCGCGGGCATCACCGTGGCCGCCCGTCTGCGGAGGGCCGCCGCCCAGCTCGACATCGGGATCGTCGAGCCCTCCGAGAGCCACTTCTACCAGCCGCTGTGGACGCTCGTAGGCGCCGGCATCTTCCCACCGGAGGCCAGCCGCCGCCGCGAGGCCGACTTCATCCCCGCTGGTGTCGACTGGATCCGCGACCGCGTAACCGAGATCCTGCCCGATCAAAAGGCGGTCGCCACGGCGTCGGGACGGCGGCTCACCTATGACTGGCTTGTCGTCGCCCTCGGCATCCAGATCGACTGGACGGCAATCCCGGGTCTCGCGGAAGGTGTCGGCACCCGCGGCATCTGCAGCAACTATTCGTTCGAACACGTTGCCTACACCTGGGAGACAATTCGCGGCTTCAAGGGAGGCACGGCCCTCTTCACCGTGCCCAACACGGCCGTGAAGTGCGGCGGAGCGCCCCAGAAGATCATGTACCTTGCCGACGACGCCTTTCGACGCCAGGGCGTGCGCGATCGCACGCAGATCGTGTTCGCCTCCCCGGCCAAGGCGATCTTCGCGGTGGAGAAGTACCGCAAGACGCTGGAGCAGGTCGTGGCCCGCAAGGGCATCAATACCCGCTTCCGCCAGAACCTTATCGAGTTGCGACCCGACGCCCACGAGGCGGTCCTCGAGCATCTCGATACCCACGAGCGGAGCGTCGTCCCCTACGACATGGTCCACGTAACGCCGCCGATGAGCGCCCCCGACGTGATCAAACGCAGTCCACTTGTCAATGAGCATGGCTGGTGCGCGGCCGACAAGTTCACGCTGCGACACCCGAAATATCCTGAGGTGTTCGCCTTGGGCGACGCGGCGGGCCTGCCCACCTCAAAGACTGGCGCCGCGATCCGCAAGCAGGCCCCCGTGCTCGTACATAATCTGCTTGCTGCAATGAGCGGGAAGCCGTGCGATGCGACCTACGACGGCTACACCTCGTGCCCGGTGGTGACAGGCTATGGCCGGATGGTGCTCGCCGAGTTCGATTATGACAACAAGCCGAAGGAATCTTTTCCAATCGACCAGTCGAAGGAGCGCTACAGCATGTGGCTTCTTAAAACACAGGTGCTACCGCGGCTCTACTGGTACGGCATGCTCCGCGGGAGGGTCTGAAGAACCATTCGTAGAATCTGCGCACTTCTCGTCACGCTCGTGGCGCGGCTGAGGCAGGCGGAGTCGGGGGCGGCACAAGCCGCTGCGGAGCAAGCGGAACCCCGTCGCGAAGCCTACCCCTTGGCGAGCGAACTGATCTTCCGCAGGTCGAGAACACCCTTCGCTCCAGAGCCCTTCACGCTCTCGGGCACCGCGGGCCGGAATGCCTCGTAGATGGTGAAGGCCTCGGCCCCTCAGCGGTCACGATGGCTCGGCCGCTCATCGCCCGGTTGATCAAGATCGTGGCGGGCACGGCAGTCAGGCAATCTCGTAAACGAACTTCCAGCCGGCGTCCTGCACCGCTCGCTCGAAGTCCTGCCGGAACTTGCCAAACTCGAGTCTGCCGCCGCCCCCTACACCCGTGTCCTTCCGGGTTGCGTTCACGCGGGAGCCGAATTGCAATGTCGTCTCGACGGTGAACGTGGGCGGTGGCAGGCCCCATAAACTCTCCACGGCCGACTCCCGGAAGTGCGCCTCATGAGTGGCTGGGTCGAGCGTGCATCTGAAATTGCTCGTCACCTTCCGGCCGCCAAGGAGCCATTTCGCCTTGATTGCCGTGAGCGTGCCCGTGATGGTGCCGTCTGTGGCTGTTACGTCAGTGCCGGTGTTCGCCGTCGCGACAGCCAAAAGCTTTGATAGGAGATCGGCCTGAGAGAGCGTGCTGGGTATGTCCATGGCTACCTCCCCGGGTCTCTGGCTTTCGAAAGGGCTTTGACGTGTCCAATCCTACGCACTGACACGTGAGCGGGGCTGGCTGTGGCTGATGAAGGTCACGGGCACCAGCGCGTGCCCGGAGCAAAGCAGCATCCGTAGTATTTCGCCGTCGTTCGAGCTGCTTGGTTTCCTGCGAAGGAGTCTTGCCATGTCCACCGATTGGCCGACACCGGTACTTTTTCAAGCTCTACGCGCTCGACTGCATCCTCAGAGACTTAGAGCATCCGACGAAAGCCAAACTCGAGAGGGCCATGGACGGGCACGTCTTGGCGCAGGCCGAACTCGTCGGGACGTTCAAGAAGGGCCACGCGTAGCGCGAGTCACGGGGCGGCAAGGCGGTAATCATTCGGGTCGCACAAGCGCCTCAAGCGAACCGGTTCTGCACCACCACCTCGGACAGGGCCAGTTGGCCGCCCTTCGGCAGGGCGGGTTTCACCGCCTTGCCGACGGCGATCATGAAGCCGATCACGTGGTCGCTCGGGAGGTTGATGATCTCGGCCACCTTCGCCTGGTCGAAGCCGATCATCGGGCAGGAGTCGTAGCCCATGGCCTTGGCCGCGAGCATGATCGTCTGCCCCGCGATCCCGCATGACCGCATGGCCTCGTCACGCTGCAGTTGCTCCTTCCCTTCGTAGAACGGCCCCATCCAGCCCGTGACCAGTTTCTGGATCTCGGGCGCGGCGTTCCGCCAGTACCGCTCAGGCGACTTCTTCCAAGCCTTGAGGTCCGCGGTGAGCACGATCAGCAGCGAGGCGTCGGTCACCTGCGCCTGATCGACCGCGGCGGCGCGGATCTGCTTTCGCAGAATCGAGTCGCGGACGACCACAAATCGCCAGTTCTGCATGTTGAACGACGTCGGCGACTGGATCGCGGCCTCGAGGAGTTTCGTTTCCTCGGCGGCAGTAAGGCGGTGGTTCGGGTCATAGGCCTTCACCGACCGCCGTTGATTGATCGCGTCAAACGTGTCCATGTAAAATGCATTCCTCGCGTCAGGGAGCTCGAGCCGATGCCGTTGTACGAATATTCGTGTGAGACGTGCAGCCAGAAAGTCGAGCTGCTCATCCGCGGCGACGAAAAGCCTGAGTGCCCGCACTGCCAAAGCACCACGCTCACCAAACTCTTGAGTGTGGTCAGCGGCCACGTGGCGGGCGGTGGCGGAAACGCCGCTATGGCCGAGGTCTGCGGTCGCCCGCAGTGCGGCATGGGCGGCTGTGCCGGGCTCAGATGACCGACGTTCCGTGGCTGGACTTGTATCAGAGCCTGGCCAAGCCGTCGTGGCGCCCTGCCCTTCGCCGACAACCACTACCCCCGACAGGGATCGAACCTGTGACCTACGGTTTAGGAAACCGTCGCTCTATCCACTGAGCTACGGGGGCGTACGGCGGCCGTGCCGAGCCACCATCTTAGCAGGCCGGGGACGGGGCATCGCAGGCCGGAGGCCTACGCCACACCGCAGGGCTGCGCCGCGCTGGAAGCCTCCGCCACGGCTCAGGCAGCGGCGGCTGTGCCCTTCGCCTTGTAGAGATAGGGGTTCATCGTCGGGTCGTTGTACATCTTCATCTGCCGGAAGACACGCAGCGGCCGCTTGCCCGCGAAGATCTCCCCCATGAGCCGGCCGAGCGACTCCGTCAGGTGCGCCCGCTGCATGTCGAGTACCACCATCCGCGACGCCGCCTTCTCGCGGTGCTCGGGCGTGGCATCCCGACGGTCGATCTGCTCCCGCATGTGAAAGCGACGCAGTTCCAGGATCGACAGCCGGTCGATCGCGGCGCCGGGAGTCTCGGTGGCGGCAGGCGCGTCGGGGCCGGCCACGATGCCGCGCCGGGCAAGCTCCTCGATCAGGAAGTCGTCGACCTTCTCGATCGAGTCGTTGCGGGCCTGGTTGTATTTGTCGATCGCCCGCTTCACCTGCGCGATCCGCGCGTCGGTGACGTCGGGCGAACGTGCAATGTCTTCCTCGTGCCACAGGAGGAAGTTGAACCGATGCAGATCGCAGATCCTGCCGCGCAGGCCCTCTTCCGCATGGGCCGGCTCGACCACGTGCCAGTGGGCGACGAGGTGCTCGAGGAGCCCGCCGATCTCGGCGACGGTGAGCGGAAGGGCAGGGGTCGTGGGCATGACTGCGTTCTCCGGGGAAAAAAAGAAACGGTTTGTTCAGGCGGCGGCGCGAATCACGAGACAGAGATTCGAGCCGCCAAATCCAAAGGAATTGCTCGCCGCCACTCGCACGCTTGCCGCGCGGGCAACGTGGCGCACATGGTCGAGCGGACAGGCTTCATCCACGTGATCGAGATTCACCGTCGGCGGCACGGCCTGCCGATGGATCGCCGCAAGGCAGGCCACGGCCTCGAACGCCGCGGCGCCGCTCACCAGATGCCCCGACATGCTCTTCGTGGAGCTCACGGGCACGCGATCTGTCGCGGCACCAAGCGCGAGCCGGATCGCTCCAGCCTCGGCGACATCGCCGACGGGCGTGCCGGCGGCATGCGCGTTGACGTAATCCACCTCGTGCGGCGCGACAGCCGCGTCGGCAAGCGCCATCGTGATTGCACGGGCCGCCTCGGTGGGATCGGTGCAGGGGGTCACCATGTGGGCCGCGTCGCTCGACATGCCGATGCCCGCGAGCTCGCCATGCATCCGCGCGCCACGCCGGCGGGCCGTCGCCGCCTGCTCGATCACGAAAAACGCGCCCCCTTCGCCCATCACGAAGCCATCGCGCTCACGGTCGAAGGGTCGCGACGCCTTCGCGGGATCGTCGCTGCGGCGCGACAGTGCCCGCAGGTTGTAGAACGCGGCGATCGCCGTCGGGCTCAGGATGTCGCAGCCGCCGACGAGGCAGGCATCGACCCAGCCGGACTGGATCCACTGCCGCCCCAGCGCCATCGCATAGCCGCTCGACGCACAGGCAGCGGCGACCGTCACGGCCGGGCCGTCGATCTCCACGAGCCGCGCGACCCGCTCCACGAGCGTGGCCTCCCGCCGCGGCTCGAACACGCGCGTGCCGCCGGCGAGAAAATCGAGCTCCCACGCTTTGAGGTGCTCGGCGCCCATGCCGAGCACGAGCCCAAGCCGCAGCCCGTGGCGACCGCGTGCCAATCCCGCATCGGCGATCGCATGCGCAAGCGGACTCACGACGAGCTGCTCGAGCCGGCCGAGCGCTGCGAAGTCATCGGTCGCGAGCCGCGAGCTCCCGGCCGGAGGCACAGGGATCGCATCGACGGGCGCGGCAAACTGACGGCTCTCTCGCGAAAACTCGCCGGGATCGATGGCTTGCACGCCGGAGCGGCCGGCAAGCAGATTATCCGCGACGGCGTCGAACGAATGGCCAAGCGGCGACACGATGCCCAGGCCGCTGATCACGACGGCGTCGTCACGCGTGGGCTGGCTTGTGGCGTTTGTCATGCGGCCTCCCGGCGGAAGGCGGACTGCGCGGCCTCGCGGGCGAGCACGCGGATCTCCGCGCCCCACGGGCAGGCATGCGACCAGGAGGCGAGCACGCCGCCGGCCGCGCACATCGAGACCGCCCGCGCGAACGACGCGAGCGACTGTGCATCCTGCCCAGCATGGGCCTCGATCACGGCATGGCGATGCAGATGCAGCGTGAGCGCGGCGGCGGCGTCGCCCGCCGGCACAAGCGCGATCGCAAGCGCCCGGCAGAGCGGATCGTCGAGCGGCTTGCCGGCCGCATCGAGCCGCGGCTCCTCGTCCCACTCGGTGACGACGAGCCAGATGCCTGCGCAGTCGGCATCCTGCAGGAGCGAAAACGCGGTGAAGAGGCCTTCCGAGAGCGCGTGGGGTCCGCCGCTCGAGCCGATCACGGGGCCATGCATGCCGAGCGCCACGCTCACGGCGCTTGCGGGCGCATGCAGCGAGCACTGCGGCACGATATGGGGTGAGACCACGACCGCGCCGCCGGTCTTCAACTGGGCGAGCGTCTGGGCGGCGGCGATGCGGCCGGCCGCACACGACGAACCGATCACGCCATAGCGATCAAACGCCGGCCGCGGCGCAGGATGGCGGTCGATCGCCTCGAGCACGGCCCGCATGCCCACCACCGTCTGTTCGTCGCAGTGCCTGAGAAACCGCGGCGGCAGCGACGGCGCCCCCGCCGGCGGCGGCTGGTCGCGCAGGGCCGCGATCGCGGAGAGCCGCGCTTCCACGAGCGCATGGCTCGCCACGGCGCAGTGGGCCGCGGCGGCAATCGTGATGGCGGGAGGCTTGTTCATGCGGGGCGTTTCGGCCCCGATCAGGCCGCCTGCTTCGATGCCTTGGCCGCGAGCTTCGTCTCGAGAACAGTGAGCATGTCGCCCACCGTGTTGATCCCTTCGAGCAACTCGGTTTCAATCTGGATGCCGAAACGGCTCTCGATGTGGAGCACGAGACCGGCCATGTCGAGCGAATCGAGGTTGAGGCCTTCGCGGAGCGACGTCGAATCCTCGAGGGCTGGGTAGGTTTCGCCCGTCTCCTTCTCGAGCAGTTCGAGCACGACGGCAGACAGTTCCTGGCGATTCATGGCGGCTGGTCACTCCGGTGGTTTGGGGCTCTTGCGAGGGCGGGAAGGTAGCGAATGACGACCGACGGGCGAAGCCCAAAAGCAGCGGCGATTTCTCGCGGTTTTCCGCTCTGGCGGGCCCGCCTGCTCGCGGCCGCGACGGCCGTCTATGCCGTCGTGCTCGTCGCCGCCACCCACTATCCGAAGCCGGAGGAATTCCTCGGGCCCAATGCTCCGAGCGACAAGCTGCTCCACTTCCTAGCCTACGGGGTGCTCGGCCTGCTCGCCGCCGCCACGCTCCTGGCCTACGGCCGCTGGAGCCGGCCACAGGCGGCCAAGCTCTTCGTGGCCCTGGCATTGGCCGCGATCGTGGACGAAGTGACGCAGCCGCTCTTCTCCCGCGCCGCCGAGCCGCTTGACTGGGTCTTCGACGTGATCGGGCTCGCGATCGGCATGCTGTTGGTCGCCGCCGTCAGTAATTCGGCGTGGGCGCGCGGAAGTCGCTCAGCCTGACGGAGCGAAACCAGTCGATCGTGTTTGCGAGCCCCTCGCGAAGGGGCACCTTCGGCTCCCAGCCGAGCTTCTGCTTGGCGAGCGTGATGTCGGGCCGGCGCCGCTCGGGATCATCGACCGGCAGCGGCTTCTCGACGAGCTTCGATTTCGAACCGGTGAGTTCGAGCGTTAGCTCGGCCAGCTGGCGGATCGTAAACTCGCCGGGATTGCCGATATTCACGGGGCCCACGAAATCGTCTGGCCCGTCCATCATCTTCATCATGCCGTCGATGAGGTCGTCGCGATAGCAGAAGCTCCGCGTCTGCGATCCCGACCCGAAGATCGTGATCGGCTCGCCGGCGAGCGCCTGGCGGATGAAGTTGGAAACCACGCGGCCGTCGTAGGGATGCATCCGCGGGCCGTAGGTGTTGAAGATCCGCACGATGCGGATGTTGACCTTATTGGCGCGGTGGTAATCCATGAAGAGCGTCTCGGCCGCCCGCTTGCCTTCGTCGTAGCAGGCCCGCGGGCCGATCGGGTTGACCGCGCCGCGATAGCTCTCCGGCTGCGGATGCACCTCGGGATCGCCGTAGACCTCGCTCGTGGAGGCTTGCAAAACCTTCGCCCGGCAGCGCTTCGCCATGCCGAGCATGTTGATCGCCCCGATGACGCTCGTCTTCATGGTCTTGATCGGGTTGTATTGATAGTGGCCGGGGGCGGCGGGGCAGGCGAGGTTGTAGATCTCGTCGACCTCGAGCCAGAGCGGGTGGATCACGTCGTGCCGCACGAGCTCGAAATTGCCGCAGCCGAGCAGGTGGGCGACATTCGACTTCTGGCTCGTGAAAAAGTTATCGACGCAGACGACGTCGTGCCCGAGGCCGACGAGCCGTTCGCAGAGATGGCTGCCAAGAAACCCGGCACCGCCGGTGACGAGAATGCGCTTGATGGACGGCATGCAGGAAATCCTAGCGGATGGGAATGGGATCCGCACGGCAACCCGGATTCCCTCGCTTGCGCAACGGGCTTCAAGGCGCCGCGAGCACGATTCGGAGGTCGGCGACGTTGGTGCCGGTGGGGCCGGTGCGGATGAGGCCGCCGGCGGCGTCGAAAAGCGGATAGGCATCGCACCGCGCAAGCCCTAGGCCGATGTCGAGCGACGAGGCAGCGATCGCTCGGACCACGCGGGCATCGGCGAACGCGCCGGCCGCGTCGGTCGGCCCGTCTTCGCCATCCGTGCCCACGCTCGCAATCACGAGCCCTTCCGGCCAGCTGCCGCCATCCCGCAGGATCGCGTCGATCGCCGCGAGCACCGTCTGCTGGTTGCGGCCGCCGCGGCCATGCTCCGCGGGCACGACCACCGTCGCCTCGCCCCCCGACACAATCGCCCGCGGGCTGCCATCGCGCCGCGATTGCTCCGCGAGCCGCACCGCCTCCGCGGCAAGCGCCCGGCCCGTCGCCTCCGCCGAGGCTTCACGAGGCACGCGCGTCGGCACGATCTCATAGCCGAGCGACCGCGCCGCCGCCGACGCCGCCGCCACCGCCGTGGCATTGCTCCCCACGATCCGATGCTCCACGCGGCAGCCGGAGGGCGTGGTCCAGCTTCCGTCCGTGCCCGGCTCGAGCGGCATGCACGGCCCCGACGCGATCACGTCGAGATCGTCGCCGATCACATCGGAGAGCACGACCGCAATCAGCCGGCCCGCGCCCGAGGCCCGTGCAAGCCCGCCCCCCTTCACGCGGCTCATCTCGCGCCGCGCCGCATTCAGCTTCGCGATCGACGCTCCCGCGGCAGAGAGCTGCTTCGTGACCGCGATCTTTTCTTCGAGCGTGATCCCTGGCCGCGGCGCGGCCAAGAGCGCCGAGCCGCCGCCGGTGATCACCGCGATCACGAGATCCCGCGGCCCGAGCTGCGAAATGGCCGCGAGCATCTCTTCCGTCGCCACGACGACTGCAGGCGTCGGCAGATTGGCGGCGATGGGCCGCGTCTCACGGACCTCGATCCGGTCGAGCCTCCGGCCGCAGCCCTCGGGCACGCTCACGAGCCCCGTCACCCGATGCCGCAGAAGCCCGTCGCCGCCCAGGAGCGCCTCGACCCCCGCAGCCATGCCCGCCGCCGCCTTGCCGCCGCCGACCACGACGATGCGGTCCACGGCGTCGAGCGGCAGCGCGAGCCCCGCCACGAGCGTCTCGGGATCCACGGCCGCGATCGCAGCCGACCAGATTCGCGCGGCGTCGGTCATGTCTCGGGAAAGTTCTTGGGATCGAACCGGGAGAGATCGATGCCGCCGCGGTTTTCCTCCTCGAGCAGCTTGACCCGCATCTCGAGCCGTTCGAGCCGGCGGGCAAGCAGCGCCGGCGATTCCGCGGCCGGCGCGACGGGATTCGGCCGTGGTATTGATGGATAGCCGAGCTGCCGCTGCAGCGCCGCAAAGAGGAAGAGCGGATCCTTGCCTCGATTGGCCCGCGCGATCCGCCCCTCCTTGCCGCCGAAGAGAATCGTGCGATCGGGCCCGGCATCCTCGCGGCCGGCGAGCAGCGCCTCGCGCTTCTCGAGCCGCCAATACTCAGGGCTTCGCACATAGACAAGATCGGCGAGGTCGATCAGCCCCACCTGCCGCGAGACGGTGCGGATCCATTCTTTCCAATCGTCATCGAAGATGTCGTCGTCGGCCACGGCTGCGAGGCCGCGGTCGTATTCGAGGCGGTTGCGCGAGAGGCATTCGAAGCGATAGAAGAAGAGCCCCTGCGGCGTCGCGCCTTCGGCCCGATAGCTCGCCTCGCGCTCGAGCATCGCCAGCGCCGTGCGCATGTCGAACCGCCCGCCCTCTTGCTCCGCCTTTTCCATCACGAACGACTGAAACGCCGTGAAGTAGTGCGGCAGCCGCGCCATCGCCGTGGAGAGCGTGCCCACGAGCTTCAGTTCGCCGGCGAGATAGTCGATCGCCATCGGCAGCTTCGAGGTCGCCAGCACCTCCTGCCCGATCGCCACGAGCGCCTCCTGCGCAGCGATCCCCGCCGCGATCCGCTCGGCAAACACCCTGAAGAGGTAGGCCTGCTCGATGTATTCCTCACGGTCGAGCATGGTGGGGGCGAATTCCTCGGGAATCGGACGGGGCGGCGGCTCGTCGCCCGGGTCTCCATCCTATAATTTGTCGGGCACGCGTGGCCCGAGCCCCTCTGAGCCCCATTGCCTGCCGGAAGAAACTCCATGCCCCACCGTTTTTCGTCGATCGAGGCCGCCGTCGCCGCCATCCGCCGCGGCGAGATGGTGATCGTGGTCGATGCTGAGGATCGCGAGAACGAGGGGGATTTCGTCTGCGCCGCCGACAAAGCCTCCACCGGGATCGTGAACTTCATGATCACGCATGGCCGCGGACAGGTCTGCATGCCGATCCTGCCCGACCTCGCCCGCCGGCTCGAGCTGCCGATGATGGTGGAGGCCAACTCCACGCCGCTCGGCACCGCGTTTACCGTGCCCGTCGATCACGTCACCGCGCGCACCGGCATCACCGCTGCTGAGCGGGCGACCACGATCGCCGCGATCCTCGACCCCGCCGCCAAGCCGACCGACTTCGTGCGGCCGGGCCATCTCTTCCCGCTCGTGGCGAAGGAGGGGGGCGTGCTCCGCCGCGCCGGCCATACCGAAGCCGCCGTCGATCTCGCGCGGATGGCCGGGCTGCAGCCGGCCGGCGTGCTCTGCGAGATCCTCGACGACTCGGGCAACCGTGCCGACCGCGACGCCCTCTTCGCGCTCGCCCGCGACCACAAGCTCGAGATCATCTCGATCGAGGAATTGATCCGGCACCGCCGCGCCCGCGAGAAGCTCGTGGAGCGGATCGCCGAGGCCGACCTGCCGACGAGGTGGGGCCGCTTCCGCGTGATCGCCTACGGCGTGAAATACGAGCCGCAGCAGCCGATCGTGCTCGTGATGGGCGACGTGGAGAAGGCACGCGACCCACTCGTGCGACTTCATTCCTCCTGCTTCACCGGCGACCTGCTCGACAGCCTCCGCTGCGATTGCGGCGATCAACTGCACATGGCGCTCGACATGATCGGCCGGGAAAAGGCGGGCGTGCTCGTCTACCTGCCGCAGGAAGGTCGGGGCATCGGCCTGGTCGAGAAGATCCGCGCCTACCAACTTCAAGACCAAGGGCTCGATACCGTCGAGGCAAACCTCGCGCTCGGCTTCAAGGCCGACTCCCGCGATTACGGCATCGGCATCCAGCTGCTCAAGGATCTGGGCCTCAGGCGCGTGCGGCTGCTCACCAACAATCCCAAGAAGACCGACGCCTTCATCTACGGTGGCTTCGATCTCGAGGTGGTGGATCAGGTGCCGATCCTGCCGCCGGTGCACGAGTTCAACGAGCGCTATCTCGCCACAAAGCGCGAGAAGCTCGGCCATCGCTTCCCGGATTGACCGCCGCGCGCCGCACGCCGTAGCATCGCTTCCGCCCGAAGACCTTCTCGCGGAGTGCACGATGCATCGTTTTGCCGGCGGTCGCCTTCTCGTTCTTGCGGCCCTGCTCGCCGCACCGCTCGTGCTTGGCTGCGGCCGACGCCCCGAGGTCACGGCCGAACCAGCCCTCGAGACCCCCCGCCCGGAATCGGCCACCGCCGAGGCGGCTCGCGCCGAGCCCGCGGCCCCACAGGCGGCCCCTAAGGCTGAGCCCTTCACGCCGCCGGCACTGGCCGCGCTCCACAGCGATGCGAAGTGGATCGACCGGCCAGTGCGCGACGGGCTCGTGCTCCTGCGCGAGGCGCAAAAGCAGGAGACCGTGCTCACGAGCGTGGACGATGCGCTCGCGCTTGAAAACGATTCCCCCGAGGCCAACGCGAAGATCCTCTCGGCCCTCGGCCGGCTGCCCGAGCCAGGCGCGGCCGATCTAGACGCCCGGATCGATCGCCATGTGACGGGCGACCTCGGCAGCACCAATCCGATCATGATCAGCACGTCGGCCGAGTTTGACATCCTCGGGCTGACGGGCTTCGGCCTCTTCTCCTTCGATCGCGCCCTGGAGCCCTTCGCCACCGCCGAGACCGTGGCCTCCTGGCAGACGAGCGCCGACGGCCTGCTCGACAAGGTGGTCCTCCGCGACGACCTCGTCTGGAGCGACGGCCGGCCGATCACGGCCCACGACATCGCCTTCACCTACAAAGTGATCATGGATCCGCGGGTGCCGGTGCCGGCCGTCCGCAGCGGCACCGACCAGATGCGGGCCGTGCATGCCTACGACGACCGCACGGTCGTCTTCTTCCACAAGGAGCCGCTGGCGACCAACGTCTGGAACATCAACTGCCCCGTGCTGCCGAAGCACGTCTACGACACAACGTGGGAAAAAGACCCCACGCTCAAAGACAGCCCGGAGCACGTGAAGCTCGAGCATGCGCCGGTGTCGGGCGGCCCCTACGAGATCGTGGAGCGCAAGCGCGGCCAGCAGATCGTGCTCAAGCGGCGGCCGAGTTGGGCGACGGTGCGGGGCAAGAAGGTTCGCGAGGAGCCATTCTTCAAGGAGATTCGCTTCCGCATCATCGAAGACCCGAACACGTCCCTCCTGGCCCTCAAGGCCGGCGAGATTGACGAGATGGTCCTGCTGCCGGAGCAGTGGACGACGCAAACGAAGGGCGCCGAATTTTACGAGCGCAACACGAAGGTGACGGCGCCGGAATGGGTGAGCTTCCACTTCGGCTGGAACATCCAAACGCCCTTCTTCGCCGATCGCCGCGTCCGCCGGGCGATGAGCTACGCCTTCGACCACGACGCGATGCTCGAGAAGCTTTGCTATGGCCTCTACGAGCCGGCGATGGGCACCTTCCATCAATCGAGCTGGATGGCCCCGAAGAAAAAGCTCGAGCCCTACAAGCAGGATCTCGACAAGGCCGAGGCGCTGCTCGACGAGGCCGGCTGGACCGACCACGACAACGACGGCGTGCGCGACAAGGAGATCAACGGCCGGCTCTCGCCCTTCGAATTCACGATCCTCGTCAACCAGCAGCCGCTGCGGGTGGCGATCTGCACGCTGCTCAAGGAAAACCTCGACCAGATCGGCGTGCGGATGAACGTGCGGCCGACCGAATCGACCGTGCTGCAGCAGCTCACACAGGAAAAGAAATTCCAGGCCTATCTCGGCGGCTGGGGCGCCGGCACCGATCCCGATTCGTCGGAAAACATCTGGGCCACCGGCGCGGGCCGCAACTTCACCGGCTATTCCAATCCCGAGGTCGATCGGCTCTTCCTCGAAGGCCGCCGCACGCTCGACCGCGCCCAGCGGGCCGAGAAATACGGCCGCATCCAGGAGATCCTCTACGAAGACCAGCCCTACACCTGGCTCTACTGGCGCAACAGCTTCTACGGCTTCTCGAAAAAGCTCCGCGGCTACGTCTTCAGCCCCCGCGGCCCCTTCCACTATTCGCCCGGCTTCAGCAGCCTCTGGATGCCGCGGGTGGACGACTGACGCCGTGAAGGTGCCATTCGAAGCATGACCACGTATCTCCTCCGACGGCTGCTCTTCGGGATCGTCACGCTGCTCGTGATCACCTGCTTCGTCTACGCGCTGGCCCGCAACATGCCGGGCACGCCCTTGACGGTGCAGCTCGGCGAGACCGACCCGAGCCGCAAGTTCAATCCCGAAGACCTCGAACGCATGAAGCGGATCTACGGCCTTGACAAGCCGTGGCCGGTGGGCTACTCGCAGTGGGTCGCCAACGTCGCCCGCGGCGACTTCGGCCGCTCGATCTCGCGGAAGCAGCCGGTGATCACGCTGATCGCCGAGCGGATCGGGCCGACCTTCCTCGTCTCGGGCACGGCGCTCTTGCTCGCTTGGCTCACGGCGATCCCGCTGGGGCTCTATGCCTCGGCACGCAGTGGCCGCCCGGACGAGCGAATCTCGAGCCTGCTGCTCTACATTCTCTATTCATTCCCCACGTTCGTCGCCGCGCTCTTCCTGCAGATCATCTTCGCGGTCTGGCTCCGCGGCACGAGCTGGGAACTGCCGCTCTTCGGCATGACCGACCTCCCTGCCGACGCGCCCCTCTTCTCCCGCATCGCCGACATCGCCCGCCACGCGATCCTGCCGGTCACCTGCCAGATGTATGTCGGCCTCGCCTACGACAGCCGCTTCATCAAGGCGAACCTCGAAGAGGCGGTGCGGCAGGACTACATCCGCACCGCGCGGGCCAAGGGGGCCGGCCCGTGGCGGGTGCTCTTCCGCCACGCCTTCCGCAACACGCTGATTCCGCTCGTCACGCTCCTGGGCCTCTCGCTGCCGGCCCTGATCGGCGGCTCGGTGATCATCGAGCAGATCTTCACCTGGCCCGGCATGGGTCGGCTCTTCTTCGAGAGCATCCGCGAGCGCGACTACCCGACGATCATGGGGCTCACGCTCATGTTCAGCGCGCTCACGCTCGCCGGCCAACTGCTCGCCGACCTCCTCTATTGCGTCGTCGATCCGAGAGTGAGCGTGGAATGACCACCGCAGCCCCGACACATTCGCGTGGGTTTTGGGCGGAGGCCTGGCGGCGGTATTGCCGGAAGCCGTTGGCACTAACTGCGCTTGCGTTCGTGGCGTTGCTTTTGCTCGTGGCGATGTTCGCGCCGGCGATCGCGGGTACGAAGCCCGTGCTCTGCCGCTACAAGGGACGGCTCTATGCGCCGTGCCTGGCCTACTTCGATCGCCGGCTCGAGCCGCCGATCTTCGCGAAGGACAAGTTTCGCGGCACCTACCCGAAGAACCTCGCCGAGAAGGATCCGCAGAGCTGGGCGATCTGGCCGCTCGTCTTCCAGGATCCCTACCGCAGCGTCCGCGACGACGAATGGCCGGGCCGGCCGGCGAACCCAGCCCGCGACGAGGGCCGTCCCAGCCGCATCAATCTCTTCGGCACCGACCAGGCCGGCGTGGACGTCTTCGCGAAGATGGTGCACGGCACCACGATCGCACTGCTCGTGGGCTTCGTGTCGATGGGGATCGAGGGCACGATCGGCATCGTGGTGGGGGCGGTCGGCGGCTACTTCGGCGGCTGGATCGACATGCTGACGAGCCGCGTGACCGAGATCGTGATGTGTGTCCCGACGCTCGTGCTCATCCTCGCGATCATGGCGCTGCTGGAAAAGCCGACGATCTGGCACACGATGGCGATCATCGGCGCGACCGGCTGGACCGGCATCGCGCGGCTCACCCGCGGCGAGTTTCTCAGGCTCAGGCAGAGCGAATTCGTGACGGCCGCCCGGTCGGTCGGCGCGGGGCCGGTGCGGATCATGCTCCGGCACATCCTCCCCAATGCCCTCGCCCCGATCCTCGTGCCGATCACGTTTGGCATCGCGTCGGCGATCCTCACCGAAAGCTCGCTCTCGTTTCTGGGGTTCGGGCCGCCGCCGCCGTCGGCGAGCTGGGGCTCGATCCTGAACGACGCCCGCAGCAACCTCTCGATGTGGTGGCTCGTGGTGTTTCCCGGCATCGCGATCTTCCTCACCGTGCTCGCCTACAACCTGATCGGCGAGGGCCTCCAGGAAGCCACCGACCCCCGCCTCCGCGAAGCCCGCAAATGAATCCACGCACGACCGGGCACATGACGACGCGCCGGCTCGGGGGGCGGCAACGGTCTCGTCGCGGTGGGCCGCAGCGGCCCAATGCTCCTCGAGCATTCGCCGCTCCCCCTCGCCTCCTCATCTCACGAGCAACGTAAGTTCGATGCCCCTTCTCGACATCAACAACCTCGTGACCGCGTTTCACACGCCGAGTGGCCGCGTGCCGGCGGTGGATGGCGTGTCGCTCGCGATCGAGCGCGGCAAGACGCTCGGGCTCGTGGGCGAGAGCGGCTGCGGCAAGAGCGTGACGGCGATGTCGATCCTCCGGCTCGTGGCGTCGCCGGGTGTGATCGAGTCGGGCGAGATCCTGCTCGAGCAGGATGGCGGCCGAGTGGACCTCACGAAGCTGCCGGAGCCCGCCTTGCGAAAGATCCGCGGCGGACGGATCGGCATGATCTTTCAGGAGCCGATGACGAGCCTCAATCCCGTCTTCACGATCGGCGACCAGATCGTGGAGGCCGTCAGGCTGCATAAGCCGGTCTCTCGCGAGCAGGCCCGCCGGCGGGCGCTCGAGATGCTCGCGCTCGTGCGGCTCGCCGATCCCGAACTGCGGCTCGACGAATATCCGCATCAGCTTTCCGGCGGCATGCGGCAGCGGGTGATGATCGCGATGGCGCTGGCCTGCGACCCCGATCTCGTGATCGCCGACGAGCCCACCACGGCGCTCGACGTGACGATCCAGGCGCAGATCCTCGAACTCCTGGCCGACCTGCGGCGGCGGCTGGGCACGGCGATCCTCCTGATCACGCACGATCTCGGCGTCGTTGCCGCAACCTGCGACGACGTCGCCGTCATGTATGCCGGCCGGATCGTCGAGCGGGCGCCGGCCGCCGAGCTCTTCGCCAACCCGCGGCATCCCTACACGATCGGTCTTCTGGCGGCCCGGCCCGGCCCCGGCGGCCGCCGCGACGGGCCGCTCAAGACGATCCCCGGCATGGTGCCGCCACCGCAACACTTTCCCAGCGGCTGCCGGTTTCACCCGCGGTGCGCATTCGCCCGGCTGCCCCACTGCACCGACGAGCTGCCGGCCCTGCGAACCGTCGCCGCCGGCCACGAAGCCCGCTGCCACTATGCCGAGGAACTCAGTGCATCAGACGACCTGGGTGACACGCGGGAGGCGCACGCATGACGACGCAGCCGTTCCTCGCCGTCAACAACCTGCAGACGCACTTTCCGATCCGCAAGGGGCTCCTGCGCCGCGTGGTCGGCCACGTGCAGGCGGTGGACGGCGTGAGCTTCGCGATCGGCAAGAGGCGCACGCTCGGGCTCGTCGGCGAGAGCGGCTGCGGGAAGACGACGGTCGGCCGCAGCATCCTCCGGCTCGTCGAACCGACTGGCGGCGACGTCGTGTTCGACGGTGCGAGCGTGCGGGCAAAAAACAGTTTCGACCTGCGGGCGCTCCGCCGCCGGATGCAGATCGTCTTCCAGGATCCCTACGGCTCGCTCAACCCCCGGATGACGGTGCGGTCGATCCTCGAAGAGGGCCTCGTGATCCACGCGCTGGGGGATGCCGGCGAGCGGCTTGACCGCATGCGGCGGGCGCTCGAACGCACCGGCATGCCGGCGGCCGCGCTCGAACGCTATCCACACGAATTCTCCGGTGGGCAGCGGCAGCGGATCGCGATCGCACGGGCGCTCGTGCTCGAGCCCGAGTTTCTCGTGCTCGACGAGCCGATCTCCGCGCTCGATGTCTCGATCCAGGCGCAGGTGGTGAACCTGCTCGTCGAGTTGCGCGAGGAGCTCGGCCTCACCTATCTCTTCATCTCGCACGATCTTTCCGTCGTGGAATACGTCTCCGACGATGTGGCCGTCATGTATCTCGGCCGAATCGTCGAGCAGGCGGCGGCTGCCGATCTCTACCGGGCGCCCTTGCATCCCTACACGCTGGCCCTCTTCTCCGCGGTGCCGAGCGTGGAGCCGGCCCGACGGCGGCGGCGAATCATCCTCTCCGGCGATGTGCCGAGCCCGTCGCGGCCGCCCCGCGGCTGCCGGTTTCATCCCCGGTGCCCGCTCGCAGAAGCGGCCTGTCGGGAGGTCGATCCGCCCGCGACGGCACTCGACGGCCATGTGGTGCACTGCCATGTGGCGGCCCGGGAACTCGAGGCCACGGGGGGCGATGTTGCCGCCGCCGCGGCCCGGCTGGCCGAGAAGATGGCTGCCGCCGGCTCGCCTGCATCCGGTACAATTGCCGCCGGCAATGGCTGACCGTTTTGTGCGGTCGCTTCATCCGTCGGCAAAGGAGGCCACGATGATCCAGCGGCGAACCCTTCTGGCAGCAGTCGTCGCGGCCGTGTTTGCCGGCCCGGCGTTCACGCAAAACGTTCCGACGCCCGCTGCGCCGGGCTCCGCGCCCGCGCGGCGCGGTGGGCTCTTGCCGCAGCGGACGCCAACCTCGCCGCTGGCGCCCGTCTCGCGCGAAGAGCTTATGCGGCGGTTTGATGTCAATGCCGACGGCCGGATCGATGAGGTCGAAGCCGAGATGGCGCGATCCCGCATGCGCCGCGAACGCGCCGAAGTGATGCGGCAGTCGAGCATCGACCCGCTCACCGGCCGGCCACGCGGTGCTCCGCCGCCAGGTTCGATCCAAGAGCGGGCGAGAGAGCCGGTGCGCATCCAGGCCGCCGATGTCGCGCCGCCGTTCGCAAAGCCGAAGGATGACGAACTCCTGCTCCTGCCGGGCCGACCCGACGGCACCCCCGCGCCGGCGAACGCCACCCAGCAGCCGGCCAACGCTGCCCAGCAGCCGGCGGTTCCATCGCGACCGCCAGCGAACGCAGCCCGCGAAGCCTTGCCTACTCGCCAGCCACCTTCGGCTGTGACCGGTGGCGTGCGGGCGGGCGCACCGCCGGCGCGGCCCGGCTACGGTGCGCTCGGACCGAAGCCCGATCTCAACGCCGGCCGTCAGCCGACACTGCCCAGCGGCGGCATGCAGCCCCGTGTCGGCGGCATGCCGCCGCGTGGCATGCCACCAGGCGGGATGACGGGAAGAACCGCCCCGCCCAACACCGGGCCAGCCGGCAGGCCGTCGATCGGCAGGGCCCCCGCCGCCCGGCCGGTCCCTCCGCCGCGGATCACGGCGGAAGACATCGGGCAGTAGTGTTCGACGATTCATTGAGATCGCCCTCTCCAGGCGCTTAGAATCTCCGGCTGATTTGCCGGAAGGCACTTAGGTTCTGCGCCGCGGAGGATTCATGCTCGCCCGGGTTTGCTTGGTTCGTCGTCTCGCGCTCGTATGGTTCGTCGCCTCCGCCGCGCTCGTTGCAGCCGCGCCGTGGGCTGCCCTCGCCGATCAGGCAGCGCCGCTCGTCTCGGCGACCGATGCGCGGCGGGTCTTCGTGTCGGGCGTGCCCGACCGCTTCGACCGCGTGCGCGAGGCCGTCGAGCAGGCGAAGAAGCAGAGCGGCCGCGATTACCGCGTGATCATCGTCGGCGATGGCGGCAGCCGGCAAACCGCGAAGACGATGCTCGACGCCGTGATCGAACGCTGGGGCCGCGAGGGCGCCACCGCCGACGGCAAGACCATCGGCTTCGACCCCTCGCGCGACGTCACGATCGTGCTCGACATGAAGGGCCGCACGATCGCGATGCGGGCGCCCTGGGGTCTCGAGGTGTCGAGCGGCCTCGATCCCGCCACGATCGAAGAGGAACTCATCAAGAAGGTCTTCGTGCCGAAGGCGAAGGACGAGCAGTATGACCAGGGGCTCTCCGATCTCGTGGGCGCGACCGAGACATGGGTGAAGAAGCGGGCCGACCGCGACAAGGCCAGCATCGAAGCGGCTCGCGTCTTTCGCACCCGCACGCTGCCGCTCGGGCTCCTCGCCGCCGGCACGCTCGGCGGCCTGACCGCCTTCTTCATCCAGCGCTCGCGACACGACCGCCGCATGGCCGAGGCCCGCAAAAAGCTCGACGCCTTCAAGGGGGAAGTGGTCGCGCTCTCCGACCTGCTCGACAGCCAGCAGGAGCGGCATCGCCTCCTGCCCCACACCGATCCCGACTTCAAGACGCCGATGCAGGGCGCCACCCGCGCCACGTACGACAACGTGCAGACCTCGATCCGCCGCTACCGCGAGCGGTGGCTTTCGCTGATGGACGTGTGGGAGAAAGCGGAAGACCGGCTCAACTCCGAATGGTTCCTTGGCACGGCCGAGGCCGAAGACGCGATCAAGCTGCTCGACTCTGCCGAAGCGCGGCCGCCACTGGCCGACGTGGCCGGCGAATGCCGCGCGCCGCTCGACGTGCTCGAGCAATCGCACGAAACGGCCCGCAGGCTCGCCGACGATCTCGATGCCTCGCTCGGCACCGCGGCCGCACGGCTCGAGACACTCTCCGCCCGCGGCCGCTCGGGGGCGGCCTTCCAGGCCGACGTGGCGGAGATCACGCGGAATCCCGCGCTTGCGCGGCACACGCTCGAGGCCGATCCGGTCGAGGCACGCGGCCGCCTGGAAGAGGCGACGGCGATGCTCGGCCGCACGCTCGGCCAGATCGACGCCTTCGAAGCGGCCGACGATCGCCGCACGAAGGCCGGCCATTCCGCCGACGAGGCCGAGAAGAAGATCCAGGCGAAGCGGGCTGAAGGCTGGCTGCTCAACGAGCCCGGCGCCGATCCGCAGAAGCTCGTGGACGAGGCCCGCCAGCACGTGGCGATGGCCGCGCAACTGCTCGATGCCGGCGAGCTCGACGGGGCCGTGAAGCACATCGAGCAGGCTGAGCGGGATGTTGCCGAGGCGCTGGCCATGCTCGAGAGCATCGTCGCGGCCAAGGCCCGCATCGACGAACTGCTCCCCGGGGCCATCGCCCGGCTCGAGGCGCTGGCTTCCCGCCGCGGCCAGACGGTGCACGCACTGGAACAGATGGCCGATTCCTACGCGGAGAGCTCGTGGTCGGACCTCGCCGACAACGTCGCCAAGGCCGACGAAGGCATCGTGCGGATCAAGACGATGATCGCCGAGTCGCAGGCGGCCGCCGAGCCCTCCCGGCAGCACTACTTCCGGTCGCTTGCGCTGCTCGAAGAAGCCGTGCGGCAGGAGGAATGGGTGGAGGGCTGCCAGACTGCCGTCACCGACCGGCGGGCCGAGCTCGACGGCCTGCGCTCGTCGCTGCCGCAGCGATGCGACACCGTCGCCCGGCGCGTGGGCGAGCTCGAGCAACGGCTGGAGCGGCAGCGGACCGACCGCGTGCGGGCCAACGAGCATGCCCGCGAGGCCGGGCGGCTGGTGCAGATCGCCGATCGCGGCATCCGGATGCAGCGGCCCGACCTCTTGCAATCGGGCCGCGTGCTCGACGCCGCCGACACGGCCGCCGTGCGGGCCGAGGAACTGGCCACCGAAGACGACCGGCTGGCAAGGCAGGCATTTTCGGAAATCGAAGAGACCGACGGGCTCATTCGCCGCGCCGCGGCCTGGTATGCGGAGGGCGTGTCGGCCGACGTGCGCGGCGCCGTCTCCGCGCTCGAGCAATCGAAGTCGCTCCTGACGCGGCAGCGCTACGAAGACTCGATCAAGGCTTCGTCGGAGGCGGCGCGGCTCGCCCGCGAATCGTATGCGGCCGCCACGGCGGAGGCCGAACGGCGCCGGCGGGTTCGCCAGCAGGAGATCCAGCGGCGGCAGATGGAGGATGCGTTTGTGCGGATGTCGCGCGGCGCGGGCCCGTGGGTGATC
>Ga0172376_10001528_pt1 | contig 29423 bp, 30 predicted proteins | sample Lak35m_FD_121114 | JGI IMG/M metagenome (GOLD analysis project Ga0172376, IMG submission 121114) | Freshwater microbial communities from Kabuno Bay, South-Kivu, Congo - kab_092012_35m | ecosystem: Environmental > Aquatic > Freshwater > Lake | place: Democratic Republic of the Congo: South-Kivu...
GCCCAGGGCGTGCCCTTCGCCCGCGAGTACGGCGGACTCCTCGACAACCGCTCGTTCGGCGGTGCCCAGGTGAGTCGCACGTTCTACGCACGCGGCCAGACCGGTCAGCAGCTCCTACTCGGGGCCTACCAGCAGTTCTCGCGACAGGTCGGACTCGGCGGCATCCGCCTCTTCAACCGCACCGAACTCGTCGACGTGGTCGTGGTCGACGGTCGCGCCGCCGGCATCGTCGTGCGCGACCTGATGACGGGTGAGATCACGTCCCACTCGGCGCACGCCGTGGTTCTCGCCACCGGTGGGTACGGCAACGTCTTCTTCCTCTCGACGAACGCGATGGCCTGCAATGTGACCGCCGCATGGCGCGCGCACCGTCGCGGGGCGCTCTTTGCGAACCCCTGCTACACCCAGATCCACCCGACCTGCATTCCGCAGAGCGACGAGAGCCAGTCGAAGCTGACGCTGATGTCGGAGTCGCTGCGCAACGACGGGCGTGTGTGGGTCCCGGTCAACCCCGACGACAACCGCCCGGCGGACCAGATTCCCGAGGGCGAGCGCGACTACTACCTGGAGCGTCTGTACCCCTCGTTCGGCAACCTCGCGCCGCGCGACATCTCCTCGCGCGCGGCCAAGCGCGCGGTCGACCGTGGCCAGGGTGTCGGACCGAAGAAGAACGGTGTCTATCTCGACTTCTCCGACGCGATCTCGCGCCTCGGGCGCGACGTCGTGGAGGAGCGCTACGGGAACCTGTTCGAGATGTACGAGCGGATCTCGGGCGAGAACCCCTACGACGCGCCGATGCGCATCTATCCCGCCACGCACTACACGATGGGTGGCCTGTGGGTCGACTACGAGTTGCAGACCAACATCCCCGGCCTCTACGCCGCCGGTGAGGCGAACTTCTCCGATCACGGTGCGAACCGACTCGGCGCGTCCGCGCTCATGCAGGGACTGGCCGACGGCTATTTCGTCCTCCCCTACACGATCGGCAACGGTCTGGCGCCGCTGCTGAACAAGCCGATGCCGGGCACCGACCACCCTGCGTTCAAGGCGGCCGAGCAGGAGGCTCGCGAGCGGTTCCAGGGGTACCTCGACTCGCGCGGCACCAAGTCGCCGGATCACTTCCACCGCGAACTCGGCAAGATCATCTGGGAGTACTGCGGCATGGAGCGCACCCAGCAGGGACTCGAGAAGGCCCTGTCGGAGATCCCGGCGCTCTACGCGGAGTTCAAGACCGATCTGCGCGTCACCGGTGACTCCTCGAGCCTCAACCAGACCCTCGAGAAGGCCGGCCGTGTGGACGACTTCTTCCAGCTCGGGATGCTGATGTGCCGCGACGCTCTCGACCGCAACGAGTCGTGCGGCGGTCACTTCCGCTCCGAATACCAGACCGACGACGGCGAGGCCCAGCGTGACGACGAGAACTACGCGCACGTGTCGGCCTGGCAGTGGGGAGGCGACCCCATGAAGCCGGTGCTCAACGTGGAACCGCTCGAGTTCGAGTCTGTCCACCTTGCGACGAGGAGCTACAAGTGAGCAACACCCTGAAGAACATCACCCTGCGCATCTGGCGCCAGGCGGGCCCGACCGACGCGGGTCGCTTCGAGACCCACACGGTGGACGAGATCACCGACGAGGCGTCGTTCCTCGAGATGCTCGACATCCTGAACGACCGACTCGTCACCGAGGGCAAGGAAGCGGTCGTGTTCGACCACGACTGCCGCGAGGGAATCTGCGGCACCTGCTCGCTGATGATCGACGGTCAGGCGCACGGCCCGCAGCGCGGGACCGCCACCTGCCAGTTGCACATGCGCACGTTCAAGAGCGGCGACACGATCACGATCGAACCTTGGCGTGCGTCGGCCTTCCCGATCATCAAGGACCTCATGGTGGACCGCTCCGCCTTCGACCGCGTGATCGAATCCGGTGGCTTCATCACGGCCGAGACCGGCGGTGCCCCCGATGCGAACCTGATCCCGGTGCCCAAGCCCGTCGCCGACGCGGCGATGGATTCCGCCGAGTGCATCGGGTGCGGCGCGTGCGTGGCCGCGTGCCCGAACGGTGCGGCGAACCTGTTCACCGCCGCCAAGATCGCCCACCTGAACCGCCTCCCGCAGGGTCAGGCCGAGCGGTGGGGTCGTGTCGAGTCAATGGTCGAGACGATGGACGAGTACTTCGGTTCGTGCACGAACCACGGTGAGTGCGAGGCCGCGTGTCCGAAGGAGATCTCGATCGACGTGATCGCGCTCATGAACAAGGACTACCGCAAAGCCAAGTTCGCGAGCCGCAAGGACCTCGCCCGCCAGTAAGAAACTCTTGTCGACCGATGGGAATCCTCGTGCGGTCCGGCGGTACTGTCGCCACATGACGATGCGCGACGTTCCCGCCCACCTGCCCCGGACACTCGGAGCCCTGCGTTCCTCGGGGTGGCAGTCGTTGCCGGTCAAGGAGGAACTGAGGCGCAACGCCGTTGCCGCGATCCGCGACGGTCGACCACTGTTCGACGGCGTGATGGGTTTCGAAGAGACCGTCATGCCGCAACTGGAGAACGCGCTGCTCGCCGGTCACGACGTCGTGTTCCTCGGCGAGCGTGGGCAGGCCAAGACCCGCATGATCCGGTCGCTCACCAACCTGCTCGACGAGTGGATGCCGATCATCGAGGGCTCCGAGATCAATGACGATCCCTACAACCCGGTGTCGCGACACGCGCGCGACGCGGTCGCCGCGCACGGCGACTCGACCCCGATTGACTGGGTGCACCGCGACGACCGATTCGGCGAGAAGCTCGCCACCCCCGACACCTCGATCGCCGATCTCATCGGCGAGGTCGACCCCATCAAGGTCGCCGAGGGTCGCTATCTCTCGGATGAATTGACCCTCCACTACGGCCTCGTTCCGCGCACGAACCGGGGGATCTTCGCGATCAACGAACTCCCGGACCTGGCCGAGCGCATCCAGGTGGGACTGCTGAACGTGCTCGAGGAGCGCGACGTGCAGATCCGCGGTTACAAGATCCGTCTTCCCCTCGACGTGATGCTGGTCGCATCGGCCAACCCCGAGGACTACACCAACCGCGGTCGCATCATCACCCCGCTGAAGGACCGGTTCGGCAGCCAGATCCGCACCCACTACCCGCTCGATGCCGACACCGAGGTTGCGATCATGCGCCAGGAGGCCCGCGCGGCCTCGATCGGTGACGTGACCGTGACGATGCCCGACTTCATGGAGGAGATCATCGCGACATTCTCCCAGCAGGCGCGACACTCGAGCCAGGTCAACCAGCGCAGCGGCGTGAGCGTGCGGCTCTCGGTGTCGAACTACGAGATCCTCTCGGCCAATGCGATCAGGCGTGCCCTCCGCGCCGGTGAGCGCGAGGTGGCACCGAGGGTGAGCGACCTCGATGCCCTCGCTGCGTCCACCTCGGGAAAGGTCGAGATCGAGTCCCTCGAGGAGGGCCGCGAGTCCCAGATCCTCCAGCAACTCGTCTCGGCCGCCGTGCTCACCGTCTACAAGGACCGTGCGCCCGGCGAGATGATGCGCGAGGTGGTAACCGCCTTCGAGGAGGGCGCGATCGCCCATGTCGGCGAGGACATTCCCTCGGGCGAGCTGGTCGCCCTGTTCAACGACATCCCGGCCCTGCGCGCGCCGGTGCTCGCACTCACCGGCGGGAACGAGTCTCCTTCGGTGCTCGCCAGTGCCGTCGAGTTCGTGCTCGAGGGGCTGCACCTGTCGCGACGCCTCAACAAGGACACTTCGGGTTCCAAGGCCACCTACCGCGGTCGCGGCTGAGCACTGCGACCGGGTGCGGGCTCCGGCTCACGTCCCGGTAGGGCTCAGGTCACGAACGGTGACCGGGTCCACAGTTCGCCGTTGTCGTCGCGACCGCGATGACGGGTTCGCCGTTCAGCACGACCACCTCGACCGGTGCGTCGATGCCGCGGAGGCTGAGCGGGCGATGGGCGAGCGTCGTGACACCGTCGGGCAACTGGACGATGTGGTCGGCCGGCATCAGGACCTCGTCGTCGCCGGCCGAGTCGCACAACCGCGCCGCCAGGTTCACCGACGAGCCGATGTAGTCGTTGCCGTCGAACAGGAGGGCGAGCCCGGTGGCGATTCCCATCCTCATCTTGAGAGGGGCACAGCTGATCGCCGCCCTCCGGCGCAGTTCGAGGGCGAAGACCAGCGCGTCCATCTGCTCGACGGCCACGATCATGCAGCCGTCGCCGAGCCACTTGTCGATCCGCACCCCGGTCTCCGAGGCCGTGTCGCGGGTCGCCCCGCGCCAGGCCGTCAGGAGACGCCCGGCGGCATCGTCGCCCTGTTCCGCCGTGAATCTCGTGAAACCCGAGATGTCGACGAAGACGAATGTCCTGGGTACCCGCATGACGGATCCAACCCTAGAACAACTAGGTTGCCCCCATGGCCACGAGGTTCACATACTCCCGCTGGGACGGAACCCAGAAAGGTTTCAGTCTCGACGCCGAGGGAATCCTCGATGAGCTCACCGATGATCTCCTCTACCACGGGGATCTGAACGCCGCACTTCGGCGCCTCATGCGCGAGGGGATGCGCGACGCCGACGGCAACCGCATCGAGGGTCTTCGCGACATGCTCGAGCGCATCCGACAGCGCAAGAAGGAGATCGAGGAGAGCGGCGACCTCGGCGGTGTCTACTCAGAGATCGCCGATGCGCTCCGTGACATCGTCGACGAGGAGCGCCACGCGGTCGACAACGCGGTGCGCGAGGCCGAGGCCTCCGGAGATGAGCGACGCGCCGAGACCGCCCGAGATGCGGCGATGGAGCGCAACTTCCGTCTCGACATGATGCCCGACGACCTCGCGGGCATGGTGAGGGAACTGCAGAACTACGACTTCGAGTCTGACGAGGCGCGGCAGCGCTTCGAGGAACTGATGGACAAGCTCCGCGAGCAGATGATGCAGCAGATGGTCGATCAGATGTCCGACGGGATGCAGAACATGTCTCCCGAGGACATGGCGCGGATGAAGGACATGCTCGCCGCCCTGAACGAGATGATCGAGAAGCGCGAGAGGGGAGAGGACCCGGGCTTCGAGGAGTTCATGGAGCAGTACGGGGACTTCTTCCCCGAGAATCCGCAGAGCCTTGATGAACTGCTCGAGCAGATGGCCCAGCGCATGCAGGCGATGCAGGCCTTCATGAACTCACTCTCCCCCGAGCAGCGCTCGCAACTCCAGCAGCTCTCCGAGCAGTTGATGGAGGACATGGACCTCAACTGGCAGGTCCAGCAACTGGGCCAGAAGCTCCAGCAGATGTTCCCCCAGCAGGGCTGGGACCAGCAGTACAACTTCCGCGGCGACGATCAGATGGGCATGCAGGAGGCGATGGCCGCGATGCAGGAGCTCGGCCAGCTCTCCGACATGGAGGGGATGCTGCGCCAGGCGACGAACCCCTCGCAGCTTGTCGAGGTGGACCTCGACAAGGTGAGGGAACTCCTCGGCGACGACGCGGCCCAGTCGATGGAGCGTCTCGCCGAGATGACCAAGATGCTCGAGGAGGCCGGCCTCATCGATCGCAAGGAGGGCAGGCTCGAGCTCACCCCGAGGGGTCTGCGGGCGATCGGCAACAACTCGCTGAAGGAGCTCTTCTCGCGCCTCGCCAAGGACAAGTTCGGTCAGCACAAGATCGCCCGGGACGGAAGCGGGCACGAGCGCACCTACGACTCGAAGCCCTACGAGTTCGGCGACCCGTTCCGTCTCGACCTGCAGCGCACGATCCGCAACGCGATCTCCCGCAACGGCCCCGGCACCCCGGTGCGTCTCTCCTCGGACGACTTCGAGATCGAGCGCACCGAGCACACGACCCGGTCATCGACGGTTCTGATGATCGACCTGTCGATGTCGATGCCGATGCGCGGCAACTTCGTGCCGGCCAAGAAGGTGGCGATGGCACTGCACTCGTTGATCTCGAGTCAGTTCCCCCGCGACTACCTCGGTCTGGTGGGCTTCTCCGAGACCGCGCACGTGATGACGCACGACCAGTTGCCCGAGGTCTCGTGGGACCTCGCCTATGGCACCAACATGCAGCACGGTCTCCGGTTGGCGCGCCAGTTGCTCGCGCGCCAGAGTGGCACGAAGCAGATCATCATGATCACCGACGGCGAACCCACCGCCCACATCACCCAGTCGGGCCAGGTGTACTTCAACTATCCGCCGGTGCGCGAGACGGTGGAGGCGACACTGCGCGAGGTGGTGCGGTGCACGAGGGACTCGATCACGATCAACACTTTCGTGCTCGATGCGACGGGTCCGCTGCGCAGGTTCATCGAGCAGATGACGCAGTTGAACCACGGTCGTGCGTTCTTCACCACTCCCGAGACACTGGGTGACTTCGTCCTCGTGGATTTTCTCGAGAATCGTCGGCGCACCTCGCGAGCACGCTGAACCGCGTTTTTCGGGCGTTTTTCGCCGGTTTTCGCGTGAAATGACCCGAGAAGCGCGGAAATCAGCCGGTTTTTGGGCTGGTCTCGGGATCTGTGGACAGGCCAGCCGAGGGACGAACCTCACAAAACCCTTGTCTGAGTTGCCTTTTCCGGGGTCGTTTGTCAAAATGTCAACGCTGTAGTTACAGGGGTGACAGTCGGCGGCTTCCGGGTCGTCGTCTGCCCCTTCAGCGGGAGGCGGATCAACAATGCAGGAAACACCCGTGAGCCTGAGCCAGGAACGTGGTTGGCAGGACCAAGCGAACTGCCTCGGCGTTGATCCCGACTTGTTCTTCCCCGAGCGCGGTGCGAGCACCCGCGAGGCCAAGGAAGTGTGCAGGGGCTGCATCGTGCGCGGCGAATGCCTCGAGTACGCACTCGCCAACGGCGAGAAGTTCGGCATCTGGGGCGGACTCTCCGAGCGTGAGCGTCGCAGACTTCGTCGTCAACGCGCTCAAGCAACTCGGCGCGTCGGCACCGCCTGATCAACCGGCGAGTCGCGCCTCGATCGTGCGCGAGTCGTCCAGATCGAGTTCCTCCCACCGATCAGGATCGATCCTCGCGAGCACGGCCCGCGGCACGAGTCCCACCAGTTCTGCTCTGAGAACCCGCGCATCGGGCGGCAGCGCAGCAACGATCGCGTCGTGGGCCATGTCGGGGCCCGCGCGCATCGGATCCACGAGGTTCACGCTCACCTGGGTGTGATGTCCGGTCTGCAGTCCCAGGGTGCGGATCGTGTCGGTTCTCACGTTCGATGCGACTGCGCGCGTCGTGGCGAGATCGATCCCATCGACCCACAGGTTCCACGCCACGAGCGGACCGCGTGCCCCCACGCAGATCGCCCCGGCGCGCGGGTGCGCCACCGCGGGGCCGGTGTCGGGCGACAGAGCCCTGAATGCATCCCGACGGACAGAGGGGAGCGATCTCTCCGGGCCGTAGTGGAAGCAGGGGATCCCCAACTCGGAGGCGGCCCATCCGGCAAAGGAGTCACGTGCTGCGATTGCGTCGGTCATCGTCGCACTGCCCAGCGGCACGAAGGGAACCACGTCGATGGTGCCGAGCCGTGGGTGGACGCCATCGTGCGCGCCGAGGTCGAGGTTCTCCAATGCCCATCGTGCGAGGTCGCGCGGGGCACTCGTCCCGACGAGTGTGGCGACGCTCCGGTTATGGTCGGCGTCGGTGTGGAGATCCAGCAGCGAGGAGCCACAGATCGCGACCAGGTCCTCGATCAGGCCGGGGTCGCGTCCCTCGCTGATGTTCACCACGCACTCGAGCACGACTGATTCCTATCGTCCCCGGCATCCTCCCCGTCGTCGTTCGTGCCCCGCTGACCTAGTGCCGGTGGCGAGGGGTAGAGTCACCTCATGGGAACTCCCGAGATTGTCATCGTCCTCGTCGTGGTGCTCGTGCTGTTCGGTGGGTCGCAACTGCCCAAGCTGGCGCGCAACCTCGGGACTGCTCAGCGCGAACTGAAGAAGGCCATGGAAGAGGGCAAGAACCCGCCGTCCGGGGAGTCCTCGGACAAGTCCTGAGTCCGCATCGCGGACGCGGTCGGCTGAGATCGATTCGCGATCTCAGGCACTGAGTGCGCGACGTCGCTTCAGGATGCGGCGGCGCTCACGCTCGCTGCACCCACCCCACACGCCGTGTTCGATGCGCTCGGTGAGCGCATACTCGAGGCACTTCTCTGCGACGGGGCATCCCTTGCAGATCGCCCGGGCCCGCTCGACCCCGACGCCGTCGGAGGGGAAGAAGGTGGCCGGGGGGTAGTCCCGGCAGTTGCCCTCGCCCATCCAGGCGGTGGGGGAATCGTCGAAGGGTCTCGGCTTGTCGGCCTCGACCACCACCAGCCGACGCGGCTCGCTCGTGATCTCCAGTTTGAGGTTCATGGCTCTCCTCCCGCACCCTCAGTCGTGGATGCTCTCGGTCGATGCCATCTCTGACATCGAGTCATGGCGGAAAGTTCCCGCACATTCAGTCAAGCATCGCGGTCCGTCGCGCGGGGGTCGGCCACGTCAAAGAATCGGTAAGAATCGTTTGTCCACAGCACCCAATCCGAAGTTTTTTCTCATTTTCGCCCCTGTTCTGGCCACCCGGATGCTCATCACTGGGGAACGGTAGACTTGTGGATATGTCTGATGTCCAAGTCGCTCAACCGCCGCGCGCGCACGCGCGGATCGTGTATCTCGGCCCGGTGTCCCCGCACTGGGAGGTCTACGCGGACTGGGGTGACCGGACCCTCCTCGAGGAGTTCCGCACCCGGGTGCTGGCGCGGCTCGTTCTGCTGACCAAGGAAGATCCCCAGTTCCGTCGCAACGCCGCGCGCATCGTTCGCGATGCCGAGCGTGAGGCGATCACCATAGAATGGGACACCGGAGATCCTGACTTCGAGCTCTGAGCCGGCGCACTCGCCGGGTCCGGTCTCGTTCACCTGACGTTCACCTTTCCGCGGACGGGCGTTCACCTTCGTCCACCTAGTTTTTCCCGTGCGGGCGCTCCGGCCCGTCGTCGAGAGAGATGGTGATTGTCCGATGTCGCGGAGACTCCCCCCTAGAAGGATCGTGTCGCTCGGAGTGCTCGCAGCGCTCATGTTCGTGGGTGCGTGCGGCGGAAGCGGTGGCACCGGTGACTCCTCATCCGGCCTGACGGGTCAGATCCTGATCGATGGGTCGAGCACCGTGGCACCCCTCATGACTCTGGTCGCGGAGGACTACCAGTCCGAGAACTCCGGTGTGCGTGTCACCGTCGGAACCTCCGGCACCGGCGGCGGCTTCGAGAAGTTCTGCGCCGGGGAAGTGGACATCGCCAACGCCTCCCGGGAGATCAAGGAGACCGAGATCGAGGCCTGCCAGAAGGCTGGAATCGAGTTCATCGAGGTCATCGTGGCGAACGATGCATTGTCGGTCGTGGTGAACACGAACAACACCTGGGCCGAGTGCCTGACGGTGGATCAGGTGAAGAAGGTGTGGGCGCCCGGGGGTCAGGGCACGGTGACCAGATGGAACCAGGTCGATCCGTCGTTCCCCGACACGCCGATCGGGCTGTACGGAGCAGGGACCGACTCGGGAACGTTCGACTACTTCACCAAGGCCATCAACGGTGAGGAGGGCGCGAGTCGGACCGACTACAACCCGAGCGAGGACGACAATGTCACCGTCAAGGGTGTCGAGGGCGACGAGGGTGCGCTCGGATACTTCGGTTTCTCGTACCTCGAGGAGAACCTCGAGCGTGTCAAAGCCGTGAAGATCGACGGCGGCAAGGGCTGTGTCGAACCCTCCGTGGCCGCGGTTCAGGACGGCACCTACACGCCGCTCGCACGGCCCCTGTACGCGTACGTGTCCAAGGCGGCCGGTGCACGCCCCGAGGTGAAGGCCTTCTTCCAGTACTTCGACGAGGTGCGCGACGAGCTGACCACCGAGGCTCTCTTCGTCCCGCTCGACGATGCACAGAAGCAGCAAGAGTCGGCCAAGGTGGCCGAGATCGTCGCGCTCTAAGATCCGATGGTGTCCTCCACCGTCAGCCTGATGCCCTCGGGCGGGATGCGACGGCGCATCGTCATCGAGAGGGTCATCAAGGCCGTGCTCGCGGCCATGTCGACGGTCACCGTGATCGCGTCCGTGCTCATCGTGTTCGCTCTCGCGCGACCCGCGATCGACTTCTTCGCCGACGTGTCGATCGGGGAGTTCCTCGGCAGTGCGGACTGGACCCCGCTCTTCAAGCCGGCGGGTTTCGGCGTGTGGTCGATCGTGGTCGGCTCGCTGTGGGTGGCGGCGATCGCGCTCGTCGTGTCGATACCCCTGGGTCTCGGCGCGGCGTTCTACCTGAGCGAGTACGCGTCGTCGCGCGTGCGACGCGTGGTCAAGCCGGTTCTCGAGGTGCTGGCTGGCATCCCCACCGTGGTGTTCGGGTTCTTCGCTCTCAACTTCGTGAACCCGCAGTTGGTGGCGAGACTCTGGCCGGTCGGAGACGTCGGCACCTACAGCCTGTTGGCGGCCGGACTGGTCACGGGGATCATGATCCTGCCGACCGTCGCCTCGCTCGCCGAGGATGCGATGGTCGCCGTGCCGTCGGCACTGCGCGAGGGTGCGTACGCGCTCGGGTCGAACCGTCGTGAGGTCTCCATCGGGGTCGTGTTCCCGGCCGCGTTGTCCGGGATCGTGGCCGCGATCGTGCTGGCGGCATCGCGCGCGATCGGTGAGACGACGATCGCATTGCTCGCCGCCGGCAGCCGTGCGCAGCTGACCGGCAACCCGGGACAGGAGGGCCAGACCATGGCCGGCTTCATCGGCTTCGCGGGCATCGGCGACCAGGCAACGGGGAGCACCGGGTACAAGGCGATCTTCGCTGTTGGTTCGCTGTTGTTCATCATCACGATGGTGCTGAACGCATTCAGCATCCGGATCGTGCGCCGGTTCCGCGAGGTGTACGAATGAGCACGGCGATCGACCTCACCGCACGGCGCGAGCCGGCTCGCGCGACCAAGGACTTGGTGTTCCGACTGTTCCTCTTCGCCGGCATCGGTGTCGCGCTCGGTTCGCTCGCCACCCTCCTCGTGAACATCGCGGTCGAGGGCGCACCGCGCCTGAATGCCGACCTGGTCTTGAACATGCCCTCGGCCCGCCCCCGCAGGGCCGGCATCCAGTCCGCGATCTGGGGATCGTTGTGGGTCGTGGGCACGACCGCGGCGATCAGCCTTCCGCTCGGGGTGGGAACGGCCATTTATCTCGAGGAGTTCGCCCGGCGCGAGAAGTGGTGGAACCGGCTCATCGAGCTGAATGTGCAGAACCTCGCCGCGGTCCCCTCCGTGGTGTTCGGCATCCTCGGTCTCGCGTTCATCAAGCGCGGCCCATTCGGCCTCGGGTCGACGGTCCTGACCGCCGCATTGGTGCTCACGATGCTGGTGCTGCCAACCGTGGTGATCGTGTCGCGCGAGTCGATCAGGGCCGTGCCGGATTCGTTGCGCCAGGGTTCGCTCGCTCTCGGGTCGACCAAGTGGCAGACGGTGCAGAACCAGGTTCTCCCGAACGCGTTCCCGGGGATCCTGACCGGCACGATCCTGTCGGTGTCGAGGGCTCTCGGCGAGTCGGCACCGCTCCTCATGCTCGGTGCACTGACCTTCATCACCTTCAACCCGACCGGCTTCGACAGTCAGTACACCGTGCTCCCGATTCAGATCTTCTCCTACATCAGCAATGCGAAGCAGGAGTTCCGTCCGCTCGCCGCAGCGGCGATCATCGTGCTCCTCGGGGTGCTGCTCGCCCTGAACGCGGCGGCGATCGTGTTGCGCAACAAGTACCAGAAGAGGTGGTGATGATGTCAGCCGACACCCGCATCGACGACACAGTCGAGGAGCACCGTGCGAAGGTGCCCGATCCCGAGAAGGTAGTCCTCACGACCGACGGTCTCGAGGTCTGGTACGGGGAGTTCCGTGCCGTCCGCGACGTCTCGATGTACGTGAAGCGCAGTGAGATCACCGCGTTCATCGGTCCGTCGGGCTGCGGCAAGTCGACGGTTCTCCGGTGCTTCAACAGGATGAACGATCTGATCCCGGGTGCCAGGGTCGAGGGTCGGGTGGCCTACCACGGGATCGACTTGTACGGTCCGGAGGCCGATGCGGGCGAGGTGCGCCGGCGCATCGGGATGGTGTTCCAGAAGCCGAATCCGTTTCCCAAGAGCATCTACGACAACGTCGCCTACGGCCCGCGCGTGAACGGAACGAAGAAGAAGGCCGATCTCGACCCGATCGTGGAGAAGTCGCTCCGCGATGCCGCGCTCTGGGACGAGGTGAAGGACCGACTTGGCGCCTCCGCCATGGGATTGTCCGGTGGTCAGCAGCAACGACTCTGCATCGCGCGGTCGATCGCGATCGAGCCCGAGGTGCTGCTGATGGACGAGCCCTGCTCGGCGCTCGACCCGATCGCGACGGCGCGCATCGAGGACCTGATGCAGGAGATCAAGCGGGAGTACACGATCGTGATCGTGACCCACAACATGCAGCAGGCCGCCCGGGTCTCCGACTCGACCGCGTTCTTCACGACGGAGATGAACGAGGTGAGCGACCGGCGGACCGGCGTGCTCGTCGAGTTCAACTCGACCCAGCAACTCTTCTCGCGTCCGGACGATCCGCGGACCGAGGCATACATCACGGGGAGGTTCGGCTGATGGACGAACTGCGCAAGTCATTCCACCAGGAGCTCGACGACGTCCGTGCCAGGTTGGCCTGGCTCGCCGCGAAGGTGATCGAGGCGATCCCCCGGGCGACGCAGGTGCTCCTCGACGGCGACCTCGACGGTGCCGACGCGCTCATCAATGACGACGATGAGATCGACGCGCACTCGGTGGATCTCGAGGAGAAGTGCTACCAGTTGCTCGCCCTCCAGGCCCCTGTCGCCGGCGACCTGCGCCAGCTGGTCGCCATCCTGAAGATGGTGGGCGAGGTCGAGCGGTCCGCGGACCTCGCCGTGAACATCTGCAAGGCGGCCCGGAGGATCTACGGGCACCAGCTCGATCCGCGGATGCGCGGGTTGGTGGCGCGGATGGGCGAACAGGCCCAGCAGTTGTTCGTGGCGTCACTCGAGGCGTTCGAGACCAACGACGCCGCCAAGGCGGCGGCGATCGACGACATGGACTCGTTCCTCGACGGTCTCCAGCGTGAGTTTGTCCGCACCATCTTCGAGAGCCATGCCGATGAGCGGATCGACCTGCAGGTTGCGATCCAGATGGCGATGGTCGCGCGGTTCTACGAGCGGATCGGCGACCACGCGGTGAACATCGGCGAGCGGGTGCGGTACCTGGTGACCGGCTGGCTCCCCGAGCACAAGGGTGCCGAACGCTGGAAGAGCAGTCGTCCGGAGGATGACACCGACGGTCTGCCCTACATCGAGGGCTTCAACAACCCGCCCCAGAAGTGATCGGCCGATGACGGGGAGCCGAACCCAGTGAACTGGTTTCTCCTCGGTCTCTCGGTGGGGGGTGCCTGCGGAGTGCTGGTCGCGGTGCGGTTCAGGTCGCGCCGGGCAGCACATGGCGTCGTCGCGTCCCCTGCGATCACCGAGGCCGTCACGCCCCCCGGCGACGCCCCGGGGTTGCACAGGAGTCTCGAGGCGTTGCCGATCGGTGTGGTGGCGTTCCATGCGGACGGGTCGGTGCTGGCGAGGAATTCCCGCGCCGATGCCGCAACGGGTGTGCGCCACGCCGATCTCCTCGTCGAGTCGACGATCGACAGGCTCGCTCGCGCGGCCCGGTCCGGAGCGGTCGCCCAAGAGCAGGTGACCCTGGTCGGCCCTCCACAGCGGGTCTTTGCGGTGCGTGCGGTTCCCGTTGCCGACGGAGGTGCGGTGGTGTCGGTCGAGGACGTGACGGAGCGGCACCGGTTGGATGCGGTGCGGACCGACTTCGTGGCCAATGTCAGCCATGAACTGCGCACCCCGGTGGGGGCGGTGTCGGTGCTCGCCGAGACCCTCGAGGGGGAGGTGCAGGACGAGACCCTCCTCCGGCTCGTGCGCAGAATGCAGACCGAGACCTCGCGGATGACTCGCACAATCGATGACCTGCTCGAGTTGTCGCGCATCGAGATGGGTGGCGAGATGCTCGTGGGTCGCGTCGACCTCGCCGACATAGCGAGAGACGCCACCGATCGGTACGTAGAACTCGCGGGGCGCAGTGGTGTCACGGTCGAAATGAGGACGGTCGAGGGTGACACCGTCGTGACCGGCGATGCACACCAGCTGGCGTCTGCCGTCGGCAACCTCGTGGAGAACGCGGTGAAGTACTCGACAGAGGGTGGGAGAGTGCTCGTCACGGTGATCCCCTCCACCGAGAGGGTCGAGGTGGAGGTGCACGATCAGGGGATCGGCATCCCCGCCGCGAGCCTCGACCGGATCTTCGAGCGGTTCTACCGTGTCGACAGGGCGCGAAGCAGGGTCACCGGTGGGACCGGGCTCGGGCTGTCCATCGTGCGCAACATCGTGACCAATCATGGAGGAGAGGTGAACGTGACTTCACGGGAAGGTGAAGGATCGATCTTCACCATCTCTATTCCGCGCACGGGCCCGCACACCGGAGCAATACTCGGGTCCGATGAGCGAATTGATGCAGGCAGGGGCCCCGATGAATAGTCCGACGGTCCTGGTGGTGGAGGACGAGGAGTCCTTCGTCGAGGCCCTGCAGGTGGGCCTGCGGCGCGAGGGATACCGGGTCGAGGTGGCCCGTGACGGGGTGCAGGCGCTCGAGATGTTCGATGTCGTGCAGCCCGACGTGATCCTCCTGGACGTGATGCTCCCGAAGATGTCGGGGATCGACGTGTGCCGCGCGCTGCGCAAGAAGACCTCGACGCCGATCATCATGGTGACCGCCAAGGGTGCCGAGATTGACACTGTGGTGGGTCTCGAGGTGGGTGCCGACGACTACGTCACGAAGCCCTACCGGCTGCGCGAGTTGACGGCGCGGATGCGCGCCGTGATGCGTCGTGGCGCCCAGGAACGCGGCGGGGAGCTGTCGGCCGGTGCACTCGAGGTCGACGGCATCGTGCTCGATCCCGATCAGCACCTCGTGATGGTGCGCGGAGAGACGTTGCATCTCCCGTTGAAAGAGTTCGAGTTGCTGCACCTGCTCCTGGCCAACGCCGGTCGTGTCCTGCCGCGCGAGACGCTCATCGACCGCGTGTGGGGCAGCGACTACGTGGGTGACACCAAGACGCTCGATGTGCACATCAAGCGTCTGCGCTCCAAGATCGAGGACGATCCCGGTCACCCCGGCCGGATCGTGACGATCCGCGGTCTCGGGTACAAGTTCGACAAGCGCACGGGCGCATAGCATCGCCGCGTGAGCGGCAATCAGGGTGATGCTCCCCGGCGGGACCACGGACTCCCGCCTCCCAGCCCGTTCCAGCGGCTCTCCCGCGTGCACGCCCTGATGACGGCGGGGGACGCGTTCATGGCGATCTCGCTCGCCGACTCGTTGTTCCTCTCGATCAGCCCGGATGCCGCGCGCACGAGGGTGATCCTGTTCCTGGCGGTCAGCATGACCCCGTTCGCGGTGGTGGCACCGCTGATCGGTCCGCTCATCGACAGGATGCGCGGTGGGCAGAGGATCGTGGTCATGGTCGTGGCCGTGCTCCGTGCAGCGGTGCTGGTGGGCATGGCATCGTCACTGGACTCACTCACGTTGTTCCCGCTCGCCTTCGCCGCGCTCGTGTTGTCGAAGACGTACGCGGTCTCGAAGTCGGCACTCGTGCCGGTCACTGTTCCCGATCCGGAGCGGTTCGTCGAGGCCAATTCACGACTGGGACTCATCGCCGGCATCGCCGGATTCGTGGTGGCCGCCCCGGCGGTGGGCTTGCAGGTGATCGATCCGCGCGCACCGCTCGTGACGGGGGCGCTCGCATTTCTCGCGGCCGGCTTGAACGCCCGGCGACTGCCGCGCGTGGTGATCGCCGACAGCCCGCCCGATGCACTGGAGACCGAGGAACTGCACCAGCCCGAGGTCGTGGCGGCCGCGATCGCGATGCGCGCGCTCCGTGTCGCGGTGGGTTTCCAGTTCTTCCATCTCGCCTTCTGGTTGCGCAGTGAGATCGCGGGCACTGCGTGGTTCGGGCTCGCGATCGCCGTGTCGAGCCTCTCGACGAACGCGGCAAATCTCGTCGGTCCGAGGGTGAGGGAGCGGATGCGCAACCAGACGATGCTCGTGACCGCTCTCGCCCTCGTCACCGTGGCGGGAGCCGCATGCGCGTGGTGGAACCGGGTGACCGCTGGTGTGGTGCTGACCGGTGTGGTCTATGCCTCAGCCGCGATCGGCAGGCTCGCCTTCGAGGCCACCGTGCAGGAGAACGCACCCGATGCGAACCGGGGTCGCGTGTTCGCGCGCTTCGAGGCCCAGAACCAGCTGGCGTGGGTGGCCGGGGGTCTCGTGCCGGTCGCGGTCAGTCCCTCGGGATGGATCGGATTCGCCATGGTCGGCGCCGTCGGTGCCGCGGGCGCATGGCTGCACCTGCGCACCGCGCGCGATCTCAGAGGACTTCGAGACGCGCGAGCCACAAACCGGGGGCGTCGATCTCGTTCGGAGTCGGGAGGAGGGACGGATCGGTGAGCATGTGCGGGAGCCGGTCGGCCCCGTCGCGCTCGAGCACGCCCTCGACGAACGAGCGACCACGCGCCAACTGTGCCCTGTTGAGGGTGAGACCGAGCAGTCCCTCGATGAGTCGCGCATCCGATCCGTACTCGAGGCGTCGCCTGCGCACCGCCTCGGCGATCGTGGCGGTCGTGCCGAGGAGCTGGGCTCCCACGGTGTCGACGACCCAGTCGATGTAGCCCTGGATCGCGGCAACCTGCGCGTCGAGCACGGGCGCGATCGCGTCCTGCTCCGCGGACCGCACCGCACCAAGGAGCACGAGGGGATCGGAGAACATCGCCTGGACCGACGACATCATCTGTTCGATGCCTCCGTCGCCCATGTCGCCGGGGTCGATCGACCCGAGCCGCTCCATGAGAGCCGTCGAGTCCGGACGGAACGCGCCGAGATGTGCGCGGATCGAGGCCATCATGCCGTCGACAGCGGCGGGGGACGAGAGCACCGCATGCGAGGCGAGCTCGTGCACGAGCACCCACATCCGCACGTCGTCCCGCGGAATCGACCAGTCGTCGGCGAAGGCCTGCACGGACGACTCGACCACGAGGATCTCCCGCACCCCGGGACGCGCGAGCGGGAGGTCGTACTGACCCAGTGCATGACGGGCGAGCGCCCCGGCCATCGACCCCACCGACATCCCCATCATCGCCGGGGCCATCATCTTCGAGAGTTGCCCGAGCATCGCGGCGAGGGGATCCCCGGTGGGCTCACTGTCGGTCCCGCTGCTCGACGACAGTGATGTCGCGAGCTCGGTGAAGAGCGGGCGCAGATCCGAGAGCGCACGGGCGGCCCAACCTGCCCGGGTGACCGTGAGGATCTCGGGGTGCCGACCCGATGGCCCGGTCGCCAGTCCGGTGGCCGCCGCCACCCGGAGATCGGCGATGTCGGCGAGGGAGTTCCACTCGATCCGCGACGAGATCGAGGGGTCGGGATCGGGCTCGTCGCCGCGGGCGCCCATCGCTGCGAACTGGTTCGCGAGATCCCAGTTCAGCGGTCCCTGGGAGGCCATGGCCCGCATCATGTCGCCGAGGAACGGGATGCCCCCGAAAGGGTCGGGCGGAGTCGGAGATCCGTCGTCGGCCATGGGTTCAGGATATGGGGACTGTCGGTGGCTCCGACTGCGACTGCTCTGCTCGTGATTGTCCGGCCGGACCGAACATCACCCCGGAGTGACGGTGCGCGCCAGTGCAGACTCGATCGCGGTGCGAGAGAGCATCCATGTGCCCTCTGTCCGGCTCACTGCCACGCCGAGTGGAGTGTCGAGTGCATCCGTCACCACGGATGCGCCCACGATCACAGAGTCGGTCGAGATCGGCGTTCGATCAGCGTCGGTGCGATCCTGCGACTCGAGCGAGGGGTGACATGTGACGGTGCGGCCCTCGGCATCGACGGTGACCATCGCATTCTCGGCCACGACCGCCGCGGGGATCGTGGCGAGCACGGATTGGCCGGGCCACCCGTCGACCGAGAGGAAAGCGAGACCTGTCTCGTCGTCGATGCCGATCACTGTCGCCGCCACGAGGGTTCCGTTGATTGTGAATCGTGCGGTCGTGCCGGTGCCCACCGCATCGGCCGATGTGGCGAGCAGTCCCTCGCCCACGGCCACCACTGCGATCGACGTGCCGTCGACGGCGACGTCGACTCCGAGACCCGCGTTCTTCACGCGCGTGCCCGTTGCCGACTCGACCCCCACTGATGGACCGGCAGGCGAGTCGACGGGAGCCTGATCGGCGACAGGTCGGTCGTCGGCGGTCTCTGTGCCTGCGTTGTTGGCCGGTGGATCGATCCGCGAGGGCAGGGCCACGGCGAGCAGCAGCATCGAGGCACAGACACTGGTGGCCGCGACGACTGCGGTCGTGCGGCGTCGCAGCGGTGGAGTCGCGGGAATCTCCCGGCGTGGAAGATTGTTCTCTGCACCGACCTCGGCGGGATGACGCCACGCGCGCTCGTGCGCGGGGAGCGGGCCGGGCTTTCGACCGTTGGCATTACGACCTCTCACGAGTCGGTGACCCTACTGGTGGTCGACGCACCTGTGTCGTCGCCCGGGAGACACCCTCCGGTTCATCACCGAGGGTCACGGGTACGCTCGGTGCATGCCCCGCCCCTCCACCGGACACGAATGGTTCGAGTTGATGGCTTCGGCGTTGCCGATCGGGGAGATCTACGAATGGGCAGTCCGGCCCGAGTGCGGTGCGGTGGTGCTCTTTTCGGGCACGGTGCGTGACCATGCGCAGGGTCGCACCGGTGTCACGGCACTCGAGTACGAGGCCTACGCCGAGGTGGTTCTCCCGGTCTTCGAGCGCATCGGCGCAGAGACGAGGAAGCGCCACCCCGGGGCCGTGCGGATCGCGATCCTGCACCGGACCGGCGAGCTCGCTCTCGGTGAGTCGTCGGTCGTGGTGGCAGTGTCGTCGGGTCATCGTCCGGTGGCCTTCGAGGCCGCGCGCTTCGCGATCGATTCGTTGAAGGAGAGTGCGCCGATCTGGAAGAAGGAGATCTGGCCAGGGGGATCGGACTGGGGAACAGGTGCACACGAGATCGTGCCGCCCGAACAGGTCACGAGCAACTGATGATCGCCGTCGAGTTCCTCACCGCGATGTTCACCGTGCTCGCGGTGATCTCCGGTTCGGCGTTGCTCGTGCTGGTGTGGCTCGACAACCGCCGTGTGCGCATCGACGACGGCATCGCGAGCTTTCGCCGCCACATTGATGCGCTCTCTCCCGAGGCGCGTCGCAACTCGGTCCACGCCGGGTACGCGTCCGACCAGTCGGACAAGCCGAGGAACTGATGGCGCGCGACCTCGCGATCGACCTCGGCACCGCCAACACCCTCGTGTACATGAAGGGCAAGGGCATCGTGTTGAACGAGCCCTCGGTGATCGCGGTCAACCGGCAGTCGGGCGAGGTGCTCGCGACCGGCCACGACGCCCTCAACATGATCGGCCGGACCCCCTCCTACATCGCCGCTGTCCGGCCCTTGCGGGGCGGCGCGATCACCGATTTCGACATCACCGAGCGCATGATCCGGCTCCTCCTCCAGCGGGTGGGCGTCTCGCGGTTCACCCGTCCGAAGGTCATCATCTGCGTGCCGTCGGCGATCACCGAGGTGGAGCGCCGGGCGGTCACCGACGCCACGCGCCGCGCCGGAGCGTCCGATGCCCAGTTGATCGAGCAGCCGATGGCGGCCGCGATCGGGGCGAACCTCCCGATCGACGAACCGGTCGGCAACATGGTGATCGACATCGGCGGCGGCACCAGCGAGACCGCGGTCATTTCGCTCGGCGGTGTGGTGGAACTCGACGCCGTGCGCGTGGGCAGCTTCGACATCGACGCCTCGATCCAGAACTACGTGCGCCGCGAACACGGCGTGGCAATCGGTGAGATCACCGCGTCGGAGATCAAGATCCAGATCGGCTCGGCCGAGCCGGGGCCCGAGGATCGCGATGCCGACATCCGTGGTCGCGATCTGGTGACCGGACTCCCCAAGACGGTCCGTCTCACCGCCGAGGAGGTGCGGTTCGCCATCGACGAACCGGTGCAGGCGATCATCGACTCGGTGAAGCGGTGTCTCTCGAAGGCACCGCCCGAGTTGGCCCAGGACTTCCTCGCCCGCGGCATGTACCTGGTGGGCGGTGGAGGGATGCTGCGCGGACTCGCCAAGCGCATCGCGCGCGAAACCGATGTTCCCGTGCGCATGTCGCCCCAACCGCTCGAGGCGGTCGTGCTCGGGGCGGGCCACTGCATCGAGAATTACCAGGCGCTCCGCGGAATGTTCATGGGTGCGCGCCGCTGAGGCGCCTGCTCACCCCGGTCGAGTAGACACCCGGAGCACCGCGCCCGACAGCGTGGTCACCCACACCCCGGCCGAGGTGGTGCGCACGGCGGTGAGTTCTTCCAGATCGTCGGCGATCTTCTCGGTTCTGGTCGTGCTCCCGTCGACGACGAGCGAGGCCCATAAGTCGCCCGAGCAGTAGTCGCCGTAGAAGAACCATCCGGCGCGACCGGGCACGGTGCGCTCGGTGCCGACCGCGGCACCCGAGATCGAGCACCGACCCCCACCGTGGTCGTACTCCACGGCGGGCGCCAGTGCCGCCGGAGCGAGTTGGTCCTGGTTGTAGCGGCGGGTTCCCTCCCAGGCGCTCCATCCGAAGTCGACTCCGCGACCACCAGGGAATCCGGATCGTGCCCGCGCGACGCTCACCTCCTCGATCTCACCCTGGCCGACGTCTGCGACCCACAGGTCGCCACTCGCGGCGAACGAGAACCGCCACGGGTTGCGCAGCCCGATCGACCAGATCTCGGGTCGTGCGCCGGCGACCCCCACATGAGGGTTGTCACGGGGCACCGTGTATCCCGACCGGCTCGGGTCGATCCTCAGGATCTTGCCGAGGAGCGACGAGAGGTCGCGTGCGCGTCGCTCCGGGTCGCCGGCCGAACCGCCGTCGCCGGTGGCGATGTAGAGCATCCCATCGGGCCCGATGCGCAGGTCGCCCCCGTTGTGGTTGGAGTACGGCTGGTCGATCGTGAGGATGGTCGTGCCTGCGGGCGAGATCCGGCCGTCGGCGGTGACGTCGTGGCGCGCGATGATCGTGTCGCCGGTCGAATCAGTCATGTTCACGTAGGCGGCCCAGTCCCCGGACCCGCCGCGCCGGAATGCGAGACCGAGGAGACCGCGCTCACCCTCGCCCGTCGTCGAGGCGGACACGTCGAGCACACGGTCGATGCGTGTCCCGTCGTTGCGCCAGCGCTCGACAGTGCCGAGACGCGACACCACGTAGACGAATCCATCCGCAGAGTCGCGCTCGACCACGTCGACGGCGGCCTTGAGGCGGCCGACCTCTCGGATCTCGTACGACACATTGCCGGTGTTGATCGGTGCCACAGTGGTCGTCGAGTTGCGGGACGCCGTGGTCGGTGACGTGGTCTGCACCGTCGTCGTCGTTGGCATCACCGATGCCATGACCGACGATGAGATGACCGACGATGACGTCGCCGACGAGTCGGTCCCGCTGATCGTCGTGGGCGTGGAGTCCGGCAGCGGGTCGGGTGCGGTGGTGTCAGCGGTGCCGCACGCGGCAAGTGCGACCAGGGTCGCAGCGGCGGCGAGGCGACGCATCAGGTCTCCTTCGTCAACCGGATGAGCCCCTCCTGGACCACGGTGACGGCGAGTTGACCCTCGCGTGTGTAGATCGATGCTCCCGCGAGTCCGCGGGCATTCGAGTTCGAGATCGCGTGCTGGTCGTACAGCATCCAGTCGTCGGCGCGGAACGGACGGTGGAACCACATCGCATGGTCGAGACTGGCCATCTGCACCGCACCGTCGCCCCATCCGAGCCCGTGGGGGAGCAGTGTCGTGTCGAGGAGCGTCATGTCGCTCGCGTACGTGGCGACCACCGCGTGCAGCATCGGATCGTCGGGGAGTGTTCCGTCGGCACGCAACCACACGCGCTGGCCGTGCATCTCGACCCCCACCCGCGAGGGGAAGTCACCAGAGACATGGCGCGTGTCGATGGGTCGCGGGTGTTCGTACCAGTCACCCATCTTGTCCTTGTAGGGGGCCATGCGCGTCTTGAAGTCGGGGAGCGACTCGGGATCGGGCAGTCCCTGGGGTGCGGTGATCTGCCAGTCGAGACCCGGTTCGTGGGCGTGGAAACTCGCGTGGAGATTGAAGATGACCTCGCCGTGCTGGATGGCTTTGACCTGGCGCGTGGTGAAACTGCGGCCATCGCGGAGGCGACTCACCTCGTAGAGGATCGGCGCGGCCGGATCACCGGGGCGCAGGAAGTAGGCGTGCAACGAGTGCACCGCTCGACCCGGGTCGTCGACGGTGCGGGACGCCGCCACCAGGGACTGACCGGCAACCTGACCACCGAACACGCGCACCCTGTTCTCCTCGGGGGAGTGACCCCGGAAGATGTTCACCTCGATCGATTCGAGGTCGAGGAGGTCGAGGAGGTCATCGAGTGCGGAACCCACGCACACAGCGTACGAGCGGACACGCCCGATAGGGTCGCCGCGTGTCGCACGGACCCATGGATGAACGTCTCCGGTCGATCGCGCTCGCCACGCGGGGGTTCATGCCCCCCGACGAGGGCGATGCATTGTGCGCGGCCGCGATGGATGCGGCTGCCGCCGTCGCAGGACCCTTCGTGGAGATCGGTTCGTACTGCGGACGCTCCACCGTGTGGCTCGGCGCGGCTGCGCGCACGACCGGTCGGACGCTCTTCGCGGTCGACCATCATTTCGGCAGCGAGGAGAACCAGCCCGGCTGGGAGTGGCACGAGCCCGACCTCGTCGACCCGCGCACGGGGCGGATGGACACGTTGCCGAGGTTGCGCGCCACGCTCGTGGATGCCGGTCTCACCGACGTGGTCGTGACCGTGGTGGGTGACTCCCCGATGGTGGCCCGTGCCTGGTCGACGCCGATCGCATTCCTGTTCATCGACGGGGGACACGGGGTCGAGCCGGCACGCCGCGACTACGAGATGTGGACGCCCCTCGTGGCGCCCGGTGGGACGCTCGCGATCCACGACGTGTTCCCCGATCCCACCGATGGTGGTCGTCCTCCGTACGAGGAGATCTACCTGCCCGCGGTCTCGAGCGGTGACTTCGAGGAGATCTCGGCCACGGGGTCGCTGCGCGTGCTGCGTCGTCGCTGACGCGGGACTGTTCGTCGCGGACGAGCAGTGTGAATGGCGGCCTAGAGCGCGCGTGCGCGGAGGTGCGCGTTGTGGCGCACCATCGGCCGCGTGAACAGGGTGGCGGCGTGTGAGCCCCCGCTGATCGCGTCGGCCGCCATGATGATCGCGGCCGCGGTGTAGGCGGTGTGTTCGTCGGCGGGGAAGTGCACCATTGTCTCGTCCGGGGAGACGGGGTAGACGATGCCGGTCCAGTAGGCGCCGTCGTTGCGTCGGTGCGGCATCGTCCACAGCAGGAGCTCCCGCGCCGTCTCGCGATCGCCGGCGGCGCAGTGGGCGATGGCGCACTCACTGGTCTCGGCGGCGGTGACCCAGTGCTCGTCGTCCACGCACCTCACTCCGCGGTCCTCGAGCACGAACCGGTCCCACCCCTCGGCGAGCCGGGCCTTGGCACGGGCGCCGGTCATCGACCCGGTGAGCACCGGGTAGTACCAGTCCATCGCCCAGCGGTCCTTGGGTTCGAACGCCGACAGATCGGTGGCCACCACATGGTCGATCGCATCCGCCGTACGGGTCCATTCGGGGTGCGGGTCACCGAGCAGGTCGGCGAGTGCGGCACCGCAGTGCAGCGCGTGCCGGATGCTGGATGACCCGGTGAGCAGCGCATAATCCCAGGGCTGCGCGTCGGTCTCGCGCGCCCACAGCACCGTGCCGTCGTGGCGACGATGATCGAGCACCCAGTCGAGTGCGGCGCGCACCACCGGCCACAGCGCGTCGGCTCGTGCGGTGTCGCGCGTACAGAGCCAGTGCGCCCACACGCCGGTGGCGATGTAGGCGCACACGTTCGTGTCGAGCTTGGCGTCGATCACGGTGCCGTCGCTCGCGTAGTAGTTCGACCACGAGCCCGTCGCGTGCTGGATATCGGCGAGCCATCCGTAGGCGCGTGCGGCCGCGTCGTGGCGGCCCATGATGTCGAGGGCGATCGCGGTCTCGACATGGTTCCACGGGTCGCAATGTCCGCCCGGGAACCACGGGATCATGCCGTTCGGCAGCTGCAGGGACTCGATCGAGTCGGCCGTGCGCTGGAGGTCGGCCGTCGTCAGGATGCCCGGGAGATGGGGCAGGTTGCGACTCATCGCGTGCTCCCCGCCATCGCAGACGCGCGGGCGGCCACCGGCTTGCGCGAGTAGACCACGAGGCTCTTGCCGAGCACGGGGCTGAGCACTCGTTCGGCGACGCGAGTGACCCTCGGACGCTCGATGATGTCCCATTCGAGGAACTTCCGGTAGCGAGCCACGAGGGGATGGTCGTCGTTGCGCGGCCCGACCGCGCACTTGAGCCACCAGTACGGCGAGTGGAGAGCATGGGCATGGTGGCTCGCCTCGACCTCGAGACCGGTCGCGCGCAGCTTGGCCTTCAACTCAGTGGCCGAGTAGATGCGCACGTGGCCCCCGACGCTCTTGGGTGCGTGGTACTCGTCGGAGAGCATCCAGTTGACCTTCTCGGGCCACCAGGCGGGCACGGTGACTCCGAGCCGACCACCTGGTTTGAGCACGCGGTGGAGCTCGGCGATCGCCGAGACATCGTCCTGGATGTGCTCGAGCACCTCCGAGGTCACGACGCAGTCGAATGTGCCGTCGTCGAAGGGCAGTCGGGTCGCATCCCCGCGCAGGACCCCTCCGTAGGAGGTGGCGGGGATCTCGCCGGCCGCGAGCATTCCACCGAAGGTGGCGCGCGTGCCCATCATCTCTTCCTCGGCGTAGTCGAGTGCGAACACGGTGGCACCCTGTCGGGCGGCCTCGAAGGCGTGCCGCCCGAAACCGGCCCCGGCATCGAGGAATCGGTCCCCGGGGCGCACACCGAGCCGGTCGAAACGCACGGTCAACATCAGCGACCCGCCGCCCCGGTCGCCTGTCGCGCCCTCTTGTCCAACTTCGCACGGTTGGCCGGCATCTCGAGAACCTCGCGGTACTGCTCGACGGTCAGGGTCGCGCAGTGCTTCCAGCTCCAGCGCGACACCACTCGTTCGCGTCCTGCCGCGCCCACCCGCGCGCGGAGCTCGGCGTCGTCGAGTCCGCGGCGCAGGGTCGCAGCGAGTGCATCGGCATCGGCGGCGGGGCATTGCAGCACCGTCTCGCCGTCGGTACCGGTGACCTCGGGAAGGGCGCCACCGTCGGTTGCCACCAGGCAGGTTCCCGTGCTCATCGCCTCGATCGCCGGCAGTGAGAAGCCCTCGTAGAGGCTCGGCACGACGGCGAGCTCGGCCTCGGCGTAGAGCTCGACGATGCGCTCGTCGCTCACACCCGAGACGAAGTCGATGTGGGGTCGCAGACCGAGGGACTCGATGAGATCCATGCTGTGTCCGGGTCGGGGCTTGCCGATGATCGTGAGACGCACGTCGCGCTCGGTGCGCACCTTTGCCATCGCCTCGAGCAGGTACGACAGTCCCTTCAGGGCCACGTCGGCCGAGGCCGTGGTGATCAGTCGACCCGGCTGGCGCGCGATCTGCGGCAGGGGCTTGAACAACTCGGGGTCGACGCCCACGGGGACGAGCCGCATCCGCTCGAGCGGCACTCCCATGTCGGTGTTGATGTCGGCGATCGAGTTCTCGCTCACCACCACGATGCGCGGCATCTTCGAGGCGACCTTGCCCTGCATCTCGACGAAGGAGTACCAACGCTTCAGCGACCACCGCTTGTAGGCGCTCTTGGCGTGACTCATCTCGAGCTGGCGATCCTTGGTGATCGGGTGGTGCAGGGTGACGATCGTGGGGATCAACTTCTCGATCTTGAGGATGTCCCATCCCAGGCACTGGTTGTCGTGGACCAGATCGAAATCGGCGGAGCGCTCGCGCAACGCGCGCAGCGCCCTCTTGGAGAACGCGAGCGGCTCGCTGAACTGACCCCCGAGGAACCGCATCGTCTCGACCACATCGGGCCACGACTTGAGTTCCCAGTAGCCCGGGAGTCGACCGGGGTACTGGTCGTTGAAGATGTCCAGGCTCGGCAGCTTGTGCATCGGGATCCGCTCGTCGAGCACCGGGTAGGGCTGACCGCCGAAGACCTCCACATGGTGGCCGAGATCGACGAGGGCCTTGGTGAGGTGGCGGGTGTACACACCCTGGCCGCCGACATGGGGCTTGCCCCTGTAGGTCAGGTAGGCGATGCGCAGGGGATCGTCAGGACCGGGCACCCCTCGCATAGGCGCACAAGGCTAACGGGGGTCGCGACTGATGTATCCCCGGGATCGCGCCGTGAGGACAGAGGCGAACGCGACGAGGAGCCAGATGTAGAAAGCATTCCCCAATCGAGAGTACGGGGTGCGACCCTCGTGCAGGTCGAGCCGACGCTCGATCACCCGGGTCTCGCCGATCCGCGTGCGATCGAGCACCGAGCCCTCGGGGCTGACGAAGGCACTGAAGCCGGTGGGTGCGGCCTGGGCAACCCATCGGCCCTGTTCGCGTGCGCGCAGGCGCGACGAGGCGATCTGCTGCGTCTGCAGGATCGACCATGTGTAGCTCGAGCCATTGGTCGGATTGATCACGAGCGATGCACCATCGGTGACACCTTCGTTCACCCGTCCTCCGAAGAAGATCTCCCACGAGATCGCCACCGACACCCGCAGGTCCCCCCCGTTGCGCAACGGAACATCGAGCCATCCACGCGCATCACCGGGACGGGCATCGCGGGGCACAAGATCGACCGGTGCGCCGAGCGCCTCGAGCGTGCCGCGCAGGGGGATGTACTCACCGAAGGGGACACGCCGCACCTTGTCGTATCGACCCGTGACATCGCCGTCCGGTTCGACGACGACCTGGGCGTTCGTGAACGCGCCCGCACCGGCCGACTCGGTGATGCCGACCACGAACGGGACACCGAGCCGCTTCGCCTCCGCGACGATCTCTGCGTACTCGCGCGAGTCGGCGAACAGTCCCGTCGCGCTCGTGTTGATCACGTTCTCGGGCCACAGGACGAGATCACGCGAGGGTTCCGGCGCGATCGTGCGAGTCGCGGCGAGATGGCGCTCCATCACCTCGCGCGGATCGGTGTCGACGGCACGTGTTCCCTGCGCACCACCACCCTGGACGATCGTCACGGTGGCGGACCGATCGGCGAATCCGGTCCCGTTCCAGGTCGATGCGATCGCTGCGACGACGAGCACGAGTGCACCGCGCAGGATTCGCCGGGTCCCGAATGCCCACCACATGGCACAGAACCCGATCCCGATCGCACCCGTCAACGGCGCGAGCCCCGCGAAGGGCCCCGACGACTGCCCGATCGCGACGCTCGCGAGCGGCACGCCCCCGAACGGCCACGAGAAGCGCACCGCCTCGGCGAGAGAGTGGAACGTCGCGAGCACGAGCGCGTGCTGACGACGTTCGGGGCCTGCGACGCGTGCCGCGGCCCAGCCAGCGACACCGTGCATCGAGGCGAACAACAGCACGGCCACGATCCATCCCGGCGCGGTGAGGAACCACATCCATGCAGTGGCTGGCAGGAACCACCCGAGACCGAACCAGAACCCGGCACCGAAGGGTGATCCGGCGCGTCGTTCGTGCGCGATCGAAGCGTATGCGGCGAGCCCGGCGAGCCCGAGCGGCCACCACCCCCACGGCGGCATCGACGCTGCCACGAGCAGTCCTGCCAGGAGCGGGGCCGGCATCGGCGAGAGTCGCCTCACTGGATCACGCCTCGAGATGTGCAGCGACGCGCACCGCGGCCGCGTCCGCCTGCTGGATGCAGGCGGGGATGCCGATGCCGCGGTACGAGGCACCGGCCACGACCACCCCGGGTGCGCGCGAGGCGAGTGCATGGTCGATGCGCTCGACCTCGACGAAGTGGCGCGGGCGGTACTGCGGGAACGACGAGGGCCACCGGCTGATCCTGGTGGCGCTCGGGGTGAAGTCGCGCCCGAGGTGCAACTTCAGGTCCGCGAGACAGAGATTGAGGAGCTTGGCGTCGTCGAAGCCGTCGACCTCGAGTCCGTCGCGACCGAGCGAGACGCGCAGGATCATCGTTCCGTCGTCGGGTCGCCAGTGCGCCCACTTGTTGGAGCCGAAGCTCGCCGCCGTGACCCACCGCTGGTCGGGCTTCGGGACGAGGTATCCCGACCCGGTGAGCGCGGCCGGCCATTGCTCCCGCGGGATTGCCAGTGCGATCAGGACGACGCCTGCATGGGTCCAGCGCGCGAGAGCGTCGGCGCTCTCGGCGTCGAGTCCGCGCACGAGCGGAGCAGTCGCACGCGCGGGGGATGCGAGCACCACGGCATCTGCGGCCACGTCGCCGCCGACCGTGTGGACGATGTATCCCTCTGCTGCTCGGTCGATCGACTCGACCGCGCACCCCGTGCGCACGGTGCCCCCGCGGGCCGCGATCGAGGCGCCGAGTGCATCGATGAGCGAACCCATGCCGCGACGCGGCACCCCGAACACGTGACCGGGCACCGCTCCCGCACCGGCTGCCCGACGACGGGCCTTGCGCGCCGCCGAGAGCATGCTGCGCTCGGCGGTCAGCGCGGCGATCTGGGGAACGGCGGCGAGGCTGAAACGGTCGGTGTCGGCTGCATAGATGCTCCCGACGAGGGGGTCGACGAGTCGCTCGTGGATCTCGTCACCGAAACGTGCCCGCACGTACTCACCGATCGAGTCGTTGTCCGCGGTGGCCGGCAGGAACGGCTCGAGTGCGGCGCGGGCCTTGCCGAGGGGCGAGAAGAGCGACGATGCGGCGAAGGCGCGCACGCTCGCCGGCACCCCCATCATGAGGTCACCCGGGATCGGATGGAGGCCGCGCCGCCAGACGGATGCGTGCGCACCCGTCGGTGCGACGATCTCGGGGCCCATGCCGAGTTCGGACGCGAGCTCCATGGCCTGCGGCACGCGCGCGAGAAATGCGTCCGCACCCTCGTCGACTGCATCGAGTCCCGCGAACGGCGTCGTGCGGATGAGGCCTCCCGCCCGGTCGGCCCCATCGAGCACCGTCACCTCGAGGGGAACCGTCGCCGAGGCGAGGAGCCGATGGGCCGCGGCGAGTCCGGTGATCCCCGCACCGACGACCACGACGCGGTTCGCGCCGCGGCGTGTCACTCGGCGACCACCCGTCGTGCGAGAGCGGCCATCACCGTCGCATTGTCGTTCACGCATGCGGTGCGATCGAAGACCAGGCCCCTGTCGCGGGCGTGTGTCGCGGCCTCGAGGTCGAGGTCGTAGA
>Ga0172376_10001529_pt1 | contig 29405 bp, 23 predicted proteins | sample Lak35m_FD_121114 | JGI IMG/M metagenome (GOLD analysis project Ga0172376, IMG submission 121114) | Freshwater microbial communities from Kabuno Bay, South-Kivu, Congo - kab_092012_35m | ecosystem: Environmental > Aquatic > Freshwater > Lake | place: Democratic Republic of the Congo: South-Kivu...
GGCCAAGCAGGCTGAGGCAAAACCAAAGGCTCCTGCGCCGAAGCAGGTTGGAAAGCCAAGGCTTGAACCGCTTAATGTCAATCTCGGAAGAACCGGTATTGCTTCGGAATCTCTTCAGCCGATAAAGAAGGCAGCAGCGAAACCGGCTCCGGGAGCAGCACCGGCTGCAACGGGTGCTAAACCTGCACCGGGAGCAAAGCCTGCGGCACCGGCAGCAAAAGGCGCACCGGCCGTTCCGGGAGCCAAACCGGTACCAGGCGCAAAACCTCCGGCACCAGCAGCAAAAGGTGCTCCTGCTGCACCGGGAGCCAAACCCGCAGCGCCTGCCGCACCAGCGGCTAAAGCTGCACCGGCTGCACCAGCAGCAAAAGCAGCGCCCTCGGCCGGACCGAGGGCAAAGTCCCATTATTTTATTATCGAGAACCTCTGTGTTGGCTGCGGACTTTGTGTTGACAAGTGTCCGCCAAAAGTGAAGGCTATCGGCTACAAGTTTTATGGTGATGTTCAGGAGGGAGGATACCGGGCTTATATTGATCAGGATGCCTGTATCTCCTGCTCCGCCTGTTTCTCATCGGATGAGTGTCCTGCAGCGGCATTGATTGAAATTCTTCCGGATGGTGAAATACTTGACTATAAATTCACCCCGCCGGAGCGGCTTGATTTCGATCTGCGCTTCCTTCACCGTTTTCACAGGGAACCAGGGTAGAAGAGTAGTGAACTTCTTCTCTTCTCACCGTAGTTTTATAAAAGCATTGCTTCACCGGAGCAATGCTTTTTTTTTCGAATATCACCTTCTCTCATGCAGGATACTTATTCCTTACAGCCGGAACAATCCGGAAGTTTACATACGGACGATGCTGTAACGCAGAACAGTGTACTGGTCATCATTCCAACCTACAATGAGGCTGAAAATATTGGCAGGCTGCTGAACGATCTGGAACGGCTTTACCCCTCAACTGTCGAGATGCTGGTGATTGATGACAACTCTCCTGACGGAACAAGGGATATTGTGCGATCACTGCAAACCGTGATTCCACGTCTGCACATGATCACACGGGAACGAAAACTGGGGCTTGGTACGGCTTACCTTACCGGTTTCCGTTACGCCCTTGAGCACAACTACCGGTATGTTGTTGAAATGGATGCAGACTATTCACACGATCCGGTGATGATCCGGGAACTGCTTTCTGCGATGACGGGTGCTGATCTGGTTGTCGGCTCCCGCTACATGAATAATACGGTCAATGTTGTCAACTGGCCGCTTGGCCGCCTCATCCTTTCAAAACTTGCCAGTATCTATACGCGCATGATAACCGGATTGCCGGTCGCTGATCCGACCAGTGGATTCAAATGTTTCTCTGCAGCAGTATTGCGTTCGCTTGATCTTGACCGGATAAATTCCCAGGGCTACTCGTTTCAGATCGAGATGAATTTCAGAGTATGGAAAAAAGGGTTCACCATACGGGAGGTGCCTATTGTCTTTGTTGACCGCACCGTCGGGAAATCAAAAATGACCAAACAGAATATCCGTGAAGCTATCCGGATAGTCTGGTTGCTGAAGATAAAGTCAATATTCGGCCTCCTGTAGGGGCTGAACTGTGCGTCATGGGGATTTCTCACCAGCTGCGCAGGATTCGAAATGACAAAAAAGAAGGGGCAGTTCCGACCTTCCGGACTGCCCCTCCGGGGATTCTTTTATGCCCCTTTATCGGCGATAATCTTCAGTGCGATATCGGGCGGTGCCTCCTCATAATGGCTGAAGCTGTAGGTATATCTTGCCCGGCTCTGGGTCAGGCGAGTAAGCGCATGATGGAACGGAGTCAGTGCTGCCTGGGGAATAAGAGCCCGGATGATCTGCATCCTGACATCAGCCTCCATACCGAGTATTTTCCCACGCTTGCTGGAAATATCACCGACAATTTCACCGGTGTACTGATCCGGAGCATAGACGGTCAGGGAGTAGAGCGGCTCAAGCAGGAAGGGTTTGGCCTTTTCGAAAGAGGCCTTGAATGCCATACTTGCTGCAATTTTAAAGGCAAACTCTGAACTGTCAACCGGGTGAAAAGAGCCGTCATAGGCCACTGCTTTAAGATCAACCACCGGATAGCCGGCAAGGATACCGTGCTCAATGGCTTCATGCAGTCCTTTTTCAACAGCAGGGAGGTAGCGTGTAGGCACAACACCACCGACCACTTCGCTTGCAAAGCTGAATCCCGAGTCACGCACTACCGGTTCCAGACGAACCCAGACATCACCATACTGCCCTCTGCCGCCGGACTGCTTTTTATACTTCCCCTGGGCTGAGGAGGGAACACGAATGGTCTCACGGTAAGGGATCTTGATGGGGGAGATATCAACCTTGACATTGAATTTTGCCTGAAGGCGGCTGATGATGGTTTCAAGGTGGGTTTCACCAAGGGTTTTCAGTATGGTCTGGTTAAACTCAACATCATGATCAATGGCAAAACTCGGATCCTCCTCATGCAGATGGTGCAGGCCGGATGAGATTTTGTCTTCATCACCCTGGGTGAGCGGGATGATGGCCGTGGCCAGTACCGGTACCGGAAACTTGATCGGACTGATCCTGCAGAGCGTTCCTTTGTCGGCAAGGGTATCATTGGTGTGGGCATCCTTGAGCTTGACAACCATACCGATATCTCCGGCGAGGAGCTTGTCAACGGGGATTTTTTTCTGGCCGAGCATGGTGTATACCTGCCCCGGTTTTTCAATCTGTCCGGTCTGAACATCAATCAGTTCATGTCCGGTTTCAAGATGTCCCGAATAGACCCGCAGAAAGGAGATCTCTCCGATACGGGGTTCCGACATGGTTTTGAAAATAAATGCAACGGTGGGGCCGTTCGGGTCCGGCTGCAGAAGATTCTCTTTCTCATCGACCGTACAGATAGTGTGTTCAGGTCCGCGTTCAATCGGTGAGGGGCAGAGGTTGACGATTGCGTTCAGGAGGCGTTCCGAACCGATAAGATGGAGCGGTGAGGTGCAGAAAACAGGGAAAAAGGTTCTGGTCAGCAGAGCCGATTTGATTCCTGAGCGCAGCTCCTCCTCGGTAAGGTTTCCGACTTCGAAAAACCGGTTCATCAGCTCTTCGTCGGTTTCTGCAACCGCTTCAACAAGCTCCTGATGCATCTCTTCGGCACGCTTCAGATAGAGGTCCGGAATCTCGGAGATAGTCATGCTGCCGGGTTTATCCGGACTGAACTCTATCTGCTTCATCATCAGGACATCGATAAGGGTATGATGTCCGATACCCTCTTCGGCGGGAAATTGAATGGGTGTGACAAGGTGGCCGAAATGATCCCGAAGCTCCTGCACCGTATTGTTAAAGCTGGTTCTTTCGGCATTGAGTTTTGTCAGGATGAACATGACCGGTTTATAGTACTCACCGGTATAATCCCAGATGATATCCGTGCCGACTTCAACGCCGGTTGCGGCATTGACGGTCATGAGTACGGTATCGGCCACCCGCATGGCGGACTTGACATCACCGTGAAAGTCAAGCAGACCGGGTGTATCGATAATGTTTATTTTCTGCTCGTTCCAGAACCCGTGAATGAGGGAGGTGTTCAGACTGTGTTGGCGCTCGATTTCATCATTTGAGTAATCCGAGAGCGTGTTTCCGTCTTCAATACTTCCGAGGCGATTTATTACTCCCATGGAGAGAGCAAGTGATTCGCAAAGCATGGTCTTGCCGCTTCCGGTATGACCAGTAATAACAATGTTTCTCAATTGATCCGGCTGTACTGCATGCATGGCAGAACTCCTTTGTTGAATTAATGATGACCTCTCCGGTCGGTGTTCGATAAATGCGGTGCGGAATCATTTTGTGAAATGAAAACCGCCCGAGAAGTAATTAACAAAAAAAAGTACTATTTGCTGCCGGGTGAACAATGAAATGGTTGAGAAAAAAGGATATATTTTCAATTCATGGCTGAACCATAATCACCGTTCAGCTCCGGCCTATGCAGTACGCTCATAACAACAATAAATATATTTCGTTATGCCAATTATCAGGAAGATTCTTGCTCGTCAGATCCTTGATTCAAGGGGAAATCCAACGGTTGAAGTTGATGTCTATACCGAAACCTCCTTCGGCCGGGCCGCTGTACCCAGCGGCGCTTCTACCGGTATCCATGAAGCTGTCGAACTCCGGGACGGCGATGCGGACATCTATCTTGGAAAAGGGGTACTCAAGGCTGTTGACAATGTCAATACCGTTATCAATGATGCGCTTGAGGGAATGCTTGTGACCGAGCAGGAGGAGATTGATCAAGCGTTGCTTGCTCTTGACGGTACGCCGAACAAGGCGAAACTTGGAGCAAATGCCCTGCTTGGTGTTTCACTTGCCTGTGCCAGGGCCGGTGCAGAGTACACCGGACTTCCGCTTTACCGCTACATAGGCGGAACGATGGCCAACACGCTTCCCGTTCCGATGATGAATGTGCTGAACGGTGGAGCACATGCTGATAATACGGTTGATTTTCAGGAGTTCATGATCATGCCGGCAGGCTTCGACACCTTCTCTGACGCGCTGCGTTGCGGTGCTGAAATATTTCACGCGCTCAAGGCTCTGCTGAAAAGCAAGGGTTTGAGTACCGCTGTCGGTGATGAGGGCGGTTTTGCTCCGAACCTCCGCTCAAATGAAGAGGCCATTGAACTGGTTATTGAGGCTATCGGCAAAGCCGGTTATAAGGCAGGTTCTCCGACCGACAAGGGCGGGCTCGGCGAAGCACAGGTTATGATTGCCCTTGATCCTGCAAGTTCCGAATTTTACGATTCCGCAAAGAAGCGCTATGTCTTCAAGAAATCATCCAAACGGGAGCTGACCTCACAGGAGATGGCGGAGTACTGGGAGAAGTGGGCCAGTGACTACCCGATTATCTCCATTGAGGATGGTATGGCTGAAGATGACTGGGAGGGTTGGAAGATGCTGACCGACAAGATCGGTTCACGCGTACAGCTTGTCGGCGACGATCTCTTTGTGACCAACAGCAAACGGCTTGCTGATGGTATTGAGCGCGGTGTAGCCAACTCCATCCTGATCAAGGTCAACCAGATCGGGACACTTACCGAGACCCTTCAGGCTATTGATCTTGCAAAATCCAATGGTTACACCTCAGTCATCAGTCATCGAAGCGGTGAAACCGAGGACAGCACGATTGCCCAGATTGCTGTAGCGACCAATGCCGGCCAGATCAAGACCGGCAGCATGTCCCGTTCGGACCGTATGGCAAAGTATAATGAGCTGCTTCGCATTGAAGAGGAGCTTGGTGATCAGGCCCGTTATCCCGGAAAGAGAGCCTTCAGAGTCTGAATAGTGTGCAGGGAACCCTTTTGCTGAAAGGGTTCCCTGCATTTATACCGGTGTCCGTTTTTTTACCTCTGCACTACCCGGCCAACCATAGCGTTTTGTGACTTGAAGAAGATATTTAACACCATATGGGAGCAAATCCTTCTGAACCCGAAAAAGTATTTTTTCAGGGTGGCGTTTGCTTTTATTGTGATCTGGTTTCTTTTTGATGACTTTGGTGTTGTGAAAAGAGTCCGCATGGAGGTGGAGCATCGCCAGCTTGAGGAACGGCTGAAAGTTGAGCAGAAGAGAATCATCGCCAATGAGCTTCGCATCCAGCATGCTCACGATCCTGACAGTATTGAGGCCGCAGCAAGGGAGAAATATAATTTCCGTAAACCGGGTGAAACCCTCTTTATCATTACCGATAAATAGTTCTTCATCCAAGCGTTCTACCATTCAATGTATCAGTATCGTCGCCGTTTAACCAGGGAAGTCCCTTTTGGAGCCCTGGTACTGGGAGGCTATCAGCCTGTCAGGGTAGAGTCCATGACCAATACACATACCATGGATACCGTGGCAACTGTTGCCCAGTGCCGAAGGCTTTATGAAGCCGGGTGCGAGATTATCCGTCTTACCGTTCCTACCGAAAAGGACGCTGAAAATCTCAGGAACATTCGGGATCAACTCCGTCGTGACGGTATTGCTACGCCGCTTGTTGCCGATATTCACTTTTCGGCAAAAGCTGCGCTTAAAGCGGTTGAATTTGTGGAAAATATTCGCGTCAATCCCGGTAACTATGCTACACGCCAGAAGTTCTCAAGCGATGAGTATTCGGAAGAGGAGTACCTCCAGGAGATTGAACATGTCCGTACCGAATTTACTCCCCTTGTAGAGAAAGCCCGTCAATTCGGTGTATCAATGAGAATCGGTACCAACCACGGGTCGTTGTCCGACCGTATTGTCAGCCGGTTCGGGAACTCACCGGAGGGGATGGTTGAAGCCGCTCTGGAGTTTGCAAGGATCTGTGAAGATCTCGGCTATTACGATATCCTCTTTTCGATGAAAGCCTCAAACGTCCGGGTGATGATTCAGGCTTACCGGCTTCTGGTTGAGAAGGCGGACGGGGAGCTTAAACATGCCTATCCGCTTCATCTCGGTGTCACCGAGGCCGGGGATGGTGATGAGGGCCGGGTCAAGTCGGCTATGGGTATCGGAGCGCTTCTTGAGGATGGTCTTGGTGATACCATCCGGGTCTCTTTGACTGAGGATCCGGTTAACGAAGTTCCTGTCGGTTTTGCGATCGTGAAAAAGTATAACGATTTCCAGCTTGTCAAGGGTGACAGGGGTCATATTCCCATAGGTCAGGTTGTTGAAAACCGTAATAGCCATAACCCTTCCCAGGAGAAGCCTCCGTTCTCGCCATTCAGCTATCAGCGTCGTCTCTCTCGCAAGGTTGAACTTGCAGGGATGAGGGTTGGGGGTGATGAGACGGTGCGAGTGGAAACAGCGCTCCACACCCCGCTCTCTAAAATGGACGAGGTTTATGCGGAGGCGCTCAAAAGGCTTGCACCCGAAAAACCGCAGGATGCAATCCGTTCGGAGCTGGTCTCTGTACGTGTGGAGAGCAGTGAGGATCTTGACCATCTTGAGCAGCTTCAGGCAAGACTCGGGGATCATGCCCGTTTTGTTGCTGCTTCAACGGGTGATCACTCCCTTTTTGTTCGTCTGCTTGATAGAGTTTCAAAAGCAAGGTTTGATATTGTTGAGGGTGAACGGCTTGATAAAGAGCTTCTCAGCCATCTTAAGGGTGAGCGCCTTGCCGCTGTTGAGCTCTGTTTTCTTCATGAACAGGCGACATCCTCAGCCCCCGCCGGGGTTCTTCTGCATCTTGCTGAACAACTGCACCGGGAGCGGTGTGAACGGCTCTTTTTTTCCGTACAGTCAAACGATGCGCTCTTTGCCACCCGGCGTCTTGTTCAGGCATTCAACAGCCGTTCACTGGACTATCCGATCATTGTTCGTTACAGGGAGAGTGCTGCGGAACGGCTTGACTCGCTGATCAGCAGTTCCGTTCAGACCGGGACGCTCTTTTGTGACGGTATCGGTGATATGCTCGCACTCCAAACCGGGCTCTCTGTGGATGACGAGGTCAATCTTGCCTTCAATATCCTTCAGGGTGCAAGAGTCAGAATGTCCAAAACCGAATTCATCTCCTGTCCCGGCTGCGGCAGAACCTACTTTGAGCTTGAACAGGCAACGGCCTCCATAAAAAAGAGAATGGCTCATCTCAAGGGGTTGAAGATCGGCATCATGGGTTGTATTGTCAATGGCCCCGGAGAGATGGCCGATGCTGATTTCGGATATGTCGGAGCCGGGAAAAACCGCATCAATCTCTATGTAGGACGAGAGTGTGTCGATGAAAATATTTCAGAGAAGATCGCCGTCGACCGCCTCATCGAGCTGGTCAAAGAACGAGGAAAATGGGTTGATCCGGTATAACGGAGCGCCATGGCTATGCCGCCCTATAATCCCTTTGCTGCGGATTGTTCCCTGCGTTATGTGCTGATTACCGGTGCATCCATGGGTATAGGAGCGCTCTTTGCCCGTGAATTTGCCAAAAGAGGCCGAAATCTTGTGCTTGTCGCCCGTTCAGCCGACGCCATGCATATGCTGGCTGAAGAACTTCGCCGGAGTTGCGGTATCAGGGTTGAGGTCTATCCTGCCGATCTGCGTGACCCCGGGAGCCCCGAACGAATCCTTGAGTTTTGCCACCTCCGCCATACCGAGGTCGATCTGCTCATTAATTGTGCCGGGCTTTCGCGTGCCGGTGATTTCAGTGACATCCCGGAGGAAAAGCTGGATGAGATCGTAATGGTCAATATGCTGACGCTGGCGAAACTCACCAGGCTCTTTCTGCCCGATATGGTGCAGAGAAAACAGGGCGCAATTATGAATATTGCCTCACTGGCCGGATTTCAGGGAGTTCCGGGTCTCGGACTCTATTCTGCGACGAAGTCATTTATTATAACCCTCTCCGAAGCGCTTCATGCTGAGCTGAAAAAGAGTGGAATCAGTGTTACCGCGGTTTGTCCGGGCTTCACTGATACCGATATTTTTGAACATTCCGGTCATAACCGGACGCAGATACGTTTGCCGGTTTACAAGCCGGAAGTTGTTGTTGAAGCGGCAATTAAAGGCTTGATGAAAAACAGGAGGCTTGTCTATCCCACCCTGCTTGACAAGGTTCTGGTCTACTCCCAGAGGGTCGCTTCCAGAGGGATGGCGATAGGGCTTGCAGGTTTTTTTGCAGGGATAAGGAGTGATAGATAAATTATTCCTTTTTTCTTTGTATAATTAAAATCGCTCAGTATATTACCTGCCCTGTTTTTTGAAAGAGCTGCTGGTGTAGCTCAATTGGTAGAGCAGCTGATTTGTAATCAGCAGGTTGCGGGTTCGAGTCCCATCACCAGCTCTGGATTATCGGGTAGGTAGCGAAGTGGTTAAACGCAACAGACTGTAAATCTGTCGACTATGTCTTCGGAGGTTCGAATCCTCCCCTACCCACACTCTTTTTTCGTGTGTTATGCTGATGTAGCTCAGTCGGTAGAGCACTTCCTTGGTAAGGAAGAGGTCATCGGTTCAAGTCCGATCATCAGCTCAGGTTCTTGGGGTTTTGTTGGATACGTCAGTAGCTTAATTGGTAGAGCAGCGGTCTCCAAAACCGCAGGTTGGGGGTTCGATTCCCTCCTGACGTGCATGAAGAGAGGTATATCACTGTAGTTTATTCCGGATTCTTATTCATGAGTAATTATATCGGTAAAGCGGGTCAGTATTATCGCGATGTGATCAATGAGATGCGGAAGGTTGTCTGGCCGGGCAAGGAAGAGATAAAGGATTTGACGATTGTCGTGCTGACGGTTTCAGGTATACTTGCCTTGTTTACGTTTCTTGTCGACTGGGTCATAAATTTCGTTATGGGAAAGTTATTGTAAGAAACAGAGTTAAGGTGAATTGATGAGCGCAAGAAAAAAGGAAGTCGATATTCAGGGTGTTCCGGTTGCACGCTGGTATGCACTCAGGATTTATTCTGGCCATGAGCGCAAGGTGAAAGAGGGCATAGATGCTGAGGTGGCTCGCTGTAATCTTGCCGACAAGATTCTACAGGTCTATGTTCCCTATGAGCGCTTTGTGGAGGTCAAGAACGGTAAAAAAAGAAGTCTTACCAAGAACGCCTTTCCGGGTTATGTGCTTATTGAAGCTGTGCTTGACAAGCAGACAAGAAATCTGATTCTCGATATTCCTTCCGTGATGGGTTTTCTGGGTGTGGATGATAATCCGATCCCGCTCCGTCCTGATGAGGTCGAAAAGATTCTGGAGCCGGAGAATACTATTGAGCACCGCTCGGTTATTGAGTCGCCGTTCAAGGTTGGTGATTCTGTCAAGGTTATAGACGGTCCGTTCAGTTCGCTGACCGGGGTTGTCCATGAGGTATGCACCGAGAGGATGAAGGTTAAGGTTATGATAAGTTTCTTTGGTCGCAGCACGCCCACAGAGCTTGATTTTTCACAGGTTAAGTCAGTTTCCCAATAATAGGGCTTAAGTAATTTAAGCTTCTGAATAGAAATAGATTATGGCAAAAAAGGTAATCGGATTTATCAAGCTTCAGATCCCCGCTGGTGCAGCAAATCCCGCTCCTCCTGTAGGTCCCGCACTTGGTCAGAAGGGTGTCAATATCATGGAGTTTTGCAAGCAGTTCAATGCAAAGACCCAGTCTGAATCGGGAATGATCATTCCTGTGGTGATTACGGTGTATTCTGACAAGTCGTTCACGTTTATCACCAAAACCCCGCCGGCTGCTGTTCTGCTTCTTAAAGAGGCGCAGCTGAAAAAGGGTTCCGGCGAGCCGAACCGCAACAAGGTTGGAACGGTATCGCGTGAGCAGGTTCGCAGAATAGCCGAGCTGAAGTTGCCCGATCTCAATGCGGTTGATCTCAGAGGTGCCGAGGAGATGATTGCCGGTACAGCAAGAAGTATGGGAATCGTTGTCGAGGGTTGATTATTTTCAGGTTCAAGGTTGTGGGAGGCCCTCAAAAGCCGCTTTTTTTACCACTTTTCAAGAGATAAACAATGGCTGGAAAAAAATACAGGAATGCAGCATTGAAGGTTGATCGTCTCCAGGAGTACGATCTCGGTGATGCTGTGGAGAAGGTAAAGGAGATTACCGATTCGAAGTTCAATGCGACTATCGATATCGCGGTAAAGCTCGGGGTTGATCCCCGTCATGCTGATCAGGTTGTTCGCGGTACGGTTATGCTTCCGCACGGAACCGGTAAAACGGTTTCAGTTCTGGTTGTCTGCAAAGAGGCCAAGGTTGAGGAGGCAAAAGAGGCCGGAGCTGACATGGTCGGGTTTGAGGAGTATATCGAGAAAATCCAGGAAGGGTGGACCGGTGTTGATGTGATTATTGCCACTCCCGATGTTATGGGTCAGCTTGGCAAGGTAGCCAAAATTCTTGGACCACGCGGTTTGATGCCGAATCCCAAGTCCGGAACCGTCACCATGGATGTGGCCAAGGCGGTCAGGGATGTCAAGGCTGGTAAAATCGAATTCAGGGTTGATAAAGCCGGAAATGTTCATGCTCCGGTCGGAAAGGTCTCTTTCGGTTCTGATGAGCTGGTAGTCAATATCAACAGTTTCCTTCGTGAAATTGTTCGCCTGAAGCCATCGGCAGCCAAGGGCCAGTATGTCCAGGGCATTGCGCTTTCAAGCACCATGTCCCCGAGCGTGAAGGTTAAAAAGGAAAAATTTGTCGCCTAATAAAAACGGTTTATACGAATGAAGCGAGATAGAAAAGAGCAGATCGTTCAGGATGTAGCTGTGAAGGTCAACCGCTCACAGGGTATATATCTGACGGAATTCCAGGGATTGAGCGTAGCGAAAATGGCGGAGCTTCGCGGTGAGTTCAGAAAAGTCGGTGTTGAGTACCGTGTTGTCAAGAATACACTCATTAAGAAAGCGCTGAAGGATCTGGAGGGAGCTGACAAGCTTGCCGCCGGTCTGAAAAGCACAACAGCCGTTGCATTCGGATATGATGATCCGCTTGCGCCTGCAAAAGTCATCAGGAAGTTCAGTAAAACCAATGAACTGCTGAAGTTCAAGATGGCAGCCATTGATGGAGTCGTTTTTGGAGCCGATTCGCTTCCAGCGCTCTCTGAAATGCTGACCAAGACGGAAAATGTCGGTCGTGCAGCCGGATTGATCAACAATGTTGTGAGTTCTGTGCCGATCGTTGTTAATGCGATTGCAAGGAACCTCGTATCGGTACTCGATCAGGTTGCCAGGCAGAAGCAGTAACGGTACAACCAAACTATTACGCACTCAGAAATTATCATAATTGTAAATTAAACAAGAGAGGGGAATAATGTCTATCGAAACACTTGTAGAGGAAATTGGTAAGTTGACGCTCACAGAGGCTTCTGAACTGGTCAAGGCTCTGGAGACAAAGTTTGGTGTCAGCGCAGCTCCTGTCGCTGTTGCCGGTGTTGCTGTAGCAGCTCCTTCTGATGCACCTGCCAAGGAAGAGCAGACCGAGTTTGATGTTGTGCTGACCGCCGCTGGCGAAAGCAAGATCAACGTCATCAAGGTCGTTCGTGCCCTTACCGGTCTTGGACTGAAAGAGGCCAAGGATCTTGTAGATGGCGCACCGAAGACTGTCAAGGAAGCTGTATCGAAAGATGAGGCTGAAAAGATAGCCAAAGAGCTGAAAGACGCAGGCGCATCTGTTGAGTTGAAGTAATCTTTAAAAAGAGTCATTACTACAGCAAGCTCCGTTTCGTTCAGAAACGGAGCTTTGTCCGTTTGTATTAGTTCCGTTTAGATGAGAGTTCCTGTGATGATACGATTAAGGTGATCCGGCTGTTTATGTGACCGGCAAAGTTTCTGTAGAGCTTTGTTCTGACTTAATCTGTAAGTAATTCATGCAATTGATAAAAGCGAGGTGCATGTGAAAGTGGCTGATGCGACAACACCCTGTATTGACTTTTCCAAAATCCAAAGTATTATAGAGCCGCCCGATCTCTTAAAAGTTCAGTTAGACTCATTTCATAATTTTCTGCAGGATAGCGTTCCGCTCGCAAAGAGAAAGGATCAGGGACTTGAAAGGGTTCTTCGCAGCGCTTTTCCTGTTACGGATACCAGAGGGCTCTATCTGCTTGAATATATTTCATACAGCTTTGACAAACCCAAATACACCGTTGAGGATTGTATTGAACGCGGGCTTACCTACGATGTATCACTGAAAGTCAAGCTCAAGCTCTCCTACAAGGACGAGCCGGACGAGACCGACTGGAAGGAGACCATCCAGCAGGAGGTATACCTCGGACGAATTCCCTTTATGACCGAGCGGGGTACCTTTATTGTCAATGGCGCCGAGCGTGTTGTGGTTGCCCAGCTTCATCGCTCACCAGGTGTTGTTTTCAGTGAGGCGGTTCACCCGAACGGTAAAAAGATGTATTCGGCCAAGATCGTTCCGACAAGAGGATCATGGATCGAGTTTCAGACCGATATCAATAATCAGATATTTGTCTATATCGACCAGAAAAAGAACTTTCTGGTCAGTGCGCTTCTTCGCGCAATAGGCTTTACAAGGGATGAGGATATACTCGGTCTCTTTGACCTCGTTGATGAGGTTCCTCTCAAAGTCGGCAAAAAAGAGCAGCTTGTCGGCCAGTATCTGGCTTCGGATATCGTCGATATGCAGACCGGCGAGGTTGTCAGTGCACGCACGGCGATCACGGAGGAAATTTTCGAGCAGATTCTTGCTGCCGGTTATAAAAGTGTCAAGGTGATGAAGAGCTTTGCCGGAGGAGACAAAGGCAAGGACAAGTCGATCATTATCAATACCATCCTCAATGACAGTTCTGCCACCGAAGAGGAGGCGCTTGAAATTGTCTATGAAGAGCTCAGGGCTAACGAGGCACCTGATATTGATGCGGCGCGCAGCTTCCTTGAGCGTACCTTCTTCAACCAGAAAAAGTATGATCTTGGTGATGTCGGGCGCTACAGAATCAAGAAAAAGCTCGGTCGTGAGTTTGAGGAGCTTGAGAGCTATCTGGCAGGAAAGCCGGAGCTGAAAAAGCTCTCTGACGCTATTTATGACAAGACGCTTCAGACCATCCAGTCCTTTTCCGACGAACCTGTAGGGGAGGATATTCTGGTACTGACGCATTATGATATTATCTCGGTTATCTACTACCTCATCAATCTTGTCAACGGCCTGGCCGAAGTTGATGATGTCGATCACCTTGCGAACCGGCGTGTTCGTTCGGTTGGCGAGCAGCTTGCGGCACAGTTCGTGATCGGACTTGCCAGGATGGGAAAGAATGTTCGTGAAAAGCTTAATTCACGAGACTCCGACAAGATTGCACCTGCTGACCTGATCAACGCAAGAACCGTATCAAGCGTTGTGTCAAGCTTCTTTGCTACCAGTCAGCTTTCACAGTTCATGGACCAGACCAATCCTCTGGCTGAAATGACCAACAAGAGAAGGGTTTCAGCACTTGGACCGGGCGGTCTTACCAGAGAGCGTGCAGGTTTCGAGGTTCGTGACGTTCACTATACGCACTACGGCAGGCTCTGCCCGATTGAAACACCGGAAGGCCCGAATATCGGTCTGATCTCATCGCTCTCGGTTTATGCCGAAATCAATGACAAGGGTTTCATCCAGACCCCCTACCGCGTTGTCGACAAGGGTCAGGTAACCGGTACGGTGCTGATGCTTTCGGCTGAAGATGAGGAGAACAAGATCACGGTTCCGGTCAGCGTACCGCTTGACGCCAATAACCGGATCGCTCTTGAGACGGTTCAGGTCAGGACAAAGGGTGACTATCCCGTTGTTGCAGCCGAGGATGTCAACTATATGGACGTCTCTCCGGTTCAGATTGTCAGTGCGGCCGCAGCACTTATCCCCTTCCTTGAGCATGATGACGGTAACCGTGCACTGATGGGTGCAAACATGCAGCGCCAGGCGGTTCCGCTCCTCACCTCCGAAGCTCCGGTCGTTGGAACCGGCATGGAGGGCAAGGTTGCACGGGACTCCCGCTCGGTTATTGTTGCCGAGGGTACCGGTGTTGTTGAGGATGTTACGGCTGAATATGTACAGGTACGCTACGATATCAGTGTTGAAAATGATGTGCGCCTCTCGCTTCTTGATCCTGATGAAGGTCTTAAAACCTACAAGCTGATCAAGTTCAAGCGCTCGAACCAGGATACCTGTATCTCCCAGAAGCCGATGGTGCATATCGGTGACCGTGTTGAAAAGGGCTCGGTTCTTGCCGACAGCTCCTCAACCGACCACGGTGAGCTGGCTCTTGGCAAAAACGTTCTTGTAGCCTTCATGCCATGGCGTGGCTACAACTTTGAGGATGCTATCATTCTGAGTGAAAGGCTTGTCTATGACGATGTCTTTACCTCGATTCATGTCCATGAATTTGAGGCCAACGTTCGCGATACCAAGCGTGGTGAAGAGCAGTTTACCCGTGACATCTACAATGTCAGTGAGGATGCGCTCAGAAACCTTGACGAGAATGGCATTGTCCGTCTCGGCGCCGAGGTTAAGGAGCGGGATATTATTGTCGGCAAGATCACACCGAAAGGTGAGAGTGATCCGACACCGGAAGAGAAGCTCCTCCGCGCTATTTTCGGCGACAAGTCCAGTGACGTCAAGGATGCATCGATGCATGTGCCGGCAGGCATGAAGGGTATTGTCATCAAGACCAAGCTCTTCAGCCGCAAGAAAAAGGTTGGTATGGATGTCAAGGAGAAACTTGAGGCGGTTGACAAACGGTTCGATCACAGGGAGTATGACCTGCGCAAGCGGTTTGCAAAATGGCTGAAACAGCATCTTGAAGGCGCTGTGTCGGTTGCCATAAACAGTGACAAGGGCAAGGTTCTTATTGCTGAAGGCTCCGCGTTTGACGATGCGCTGCTGGCAAAATTCAGCAGCATGCCTTTCCTTGAGTCTATCGACTTCACCAGAGGGCTGACCGCTTCCGAAAAAGTGAACGACAATATTCTGCGTCTTGTCAAGGAGTTCCGTTTCAAGCTGAAGGATCTGAGTGACGAGCGCGAAAACGAAAAATACAAGATCAATGTCGGCGACGAACTTCCTCCGGGAATTGAAGAGCTTGCAAAGGTCTATATCGCCCAGAAAAGAAAGATCCAGGTCGGTGACAAGATGGCCGGACGCCACGGAAACAAGGGCGTTGTCGGTAAAATTCTGCCGATTGAGGATATGCCCTTCATGGCCGATGGCACCCCGGTTGATATTGTGCTCAACCCGCTTGGCGTACCGAGTCGTATGAATATCGGTCAGCTCTATGAAACCTCGCTCGGATGGGCAGCCAAAAAGCTCGGCGTCAAGTTCAAGACACCGATTTTCAATGGTGCAACCTATGAAGAGGTACAGCAGCAGCTTGAAAAAGCCGGTCTTCCGGCTCACGGAAAGGTCAGTCTCTTTGACGGTCGTACCGGCGAGCGCTTTGATGATGAAGTAACGGTGGGCTACATCTATATGCTTAAACTGAGCCATCTTGTCGATGACAAGATCCATGCCCGTTCAACCGGTCCATACTCGCTCATTACCCAGCAGCCGCTCGGCGGAAAGGCACAGTTCGGTGGTCAGCGGTTCGGTGAAATGGAGGTCTGGGCTCTTGAGGCATACGGTGCAGCCAATATTCTCAGGGAGATGCTTACGGTTAAATCCGACGATGTGATCGGCCGTAACAAAACCTATGAGGCAATTGTTAAAGGCCAGAACCTGCCCGAGCCGGGTATCCCTGAATCATTCAACGTTCTTATCAGGGAGCTGCAGGGACTTGGTCTTGAGATTCGTATTGACGACAGGGTTCCTTAGTAATGTGTTTATTTGGCGTGTACATCATTAATGGACGTTAAAAAGAGTCGTTTAACAAGGAATATAGACTATGATTTTTTCACAGGGAGCATCGCCGCTTAAAGGTGATTTTTCAAGGATAAAGTTCAGTATCGCATCACCTGAGAGCATTCTTGCACACTCAAGGGGTGAGGTACTCAAACCGGAAACAATCAACTACCGTACCTTCAAGCCGGAACGTGACGGCCTGATGTGCGAGAAGATTTTCGGACCTACCAAGGATTGGGAGTGCTACTGCGGCAAATACAAGCGCGTTCGCTATAAAGGGATCATTTGTGATCGCTGCGGCGTTGAGGTCACCACCAAGAGTGTCCGCAGGGAGCGCATGGGTCATATCTCCCTTGCGGTGCCTGTTGTGCATACCTGGTTTTTCCGTTCGGTTCCGAGCAAGATCGGCGCACTGCTCGATCTCTCTACCAAGGAGCTGGAGAGGATCATCTACTATGAAGTCTATGTGGTGATCAATCCCGGCGAACCCGGAGAGAAACAGGGGATCAAGAAGCTTGATCGTCTGACCGAAGAGCAGTATTTCCAGATTATAACCGAATATGAAGATAATCAGGATCTTGATGATACCGATCCGGACAAGTTCGTTGCCAAGATGGGCGGAGAGGCAATTCATCTCCTCCTCAGAAATATTGATCTCGACACCACTGCGGTGCATCTGCGCAAGGTGCTCAAGGAGAGCAGCTCCGAGCAGAAGCGGGCCGATGCGCTCAAGCGTCTTAAAGTTGTCGAGGCGTTCAGAAAAAGTTACGAACCGCACAAGAAGAGCCGCAAAAAACCGCAGGGGCTTTTCCCTGAGGACGAGTTGCCGGAACCCTATGTCTATGAGGGCAACAAGCCGGAATATATGGTGATGGAGGTTGTACCGGTTATCCCGCCGGAACTTCGCCCTCTCGTTCCGCTTGAGGGTGGACGGTTCGCTACGTCCGATCTCAACGATCTCTATCGCCGGGTTATCATCCGGAACAACCGTCTGAAGAAGCTGATCGACATCCGCGCTCCCGAGGTTATTCTCCGTAATGAAAAGAGAATGCTGCAGGAAGCCGTAGATGCACTCTTTGATAACTCCCGCAAGGCCAACGCCGTAAAAACCGGTGAGTCCAACAGGCCGCTGAAGTCGCTCTCCGATGCCCTGAAGGGCAAGCAGGGCCGCTTCCGCCAGAACCTGCTTGGAAAACGTGTTGACTACTCCGGTCGTTCGGTTATCGTTGTCGGTCCGGAGCTGAAGCTGCATGAGTGCGGTCTGCCGAAAAGTATGGCAATCGAGCTTTTCCAGCCCTTTGTTATCCGCCGTCTTGTTGACCGCGGTATTGCCAAATCGGTCAAATCAGCCAAGAAGCTGATCGATAAAAAGGATCCTGTTGTCTGGGATGTGCTTGAAAAGGTCATTGACGGTCGTCCGGTGCTGCTCAACAGGGCTCCTACCCTCCACCGTCTCGGTATCCAGGCCTTCCAGCCGGTACTGATCGAGGGCAAGGCAATCCAGATCCATCCGCTGGTCTGTACGGCTTTCAACGCTGACTTTGACGGTGACCAGATGGCTGTGCATATTCCGCTTTCGCAGGAGGCGCAGCTTGAAGCATCACTGCTCATGCTTTCGTCACATAACCTTATTCTGCCGCAGTCCGGAAAACCGGTTACCGTTCCTTCACAGGACATGGTACTCGGCATGTACTATCTGACCAAGTCCCGTCCCGGAGATTTCGGCGAGGGGCAGATATTCTACAGTGCTGAAGATGTGCTGATTGCGCACAATGAAGAGCGCGTCGGGCTGCACGCCCAGATATTTGTCCAGTACTCCGGCCAGATCGATCAGAAGTTCGATCCGATCCGTGTGCTTGATACCCTTGTTGAACCGAAGACGGAAAAGAATATCTGGCTTAAAGCACAGATTGAAAAGAAGGCCATGCTGCTGACTACCGTCGGCAGGGTTATTTTCAACCGTCATGTACCCGAAGAGATCGGCTTTATCAACCGCGTTATCGATAAGAAGGTTGCCAAGGAGCTGATCGGAAGGCTGAGCAGCGAAGTGGGTAACGTTGAGACCGCCAAATTCCTTGACAATATCAAGGAGGTCGGTTTCCACTATGCCATGAAGGGCGGTCTCTCGGTCGGCCTCTCCGACGCCATTGTGCCGGATACCAAGGCCAGGCATATCAAGAGTGCCCAGCGTGACAGCACAAAGGTTGTCAAGGAGTACAACCGTGGAACCCTGACGGATAACGAGCGCTATAACCAGATTGTTGACGTCTGGCAGAAAACCTCCAATATTGTTGCCGAGGAGTCCTACCAGAAGCTGAAAAAAGATCGCGAAGGTTTCAATCCGCTCTATATGATGCTTGATTCCGGAGCCCGAGGCTCCAGGGAGCAGGTGCGTCAGCTGACCGGTATGAGAGGTCTTATTGCCCGTCCCCAGAAGTCGATGTCGGGTCAGCCGGGTGAGATCATTGAAAACCCGATTATCTCGAACCTCAAGGAGGGTCTTACGGTTCTTGAGTACTTCATCTCTACACACGGTGCCCGTAAGGGTCTTTCCGATACATCGCTGAAAACAGCCGATGCCGGTTATCTGACCAGAAGGCTGCACGATGTGGCTCAGGATGTTATTGTTACCATGGAGGATTGCGGAACCACCCGTGGCCTCTATGTCCATCGCAATATTGAGGAGGAGACCAGCGGTCAGATCAAGTTCCGTGAGAAGATCAAGGGACGTGTTGCTGCCCGTGATATTGTCGATACCCTCAACAATACGGTGGTTGTCCGCTCCGGAGAGATCATTACCGAAGAGCTTGCCGAGCTGATACAGGAGACCGCCGGTGTCGAAGAGGCGGAGATCCGTTCGGTTCTCACCTGTGAGGCCAAGATCGGTATCTGTTCAAAGTGCTACGGCACAAACCTCTCGGTGCACGAAATTGTAGAGATCGGAGAGGCTGTCGGTGTTATTGCCGCGCAGTCAATCGGTGAACCTGGAACACAGCTTACGCTTCGTACCTTCCACCAGGGCGGTACGGCTCAGGGCGGTATCTCCGAAACCGAGACCAAGGCATTCTATGAAGGCCAGGTTCAGTTCGAGGATATCAAAAGTGTCCAGCACAGCGCAATCAATGAAGATGGCGTTGAGGATATCCGCTCCATTGTCATTCAGAAAAACGGCAAGATCAATATTGCCGATCCTGAAACCGGCAAAATTCTCAAGCGCTACCAGGTTCCGCATGGTGCGCATCTCAACTGTGAAAACGGTTCACTGGTCAAAAAAGACCAGGTGCTCTTCAGCAGCGAGCCGAACAGTACGCAGATTATTGCCGAACAGCCGGGATTTATAAAATTTGCCGATATCGAGAAGGGTGTCACCTACAAGGAAGAGGTTGATCCCCAGACCGGTTTTGCCCAGCACACCATTATCAACTGGCGTTCAAAATTGAGAGCGACCGAGACCAGAGAGCCACGCCTCCTGATTGTTGATGGCAATGGTGAGATTAAAAAGAGCTATCCTGTACCGATCAAGTCCAACCTCTATGTTGAGAATGGCCAGAAGATCGTTCCTGGTGATATCATGGCCAAGGTGCCGAGAAATCTTGATCGTGTCGGCGGCGATATCACCGCAGGTCTGCCGAAGGTTACCGAGCTGTTTGAGGCCCGAATTCCTACCGATCCTGCCATTGTTACTGAAATTGACGGCTATGTCAGCTTTGGTTCCCAGCGCAGAAGCAGCAAGGAGATCAAGGTTAAAAACGACTTCGGTGAAGAGAAGGTATATTATGTACAGGTTGGCAAGCATGTGCTTGCCAATGAGGGTGATGAGGTCAAGGCCGGCGATCCGCTGACTGATGGAGCGGTATCACCACAGGACATTCTGAGGATTCAGGGTCCCAATGCCGTACAGCAGTATCTGGTCAACGAGATCCAGAAGGTCTACCAGATCAATGCCGGTGTTGAGATCAATGACAAGCATCTTGAGGTTATTGTGCGCCAGATGCTTCAGAAGGTACGGGTTGAAGAGCCCGGCGATACCGAGCTGCTGCCCGGTGACCTGATAGACCGGAGTGCCTTTATGGATGCCAATGAAGGTGTTTCCGAAAAGGTCCGCATTACCGGGAAAGGTGATGCTCCGGCCAGAATTCAGGATACCCAGCTCCACAAGATGCGTGACATCGCCAAGCTTAACCGTGAACTGCGCAAGAACACCAAAACCATGATTGCTTTTGAGCCGGTCCTGCAGGCGACCTCTCATCCGGTTCTGCTTGGTATTACCAGTGCAGCACTACAGACCGAGAGTGTTATTTCGGCAGCATCGTTCCAGGAGACCACCAAGGTTCTGACCGATGCAGCGGTTGCAGGTAAGGTTGATTTTCTTGCCGGACTTAAAGAGAACGTCATTGTCGGCAAGCTTATCCCTGCCGGTACCGGACTGAAAAAGTACAAGGCTATCAAGCTGACCGGAGATGGTCAGGATACCGTAGCGGTAGCGCCGGGTGCCGAGGGTGAAGCAGTAACAGAGCCTTCTGACGTGTAGTTCGGAAGCGTTGCCAAAAGAAGAGCAATAAAAAAGGGAGATGCGAGTCTCCCTTTTTTATTGTCCGTTTTTCCTGTTCTCCTACTTTTTTTCGAAGCGGAAGGTGTCCAGAAAGCTGGTATCAAAGTCACCGCTCTGGAAGACCGGAGAGTGCATGACCTGCTTGTGGAACGGTATGGTGGTTTTCACTCCGACAACAATAAACTCGTCAAGCGCGCGGGACATCCTTGCGATGGCTTCATCGCGGGTATGAGCGGTCACGATCAGCTTGGCGATCATGGAGTCGTAGTTGGAGGGGACAACATAGTTTGCATAGGCGTGTGAATCAACCCTTACGCCATGTCCGCCGGGGGTATGAAATACCTGAAGCTGACCGGGTGAGGGGCGGAACATATGCTCCGGATCCTCGGCATTGATGCGGCACTCAATGGAGTGGCCTTTCGGTGTGAATTTTCTGTTCTCGATCGATTCTCCGGCAGCAATTTCGATCTGCTCACGGACAATATCCACATCGTAGCGCTCTTCGGTATCCGGATGCTCAACCTGGATACGGGTATTCATCTCCATGAAGTAGAAGTCGCGGTGCTTGTCGAGCAGGAACTCGATGGTACCGGCGCCCTCATAGTTGATTGCCCTTGCAGCAGCTACAGCGGCATCACCCATTCTCTTTCTCAGTGCATCGTCAACCGCTGGTGAAGGGGTCTCCTCAATAAGCTTCTGGTGACGGCGCTGGACCGTACAGTCGCGTTCGCCGAGATGGATGGTGTGGCCGTGCTGGTCGGAGAGAATCTGGATCTCGACGTGGCGGGGATTTTCAAGATACTTCTCGATATAGACCCCGCTGTTGCCGAAGGCCTGTTCGGCTTCACTGCGTGCGGTGTTGAGGGCTTTTTCAAGCTGGCTCTCCTCGGTCACAACCCTCATGCCCTTTCCTCCACCACCGGCAGTCGGCTTGATAATGACCGGATAGCCGGTTTTTTTAGCGGTCTCTATTGCCTGTTTCAGATCGGTGACCAGACCGGGACTTCCGGGCACAACAGGGACTCCGGCAGCAATCATGGTTGATTTGGCCGTATTCTTGTCACCCATCTGGTTGATCATTTTGGCTGTAGGGCCGATAAACTTGATGTTTGCAGAAGCACACACCTCGGCAAAATCGGCATTTTCAGCAAGGAAGCCGTAACCGGGATGAATGGCATCTGCATTGGTTACCTGTGCAGCGGCAATGATGCGGGGTATGTTCAGATAGCTCTCCCTTGAGAGTGGAGGTCCGATACAGACCGCTTCATCAGCGTATTTTACGTGGATTGATTCAGCATCGACTGTTGAATAGACAGCAACCGTACTGATCCCCATTTCGCGGCAGGTCTGCATAATACGCAATGCAATTTCTCCGCGATTAGCTACAAGTATTTTGTTGAACAAGGTTTTTTTGATCAAAGATTAAGGTTTAACCCGGAACAGGGGCTGGTTGTATTCGACCGCCTGTCCGTTTTCAACAAGAATTTCAACGATTGTGCCGGAAACTTCAGCCTCGATTTCGTTCATCAGTTTCATGGCTTCAATAATACAGAGCACATCTCCTTTTTTAATAGTGTCGTTAACAGCAATAAATGCCGGTGAATCGGGAGAAGGAGATTTATAGTAGGTGCCGACAATCGGTGAGCAGACATCAACAAGGCCGGAAACCGGCTCATTGGTCACTGCTGCCGGTGCCGGAGCTGCCGTCTGAAGAGGAGCTGCGGTTGAAGGAGCCGGTGCTGCGGGTGCTGCGACTGCCGGAGCAGAGGGCTGCACTACTGCTGAAGAAAAACGTCTGAGGGTAACTTTAAAATCCCCCTCCTCAATAATGGTTTCCTGAAGATCCGAGCTATTGACGATCTCAATAAGCTGCCTGATTTCGTTAAGATTCATGATGATGCTACTTAAGGATTAAACGCTTTTCCTGTTAAATCGATTAAAGACCGTTATTTTTTTACTCTTTCAATATACTCGCCGGTGCGGGTGTCGACGCGAATAACGCTGCCGATCTGGATGAACATGGGCACGTTGACCTCTGCTCCTGTCTCCACAATTGCCGGTTTGGTGCCGCTGGTCGCCCGGTCATCCTTTGAGGCCGGGCTGGTTTCCGTGACTTCAACTTCAACAAATGTCGGAAGCTCCACGCTGAGAATAGCCCCGTCATCAGAAAACACAATAGTGACGGTGATACCATCCTTGAGAAAGCGGGAGGCAGAGCCGATGGTGAGCTCGGGAACATTGATCTGGTCAAAGGTGTTGTTGTCCATCATGACATAATCAGTGCCATCCTGATAGAGGTACTGATACTGTTTGCGTTCAGTTACGATCACATCTACGGATTCACTTGCACTGAAGCGGAATTCAACGTTGCGTCCTGTTTTCAGGTTTCGCATGTTTGCCTGGTAAAACGCACGCAGGTTTCCCGGTGTACGGTGAACAAGACTCTCTATGCTGTGCGGTTCACCCTTGAAACGGATTATGGAGCCTTTTGATACGTTACTGATTGAAATCATAAGACGGATAAAATAGGTCTTGCTTGGTTAGGTTTTTTTAATCAAAAGAGCTTAAATATAACACAGCGCGTGACGAATACAAACCGCCTGCAAAGCAATGGCTGATAAAGCTAAAAAGCCATTGCAAGTTTGTAAGGTACTGTTTAAATTGATGTAATTGGTAACATTGATAAAAAAGCTGATTTTTACCCCAACAATAATTAAATATCTCCTATGTCAAAAGCTGAGTTAGTCGAGAAAATTGCCGGGCAGGCCAATCTGACCAAAGTTGATGCAGAGCGTGCCGTCAATGCTTTTATCAATGTTGTAACAGGCTCATTGAAGCAGGGTGATGATGTCACTCTTGTAGGATTCGGAACATTCACAACCGGCGACAGGGCTGAACGACAGGGCCGCAATCCCCAGACAGGCGCTGCTATTACCATTGCTGCAAAAAAAGTTGTAAAATTCAAGCCAGGCAAGGCTTTGAAGGAAGAGGTAGGCGGTTGATTCTGAAGGTTTTGATTTCTGGGCACCTCTGTTTATTGTTGTGAGAAGCACGAGAACAAGGCGGATGGAGCGCAGAAACCGGAATGTACACGTCGTACATGAGGATTTTGAGCACCACCCAACGCAGTAATCGGGTTTCGGAACAAGTAAACAGAGGTGCCCTTCTGCTATCTTTTAAAGCCCATCATGAGCCTCCGCTTCCTGATGGGCTTTTGTTATCACTATTACACTGCCCCATGGCTACTAAAGTTGTCCTTGATTTTGAAAAACCTGTCGTTGAGCTTGAAACCAAACTCAACGAAATGCGTGAGTGTCTCAGAAGCAGTGCGAGGGAGCAGGCCCCTTCGGAAACCGGAGTGCTCGCTCATGAGATTGAGGCTCTTGAGCTGAAAGTTGAAGCCCTTCGCCGTTCCATCTACAAAAATTTGACACGCTGGCAGAAGGTGCAGCTTGCACGCCATCCGGAAAGGCCCTACACGCTCGACTATATCTATATGATGACCAATGGCTTTGTCGAGCTGGCCGGTGACCGCCATTTCAGTGATGACAAGGCAATTGTCGGCGGTTTTGCCCGTATTGAAGATAGTGCGTCAGGTTTTTCCCGGCCGGTCATGATTATCGGTCATCAGAAAGGGCGTGATACCAAGAGCAATGTTTACCGGAACTTCGGTATGGCCCAGCCGGAAGGGTACCGCAAGGCACTCCGGCTGATGAAACTTGCCGAAAAGTTTCGCAAACCGGTCATTACCCTGATCGACACCCCCGGAGCCTTTCCCGGTATCGAGGCTGAAGAGAGGGGCCAGGCGGAGGCAATTGCCCGGAACCTTTTTGAGATGGCGAAGCTGACCGTCCCGGTTATCTGCGTTATTATCGGAGAGGGCGCAAGCGGCGGAGCCATAGGCCTTGGTGTCGGCAACCGGATTCTGATGGCTGAAAACAGCTGGTACTCGGTAATCTCTCCTGAAAGCTGCTCCTCCATTCTCTGGAGAAGCTGGAACTACAAGGAGCAGGCGGCTGAAGCGCTGCAGCTCACCGCACCCGATCTTCTGGCGCAGGGTATCATCGACCGGATTATACCCGAACCGGTTGGCGGAGCCCATACCGATCCGGAAATGATGGCCGCAACCCTGAAGGGTATGCTGATTGAGGAGCTCACCGCTCTTTTAAAGCAGGAGCCCGGAGAGCTTGTCAACAACCGAATTGACAAGTTTGGTGCTATGGGTGTCTGGAATGAAGAGTAGGGGCGATCCTGTGTGATCGCCCTGTCCAAGGATAAGATTTTCGAACCACGAAAGGCACGAATTAACACGAATGCAGGGGCGGGTTGCACCCGCCCTCTTTGATGTCCACGAAATACACGAATTGGCGTAGGGGCGATCCTGTGTGATCGCCCTTTTTGGCGATATTCAATCGGGGGAAATGAGAAAAGCCGGCTGCTGCCGGCTTTTCTGTTGTCATGCTGTCGAAAGGGTCACTTGATCACGTAGGAGTTGTCACCCTTGAGCAGTTCTGCAAGCGTGCCGGCACCGTTTTTCCGGGCGTCGCGAACCTGCCCGGTGAGAGCATCTTCATAGGTTACACGATCCTCGGCATAGAGCACACCGATCGGTCTTGGCAGGGCACCTTCAGAATCCGGATCGGTATCGGCAAAGCGGGCAAGAATGGATGCCTTGTTGATATCCGTTTCGTCGTGAATCCAGAGGTCGGCAGTTGAGACTCCCCCCTTCTCCAGATCAACCACAACCGGCTTGAAGCCTTCAAGACGGATACCCTTCTTCATCTCTTTGCCGAAAAGAAGGGGTTTGTTTTGTTCCAGATAGATGGTGTTCTCAGCCTTGATGTCGGCGTTGGCAAAGGCATCCCATGCGGCATTGTTGAAAATAGGGCAGTTCTGATAGATCTCTACCAGAGAGGTTCCCCTGTGCTGCGCAGCCCGCAGGAGAATGGAGCGGAGGAATTTTCCGTCCTTGTCAAACGCTCTTGCAAAGAAGGTTCCGCCGGCACCGATAACGAGAGATGCGGGATTGAAGGGGTGATCAATCACGCCTGCCGGTGATGTAACGGTTCTGAGTCCGAGTTTTGAGGTTGGAGAGTACTGTCCTTTCGTGAGACCGTAGATCTTGTTGTTGAAGAGGACGACGTTCAGATCGGGGTTTCTTCTCAGGGTATGGATGAAGTGGTTGCCTCCGATCGAGAGCGCATCACCATCCCCGGTTGCTACCCAGACACTCAGGTCCGGGCGGGCAGCCTTCAGGCCGGTTGCCATCGGCAGGGCCCTTCCGTGAATACCGTGGATACCGTAGGTTGCCATATAGTAGGGCAGACGCGACGAGCATCCGATACCGGAAACAAAGGCGATGTTTTCTGATGAAACACCCAGTTCAGGAAGTACACTCTTGATCTGCTGAAGCACCGCATGATCACCGCAGCCGGGACACCACTTCGGTTCCTGGTTCGAGGCGAAATCCTTAGCAGTAAGCGTTGTTGTTGGATTGATATCGGTCATTATTAAAGCTCCTTTATAAGATCGGTGATTTTAGCCAGAATTTCCATCTCGGTGAACGGCAGTCCCTTCACTTTGCTGAAGCCGACAGGCTCAATGAGGAAGGTGTCACGGATAATATGGACCAGCTGTCCGTTGTTGTTCTCTGGTATCAGCACCTGTTTGTAGCTGCCGAGGATCTCCCTGAGGTTTTTCGGGAAAGGGTTGATATAGCGAAGGTGTGCATGAGCAACGCTGTATCCCTTCTCGATTGCCTGGGCAACTGCGGTTTTGATCGCTCCGTAGGATGAACCCCATCCAAGCACAAGCAGGTCGGCCTTTGCGGCTCCGTTGTCGAGCGTCTGAAGCGGAATGGTGTCGGCAATACGGGCGATCTTCTCGGCACGGAGTTTGGTCATCAGCTCATGATTGTCCGGGTCGTGCGAAACGTTGCCGGTCTCATTCTGTTTTTCAAGGCCGCCGATGCGGTGCTCAAGTCCCTTTGTGCCGGGGATTGCCCATGAACGCACAAGATTCTCATCACGCTTGTAGGGCAGGTAGGGCGGATCTTCAGGTTTTCTTGGGGCGTGGATGCGTGGTTTGATTTCGGCGAGATTATCAGGGGACTCAACTGCCCATGGCTCCGAGCTGAGGGCAAGATAGCCGTCGGTAAGGCAGATAACCGGGGTCATGTGCTCAACAGCAAGTCTTGCGGCTTCATAGGTGGTATAGAAGCAGTCAACCGGCGAAGAGGCTGCAACAACCGGCAGCGGAGCTTCACCGTGACGGCCGTACATGGCCATGAAGAGGTCGGACTGTTCCGGCTTGGTCGGAAGACCGGTTGATGGGCCTCCGCGCTGGACGTTGATGACAACAAGCGGAATCTCCATGATGACGGCAAGTCCGAGGGCTTCGGTTTTCAGTGCAAACCCGGGGCCGGAGGTGTTGGTTGCGGCAAGTGCACCACCGAATGCGGCGCCGATGCTGCTGCAGATACCGGCAATTTCATCCTCTGCCTGGAAGGTTTTTGCTCCCCACTTTTTCATTTTGGCAAGGTTCTGCAGAATCTCCGTTGCCGGTGTGATGGGGTATGAACCGAGGAAGAGCTCAAGTCCGGATTTTTTGGCGGCTGCAGCCAGGGCTATTGCTGCGGCTTCATTGCCGGTTACGCGGCGGTAGGTGCCATGCTCTTTTTCCGGGGGAATGTCGAAACGGCCGATGTTGGCAAAAATTTCGGTCTCGTCACCAAAGAAGTAGCCAGCGGTCACAGCCTTGATGTTGGCATCGGCAATCAGCGGTTGTTTGCTGAACTTGCTCTTCAGCATCTCAACGGTGCCTTCATAGGGGAGGTTGTAGAGCCAGTAGAGCAGACCGAGAATAAACATGTTTTTACAGCGGTCAACCTCCCTGCTGGAGAGGCCGCTGTCTTTCAGCGCTTCTCGGGTAAGCTGCTGAACGGGAACAGGAAAAACGGTGTAGTTGGAGAGAGAGCCATCCTCAAGAGGATTAACTCCTGCGGGATAGCCGGCAAGCTTGAGTTTTTTTTCATCAAAACCGTCGGTGCCTGCAATGATAATACCGCCCTGGTGAAGGTTTTTCAGATTTGCCTTGAGGGCAGCCGAGTTCATGGCAATCATGACGTCAAAAAGCGCACCTGGAGTATAGACAGGCTTGCTGCCGAACTGGAGCTGGAAGCCTGATACACCGGAGATGGTGCCTGCAGGGGCCCTGATTTCGGAGGGGAAGTTCGGAAAGGTGTTCAATTCCGAACCGCGCACCGCCACCGTATTGGCGAACTGGGTACCGGTCAACTGCATTCCGTCACCGGAGTCTCCGGCAAAAAGCACGGAAACGCTTGCTTTGGAGGTCACATTGACCGCTTTTGTTGTAGTTTTTGAATCAGTCATGGGCCCTGTTAATTACTTTTCGAAGTTGGTAAATAGCAAAAAAACCCGCACCAATGAACATCGCTAAAAGGAGCTCATTGAGTTGTTATCTTTGGTGAAATGTATCCCGGAGGGTAAAAAGAAGACAAAAAAATCACCACTACAGTCTTCTGCAAGAAAAAATATACGCGATAGGCAGGGTTAAAACAAGAGTGAGGGTGCTTTAATCAGGTTTTTTTTCTACCACGATGTTATTCTCCTTAAGATAGTTCTGCCACTCCTGCTCCCTGCGGATCGGGCAGTCAGGCGCGAGGTCGCAGAAATCATGGCGCTGCATCCCGTACATCTGCTCCATCCAGCACCCGCTGTCGCTTTTGGAGACCTCATTGACATGATTGGGATTGGCCCGCATGATCCGCTCCGAAACATCGATGAGCTCCTTGATATCCTTGCGCTTCTGTTCGTTTTCTACTCCCCAGCTCATAGACGCTCCTTGTTGTTACAGGCAGGAATTCCCGGGCTGTTGATTCCCGAAATTAACAATGGTTTAATATAAATCTTTTTTGAAAAGAAGAGATTGTTAGTCCTGCTGAAGATGAGGATTTTTGTCCAACGAAATACACGAAAAACACGAAATAATGTAGGGGCGATCCTGTGTGATCGCCCTCTTTGGTGTCCACGAATTACACGAATTGCCGTAGGGGCAATCCTTTGTGGTTGCCCTTTGTGATGATATTTATCTTCGTCCCTGTAGTCCTTTTAGTCCTTTTTTTGTCGGGGCCCCAAAAAAGAGTAACTTTGGGGCCGAAAGCGGCAACCGTTCTGCGTGCAGCAGTATAACGGCAGGTATTGCAACAAGATTAAATTTTCTATGAATTCCAGGGAAATCAGGCAATCTTTTTTGGATTTTTTTGCTCAAAAAGGTCATACAATCGTTCGTTCAGCACCGGTTATTCCGGCAGATGATCCTACCCTGCTCTTTACCAATGCAGGTATGAACCAGTTCAAGGATGTCTTTCTCGATAAAGGCACCCGTCCCTACAACCGGGCCGCTGATACCCAGAAGTGTATCAGGGCTTCCGGCAAGCACAACGACCTTGAGGATGTCGGTCGCGACACCTACCACCACACCTTTTTCGAGATGCTCGGCAACTGGTCGTTCGGTGACTATTACAAGAAAGAGGCGATAACCTGGGCGTGGGAGCTGATGACCGGCGTGTGGAAACTTCCCGCTGA
>Ga0172376_10001532_pt1 | contig 29376 bp, 17 predicted proteins | sample Lak35m_FD_121114 | JGI IMG/M metagenome (GOLD analysis project Ga0172376, IMG submission 121114) | Freshwater microbial communities from Kabuno Bay, South-Kivu, Congo - kab_092012_35m | ecosystem: Environmental > Aquatic > Freshwater > Lake | place: Democratic Republic of the Congo: South-Kivu...
GCAAGTTGCTAAAGCCCGAGGTATTGGCGGATGTCGAGCAGCAAGTCGGTAAAGCGAAGACCGCAGATGCGATGACGATTGCGAAATCGCTCGTGAAAGCCGGGCATCTGACACGGTTGCAAGCCCATCGGTTGCTTGAAGGTCGCACGCGCGGCTTCTTTATCAACGACTATCGCATCGACGAAGTGCTCGGCTCTGGAGGGATGGGCTTCGTCTACATCGCGCGCGACATGCGGACGAATGAAGAAGTCGCCATCAAGATGCTGTGCGAGCAGAGCGAAGTGGATGCCGGGTTGCTCACGCGTTTCCGCCTCGAAGCAGAAGCTGGCCAAAAACTGAATCATCACGCGATCATCCGCACGCGCGAGATCGGCAAGGCCATCGGACTGTATGGTGATATCCATTACATGGTGATGGATCTCGTGCGCGGCGTCGGAGTCGATGAACTGATCTCGATGGCTGGACCGATCGCATGGCCGGTCGCGTGCCATATCGTGAGGCACGTCGCAGCCGGTCTGCATCACGCTCATCGGCAAGGACTCGTCCATCGCGATATCAAGCCGGCAAATATCCTCGTTGATGAGAACGCGAACGCGCAAGTACTAGACTTCGGGCTGTCCGTCGCTTCGCAAGCCACTCACGACGATGAGTTCTCCTTAGCGATGATCTTCGGACAAGATTGCCTCGGCACTGCTGACTACATCGCCCCTGAACAAGCCGTTGATAGTTTCTCGGTCGATCGTCGCGCGGATATCTACAGTCTCGGCGCGACGATGTATTACATGCTCTGCGGACATGTGATGTTCCCTCAGCGGAAGACGCGGGCCGAAAAGATCGACGCGCAGCTCAACGAGTTTCCGCCGCCGATTCGCGAACTCGTGCCGTCGCTGCCTGAAGAGGTGGGAGCCATCATCAATCGGATGTTGGCCAAGAATCGCGAGCACCGCTTTGAGACTGCGCGAGGGGTTTCAGCAGCGCTCGCGCCTTACTCCAAGCCGAAACACATCAGCTTCAACTTTCAGCAGATTCTTGACCGTCGCAATGTGCTCGCTCAGCAACGCAAGAAAATGCTCGACGAACGCGCCAGACGCGCCGCCGCCGCATCGAGCCTCTCTGTCTGCACGTTGGACTCCAAAACTCAACGTCCGATGCAAGCGCAGATTGAAACGACGATCCACAAAGACACGCAGGTCGGTGGCGGACACAAAAGCGAGTGACGCAACACTTCTTATAAACACGTCACGTCTGTTGAGCGTGGGTCCTCGACGAGACAACCGCTATGCAGTTGGCCGCTCATCGCTGATGGTCGCCACAAGGCAGGTGCGTCGAAATAGTCACCGCCGATCACAAAGTCGGTCACAAGCACTCCCGCTTGATGCTGTTTGAGTTGCCCGACGATGGCCCCATCGGGACGAACTGCAAAGCTCGGCCAACACGATGGCTTGGCGGTGCTGTTGTTGGCGCTGATCCAAAAATGATTCTCGGCAGCGCGGCAGCTCATTGTCGCCGGGACAATCGTCTTCCAAATGTTGTAGCCATCATCGTCAACCACCGTCTTGCGCGCATTGTGAAACGACTGGAAGACTACTTGCACATGTTGTCTTTTGAGATCGCGGTACAGCTCCGGAAAGCGGTAGTCGTAACAAATCAACACGGCGCACAGGACGCCCTTAATCTTGAAGGCACACACCCGATTACCCGGCGTGTAGTGCTTCAAATCAAGCGTCGGTTTGCCACCCGCACTGCCCGTGCAAAAGCGTTTGTCGTACCGATTCGTGATCTGGCCGCGTGCGTCGATCACATAGACAGAGTTATGGGGCTGATGCCCATCAGACAACCGATGCGTCGATCCAAGCAGGACCCACAACTTGAGCTCACGAGCTCGCTGCTGAATGTCGCGAGTCGCAGCCGTCAGCTCGTCCCAGTTGATCGCAGCGATGTCAGGGATATCGACGCCGGCGTAACCCGACAACGCAGCTTCGGAGAAGTGGATAACGTCGGCCTGCTGCTGGGCGGCGGTTTGCATGAGCTTGAGTACCGCCGCGCGGTTCTTGCTAATCTGGCCTTCGACCGAGAACTGAGCTGTTGCGACACGAAGACGACGTTTCATGAGCAGACCTTGTGGGACAGATGGTGGTGTTGCCGACACTCAACACGGGCTGCAGCGCAGGGCTTCGATGAATCGCTCTCGTGAACAACCAAGTGACGAATTACTTCGCTCTCGCAAACTTCACAGACAAACTCAAACGTTCGAACTGCAACTGCACTTCACCGTCGTCAATGAATACGTCGATCGACTGCGAGTCATCACTGCGATCAGGCCGTTCGTCGAAGATAACTTTTCCAGACTGGATATCGATCAAGAAGAAATCGTTCGTTCGTTTGGCACCACCTTCTTGATCAGCCACTCGGACGAATGCTTCGCGTCGGAAAATGAGTAGAGGCAACTCACGCGGTTGTCCGACGAGATACCGCTGCAATGGCAGTGCAGTTGACCAAGCCACGCTGCTATCTGATTTCACGAGCGATACATGCCCGCGCACTTGGCTGAACTCAAGTGTTGGAAGCGGAATCTGCCGGCGCTCGACCGTGCGCCCGGCAGCTGTTAAGTCCGTCATCACGACGTAACCAAAGGGGCTCGGGACTACCAATATGTTCTTAAGCAAGAGTTCCATAGGCAGTTTCGCCGAAACGAACGCCTTGCCAGTCCACACATCGAACAACTGAAACTCGCCGGTAGGAAGCATCACCGCCACGTTGTCATGATCGACCACTTGCACAACCGCTTGCGGAGCGAACTCGTGTCGCCACACAACCTTGTTGGTCAACACATCCACGCGGCGCAGCACGCTTTGATGCTCGTCGTCCTCCCACAAAACGAGATCACGACCTGCGGACGTCAGGTGCGTTTCAAAGTCGGTCGAGGATGTGTTCGCGATCAGTTCGCCGTCAAACAGCCGCAGAACTTCAGCCGTCTCATTCGGATGATGCAGCACGATGAATTCGTCATCCGCGAGCAGTCGGGCGTTGGTTTTGACGTTGTTGCGTTCCCACTGAACTTGCCCAGTCAACGAGTCCGCGACGATCAATTTCTGATCCGTGCGCAAGATCAAGTACTCGCTGGTGAGCGCATCAACCGAGCCCGTGAATTCATGCCGCTGCTGCCTCGCCGCGACAGCTAAATGCCACCGATGCACAGGCCGCTTGTCGTAGATCGGAGCCGCCGAATGCACTTCAACTCCATGCCGCCCAAACGCCGCATCAAAGTTGATGACATCCCGCGTCCACAACGGCTTCGGCATCGTCTCGTTCGAAAGGTCGATGACACTCAGTCGGCCAGCAGAGAATGCCGCGAGCACATGCCCTTGGGACAACATGGCAATCGGAGCTGCGCCAAGCGACATGCCACCATCAAATGCGATCGGGATCTGCCACAACTCGCGACCAAGTCCATCACGAGTGACGAGACGACGCTGCGCGCGAACATCGCGTCCAAGAGTTTCCACTTCGATCGTACGATGACGCAGCGCAGGACTCATCGCGCCCAGTAACCGGACCATTTCACGTTCAGGCGCGCGGCGCGACGGTTCAGTCTTCTCCAGTTTCGAGAACGCCCCCCAGGCAGCCGAGCGATCTCGTTGACGTACTGCCGGATCTGCTGCGAGGTCTCTGAGTTTGCTCTCGAACAAACTCCCATCATTGAGCGTGACACCCGCGAAGCGCCGAGACCATGACTCGACAATCGCCGGATGTGCAGCAGTCCGCTTGGTTTGAGCCCAAAGAGCAAACAGTGCCAGCGAAGCGGGAGCCGCGATCTCGGCGCTGGCTTGCCGCGATAAGAGTAACGCCTGCCGTTCTCGCTGGAGAAAATCTTGATGCGCATCGAGCCGATTCGATGTCGCCAGTTCCCAACGCGCCTCAAGTGACTTCGGATGCCAACCAAAGATATCGGCAAACGACAGCAACTCGCGCGAACCGCCGGCCTTCAGGGCGGCTTCAAAGTGATCGCCCACGATACGATCAAGAGCGGCTCGCGCTTCGGTGTCCGATGCAGCCACCGCTTGCCGATAAATTGCCGCGAGTAACGCTGCTGGGCCACGACGTCGGTAACGCGAGACCTCGCCGATAACGTCAGTCGGCTGATTGCTGCTCGGCAAAGACGTCAGCCAGTCCAGTGTCTTCTGAAACGCCATCGCGAACTCGCCTTGTTCGCGTAAAGCCTCGATCTCTGAACGTAGCAACTTTTGAAAGACCTCGTTCGGAGCATCGATGCGTTGGAAAAGTGTTCGCAAATCAGCGGCATTGACCTGGCCTGATCGCAGTCGATCCAGCGACACGTCGATCAACGTCTGACGAACATCCTCGCTCGGCGCCACCTGCAAACTGGTCAACAAATCCGCAAGGCCGTCGTCTTCGCGCCGTTGTTGCAGTCGCAATCGACCACGCCGGGCGAGCGCATCGGGATCTCGTGGATTCTTGGCCAATTGCTCGGACAACAACGACTCGACTTCACCAAGCGGTGGAAACCCGATGACTCGATCGTAGCTCTGTGCGACTAGAAATCCGTTGCCCGCGACCAAGTTTCCGAGGGGTATTTTTCCTGACCGAGCCGACTGCGACACCAAGGTTCCGTTCTTCAGATCGATCGTCAGAACTCTTGAGTCCCAGCGAATTGTGAGCGCGTCATCTTCACTGGTGATCCCAGGTAGCGCGGTGACCGGCAACAAATAGAACGTTCCTTGCCGTAGACCACGTCCCGCCGCGAGGCGCCCTTCAAGCGGCAACGTCCACAGTGCCTCGCCGCTTTCGAGCGAGAGTGCTCGCACGCGGTCTCGATCAACGACGATCACGCTGCTGTCGAATAGGCCTGCGACATAATGGCCCGACTGACGTGGGACACGCCACTTGACCGTTCCGGTTAGCAAGTCGAGACAATGCAGTTCATCGGAATCGACCGACGCAAACACCGCGCGAACACCGTCACTCATGAGCGTGCTCTCAGTCCAGCGTGCGTTCGAACGCAGAGCCTCATAGTTCATACGCGGTCCCCCGCCGAAGCGCAGTGCCGGCTGCCGAAACCGAGCGTCAGGAACCATCGAAGAAGATTCGTAACCGTAACACCAATCCCAACGTCGGCTCGCAAGGTCATAGGCCAGCAAGAACCCGCACGTCGTCGGACACAGCAACTGGCCGTGGCAATATGTCGGACTCATCCCGGCGATACGTCGTAAGCCCTCGCCGGCGACGTTCTGTCCGACGGTCAACCGGCACATTGTTTCGGCCCACACCACGCTACCGTCGCGTGGGTCAAGGCATAGCAAGCGCACGTCATCCTTGCTCTCAGCAATCGCATACAACCAACCGTCCACAACGGTCGGCACACCCAAAAAGAATTCACCGCTCGTCGGTTCGTCGACAGCCAAAGGTGAACCGACTTCCCACAATGCCTTGCCTGTCGCGAGATCCACCGCGCAGAGTCGATTCCACAAGTTCGGTGCATTGCCTTTGGTGCCACGAATACCGGTCGCCCCGTGTGGGCTGGCGACGCCGCATGCGTCCAGAAAGAAGACGCGTTGCCCATCACTACTCATTGTTCCAAAAGTGCGGTCGCTTCGCGTACGAGAATCGATCAGTGCTTGATGCCACTTCGTGAGTGGCGAGAAAATCGTAATACGATCGACCCCGCCATCGAGGTAGCGCCAGCGTGCTCCAGGTACAAATAAGTCAGCATACGCTGGGTCTGGCGATGCTGATTCCCAGACCGTTTTGCCTGTTTTCAGATCGACCGCCTTAATCCTTGAAAGCGTTCGTACAACGGCCTTGCCATCCACAATCAGCGGGTAGTTGGATGGCAACCCCACTTCGCGATTGTCCCGTTCTTCCGAGACAATCCAGTCATGACCAATCTGCATCGCCGCAACCATCTCCGCTTCGCTTTGCGGAGCCGGGGGGTTGAACTCTGTCTCATCGTCGACCTTCTTCGGGTCATAGCGGTACTTCTGAAGTTGCTCAGCAGTTGGCGTCACCGTCGAATGGAAAGTATTCACTTCCCACAACCCGAGGTCCGGAGTTCCGGATGTCGTTGGTGTTGCAGAGCGAGCAGCATCGCCTAAGTAATGCGTCCATTCCGCCAACAGCGGTAATTCACGTCGACCGCTCGCCGCAATGCGATTGAGACTTGGATCGAGTTCGCTCTGCAGCTTTTTTGGCAATTTTTCCACGCCGACCTTCGCCGCCGGACTCTTCAAGAACTCATCGAGCGTTTTTGCCGCGTCATCACCCCGTCCCAGTCGCAGCAACGAGACGATGCGTTTGAGCGATAATGCCGGTTCGTGCGTCGTGGTGTCCGCGACTCCGAGTTGTGTTCGTTCGAGCCACCTCAACGCCGCAATCGGTCGGCCAGTTTCGAGCGCAACCGAGGCCAAGCGACATGCCGCCTCGCGCCCGGAAACCGTCAGCACATACCGCCGCGCCACGAGTTCCAACTGCTCAAGACTGTCTGCCTGCAAGGCTTGCTTCAGTTCATTCGCCGCGTCGCTGCCATATTTGAGTTCGTAAAACTGACGTCCTTCTGCAGGAAGTTCCGCAAGCACGTGCTCAATCACACTCCTGAGAGAAACTGAAGCCGCGAGGTGCTGAGGCGGCACGGCAATGCCATCAATGCGAGCGGCCTGCCGAACGCGAGTCACGAGACAATCGACATCACCCAGCAAAATGAGTTGCAGTTCTTCAATCGCATGCGAGTGCTCGACCGACCCAGCTGGTTCAGCACGCAGCATCTTGAGCGCTTTGCTGAACCGGGTTCGTAGTTCGACGTGAGCCAACTGCGAACTTGGTTCACTCCATTCTTGATCCAGCCAACGCGCGGGCATCTGCGGCAGAAGCGGTTCCTGTGCGAAACCCAGGACACTCGCTCCGAGCATCAACCAACACAGCCAATAGCACCGCAACATGGCGATCTCCTCACAACGCAAACTCAACGTCGAGCCGCCTCATCGTTCCGAGAGTTCTAGCGCACTCATTCTCAAGCATGAGTTTGGCAACGAGTATCGAGAATCTCGACGTTGTTCTGATACGGATCGCAGGAAATACCTGCGTTCCGACGTGAGCCGAACGCGCTAGCGTCGGGCGAGAAAACCAAGGCCCGTGGCTAGCGCCGGCGGCTCACTTTCAGCGCGACTGTTTTCTGCGATCCGCATGAGATCATCCCTAAATGCAACCCCACGCGATGCGCCTCAAACGTCAGAAGGCTCGCAGCGTTCGCGAGGTGACTCCTCACAAACGCTGCAAGCCTTCTGATGACACCGACACGCTATCCCGACTTACTTCAACTTCGGGACTTCGATCAGCTTCGGTTTCGGATCGAACACCAGCGGCATCACTCTGCCAGGAATCTGCAAACTCTCGCCGATCATGACCTGCTTGCCGTCCGCTGCCGTCGAATACTTCGCCCCAAAAAGTTGGGCGTACTGCTCGATGCGCGGATCCTTAGACGAATCAAAAGAACCGACCGTCACATAGGACGAATAGCGATCGTGAAAGATGAAGGCGTCATATTTTTTGCCCTCATTTCGACCTCGAACTTGTCCTTCACGCAGCATCTTGGCCGTCATCCAAGCGCTCTCTGCCGCGTCGCCGAGGCTATTTGTCAGCTTGAAGGACTCGGTCAACTTCTTGAACTTTGACTCGCCCACGGCCGTTTGTGACTTCCCGGTAAAGGTCGCGACAACAAGCGTGTATTTGCCCTTGTTGTCCATGATCGAATACTCACCGTTGTTGATCTTCACCAACAACGGATCCGATTTGGCGCGAGCAATCTCTTCGGGAGTCAGCAGCGGATTCAACGTGAAGAACGCGCCGCTCAACGGATTGGGCTGCCCCTTCGTGGGTTTGAAGCCTGCATCATTCTTCCAACTGGTTGGTACGAAGTCCTTGATAAAGTCGAGCGTCTGCTTGGCGACGCGCTCATCCGGCGATCTGTAGTTCCCCGCGATCACACCAATGCCACTGCGTTGAGCCCGATAGGAACTCTTCACTTGCCGCCCCAAACGGTTGACGGCATCGGCGTCCTTCGAGACTTCATCGACCTGATAGGTGTAGGCTGGGATGCCTTTCTTCCGCAGTTCATAGACGAGCTTGTCTGCCGCTTCCTGAGGCGACATTCCCTCGTGTTTGCGCTGCGCTGGTGGCTCGTGAATGCTGGCGACCATGATCATCCATGGGCCATGTTCTTTGGTGAGTTTGTATTGGCGACCGGGCGTCGCATCGATCGGGGCAGCAGTGACCAGCGACGCAACCAACATCAGCCCACAACTCAGCCAAGTTCGCAAAAAAAGGCAACCTCGCACGGCAGACTCCATTCGCAGTGGAAGATTGAAAGACGCTTATCCAATGGGGAATTCTTGCTTCAACCAATCCGATGCTAGGCCCGTTTCGACGAATAGGTCTAGACCGGTTTACGCCACCAATTTGAGCCTGAAACTAGAGTTTCGGCACATTGAAACCGTTCCTAGACTGCGACGCCCTTCGCTCGGCCGATCACTATTTTGGATGGGCTGCGAGGAACATTCCCTGCATTGCAGCCATGCCGCTGGCTCTGATTTTCGCGGACTCGGTACGGCCTCGGACTGAGCAAAAAATACCGAGCACCGCTCACAAGCGGCAGACATTCGCGGCAGTACAAAACAGCGAGACATCGCCTCGTTATCGCAAACATCCTCGCTCAGAATTCTTCTACTTCAGACCTTCGGAACAGCACGTCATGCAGACCAATGAACTTCGTGAAAAGTATCTCGCCTTCTTTGAATCTAAGGGCTGCGTGCGTCGGCCTAGCGACGTCTTGATTCCGAAAGATGACCCGACCGTGCTCTTCACTCCGGCGGGCATGAACCAGTTCAAGAATCAGTTTCTGGGCATCGGACCGCTCGAGTTCACGAAGGCGACGACTTCGCAAAAGTGTCTGCGCACCGGAGACATCGGGAACGTCGGCATCACCGCGTACCATCACACGTTCTTTGAGATGCTCGGCAACTTTTCGTTTGGCGATTACTTCAAACGCGAAGCCATTCATTGGGCATGGGAGTTCCTCACGACGAAGCAATGGCTCGGGCTCGATCCCGAGCGGCTGACGATCACTGTTTATCTCGACGACGACGAAGCGTTCGGCATCTGGAACAACGAGGTCAAAGTCCCGGCCTCGCGCATCACGCGCTGCGATGAATCGGAGAACTTCTGGCCGGCGTCGTCTCCGTCGCAAGGGCCCGATGGCGTCTGCGGGCCGTGCTCCGAGATCTATTATCTCGCCCCCGGTGCGACGAAGCCCGTCGAGATTTGGAACCTCGTTTTCACGCAGTTCAATCGCGTCGGCAATCCGCCCAACAACCTGCATCCGCTGCCGAAGAAGAACATCGACACCGGCATGGGGCTCGAACGTTGTGCCTCGTGTTTGCAGGGAGTTTTGAGCAATTTCGAGATCGACATTCTCAAGCCGATGTGTCTCGCGGCGGGTGATTCGCTCGGGCTCAAGTACGAGTACGCGGCCGCTCATGGTCGAGCTTGCCGCCGCATCGCCGATCACGTTCGAGCTTGCACCTTCGCCATTCACGAAGGCGCGCTGCCCGGTCCTGAGAAGGCCAATTACATCGTTCGACTCTTGCTGCGACGCGCGGCGATGGAAGGCTATCTGCTCGGCAAGAAGCAACCGTTCTTACATGGGCTCGTGCCGGCGGTCATCGAGCAGATGAAGGCTCAGTATCCTGAGATCACTCAGACGATGCAGTCGGTGCAGAACGTCATCAAAGCGGAGGAAGAACAATTCCTCGACGTCGTTGATCGAGGCTTGCCGCGTTACGAAAAGCTGGCTCAGCGGGCGAAGTCGAGCGGCGGCGTCATCTCCGGTGAGGACGCGTTTGATCTGCACTCGTCGTTCGGTTTCTTGATCGAGCTGACTCAAACGTTGGCCGAGCAAGGCGGGCTCAGCGTCGATCGCGATGGCTATGAGAAAGCGAAGAAGCGGCACGAACTCACGAGCGGCAGCGGTGCGTTCGCGGACTCCGTGATGAGTGCTGGCCCGATCGACTCGCTCAAGCAGCAAGGCGGTACGACGTTTCTCGGTTACGACGCGCTGACCGCCGAGAGCAAGATCGTCGGCATCATCTCGAACGGCGCGCTGGTCAATGATTTCGCGGCCGTCGGGCATGACGCTCCGATCGGAGTCGCGCTGAATCAGTCGCCGTTCTATGGCGAGTCCGGCGGGCAAGTCGGCGATACCGGCAGCCTCATTGGCAATGCGAGCGGCAACAGTAGCTGCGTCGAGTTCACCGTCATCGACACTCAGAAGGACGGCGATCTTTGGATTCATGTCGGGCACTTGAAGTCCGGCAAGCTCGCTGTCGGTCAAAGCGTGACGGCGAAGGTTGATGCCGATCGTCGCGCGGGCATTCGTCGTGCTCACTCAGCGACGCACGTCTTGCATCATGCGCTGCGGACGCATCTCGACGAGACCGCAACGCAGCGCGGCTCGAAGGTCGATCAAGATCAACTGCGTTTCGACTTCACATGGACGAGCCCGCTGACTGCCGAGCAACTCATTCAGATCGAAGACACGATCAACGCGAAGATCGCGACGGCGGCTGCGGTCACGACCGAACTGCTGCCGATCGAAGCCGCGCGCGAGAAGGGAGCGATGGCGCTCTTCGGCGAGAAATATCCCGACCGAGTCCGCGTTGTGAGCATGGGCGACTTCAGCATCGAACTCTGTGGCGGCACGCATTTGTCGAACGTCGGGCAAGTTGGCTTCTGCAAAGTCGTCGCTGACGAGCCCGTTGCGAAGGGCGTGCGTCGCATCAGTTGCGTGACCGGCCCGAAGGCCCTGCAACGCATGCGCGACAGCGAGAGCCTGCTCAAAGAAATCGCCTCAGCGGTGAAGGTCGGCAGCGCTGACGAGATCGTGCGCCGAGTGACTCAGCTTCAGTCCGAACTCAAAGACGCGAAGACGGAACTGGCAAAGCAAGCGAGCGCGAACATCGCGGGCCTCGTCGACGAACTGGTCGCGAAGGCCGAGGACATCAACGGCTCAAAGATCATCACGCACATCTGCGAAGGCATCGACCGCGACGGCCTGCGTGAGTTCGCCGACAAACTCCGAGGCCGCGCGAAGAGCGCCGCCGTGCTGCTCGGAGCGATCTTCGACGGCAAGCCCGCGCTCCTCGCCGCAGTCACAAAAGACCTCATCGAAAAAGGAGTAAAAGCCGGAGACAGCGTCCGCGACGCCGCAAAACAAATCGGCGGCGGAGGCGGCGGCCGTCCCGACCTAGCCGAAGCCGGCGGCAAAGACGCCAGCAAACTGCAAGAAGCCCTCACCGCCGGAGCCGCCGTCTATCGCAAGGCATTAGCGAAGTAACACTCGATCGCAGCTTCTCGAAATTGTGAAGGGATCGTTCATGCGACGGATCACGCTCCAATGGAGCATTGGATTTCTTCTAGGAGCATTCGCTGGTTGCGGGAGCGAGCTTCCGCCGCCTGCGGCTCCGACAACGGCGGCGCCGGTCTATATTGTCGACTATCCCTTCAAAGATGATGTGCAAAGCAACTCGCAGTTCGATGACAGCGAGTTCTCGCTCAGTTTTAAGGACGTGGATGGCAACAACGTGAAGTTGGAGGACTATCGCGACAAGAAGAATGTCGTGCTCGTCATGACACGCGGGTTTAACGGGGCTTATTGCCTGTATTGCACGTCGCAGACCTCGCGGCTCATGAGCAACATCGACAAGTTCCACGAACTTGAGACCGAGATCATCGTCGTCTTTCCAGGCCCCTCGAAAGTCGCTGCTCCGTTTCGTGACACCGTTCTCAAGCGAATCTCGAAGGACAAGCTCGCGTTTCCGCTGGTGGTTGATGAGGACTTCGCGGTCGTCGACAAGCTCAAGCTGCGCGGAGACCTCGCAGCGCCGTCAACCTTTATCATCGACAAGCAAGGCAAGCTGCGCTTCGCGTATGTCGGCAAGGACAATGCCGATCGACCGTCGCTTAAAGTCGTGTTCGACCAATTAGAGTTGATTCAAAAAGGCTGACACGCAGTGGTTCTCACTCGATGCCACCGGCGTCTTGAGGGCCGCTCAAGCTGAGCCCCAACCGGCTCGTTGTTTATGGTTTGACCTTCACGATCTTCAGTGAGCCTTCGTCAAAGAGCACTTGCCCTTTAGTGGCCCGCAACTCGGCGACAACTTCGACGCGTTTCAAACTGTCGACATCGAATTGATGTTCGAGCACCGTCCAGTCAGAGGAGCCGATCAACTGATTCATCCGCGTGCCACCCGAGATACGTAGGCCGGCGCCTTTGCCCGAAGGACTCTCAATCGCCTGCACATCGAGCGTCTTCGCGCGCGTGACCAGCTTGTAGCGACCTTGTGGCAACAACACTCCGGTACGCCATGAGGCGACAACTGATTGACCTGGAGGCACTTCAATCGACAGGACCGTCGGCTGCCCCGCGACCACTTGTCGCTGCAACTTCGCGCTGCCCGATTCAACCTTCTCGACCCAGTCGGTGACGAGTGCTTCGCCTTGAGCATTAAAGAGTAATGGCAGTGGCTCGGCGCGAATTTGGTCGCGGATCGAGAGTGCTCGGGCAGTAAGTCGATCGCGCATCTCACGGGCTCGATCAGACATCTCTCGCGCGCGGTCTGGATGAATCTTCATGAGCACCGGACGCAAGCGGTACTCGGCTTCATTGACGATCCGATGCGTGCGGTCGGGATCGAAGAGCGCTTGCAGTTCGCGCTGCTTCAACCGATAGGCAGTGTACCAGTCACCGTTCTGCAGCAACGTCTGCGACACCAACGAGCCGCCTCGGTCCTGCAACGAGGCATTGGTGTCTCCAAACATTTGGTCCATACCATGCGGGAAGAAAAATGCCTGCTTCGTCGCCGGGTCAAAGTACACGCGGTAGTTGTTGCGATTGCGAACATAACCGTCCCAGTGACACGTCATGACCTCCATGGCCATGAACGTCAGGAACTGGTCGATGTTGAGCCGCTGCTCGATGAGCTTCCAACGCTCATCCGGCTTCGGATGCCGCAAGGCCTGCGCTAACTCTTTGAGATCACTGCGGTCGTCGGGGCCATCGCCAGTGTCTTTCTCCAACGCGGCTTCGATCTCTTGCAGAAAGCCGCCGTCGTAAAGGTTGCCGCCCGGCGCGACGAAGTGCCGCTTGAGGAAGGTTTCATCAAAGCCTTCTTTAAGCACATACAAACCGAGGTCGCGATTGTTGAGCCAGACGCGTGCATGACTCACACGCGCAGCCGGAACGCCTGCGGCTAAGAACAACTCCGAGCACACCAACTCGCTGAGATAAGTGCCGTCCTGCACAGAGTTGTTGAGATGAAACTTGTCGAGTCCATGAAAGGATTTCTTATCACTCTTCTTGGACGAAAACTTGTCAATGTTGATCGTCAGAGCGGGGCGATCATCAACTCCGCGAAAGCTTCCAGCCGCTCCTTTCAGCTTAATGCCGATCTCGGGATAAACCTCGCGATCATTCTCTGTGAGCTTCGCTTTGACATACTTGCGATTGTCTTGTCGCAGCTTTTGCAGCTCGGGTTCGGCGATCTCGATCCGTAAGTCGGGGATGTCGCGGCGTGTAAAAAACTTGTCGCTCGCATTGCTCTTATGAGGAGCGCGCCAATTCTCAGCGGCCAACACAGGACACGGAATCGACATCAACATGCCGCTAACAAGAATCAGTTGCAGCACACATCGTCGGGATCGCAACAAGTCACGCATCATGGCCGCACTCACTCTCCGTAGTCGTCATGGGCAAGAAGCGGGCAACGTCTTCACGACGCCGCCATCGGCTTACGGACAATGACAAAAACGACGCAACTTGTCGCGGTTGAAGAGCGTATTTGAACAACGAGCGCTACTTGTCGTAGATGATCTCGCAACCAAGCGGTTTGGTTTCGGCGATCTCGGGCTCGTTACCCATCAGCACCGAATCGATGGCTGCTTCGAGGTAGCGCTCCGTAACTTTCTCAGGATGCAGCGAGTCGTCGATACGGCCCATATACGCAATCTTGCGTTGTGCATTGAGCACGAAGACTGACGGCGTATTGGCCGCTCCATAGGCTTTGCCGACTTGCTGCGTCGCGTCTTGTAAATACGGGAACGAGTACTTCTTCGCGGCGGCTCGTCTCTTCATCTCGGGCATTAAATCGGCTTCGTAAGTGCTGACGCTGATTGCAACGAGTTGCACGCCCGCGTCTTGGTACTTGGCTGCGAGTGCGAGAATGCGGTCCTCGTAAGCCTTCGCCACCGGGCAATGGTTGCAGGTGAAGATGACCACCAAAGCCTTCGCGGTTTGGAACGAGTCGATGCCATAAGTCTTGTCATCTGTCGCCGGCAGTTGCTTCTCGCCCCACTTCGGAGCAGTCTGTCCGAGATCGACAACGCGATTGAACTTAGCCGCTTCAGCAGCAGTCGCGACGCACAGACAAACGGTGACTAACGCAACGAGTCGTGACATGGTTCATTCCGAAGCTTGAGTGACATTGAAAGCCTCGACACCTGGGGCATCAGGTCGATCGACGATCGCGAGATTTCGATTTGCGGATGCCTTTAAGGCGATCGAGGAACTCTTGCAGATCGTCGGGCAGAGGCATTTCAAAGTCCATTTCCTCGCCCGTCACGGGATGAGCGAACCCGAGACTTCTGGCGTGCAAAAACAGCCGCGGCGCGCCGCTGTCGTCAAGCGTTACCGGTTGGCCGAGCGGTCGGTGATACAACTTCTCGCCGCAGAGCATGTGACCGGCTTCCGACAGATGGATGCGAATCTGATGCGTGCGGCCCGTCTCAAGCCGACAGTCGATCAACGTGAAGTCTTTAATTCGCTCGATCAGTCGCACATGAGTTACAGCGCGCTCGCCTTTCTCGCGATCAGTGACGGAACCGCGCAGTCCATCGCCCCGATCCTCTGCAAGGTAGCTCTCGATCGTTTGCGGAGGACAGTCGCCGTGTACGAGTGCGGTGTAACGGCGGCGCGTGGAATGACGGCGAAATTGCGCGACGAGATGCTGCTGCGCAACCTGCGTCAAACCGAACACCATCAAGCCACTCGTATCACGATCGAGCCGGTGCGCTGCAAAGACCTTCGGCAATTTCACGCGACGATCAAAGTGCTTATCAAGCCCATTAAGCATCAGTTTGGGCAACACTTCGTCGACCGTCGGCAGCTTGTCGTGCTTTTGACCAGCGTTGTCGGAGTGCTCACGAATGCTCGTCATGCCAGCGGGCTTTTCGATGACGGCACAGAACTCGTCGAGATACTGCAAACGGCAGTCAGACTCTTTCGGCGGCCGCGCTTGAGAATGTGGGACAACTCGAACGACATCGCCTTTGTTGATTCGCTTTTGGTCGTCCTCGATCAAATTGCCATTGAGTTGCACGCGCCGCGCTTCGACTAGCCGCCGGATCTGATGCCAAGACTCATTACGTTGCTCGTGCAAGAACTGGCCGAGCAACTTGCGATGATCAAGTTCGGCAACGTGATAGACCTCGATGTCGGGACGACTCATGTCTGATGGCTGCTACGAAGAGAAAAGAATGAGCATTAACGGCGACTCGCCGTCTTGCGGCCTTTCTCATAGACGTCGATGACCCAGTTGCGGAAGTGTCGGTCGACATCATCGAGCGTGGCAACCGAGAAGGCTTCTCGCAAAGTCTGCATCCCAGAGGGGTCTGTGGCCGAGTTGGCTCGCAGCTTGCGGTAATAAAGCGGAAGCATGTCTCGCTGCTGAAGGTAGAGGCACAAGAAACGCGACTGAGCGTAGTCGAGTGCTTGTTGATCCGAACGAATACGTCGCGCGGCGAGCAAGCTTTCTAAACTTCCCAACCGCTTCTGATGCAGTGCCTGGATGAGGTAGTTCAAACGCCAATTAGACAGTCCGACAAGCTGCAAGTTGTCGACCGTGAAATCGCTCTCTTCATACAACGAAGCAAGGCCCTCATCGAACCACTCAGGCATATTCGGGAAATCAAAGTGCGCGAGAGCATGAGTGAGTTCGTGCGCGAGCGTGCCAGCTCCGGTCGATGCGTTAATCATCACGCGACGATCCGTGCGGATGTAGTAACCGTGATAGTCCGCCACCGAACGACCATCGATGCGTTTCGCCGTTTGGCGATAGCTCTCCTCGCTGCCCAAGAGCAACACGCAAATCGGCTCATCGGGCTCGTGATCAAAATACATCAGCGACAGCGCACGGGCTGTGGGCACGATGGTGTCGCGATAGATCGTGTCGAGTTCCGTCGTCGTTAAATCACCCGCCAAAACATACGGAGGTCGACAGATTGAAGAGAAGCTCGGACCGAGACGCTCGGCGAGGATGCCCGCTCGTTGATCGCACGCGACTGCCAACTTCTTTTGTCGCTCGAACAGAACCTGAGCAGCGCCCGGCGCCACTAAGCCCTCGTTAACACGAGTGCGAAGTGCGCCAACGTCAAAATCAGCATGTTCGGCAACGTGACTCTGATCGGGCGCGGACGGCATTCGCCCCACGGTGAGGTTGTAACTACCCCACGTGAGAAATACGGGACCGGCGAGTAAGACGAGAGCACGTTTCATAGGTTCGTCGGTTAGGATCCTCTCCCGACCGTATTTCAATCAACTTGGAGTTCAACGATTGCCCTGCGGAATCTGGCCGCCTCAGGAGTCTACTTTCACTCAGCCTGAGACACCTGAAGCCAATTTCCTCAGCGACTGATCAAATCCCGAATTGATCTCGGCACCGCGTCTGCATCGGAGCAACCCGCAAGGTTTCGCTGATCAGCGCGCGCGGCAGGAGCCATCGAGTGAATGACTCAAGTCAGGAGGCTCTGCAGACGAACTGTTGAGCGAACGGTCGGGGTGGGTATTCTGGCCTCGACCACCTTCTGGCTGCCGCGTTCGTTCGCGGGTCTGCGAACAGCAGCAAGTAGGATGCTTTCATGAGGGGGTTACGATGGGATCGTTAATGAGGCCGGAATCCGCTTCGTCACAGTCTGTCTTAAGTCGTCGTTTCCTCCGTTCGCCCAAGCACGCACGTCAGCCGCTCGCCGTGTTTGTGGCTCAACCTGATAAGCCCCTCGGCATGCGTAGCACTATGTACCGTCATCTCGGCGCTCACGTTACAGAACGTGAAGGTATCGTCGGGACTCACTTCGCTGTCTGGGCGCCCAACGCCCGCGAAGTTTCGCTGATCTGCAACTCCAATGGTTGGCAACCGGGCCAGCATCAGTTGCGCGGCAGCAACGAGGGTATCTGGTCAATTTTCATGCCCGGCATCGGCCCCGGCGAGGTCTACAAGTACTCGCTGATTGATTGTCATGGGAACCGCATCGAGAAGTCTGATCCCTATGCGTTCCAATCCGAACTGCGCCCTAAGACAGCATCCGTTGTTTGCGACTTAAGCACCTACGAGTGGAACGACGCGCAATGGCTCTCCGAACGAGCGCAGACCAATTGGCTCGAACAGCCAATTTCGATTTATGAAGTACATCTGGGTTCGTGGAGAAAACCGACGGACGGACGGCTGTTCTATTCGTACTCTGAACTCGCCGACATGCTCATCGAATACTGCACTGAAATGGGCTACACGCATCTCCAATTGATGCCTGTGACCGAGCACCCATTTGATGGGTCATGGGGCTATCAAGTTACGGGATATTTCTCACCAACAAGCCGCTTTGGCGAACCGCAAGACTTTATGCACTTCGTCGATAAGTGCCATCAGGCGGGACTGGCTGTGCTTGTTGATTGGGTGCCTGCTCACTTTCCAACGGACCCGCATGCGCTGGGCCAGTTCGACGGCACCGCGCTTTATGAGCACGCCGATCCGCGCCGCGGCTTTCATCCCGATTGGAATACGCTGATCTTCAACTATGGGCGGTTCGAGGTTCGCGACTTCTTACTGTCCAGCGCTCGGTTCTGGTGCGAGCACTATCACGTCGATGGTCTGCGAGTCGATGCAGTCGCTTCGATGCTCTACCTGGATTACTCGCGCCCCTACGGCGAATGGCTGCCAAACGATCAAGGCGGACGCGAAAACTGGGATGCGATCAACTTCTTCAAAGACGCCAACACGATGATTCATGGCGAGTTCCCAGGCGTCGTCACCATTGCCGAAGAATCAACCGCTTGGCCAGGAGTCTCGCGACCGGTCTACACCGGGGGACTTGGTTTCACGATGAAATGGGATATGGGTTGGATGAACGACTCGCTGCGCTACATGCGCCGCGAGCCAATCTTCCGGCAGCATCACCAAGGCGAGCTGTCGTTCCGCATGGTCTATGCCTTTCACGAGAACTTCGTTCTGCCGCTGTCGCACGACGAAGTGGTACACGGCAAACGTTCGCTAATCAGCCAAATGCCTGGTGATGATTGGCAACAGTTCGCAAATCTGCGTCTGCTCTATTCCTATCAGTTCGCCTCAGTGGGCAAGAAGCTGCTATTCATGGGCGGCGAGTTAGCGCAATGGCTGGAATGGAACCACGACACGCAGATCGATTGGCCGTTGTTGGAATTTGATCGGCACAAAGGCATCCAACGGCTACTTACGGACCTCAATCGGGTCTATCGCGAGCAACGCGCTCTGTATGAGCAGGATTTCCAATCAGAAGGCTTCCAGTGGATTCAGTGCGACGATTGGCAGCACAGCACTTATGCCTTCATTCGTTGGGCGAAGGACCGTAAAGACGCGGTCGTCGTGCTGCTCAACATGACCCCCGTGGTGCGCTACGACTACCGTGTCGGAGTGCCGGCACGCGGCTTCTATAAAGAGATCTTCAATAGTGACGCCACAAGCTATGGAGGCAGCGGCGTCAGCAATCAGGGTGGCCGCTACAGCGAAGCCACAACCGCGCATGGTTTCGACAACAGCATCGCGATCACGCTCCCGCCGCTCGGAGCCGTGATGCTGAAAGTGATCGGCAGCACGACCGCGAGTTAAGGAAAGCGTCAACCGGGGAGTTTGTCCGGGAGCATGGCTGTCCAGGCCGTGCATTCTTGATTGGCCTCGCCAGTCCGCTTGAACGTCGAGACCCGCCAGCACGGGCTGGAAGCCCATGCTAGGACTTCGCTGGCAGACTCCTAGGTGTTGAACAAGAAGTGGCAGATGTCGCCGTCTTGCATGACATAGGCTTTGCCTTCCACGCGCAGCTTCCCGGCAGAGCGAATGTCTTTTTCGTTCTTGTAGGTTTCGAGATCTTCAATCGAATAAATCTCAGCGCGAATGAAGCCCTTCTCAAAGTCCGTATGAATCACACCAGCAGCTTGAGGCGCAGTCGCTCCAATCGGGATTGTCCACGCGCGGACTTCTATTTCACCGGCGGTGAAATAACTCTGCAAACCCAGCGTGCGATAAGCCGCCCGCGCCAATGAGGCTAGCGCGGGTTCTTCCAATCCCACCGACGCCAGCATCTCGGCGCGGTCTTCAGGGCTTTCGAGTTCTGCGATCTCCGCCTCGAACTTCGCACATACCGGAACGACGACCGCTCCGACTTTCTCGGCGAAACCTCGCACCTGCATCACCAACGGTCCTTCGCCGAGCAAGTCGTTCTCATCGACATTGGCGACGTACAGAATTTTCTTCGCCGTCATCAAACCTAGTCCATTGACGATCTTTTGCTCGTTCTCGTCAAACGCCAACTTCCTCAACGGTGTGTCGGCATGCAGCGCGGCGAGGCACTTCTGCATAATCTCAACGCGTAGCTTGGCTTCTTTGTCTGACCCGCGCGCGAGTTTTTCCGCTTTGGGCAACGAATTTTCGAGCGTCTGAATATCGGCCAGCATCAACTCAATCTCGATGACCTCAATGTCCGAGAGCGGATCGACTTTGCCTGTCACATGAATGACATCGGGATCTTCGAAGCAGCGTACCACCTGCATGATCGCGTCAACTTCGCGGATATGGCTGAGGAACTTGTTGCCGAGCCCTTGTCCCTCGCTGGCCCCTTTCACGATGCCCGCAATGTCAACGAGCTTTAAAGCCGCGGGCACAATGCGGCTGGTCTTGATGTGCTTCGAAATCCGCTCCAACCGTGTGTCAGGCACACTGACAACGCCTTCGTTGGGCTCGATGGTACAGAAGGGATAGTTCGCCGCCTGAGCCTGCTTGGAGCAGGTTAGCGCGTTGAAGAGAGTACTTTTGCCAACGTTGGGCAATCCGACGATGCCGGCTTCCATATTGCCGCTGCTGCCTTTCATAAGGCACGAGGACGACCACATTCGACGTCTCGTGCCGCCAACTAATGAAGAAGAAGCCCACTCGCGAGTAACGCCGAACGCCTCGTCATCGCGGGCCAGAAACGAACAGCTACATAGCAGACTAGGTCGCGCCCGTCATCAGAGGGGCCGCCGATCGTCACCATTCACAGTCGCCATGAATTGCAATGAATCAAAGTCAAAGCAGCATGGCGATGGCTTCCTGAAATCGAAGCTGTGACACAACAGCATCTGCACCTGACTTACGTAACGACCATGTCTCTTCAGGAGTGACGAGATCAGTCGCGACCCATAGGGACGCTCGCGTCTGCTGGTCTCGAAGTTCTTGCAACCGCGCGTGCGTGGCTAAGTCCGGCAACGTTACGGCGATCACGTTGAACTCTGCGTTAGGCGCATCGGTCAAAACACACCCAGCAGCAGCCAGAAGTTCGCTCAACGTCCTGACGGACTGTGAATCGTCACCACAGACATGAGCTTGTCGTGATGAGAAGTTCGACATCGCGATCCTTGGCTTGGCAAAGAATGCGAATGCTTCATCTCGCGATGCTGTCGGCGGCAGCGGAGGCTCACCAAACTGCATTCGATGGACCTCACTCAGCCATCGCGGCCCGGCGTCTCGCAGCGGCACACACCAACCGACCGGCCAATGCTGCTCGGTGCGTCCCTGGGAATCGCACCAATCGCCAACACCAACAATCCAACGAGCCAACGGCAACAATCCGATTAGCCGATCGATGTCCTGCGGAGCGTACTCGTCGGTCACGGTCTGCAACACGAGTACCGCGTCAATCGGTTCGGCATGAGTGCTGGCAAGCGATAACGCTGCGGATAACGACGGGGTCCTCAGACAACGCTGGTGGACCAATAATTGAGACAGCTCTTGCGCACGAAGGCCAGACCAATCGCCGATCAGTAACCACAACGGGTTTAAGGAAGAAGACATGTCAATGACGCAAGAATCCGGTGAAACTCGAACTGAGTGATCGCCCCACGTGAGCCCGACTTGACCAAGAAATGACAGCTCTTAGACGACAAGATACCGACGGCACGAGTTCATCACCGTCGCAACGCACGGTCAACATCTCAACTGCTGCCAGTAACCCTAATTACTCCTCTGCTGGAATCGCTATGCAACGTACCCTCGTCATTGGCTGCGGATATCTCGGACTCCGAGTCGCAAAACGTTGGCGTCATCAAGGGGCTGAAGTCTTCGCACTGACACGCTCGGTGGAGCGAGCTCGCGAATGGGAGACGCTGGGCCTCAAGGCGGTGATCGGTGATGTCACGGACCGCGGTTCATTGGCCAAGTTGCCCGCAGTTGATGTCGTGTTGCACGCCGTCGGTTTCGATCGCGCTGCGGCACCAACGAAACGCGAGGTCTATGTCGATGGACTTCGTAACGTGCTCGAAGTGCAAACGGGGCGTTGTGGTCGCTTTCTGCATGTGTCGAGCACCAGTGTCTATGCACAACAGGCCGAAGAGTGGGTCGATGAAGATGCGCCCTGCCAGCCCACCGATGAATCCGGTTGTATCTGCCTCGATGCCGAGGAACTCATTCAAAATGCCACCGCAGCGACCACCACCACAATGTTCAACATCCTCCGTCTGTCTGGCATCTATGGCCCGCAGCGTTTGCTGTCTCGCATCGACGCAATCCGCAGCGGATCGAGCTTACCTGGACCGCGTGACTCATGGCTCAATCTGATTCATGTCGATGATGCGGCACTCGCGGTTGCGACCTGTGCTGAACGTGGCGAACCAGGCGCGACGTACCTCGTCAGTGACGACCGCCCCATTCGACGGCACGAGTACTACGAGCGACTCGCAAGTCTGCTCACAGCCCCCTCGCCGACTTTCGACGAAACTGCGATCGCGCGGCACACCAAAGGCCAAGGCAAACGCTGCAGCAATCGCAAACTACGCGAACAGCTGCGCGTCCAGTTGCAGTACCCCACGATCGACAGCGGGTTACGGCATGCGTTGGAACTCGAAGGACGATGAGGTAACTGTCGTTACCGCGATTCTGCCAACTGCAAAAACAACCGCGCGCGTTGTTCAACAATATCGAGACTCTTGTGCCAAAAGTCCGGCCTACGCAGGTCGTAGCCGAACGAGCTTTGCACGGCGTCTTCGGCGTCTTGATGACCCGTCGCAATCAAGAAGTTACGGAACCGATCCGGAAAGTCGGCGGTGTCTTTTGCCAGCGCGTAAGTCCCCAGCGAAAGCAAGTACCCAAAGGTGTAGGGGAAGTTATAGAAAGGCCATCCGGTGATGTAAAAATGCAGCTTTGAGACCCAAAACAATGAGTTCCAACCATCGTCGGCGAGCGAATTCAAATACGACTCGCGCTGCGCCGCGACCATCAACTCACTCAGCCGCGCTGTGCTGACTTCACCCGACACACGCTCTTTATGAAAGCGATCCTCGAATAAAAAGCGGCAATGGATATTCATCAAAAACGCAACGGAATCGCCCAGCATCTTGTCGAGCAGATCCAGCTTCTGGTCGCGCGACTGGCAAGCAGCGAGTCGGTTCTCTCCAAGCACCGCCTCGGCAAATGTAGATGCCGTCTCAGCGAGATTCATGGGATAGTCACGCAACAAACCAGGCTCATCGCGCAATACCCAGGTGTGATAGGCGTGACCGAGTTCATGCGCCAGCGTCGACATGCTGTCGACCGTGTTGGTGTAGGTCATGAAGATCCGCGACTGCTTGCGAGTCGGTATGTCGGTGCAGAAGCCGCCTTGCCGTTTCCCTGCTCGGTTCTCGACCTCGATCCATTTTTGATCGATCGCCAACTTCGCGAAGTCGCCCAACTCTGGACTGAATTCACCGAACGATTTCAGGACAAGGTCACACGCATCGTCATAGCTCAACGAGGACGTTGGGCCATTCGCGATCGGCAATGGAGCATCGACATCGAACCAACTGAGCTTTTCAAGTCCGAGTAACTCGGCTTTCTTCTGGAGGTAGTCCGCGAGGCACCCCTTGCGCGACGACACTGCCGTCCACATCGCGTCGAGCGTTTCGCGCTGCATGTGATTGAGTGACAGTGGAGCAGCGAGATGATCGACTTTCAGTCGTCGATACTTGGCGAGGCGACCACCCGCGATGTGGTTGATGGCGTCGGCACACGTATCCGCAAGCGTGCTCCACGCTTTGTTCGCCGCGCGGAAATTGTTTTCGCGAATTTCGCGCGCGGATGAATCCCAATGCACTTGTCCCGGCGACTTCGAAACCAGTTCGCCTTTCTCCATGACTTGCACACGCAACTCGCCCGAGAGCCGATCGTAGAGCCGTCCCCAAGCATGCAAACCATCGACCTCGAGGTCTGCCGCAAGCAATTCTTGCTCCTTCGGCAATCTCAGCGCCGCATTGCGACGAGCAGATTCGAGGAAATAAGCGTTCGTCTTGAGCCGCTCATCAGCAGCCAAGAAGGCCGCAAACGTCGCATCGTCAGCAGCCTGCAAGGCGAACTCGATGTTCGTCGCGATTTGCGACCACAACGGCGACTGAGCTGCAAGTTCGCCTTCAATCTGCATGAAAAGCTTATTGGCCGCATCGGCTGCCGCATGACATTCGATGAATGCTCGCACCCCCGCCGACTCCGCCCGCACGGCTTCGAATCGCGTCAAAAAATCGCTCCAGGCACTCGTCGTGGCCGAACTCACTGCAGGTAACGCTTCCGACGCATCGCTCAGCGACTGTGTGTCCGCTTTGAGTCGATCTAAGGTCGATCGAAACGACTCAGTCTGCGGGTGCGGATACAGCGAGTCGAGTTCCCAAACGAGTGAGTACTTCTGTTGGTTCGTCGGCAAAGCAGTGGGCATGAAGGAGAGCCTTCCAGTATGAAAGTCCATTGAATGAGAAGAGCGGTGACCCTCGTCGTAAGGCAAAAGCAACCACGAGGACGACGCTGGGCCATCACTGATTAGACCAGCACGTCGGCATTCGCTTCACAAGCCCCCACATCTCATTCACTCAAACGCCTTATCCACGTCGTCGATCGGGATGCTGCGTTCTTTGAAGAGCCGAATCTTCTCACCTTTATCTTCAAGCACGACGATGTCGCCGCTCTTCGAGTCGTAGCCCAGCATCTGCCACGGAGGCAGCGGCAAGAACTCGATGCGCAACTGCTGGACCAACTCCATGAATTGCGAGTGATTAAGTGGCTTGCCGTCGTTCAATTCCTTCGAGATGCGCACTTGATTTTGAAAGTTGGCAATCTGAGCTCTGGCTTGCAGAGAGAAGTAAGCCTGAGCTGCGGCGGTCAATGGATCATCAGCCATGATCTTGCCAGTCACGACCACGACCTTGGGATTCTGCTTCGCCTCGTTGAGATCAACGAGCTTCGCCGGTTGCTTGCCGAATCCATCCTTTGGATCGGCTGAAGTCGCAGGCGTTTGAGGCGACGTCGTATTGTTCGCTGCCGGTGCTGCGAGTGCCCCAATATCACCCGTCACCACTCCACCACCCGGCCCTCCTGGCATCACGATATTGCCCGCAGTTGGCGTTGGGGCCGTAGGTACTGGTGTCGAAGAACTTACGCTCGGCACCGGAGCCGCTTCGCCAGCCGGCTTCGGTGTCGGTTCCAAACAACCTGCCGCCAATAGCAACGAGAGCCAAACAAAGCGTTTCATGAGAGATCTCCGGAGAATCGAAAAGCAGAACGATCGAACGAGAACGCAGCGGATAATTGCGAATCCTGTCTTCGTGTCCCAGTCGCCCAAGAGCACACCGTCACCGCGCGAGACTATCCGCCAAAATGAAACCCGCTCACCCGAGTCACCGTTGCCGCACAGACGACTGCTTGGAGACCAAGGCTCCACAACCACTCCCACGTCGATAGTCCGGTTACCCCATTCTCTTCCCTCGAATCAATCACACTCGGCAGTAGCCAAACCGCGAGAGGCATCAGAGGAATCCACAACCGCGCCGCCTCACCCGAATTCTTACCACTCAGCCACAAGAAGCCCCAAACGACTCCCACCGCCAACACACTCGCCCGCCGAGTGACATTCTGACTTCGCAGACTCCGTCCAATCGAAATCACAATGAGTACCGCCAATGGAACTCCAAGTGCGAGTATCAACTCCAGCACATTAACAGGCAGCCACTTCCAGTAGGTTCTCGCATAGTGGTCATAAAATGCCGCATGATTCCGCAGGTTAAGTCGCCAAATCGCCAAGAGATCGAGCCCTAACAAACCGCGAGCCATGCCAAGCAATCCCGCTAACGTCAGCAGACCACTCAGGCACGCCAGCCACTGCTTACGCATGTTTTCCCGGACATTTGCCCAAAAACTTCGCTCCGCTGATCGCTCGATTTCAATTCTCCGACCTCTCAATACACTCGCAAGAATTGCGATTAACCCAATCGGTAGAAAAACCAAGCTCAAACATAAGCCGAGAAAACCGAGGACCGCCGCAGCAGCACAGCACAGTGCCGATGTTCTGGAACGTGATTCCACGGCTTTTAGCCAACACCACACGAATGACATTACGATTCCGCAAAAGAGGGCATCGTCTTTGGGTAAGAAGACAGCAACGGTTGGTATCAATGGCCAAAAGCAACAGACTTTCCAAGCGGTCTCGCGAGACTCTGTTCTACTAAGAATTCCAAATAGAGGCACGACGACCCAACATACCGAGGCATGAGCTAGTAGAACTCCAAGCCATAGCACTGCTCGATCTCGCTCGAAATGCGCCTTCTTCGATTCCGGCAAATTCTCGCCAATCACATTGAGACCATCGCGTACTGATTGCGGCTGCGCCCAATTGAGAAACGCCACCAATCTCGGCGAATCCACCAGGATACTCATCAAGCCGCGATACATAATGAATAGCCCCGGCGGATGCGTGCCTACGTGCAGCACATCCCCTTCAGCCATCAGTGATTCATAATTCCTGATGAACTCTGACGTATCACGAATTTCATACCTGGCCTTGTGAAAGTAACCCGTCATCGCAGGGTAGTAGAGCACCCACGGCCCTTTCGATAGTCGATGTCCTTCCGGAGGTGCTTCTTGAACGGCAAACAACCAACTGAAAGCACATGCCATCAATCCGAGAATCCAACCCGACACTTCAAGTCGAGAGGCCTTATTCATTCTTTGGGCGCCGTGACAAACAAGCAGCAAGTACACCCCACCGGCGATCATCACTGGCACGCCACCCAAAACGCTCTCAATAACGACTTCGTGCCGTATTCGATTCCACGTCCACTCGCCAGGAATACCTAGTGGCAATTCGGTCAGCCAATAAAGCCCCATTGATACCGCTGTCGCAATAGCCATTCCCATAGTCCGAGCTGCCATCATCAGTTGCCCCAGTAAGTCGCCGCCTCAAACGGCATTAGCCCCGACAGTAGAATCAAAACACCTTCACCAAATGAGACCGTAGCCGACCAAAATCGGAGAATTGCTCACTCCGCTGTTCTTGAGAACTGAAAAACATGGGCATCAACCGACTTTGCCTCAAGGTTCCCCAACGGCCAAATGATTAATTTAGGAAGTCTATATCGGTTTTGGCGATCCAGTAGACCGCGTTGAGACTTCCTGCTTTTTGGTCGAAGCATATTTGCAGCTTGCTTCAAGCACGAAGTCTCGGATGACGACCAATGATGCGAAGAGTTTTTGCACCGAGCGGATTCTACCAACAGCGGACTGTTTCGATCGGTCGATGAAGGACCGGTCTTTCACCGTCTACACGTCTCACTCTGGAGAGTGGGCACCGGGCAATGAGTGCCTGAGTGGGACAAGAGACCTAGATCACCGCAGGAGGCGGCCTCTTGGGACCAAATTGGATTGCGAGGAGTCGTCCGATGAAACCGGCACCATGGATTGCGGTCCTGGCGGCCTTCCTGATTGCAGGACTGGGACAATCAGCGTTCGCCAGCAGTTATTGCGGCGCAGGAAGCTACTCTTGCTGCCCTACACCCGCGTGTTCACCCAGTGGAGATTTTTGCGCGGCCAGATCGTGCTGCACCACCCAATACAAAATGGTGCAGGACGTCGTCTACGACAAATGCACGGTCACCAAATACCGCACGACCTATGATACGGTCTGCGAACAAGTGCCTGTTCAATGCACGCGCAATGTATGCGAAACTCATTTCCGTGACGAAGCCTACGAAACTTGCAAGCCGGTCTATCAAACCTGCTATAAAGACGTGTGTCACACTGTTTGCAAGCCAGTGCAAAAAACGGCTTGGCGTTGTGAGCAATACACCGTGCAAGTGCCGTACTCACAAACGTGCTATCGCGATGAGTGCTACACGGTCTGCAAACCTGTTTATCAAACGTGTTACCGCGACGAGTGCTACACCGTCTGCAAGCCAGTTTATCAGACCTGCTACCGTGACGAGTGCTACACGACGTACAAGACTTGCTCCGAGACACATTACCGCGATGTGTGCTACACGGTCTGCAAGCCGGTCGTCGAATGCCAGCAAGTTGATGTTTGCGGCGGGGAGTGGAAGACGGTTGTCGAGCAAGGTCCAGCAAGCAGTTGCAATCGTTGCGTACAAACTCCAGGCCGTTGGGAATGGGATTGCAATCGTTGCACTCAAGTCTACCGCCCCGGTTGCACTCGTAATGAGCAAGTGCATTGCCCAGGGCCAATTGCCTGCAAGCAAGTATGGGTTCCAAAGACTCAAAAGAAGACTGTGATGACAACTCGCATGGTGCAAGAAGTGAAGCACTGTCGAGTTCCATATCAAGTCTGCAAACAAATACCGGTGACACAAACTCGACGCGTGCCCTACACGACCTGTCATGTGGTGAAAGAGTGCCGCACGAAGAAGGTTCCCTACACCGTCTGCTCAATGAAGCAGGAAGTGCGTAATCGCCGAATTCCCTACACCGTCTGCCAGACCCGATGTGAAGTTCGAACACGACAAGTGCCTTACACAGTCTGCTCGATGGAGCCACATCAAGTGATGTGCAAGGTGCCTTACACCACCTGCACCATGCTGAAAGAGTGTCATACCCGCAAAGTCCCCTACACGGTCACAAAACAAGTTTGTGATACAAAATATGTGACACAAACTCGCTGCGTCCCGCGTCAGGTGCCGTATTGCGAAACAGTCTGCGTCCCGCGTTGTGTGACGCGTTGTGTCCCTGTTCAAACTTGCTGCCCGCAACCAACCTGCACCCCCGGATGCTCAAGTTGCGGTTCGTAAGTCGGATTTAGCTTCTGCGGCGTCAAACTTGTCCGCTGTCAGTCGTCTTCTTCACTGAAGCCGAAGGGCAGCGGACAATTTCGTTTTCGAAAAGCGCGTGTGCATGTTTGAAGTCCCGACAGCAGTCGGCCTGCGACACGCCATCTGACGGCGAGGCGCAATTTATGACGTCCACCGCACATCACCCAGCCACCGCCCTCACGCGGATCACCACTGCTGGCGGAATATCGGGGCGTTTCGGCCAAGAGAACACGTTCTTTCCCTTTTGCTGCCACAGAAATGTCGGTTCTTCGAATCCGTCGACCACAAAGCCAGTTGTGAAGACCGTGCGAAACAGCGTCTGAAAGGTGCGGTGCATCAAGAAATGCGGCTCTGGCTGATGCAGCAGCCCGCGTGTGTAACTCCATCCATCGGATTTGTAGCGCGTCACTTTCACGCCGTAGATGTGGTCAAGGTGTCCGTCGTGCTCTTCGAGTTCCGCCGTCATCACAGGACTATTCGAGTTAAAGCACGGATGAGGCAGCGAAAACACAAACCGCCCGCTCGGCTTCAATGCTCGATGTACAGCCCGAAACAACGGTTCGAGCGGGTCAAAGTCCATCAGTGCCATCGAACACACCGCTGCGTCGAAACAACTTGTTCCGAGCGTCTCAAGTCCGACTTCATCGGTCGCATCCTGCACGAAGTAGTTGACGCTCAAACCCGCATGCGTCGTGCGAGCTTTCGCCCGCTCGATGAATTGCGAAGCGCCATCGAAGCCGGTCACGACGGCTCCCGCAGCAGCCATTCGTCGCGAGTAATTTCCATTACCGCACGCGACATCAAGCACCGCTTCTCCAGATTGCAACGCAAGCAGTTGATCGGTCGCCGGCATGATCAGCGCTTGCTGAAACTGGTTGCCGTCGTCGCCAACGAAGTCGTCCCAGTACGGAGCAATCCGCTCC
>Ga0172376_10001533_pt1 | contig 29370 bp, 29 predicted proteins | sample Lak35m_FD_121114 | JGI IMG/M metagenome (GOLD analysis project Ga0172376, IMG submission 121114) | Freshwater microbial communities from Kabuno Bay, South-Kivu, Congo - kab_092012_35m | ecosystem: Environmental > Aquatic > Freshwater > Lake | place: Democratic Republic of the Congo: South-Kivu...
AAGGATTTCGACGCCCGCTTCGCGCTGGCCGCGATCCGCGTCTGGGAGGGCAACTTCGACGCCGCCTTCGACGAACTGCTCGAGGTCGTGCTGCGCGACAAGGGCGAATGGCGCGAGAAGGCCCGAAAGCAGCTCGTCGAGTGGTTCGACGCCTGCCCGGACCCTGCGGTGGTCAGCCGTGGGCGGCGCTATCTGGGGATGTACCTGAACTGAGCGCGGCTGCAGCGCCTGCAAGGGCGCCCTGCAGGCCCGCTTGGGTGGCTCGGCCAGATGGCCGTGTGCAGGCTCAGCGCGGCGGTACCATCGCGGCGACGATGTCCGACATCGTCAAGACCCCGAGATGCGCGCCCTTGGCGTTGACCACGTTGGCCGCTTCCAGCCCTTCGCTGCTGAGCAGCCGCGCCGCCTCCTCGATGACCAGGCCCGCTTCGACGCGCGGGCCCGCCACCGCCGGCCCGGGCCGCACCAGGGTGCGGCAACGGATCACCCGCCCGCGGTTGACGTCGCGCACGAAGCTGGCGATGTAGTCATTGGCCGGCTGCAGCACGATCTGCTGGCCGGTGCCGACCTGCTCGATCTGGCCGTCACGCAGGATCGCGATGTGGTCGCCCAGGCGCAGCGCCTCGTCCAGGTCGTGGGTGATGAAGACGATGGTCTTGCCGATCTCCTGCTGCAGGTCCAGCAGGACCGACTGCATGTCGTGACGGATCAGCGGGTCCAGCGCCGAGAAGGCCTCGTCCATCAGCAGCACCGGCGCGTCGTTGGCCAGCGCCCGGGCCAGGCCCACGCGCTGCTGCATGCCGCCGGACAGCTGGTTCGGGTAGCTGTCCTCGTAGCCGGCCAGACCGACCCGCTCCACCCAGCGCGCGGCCTGCTCGCGGCGCTGGCGCCGCGGCACCCCCTTGATCTCCAGGCCGAACTGCACGTTCTCCATCACCGTGGCGTGCGGGAACAGCGCAAAGCGCTGGAAGACCATGGCCGTGGCCTGGCGACGGAATTCGCGCAGCGCGCGCGCCGACATCGCCGTGACGTCCTGATCGCCCACACGCACCTGACCCTCGGTGGGATCGATCAGGCGGTTGATGTGCCGGATCAGCGTGCTCTTGCCGGAACCCGACAGGCCCATCACGACCTGGATCGCGCCGGGCTTCATCTCCAGATGGATGTCGCGCAACCCCAGCACGTGGCCGTGGACGTTGCGCAACTCGTCCTTCGACACGCCCTGGTGCACGAGCGGCATCACACGCTCGGGCGCCGGGCCGAAGACCTTGTACAGGCCACGGATCGACACGCCCACGGCCGAGGCGGCCGCCGGCCGGCTGTCCGTGGAGACTGTCGCGGCTGTCGCATCGCGCGGGATCGACGGGGCCACGCTCGTGGCGATGGGGCCCCGCAGGATGGCGTCAGCCATGGCTCACCTCCAGATGCCTTTGCAGGCGCTTGCCATAGGCCTGCGAGATGCGGTCGAACACGATCGCGATCCCGACGATGGCCATGCCGTTGAACACGCCCAGCGTGAAGTACTGGTTGGAGATGGCCTTCAGCACGGGCTGGCCCAGCCCCTGCACGCCGATCATCGAGGCGATGACCACCATCGACAGCGCGAGCATGATGGTCTGGTTGATGCCGCCCATGATGGTGGGCAGCGCCACCGGCAACTGCACCTTCCACAGCTTCTGCAGCGCAGACGAGCCGAAGGCGTCGGCCGCCTCCAGCATGTCGGCAGCCACCAGGCGGATGCCCAGGTTGGTGAAGCGGATCACCGGCGGGATGGCATAGATCACCACGGCGATCAGCCCCGGCACCTTGCCGATGCCCAGCAGCATGACCACCGGGATAAGGTAGACGAAGCTGGGCATGGTCTGCATCACGTCCAGCACCGGCGCGACGAAACGCTGCACCGCGTCGTGGCGGCTCATCAGGATGCCGATGGGCAGGCCGATCGCCAGCGCGACCAGGGTGGCCACCAGGATCATCGACACCGTGCGCATGGTGTCCTCCCACATGCCGAACCAGCCGATCAGCAGCAGCGTCAGCGCCGTGCCGGCGACGATGCGCCAGTTGCGCGTGGCCAGCCATGCCACGCCCAGGACCACCAGGATGACGATGGGCCAGGGCGTGGCGAGCAACAGGTCCTCCGCGGCGACCAGGAAGTCACGCAACGGGTCGAAGACCCGCTCCCAGAACTCCCCGTACTCCCGCGTGAAGCTGCGAAAGCCGCCGTCGATGGCCTTCTTCAACTCACGCAGCGTGTCCGACCCCATGGCGGGGAAGGTTTCGATCCATTCCATCGCGTGCCTCCGTCGATGTGGACAGGAAAGATCCCTTGAGGGCGAGCCGCCGGCCCACCCTCAGGGGTCATCTCAGGCGGCTCCGCAGGGCGGGCGCCGCTCATCGACTCAGAGTGCAGCGCGGATCTTGCGGGCAGCCTCGGGTGTGACCCAGGCCTCCCAGACCTGCGGGCTGGACTTCAGGAAGTGGACGGCACCGTCCTTGCCGGTGGCCTGGTTGTCGGTCATCCACGCCATCAGCGACCCGACGGTCTGGTTGCTCCAGCCGCGCTTCGCCAGGTAGTCGTAGGCAGGGCCGCCGGCCTTCTTGAAGCGATCGGTGACCACGGTGTAGACGATGGACTTCGCCCAGTCGGTCTTCTTCGGGGCAGCACAGTCGGCTTTGGCGTTGCAGTCGTTCCACTGCGCCGCGTCGTGCGGCACGCCCGCGTCGAGCTTCATCATCTCGTACTTGCCGAGGATGGCCGTGGGTGCCCAGTAGTAGCCGAGCCAGCCCTGCCGACGCTCGTAGGCCTTCGCGATCGAGCCGTCCAGGCCCGCGGCCGAGCCGGTGTCGACGAGCACGAAGCCCTTGCCGGCTGCGCCCCAGGCCTTGAAGGCATTGCCGGTGCTGAGCTGGCAGTTCCAGCCCGACGGGCAGTTGTGCACGCCACCCTTGCCCCGCGCCTCGGGCGCCGGGAACAGGTCCGGTCGCTTCAGCGCGTCGTCGATGGTCTTGATCTCGGGGTGCTTGTCGGCCAGGTACTTCGGGATCCACCAGCCTTCGACACCGCCGTCGGGCAGCGACTCGGCGGCGTAATGCAGGCGCCCGGACTTCACGGCGGCATCCAGCGGCTCGCGCACGGCGTTGATCCAGGCCTCGGGCGCCACGTCGGGCTCGCCCTTTTCCATCATCGAGGTCAGCGTGGGCATGGTGTCGCCCGGCACCACCTCGACCCGGCAGCCGTAGCCCCGGCTGAGGATGAAGCGATCGACCTCGGCCAGGACCTCAGCCGACTGCCAGTTCATGCTCGCCACGGTGACGCGGCCGCAGTTCTGCGCCTGCGCGCTGAGGGTGGTCGACAGCAGCGCAGCCAGCGCCAGGGCGGTGTGGTTCTTCATGGTCATCCTCCAGTTCGGACGCGGGCCGCAGCCCGCAGGCGCAAGGTGCGCCAGGGATCGATAACCCCCCGACAGGCGCCTGGGATGGCGTGGCCGAGGACGTGCTCCGATGGAGCACCGGGTTCCGGGACGACGGATGACCTGACGTCATCCGGATCCAAATTTTATTTGGACCAATGGATTGCCGTCAAGTTGAGGGTTATCGCCCTGGATCGGGCGCAGGAACGCGGAGGAGTCCGACCGGTCCGGCCTGTCCGTCAGGCCCCACGGTCCACGCCCGTCGCGCGGCAACGCACGCGGCCGGCGAGATCAGGCGCGGGCGGGTCGCGCGCCGAAGAGCGCGGTGCCGACGCGGACCATGGTCGAGCCCTCGAGGACGGCAGCCTCCAGGTCATCGCTCATGCCCAGCGACAGGGTGTCGAGCGCCAGTCCCTGGGCGCGCAGCGCCTCGAACAGCTCGCGCATCTGCCGATGGGGCTGGCGCTGCGCGGGCAGGCCGACCGCCGGCTCGGGGATCGCCATCAGGCCGCGCAGGCGCAGGCGCGGCAGGGCGGCGACGGCGTGGGCCACCTGCGGCACATCCTGCGGCGCCAGGCCGCTCTTGCTGGCCTCGCCGCTGACGTTGACCTGCAGGCACACGTTCAGCGGCGGCAGCGCGGGCGGGCGCTGCTCGTTCAGGCGCTGCGCGATCTTCAGCCGGTCCACCGACTGCACCCAGTCGAAGGCCTCGGCGGCCTGCCGGGTCTTGTTGCTCTGCAGCGGACCGATCAGGTGCCACTCGAGATGCGCGCGCAGATCGGCGAGATCACCGATCTTGTCCAGCGCCTCCTGCACGTAGTTCTCGCCGAAGGCCTGCTGGCCGGCGTCGAAGGCGCTGCGCACCGCGCGCGACGGCTGCAGCTTGCTCACCGCCAGCAGGCGCACCGCCCCGGCGGGCCGCCCGGCGGCGACGCTGGCATCGAGGATCCGCTGGCGCACAGCCGTCAGGCGCGACCACAGCCCTTCGACGGCTCTTTCCGGCGTGTCATGTGTCGGCCCCTGCGCGGGACCCGGCGCGTGCGTCGTCATAATCCCCCGAGCTTATCGCTGCGCGCATGGACATCACCCAACTGTTGGCCTTTTCGGTCCGCCAGAAGGCCTCGGACCTGCACCTGTCGGCCGGCCTGCCGCCGATGGTGCGCGTGCATGGCGACATCCGGCGGCTGAACGTCGAGCCGCTCGGGCACGAGCAGGTCCTGGCCATGGTCCGGGATGTGATGACCGACACCCAACGCAAGACCTACGAACAGACCTTGGAGGCCGACTTCAGCTTCGAGGTGCAGGATCTGTCGCGCTTCCGGGTCAACGCCTTCCACCAGCGGCGCGGGGCCGGTGCGGTGTTCCGCGCCATCCCGAGCAGGGTCCTGACCTTGTCGCAGCTCGATGCGCCCGCGCTGTTCGGCGAACTTGCGATGCGCCCGCGGGGGCTCGTGCTCGTCACCGGGCCCACCGGCTCGGGCAAGAGCACGACGCTGGCGGCCATGGTCGACCACCGCAACGGCAACGAGCACGGCCACATCCTGACGGTCGAGGACCCGATCGAGTTCGTGCACGACAGCAAGAAGTCGCTGGTCAACCAGCGCGAGGTCGGCCCGCACACGCTGAGCTTCGCCAACGCGCTGCGCGCCGCGCTGCGTGAGGACCCGGACGTGATCCTGGTGGGCGAGATGCGCGATCTCGAGACGATCCGTCTGGCGATCACCGCGGCCGAGACCGGCCACCTCGTCTTCGGCACGCTGCACACCAGTTCGGCCGCCAAGACCATCGACCGCATCGTCGACGTCTTCCCGGGCGGCGAGAAGGAGATGGTGCGCACGATGATCTCGGAGAGTCTGGTGGCGGTGATCTCGCAGGCCCTGTGCCGCACGGCCGACGGGGCGGGCCGGGTCGCGGCGCACGAGATCCTGGTGGGCACGCCGGCTGTGCGCAACCTGATCCGCGAGAACAAGGTCGCGCAGATGTACTCGGCCATCCAGACCGGCCAGTCCCACGGCATGCAGACCCTGGACCAGAGCCTGACGCAACTGGTCCGGCAAGGGCGGATCACGCCGATCGAGGCCCGCTCCAAGGCGCGAAGCCCCGAGAGTTTCCCGGGCTGACAGGCTGAGACCCCGAGCCGACGACCCGCCCTCCCGCACCGCGGCCCCCGCCCGACGCCGCCCTCATCCGGACCGACCCGATGGAGCAGGACCAGGCCAGGAAGTACCTCCACGAATTGCTGACGCTGATGTTGCGCCAGGGCGGCTCGGACCTGTTCCTCACCGCCGGTTTCCCGCCTGCGGCCAAGGTCGACGGCCGGCTGGCGCGGCTGGGGCCGCAGGCGCTGACGCCACCGCACACGACGCAACTCGGCCTGGCGCTGATGGGCCCGCGCCAGGCCGACGAGTTCGAGCGCACGCAGGAGTGCAACTTCGCCATCGCCCCGGAGGGTCTCGGGCGCTTTCGGGTCAACGCCTTCCGGCAGCGGGGGCACGTCGGGCTGGTGTTGCGCGCCATCCCGACCGAGCCCCCGTCCATCGACGCGCTGGGGCTGCCACCGGTGCTGAAGGACATCGCCATGGCGCCGCGCGGGCTGGTGGTGCTGGTCGGCGCCACCGGCAGCGGCAAGAGCACGACGCTGGCAGCGCTGCTGGACTGGCGCAACACCCACTCGCAGGGTCACATCGTGACCGTCGAGGATCCGATCGAGTTCGTGCACCCACACCGCCACTGCATCGTCACGCAGCGCGAGGTCGGACTCGACACCGAAAGCTGGGAGGCGGCACTGAGGAACGCCCTGCGCCAGGCACCGGATGTGATCGCGATGGGCGAGATCCGCGACCGACAGGCCATGGAGCAGGCGCTGGCCTTCGCCGAGACAGGGCATCTGTGCCTGGCGACGATGCATGCCGGCAATGCGCAGCAGGCCATCGAGCGGGTGCAGGGCTTCTTCCCTGCCGACCGCCGCACGCAGTTGCAGATGGACCTGGGGCTGAACCTGCGGGCCCTGGTGTCGCAGCGGTTGCTGCCGCGCAGCAGCGGGCGAGGCCGCATCGCCGCCGTCGAAGTGCTGTTGAACACGCCGCTCGTGACCGAGATGCTCTTCAAGGGCGACACGCCCGGGCTGCGAGAGGCGATGAACCGCTCGCACGATGCCGGCATGCAGACCTTCGACAAGGCCTTGTTCGACCTGCACGAGCACGGTCTCGTCACGACCGAGGACGCCCTGCGGCAGGCCGACTCGGCGCACGAGTTGCGTCTGCGCCTCAAGCTGCACGGCCGGCGCGCCAGCCCCCAGGATCCGGCGGCAGATGCCGCCAACCTCACGGTGATCTGACAAGGCGCGCCGAGCGCAGGGGTCCGTGCCGGCGCTGCGGTACCCTCGGCACCCGTTCTCCAACCCGTTTGCAACCCCGTTCGCAACCCCGAACCCCATGACGACGAAAACCTACGATCCGATCGCCCCGCGCCGCTGCGCCTTCCTTGGCCTGGGCGTGATGGGCCACCCGATGGCCGGCCACCTGGCGCGCGCCGGCCACGCCGTGACCGTCTACAACCGCACGGCCGCGAAGGCGCAGGCCTGGGTGGCCGAATACGGGGGCAGCGCCGCTGCGACACCGGCGCAGGCCGCGCGCGAGGCAGCCTTCGTCTTCGCCTGCGTGGGCAACGACGACGACCTGCGGGCCATCACCCTGGGCGCCGACGGCGCCTTCGCCACCATGCCGCAAGGCGCGGTCTTCGTCGATCACACCACGGCGTCGGCGGAAGTCGCGCGCGAGCTCTGCGCGGCCGCGCGCGAACGCGGCCTGCACTTCGTCGACGCGCCGGTCTCGGGCGGGCAGGCCGGTGCCGTCAACGGCGCCCTGACGGTGATGTGCGGCGGCGACGCCGAGCCCTTCGAGGCGATGAGGCCGGTGGCGGCCGCGTTCTCGCGTGCGGTCACGCGCATCGGCGCCAGCGGAGCCGGTCAGCTGGCCAAGATGGTCAACCAGGTCGCGATCGCCGGGCTGCTGCAGGGCCTGTCCGAGGCCGTCGCCTTCGGCCAGCGCGCCGGGCTCGACATGCCACTGGTGCTGGACGTCATCGGCAAGGGCGCGGCACAGAGCTGGCAGATGGACAACCGCGGCCGCACCATGGTCGAGGACCGCTTCGACTTCGGCTTCGCCGTGGACTGGATGCGCAAGGACCTGGGCCTCGTCCTCGACGAGGCGCGGCGCAACGGCGCCACGGTGCCGGTGACGGCACTGGTCGACCAGTTCTACGCCGATGTGCAAGCCGCTGGCGGCGGCCGCTGGGACACGTCCAGCCTGATCCGGCGGCTGCGCCGGTGAGCACGGACCAGCGGGCCCCGTCAGGCGGCTCAGGCGCTGCGAGAGGCTGGGCCGCCCTCGCCGTCCCGGATCAGCCGTCCGGGGTCACTTCCTGTCGGCCGGCGCGCCGCCCAGCGAGGGGCGCGCCGTGGTCAGCTCGGCGAGCTCCGCGTCGGTGAGGATCTCGAAGACCCGCACCACCTTCGACACCCCGTCGACCTTGCGCGCGACCTCGGCCGCGCGCGCGGCCTCGCGCTCGGTGACCCGGCCCATCAGGTAGACGGTGCCACGCTCGGTGGTGACCTTGACGGCGCTGGCCTGGATGTCCTTGGCGTCGATCAGGCTGGCCTTGACGCGGGCCGTGAGGATGCCGTCGTTGGAGCGCGCGGTCAGGGTCGTCTTGCCCATGACGGCGATCTCGTTGACGATCGAGCGCACGCCCTCGATGCGGCTGACCGCACGCTCGATCGTCACGCGATCAGCGGCCTCGGGCGACTCGCCGGTCAGCAGCACCATGCGGTTGTAGCTCGTGACGTTGACGTGGGCGCGCTCGCCGACGAGTTCACGCACGCGCGCGGCCGCTTTCAGCTCGATCGACTGGTCCTCGACCTGCGTGCCGGGGGTGCGCCGGTCGGTGGCCACGAGCGCGCCGCCCAGCATGGCTCCGCCCACCAGGACAGGCGCGCAGGCCGACATCAGCGTGCCGGCAGCCAGGGCCAGCAGCGCGGCCCGCAGGGCACGGTGACCCGGGATTTTCGAGCGGACGGTGGTGGTGTTCATTCGGTTTCCAGTTCACCCATCAATTGAAGATCGACTGCATCGCACAGGCAATGCAGCACCAGCAAGTGTGCCTCGGCCACCCGCGCCCTGCGCCCGTGGGGCACGCTGACGAGCACGTCGGTCTCGCCGAGCACACCAGCCCAGGCACCCGGGCCGGTGCCGGTCAGCAGCACCAGGACCATGTCCTGGCTGCGCGCCCGTTGCACGGCCTCGAGCAGCACCTGTGACGGCCCCCCGACGTCGATGGCCACCAGGACATCCCCGGGCTGCCCGAGCGCCTGGACCTGCTGGGCCAGCCGCAGGGGGGCGTCCTGACGCAAGGCGATCGCCGCCAGGGGCGGCCGCTCGCGTTCGAAGCGGTGGGTGAACGCGGCTGCCAGCACCGGTGACAGGGCCGCCCCCGACTCGCTGCCCGCCACGAGCACCTTGCCCCCGGCGGTGACGCACCCGACGATGGCCTCGACCGCCTGCGCCACGACGCGGGGCAAGGTGGCCGCCGCGTCGTTGAACAGATCCGCGGCTTCGAAAAACTGCTGCTGGATGCGCTGTTCGAGCATGATGGTCGATCATATGACACGCACAAGGCGGTGCGGTTCCCTCCGGCGGCTCGCGGCCGAGCGCTTGCTGCGATCGCGCAGCGTCCGCGCGCGGGCGATCGGGCAGGCCCTGGCGGCAGTGATCGCGCGCCCATCGGACATGTCGACCTCGCCCCGATGGCCGGATGGGCGCCGTCCGCCCTCGGTCAACCCGCGTCGAACGCGGCCTTCAGCCATGTCAGGCCGTCGCCATCGATCGCGACCACATCGAACCTGCACGGCGGGGGGCTCGGCTGCCGCATCAGCCAGTGCCGCGCGGCGTAGACGATGCGCGTCTGCTTGGCCCGGTCCACGCTCGCGGCGGCCCCGCCGTAGCGCGATGCCGGCGCAGGCCCGGCGGCGCGCGATCTCACCTCGACGAAGACCACGGTGCCGTCCCGCTCCCGCAGGATGAGGTCGATCTCCGCCGCCCGGGCGCCGGGGCCGCGCGCGATCCGATAATTGCGCTGCAGCAGTTGCAGGCCGGCCTCGACCAGATGGCGCAGCGCCCTGTCCTCGGCCTGCCGCCCTGTGTCCAATGGGCTTGCCCGCCCCGCCAAGGTCCTGACCATCGACACCCCTTCCGTGCTGCGCGCGGCGGCCCAGGCAGCCGGCGCCCAGCACCATCCACCCGCCACACTGTATGTCGTGGCCACCCCCATCGGCAACCTGGCCGATCTGACGCTGCGCGCCATCCACGTGCTCACGCTGGCCGACACGGTGGCCTGCGAGGACACGCGCAACTCCGGGGCCCTGCTGCGCCACCTGGGCTTGGACAAGCCGCTGCTGGCGGTGCATGCCCACAATGAGTCGCAAGCCGCGCTGCGCGTGCTTGCCCTGCTCCAGGCCGGGCAACGCGTGGCCTTCGTCAGCGATGCCGGCACGCCGGCCGTCTCCGACCCGGGCGCGGCCCTGGTCGCCGCGGTCGCTTCGGCCGGCCATCGGGTCGTGCCCGTGCCGGGGCCCAGCAGCGCGGTGGCGGCGATGAGCGTGGCCGGCGACCCCCATGCCAGCGGCTTCCGGTTCGTCGGCTTCCTGCCGTCCAAGGGCGCGCAGCGGCGCGAGGCGCTGCTGAACGTCGCCCGCGACGAGGCCCAGCAGGTGCTGTTCGAGGCGCCGCACCGCATCGAGTCCCTGGCCCAGGCGATGGCCGAGGCGATGCCCAGGCGCATGCTCACGCTTTGCCGCGAGTTGACCAAGCAGTTCGAGACGGTGGCGACGATGGAGGCCGCAGCGCTGCCGGCCTGGCTCGCCGCGGAGCCGGCACGTCTGCGCGGCGAGTTCGTCGTGGTGCTGCACGCCATCGCGCCTTCGACGGCGCAGCCGTCCGAGGACCTGCCCGCGGCGCTGGTCGAGACCCTGGCCGCGCTGCTGCGGACCCTGCCGCTGAAACAGGCGGTCGCGCTCGCCACGGCGGTCAGCGGGGCGTCGCGCAACGCCGTGTACGCCGCAGCGCTGGCGCTCAGACACACGCAGGAGCCCGACGAGACGAGCGCCCCGGCGGACGGCCCGCAGCGCGGCACGCCCTCCGATTGATGCGCCTCAGCGCCGGGATCTCCCCGCAGCCCGCGGAAAAGACCCCGCTCCTAGAATCCATCGACAGTCTTGAACGAGGACACGACATGATCTCCCGCGAACCGACGATCGAGCGCCTGGCCACGGCCCAGGCCCTGATGCTCGAGCCCTTCGGGCTGGGTGAGGACACGCTGCAGCGCGCGCTGGGCCTGATCTCGGAGCACCGCGTCGACGACGCCGACCTGTACTTCCAGACCACGCGCCACGAAGGCTGGAGCCTGGAGGAAGGCATCGTCAAGAGCGGCAGCTTCAGCATCGACCAAGGCGTGGGCGTCCGGGCGGTGGCCGGCGAGAAGACCGCCTTCGCCTACTCGGACGACCTGTCGGAGGCTTCGCTGCTGGACGCCGCGCGCACGGTGCGCACCATCGCCGCGGCCGGGCAGGTCCGCCGCGTGAAGGTCCCCCGACGCACGCGTGTGGCCACCAGCCGCCGTCTGTACGTGCCCACCGACCCGATCGCCACGCTCGACAGCACCGCCAAGGTGGCGCTGCTCGAGAAGGTCGAACGCATGGCGCGTGCCCGCGACCCGCGCGTGGTGCAGGTGATGGCGGGGCTGGCCGCCGAGCACGATGTGGTGTTGGTGGCGCGTGCCGACGGCACACGGGCGGCAGACGTGCGTCCGCTGGTGCGGCTGAGCGTCACCGTCATCGCCGAGCAGAAGGTCGGCGACCAGGTGCGCCGGGAGATGGGCACCGGGGGCGGCGGCGGACGCTTCGGCCTGGGCTACTTCACCGAGGACATCATCCGCAGCTACGTCGACCATGCCGTCGACGCGGCGCTGACCAACCTGGAGAGCCGCCCGGCACCGGCCGGCGAGATGACGGTCGTGCTCGGCCCGGGCTGGCCGGGCGTGTTGCTGCACGAAGCCGTCGGCCACGGGTTGGAAGGTGACTTCAACCGCAAGGGCTCCAGCGTGTTTTCCGGACGCATCGGCGAGCGCGTGGCCGCGCGCGGCGTCACGGTGCTGGACGACGGCACCATCGCCGACCGGCGTGGCTCGCTCAACGTCGACGACGAAGGCTGCGCCACGCAGCGCAACGTGCTGATCGAGGACGGGATCCTGCGTGGCTACATCCAGGACCGGATGAACGCGCGCCTGATGGGCGTGCGCCCCACCGGCAACGGCCGGCGCGAGAGCTATGCCCACGTGCCGATGCCGCGCATGACCAACACCTACATGCTCGGCGGCGACCGCAGCCCGGAGGAGATCATCGCCAGCGTGCGCAAGGGCGTGTACGCGGTGAACTTCGGCGGCGGTCAGGTCGACATCACCAACGGCAAGTTCGTGTTCTCCGCCAGCGAGGCCTACTGGGTCGAGAACGGCCGCATCCAGTACCCGATCAAGGGCGCGACGCTGGTGGGCAACGGCCCGGAGTCGCTCAAGCGCATCAGCATGATCGGCAACGACATGGCGCTCGACACCGGGGTCGGCGTGTGCGGCAAGGAAGGTCAGAGCGTGCCGGTGGGCGTGGGGCAGCCGACGCTGAAGATCGATCGGCTCACGGTCGGCGGCACAGCCTGACGCGCCTGCCTTCGGGCCGCGATACACGCCGGCGGACCGCCCGGGGCGGCGACACCGGGCCCATCCGTCAGGCCGGAAGCCCGGCCTGGGATGCCGCCTCGGCCACCCGCGTGCCGATCTCCTCATACAGCGCGACGATGCTCTGCCTGGCCACGGGATGAACCCGGTTGGACAGCAGCACATGGAAGCTGTGCCGCGGCGGGTCGATCCAGAGCGCGCAGCCGGTGAAGCCGGTGTGGCCGAAGCTGCCCGGCCGCGGGTGCCGCCCCCGGGCGCGTGACAACGGCGTGTCGATGTCCCAGCCCAGGCTGCGCCGCTCAGCCAGCGTCTGCGGTGTGGCCACCGCCGTCATCTGCGCCACCGTCGACTCGCGCAGCACGGTCGCGCCGTCGAGCGTGCCGCCCTCGAGCACCATCCGCGCATAACGCGCGATGTCGGCCGCCGTGCTGAACAGGCCGGCGTGGCCGGCAACTCCGCCCATGCGGCGGGCGGTGGGGTCATGGACTGTCCCGCGCAACTGATGGCGCGGCCGGTGAATCGGCACCTCGGCCGGGGTGTCGAGGCTTGCGTCACCCGTTGGCCAGACGCCCGGAGCCACTTGCATGGCGGCCTCATCGACCCACTCGGTCGGGGCCAGGCGCCGCAGCGGCAGACGCCGCAGCGGCCCGAAGCCGCTGTCGCGCATGCGCAGCGGCCCGAGGATCCAGTCCTGCGCGAGCAGGTCCAAGCCACGGCCTGTCAGGCGCTGTGCGATGTCGCCGAGCAGGATGAAGTTCACGTCCGAGTAACGGAACACGCCGTCAGGCGGGTGGGTCGGGACGCTGCGGCAGGCGAGTTCGACCGCCGCCTCGTGCCCGGACCAGCGAGGCTCCAGCGGCAGACCGGCCGGCAGGCCCGAGGTGTGGGTGAGCAGGTGTCGGACGGTGATGTCGTCGCCGCCCCCGAAACCCGGCACGATCCCACGCACCGGCCGCCGCAGGTCCAGCGCGCCCCCTTCGACCAGGCGCATCAGCACCGGCGCGGTGACCACCACCTTGGTCAGCGAGGCCGTGTCGTAGACCGTGTCGGGGTGCAGCGGCAGGGCCTGAGGCTCGATCGCCATGAGGCCGACAGCGCACTCATGGACGACGATGCGCCCCGGCGGGCCGACCTCGACGCGGACCACCCCGCCGGGCATTTCCGCGCGTTCGACAGCCAGGTGCATGGCCGCATCGACAAGGGAAAAGGCGGGCAGTGCCCGTGCGGCGTCGTTCATGCGGCGCGAGCATAGCGCCGCGCACACGGTGCTACATTCCCGACATGCGTTCGAACGCCTCCTTCTTCTTTGCGTACTTTTACTTCTCGTGCCGCCCGGCGGCTGGAGAGGCCCACGCACAGTAAAGCGAGCGAGCCGAACCCAGAAAACCGCCGGAGACCCCGGCGGTTTTTTTTCGTCCCGGCCCTATCGAAGATCCGCCTTTCACAGACGACGAGCCACCCCCACAGGAGAGCCCACATGCCCGCCCGCAGCAGCACCGAGAACTGGTACGCGCACACCGAGAAGACCAGCCAGACCGACGACCAGCGCATCAAGGAGGTCACGCCCTTGCCACCGCCCGAGCACCTGATCCGCTTCTTCCCGATCGCGGGCACGCCGGTGGAGCACCTGATCAGCGACACACGCCAGGCGGTGCGCCACATCCTGCACGGCCAGGACGACCGGTTGCTCGTCGTCATGGGCCCGTGCTCGATCCACGACCCGGCTGCGGCGCTGGAATACGCCCGGCGCCTGAAGGCCGAGCGCGAGCGCCACGCCGACACGCTGGAAGTCGTGATGCGCGTGTACTTCGAGAAGCCGCGCACGACGGTGGGCTGGAAGGGCCTGATCAACGACCCCTACCTCGACGAGAGCTACCGCATCGACGAGGGCCTGCGCATCGCGCGGCAGTTGCTGCTCGACATCAACCGGCTGGGCGTGCCGGCAGCCAGCGAGTTCCTGGATGTGATCAGCCCGCAGTACATCGGCGACCTGATCAGCTGGGGCGCGATCGGCGCGCGCACCACCGAGAGCCAGGTCCACCGCGAGCTCGCCTCGGGCCTGTCGGCGCCGGTGGGCTTCAAGAACGGCACCGACGGCAACGTCAAGATCGCCATCGACGCCATCCAGGCCGCCGCGCGCGCGCACCACTTCCTGTCGGTGCACAAGAACGGACAGGTCTCGATCGTCGAAACCCGCGGCAACAAGGATTGCCACGTCATCCTGCGCGGCGGCAAGGCGCCCAACTACGACGCCGCCAGCGTGGCCGCGGCCTGTGCCGAGATCGCCGCCGCCAAGCTCGAATGCCGCCTGATGGTGGATTTCAGCCACGCCAACTCGAGCAAGCAGCACCAGCGGCAGATCGAGGTGGCGCGCGACATCGCCACCCAGGTCGCCGGTGGCAGCCGCTGCGTGTTCGGGGTGATGGTGGAAAGCCATCTGGTCGATGGCGCCCAGAAGTTCAGCCCGGGCAAGGACGACCCGGCCGCACTCGCCTACGGCAAGAGCATCACCGACGCCTGCATCGGCTGGGACGACTCGACGCAAGTCCTGCAGACCCTGGCCGACGCGGTGCGGGCGCGGCGCCAGCGCGGCTGACAGCCTGGCCAAGGTCGAGGGGCAAATGGCGGCGCGGTGCGACCCGGTGAGTCGGGACGCGCAGTGCCGCGTCGCCGGGAGTGCTCGGCAGCGGCAACGACGGGGCCATGCGGACAGCCCCCTTCCATCGGCCCTGACGGTGCCGGCAGGGCGTCCGCACGACGCCTGAGCCACGACGCCTGAGCCACAGCACGCCCGCTCTACACTGCGCGCGTCGATGGAGGTGCCAGATGAACGCCCGTGACCCCCTGATGCCCGTGCCCGGCGACGCCGGTGACGTCCACGCCGCGCTGGCCGCGCACGCCGCGCGCACCTGGGATGAAGAGATCGTCCCGGCGCTGACCGACTACATCGGCGTGCCGGCCAAGAGCCCGATGTTCGATCCCGACTGGGCCGCCCACGGGCATCTGGAGCGGGTGGTGCGCGACGCCGCGGCCTGGGTCGAACGGCAGAAGGTGGCCGGTCTGACGCTCGAGGTCGTGCGCCTGCCCGGGCGCACCCCGGTGATCTTCTTCGACGTGCCGGCCACGCGGGCCGATGCGCGGCAGACGGTGCTGATGTACGGTCATCTGGACAAGCAGCCCGAGTTCAACGGCTGGCGCAGCGACCTCGGCCCCTGGACGCCCAAGGTCGAGGACGGCAAGCTCTACGGACGCGGGGGCGCCGACGACGGCTACGCGGTCTACGCCGCCATCACGTCGCTGGCCGCGCTCGATGCACAGAGCCTGCCGCGGCCGCGGGTGGTCGGCCTGATCGAGACCTGCGAGGAAAGCGGCTCGGGCGACCTGCCCGCCTACCTCGAAGCGCTGAAGCCGCGCCTGGGCGACGTCGGGCTGGTCGTCTGCCTGGACTCGGGCGCTGGCAACTACGACCAGCTGTGGCTGACCACCAGCCTGCGCGGCATGGTCAGCGGTGTGCTGAAGGTCGAGATCCTGACCGAGGGCGTGCACTCGGGCGACGCCAGCGGTCTGGTGCCGTCGAGCTTCCGCATCCTGCGCCAGGTGCTGGACCGGCTCGAGGACAGCGCCAGCGGGCAGCTGCTGCCCCAGGTCTTCCACTGCGAGATCCCGGACTCACGCCTGGCACAGGCGCGCGCCACGGCCGCCATCCTCGGCGACGAGGTCTGGAAGCGCTTCCCCTGGGCCTGCGGGGCCGATGGCGGCGCCTCGCTGCCGACCACGACCGACCCGGTCGAGGCCCTGCTCAACCGCACCTGGCGGCCCACGCTCAGCGTCACCGGCGCCGACGGCTTCCCGAGCCTGGGCAACGCCGGCAACGTGCTGCGCCCGCACACGGCCTTCAAGCTCAGCCTGCGCACGCCCCCGCTGGTGGACGCGCACCTGGCCAGCCAGCAGCTGAAGGCCCTGCTGGAGGACAACGCGCCCTACAACGCCAAGGTCACCTTCCACCCCGACGGCCGCGCCGGCGCGCTCGGCGCCACGGGCTGGAACGCGCCAGAGCTCGCCCCCTGGCTCGAGAACGCCCTGAACGCGGCCTCCCGCACGCATTACGGCGCGCCGGTGGGCTACATCGGCCAGGGCGGCACCATCCCGCTGATGAGCATGCTGCAGCGCGGCTTCCCGCAGGCGCAGATGATGGTGTGCGGCGTGCTCGGGCCCAAGAGCAATGCCCACGGGCCGAACGAGTTCCTGCACATCCCCTACGCCAAGCGGCTGACGGCCGCAGTGGCGCAGGTGATCGCCGCCTGCCCATGAGCCCGCACGAGGACGCGTCGTCGGTCGTTCCGGACCTGCACGGACAGGCGCGGCGGACAAGCCCGGCGCAGCGGTTTCCCGGGTTGACACAGGCCCGCGGCACGGCGTCGTGCGGATGGGGCCCGTCGGACACGGCCACGCGCCCCACCGCGCCAACCGCCTGACCGTCACCTGCGGCCCGTCCCGCACGCCGCGCGCCCCACCTCCACCCGCCGCACAGACGACCAGAGCTACACGCTGGATCGCGAGATGCATACGATTGCAAACCCGGATCTGAAAACTGAAAGGAGACCCCAGATGAGCCACGGACGCATCCTGACCACCCACGTCGGCAGCCTGCCGCGCCCGCAGCGCGTCGTCGACCTGCTGTTCGCCCAGGACGCTGGCGTCGGCCACGATGCCCAGGCCTTCGATGCGGCGATGCGCGAGGAGGTGCAGGCCGTGGTGTCGCGCCAGGCCGAGTCGCGGGTCGACGTCGTCAGCGACGGCGAGATGAGCAAGATCAGCTACGCCACCTACATCCGCCACCGCCTGACCGGCTTCGAGATCGGCGTGATGCCCCGCGCCACGCCTCGCGACCTCGACGACTTCCCCGAGTACAAGGACAGGCTGGCCAAGATGGGCGGCACGCCCAAGTACCACCGGCCGATCTGCACCGGGCCGATCGGCGTGAAGGACCTGTCCAGCCTGCACCAGGACATCGCCAACCTGAAGGCGGCCTGCGCGCAGGCGGGTGTCGATCGGGCCTTCATGAACAGCGCCTCGCCCGGCGTGATCGCGGTCTTCCAACCCAACCAGCACTACGCGAGCCAGGAGGCCTATCTGCAGGCGCTGGCCGACGCGATGCAGACCGAGTACGAGACCATCGTCGCTGCCGGGCTGGACCTGCAGATCGACGCGCCCGACCTCGGCATGGGCCGGCACATCCGCTTCCGCGACGCGGACGAGCCCGAGTTCCTGCGCAACGCGCGGCTGCAGGTGGAAGCGCTGAACCACGCGCTGCGCAACGTGCCGCCCGAGCGCGTGCGCATGCACATCTGCTGGGGCAACTACGAAGGCCCGCACCACCACGACATCGGCCTGGAGCGCATCCTCGACGTCGTGCTCTCGGCGCGCGTGTCGACGATCCTGTTCGAGGCCTCGAACCCGCGCCACGCCCATGAGTGGGAAATCTGGGCCGCCGCCGCACGCGCCGGCCGCATCCCCGAGGACAAGGTCCTGGCGCCGGGCGTGCTCGACTCGGTCAGCAACTTCATCGAGCACCCCCGGCTGGTCGCACAGCGCCTGCTGCAGTACGCGAACATCGTCGGCCGCGACCGCGTGATGGCCGCCACCGATTGCGGCTTCGGCACCTTCGCCGGCTTCGGCGCCATCCACCCGCCGATCGCCTACGCCAAGCTCGCCAGCATGGCGCAGGGCGCGGAGATGGCCAGCCGCGAGCTGTGGGGCTGAGAGACTGACGCCCTGGCGTCAGGCCGACGCCGCCGACCGCCCCATGCAACAGGGGCGGGACTGTCCGGCAAGATCGCCAGGCGCCTTCGATGTCCTCGGCGTGGTCACCGCCGCCGCGCCAGCTTCGGGTCCAGCAGGTCGCGCAGCCCGTCGCCCAGCAGGTTCAGGCCGAGCACGCTGAACACGATGGCCATGCCTGGCCATACCGCCAGCAGCGGCGCCTGGAACATCTGGGTCTGGGCGTCGTTGAGCATGCGGCCCCAGCTCGGCTGGGGCGGCTGGGTGCCCAGGCCGAGGTAGCTCAGCGCGGCCTCGGCCAGGATGGCGGTGGCGAACGAGATCGTCGCCTGCACGATCAGCACGCTGGCGATGTTGGGCAGCACATGGTCGAGCGTGATGCGCCAGGGCCCCTTGCCGGCTGCGCGGGCAGCGAGCACGAACTCGCGCGCCCAGACGGCACGCCCGGAGGCGCGCGCGATGCGGGCGAACACCGGCACGTTGAAGATGCCGATGGCCACGATGCTCATCAGCAGGCCGGGCCCGTAGATCGCGGTGAGCATGATCGCCGTCAGCAGCGCCGGGAAGGCGAAGGCGAAATCGCTCGCGCGCATGATCAGCTCGTCCAGCCAACCGCCGCGCGCCGCAGCCACACAGCCGAGGAAGACCCCGACCAGCAGCCCGATGCCCACCGCGACCACTCCCACGACGATGGAGTTCTGCGAGCCCACCAGCAGTTGCGAGGCGATGTCGCGGCCCAGGCTGTCGGTGCCCAGCCAGTTCGCCATCGACGGGCCCTGCAGCTTGTTCGGGATGTCGATCTCGGCATGGGGGTGGGGCGTCCACACCAGCGACAGCAGCGCCGCCGCCGCCAGCAGCAGCGTGAGCACGCCACCGAGCACGAAGCTCTTGTGACGCAGGGCGCGTGACCAGAAGCCGTCCATCTCAGTGCCACGCATCGACTGCGACATCGCGGGATGCGACCGCGCAGATCTGGCGTGCAAAGGCCTGGGACGTCCTCATCTCAGCCCCTGCGCAGCCGCGGGTCGACCCAGGCATACAGCAGGTCGATGACGAAGTTGACGACCACCACCACGGCAGCCAGCAGCATCACGACGTCGCGCACCACGACCAGGTCGCGGTTGCTGATGGCCTGGAACACCAGCCGGCCGATGCCCGGCAGCACGAAGACGTTCTCGACCACGATGGTGCCGGTGATGAGGTTGGCGAACTGCAGCCCCATCACCGTCAGCACCGGGATCATGGCGTTGCGCAGGACGTGCCGCCACAGCGCCTGGCGGCGGCTCAGGCCCTTGGCGCGGGCGGTACGCACGTAGTCCTCTCGCAACACCTCGAGCACGGCCGACCGTGTCACACGGGCCAGGATGGCCGCCTGCACCATCGCCAGCGCCACGGCCGGCAGCAGCAGCGCCTTCAGGCCTTCCCACAGGCTGCCGCCCTCGTCCTCGGTCCAGCCGGGGAAGCCGCCCGCGCTGACCCACTGCAGATGCACGGCGAAGACCAGGATCAGAAGGATGGCGAACCAGAAATTGGGGATCGCGATCCCGATCTGGCTGGCCGTCATGACCCCGACATCGCCCAGCGTGCCATGTCGAGAAGCGGCATACACGCCCAGGCCGAGCGCCAGCACCACCGTCAAGCCCATGGCGAGCACGGCCAGCGGCAGCGACACGCGCAGCCGCTCGGCGATCAGTTCGGCCGTCGGGGTGTCGTAGCTGATGCTGTCGGCCGTGTGCCCGCGCACCAGGTCGCCGACCCAGTCGCCATAGCGCTGCAGTGCCGGACGGTCCAGACCCAGCCGGGCTTCGAGTGCCGCCAGCGACTCGGGCGTGGCACTGTCGCCCAGGATGACCTCGGCCGCGTTGCCCGGCAACAGCTCCAGCACCGCAAACACCAGCACCGACGCCACGGCCAGCGTCGCCGCGAGCGTGGCCAGTCGCTTCAGCAGGAACAGCAGCATCGCGGTCTATGATCCCTTCGCCTCCGGGCGCCTGCACCAACCCTCATTCTCGACCATGCCCGACATCGCCTTCGACACCACCGGCACCTACATCGACGGGCGCTGGCGCGCCCCCGACAGCGGACAGACGCTGGCGCTGATGAACCCCTCGGACGGCAGCGAGCTCGCGCGCATCGCGCGCGGCAGCGGCGCCGACATCGACGCGGCCGTCGCCGCGGCGCAGGCCGCGCTGGACGGCCCGGGCGCCACCGAAGGCGAGCGCGCCGGCCCCTGGGGCCGGCTCACCGCCGCCGAGCGCGGCCGCATCCTGCTGAAGATGAGCGCGCTCGCGCTCGAGCAGGCCGACGAACTGGCGCGCCTGGAGGCGCTGGACGTCGGCAAGCCGCTGAAGCAGGGCCGCGCCGACGCCGTGGCACTGGCGCGCTACCTCGAGTTCTACGGCGGCGCGGCCGACAAGGTGCACGGGCAGACCCTGCCCTTCGCCCACGGCTACACCGCGCTCACGCTGCGCGAGCCGCACGGCGTGACGGCGCACATCGTGCCCTGGAACTACCCGATGCAGATCATCGGCCGCAGTGTCGGCGCCGCGCTTGCGATGGGCAACGCCTGCGTGCTCAAGCCGGCCGAGGAAGCCTGCCTGACGGCGCTGGCCTTCGCCCGCATCGCCGAGGCTGCCGGTCTGCCCGCGGGCGCGTTGAACGTCGTGCCCGGCCTCGGCGAGGAGGTCGGCGCCGCGCTGTCGGCACACCGCGACGTGCGCCACATCTCCTTCACCGGCTCGGTGCCGGTGGGCACGCTGATCCAGACCGCCGCGGCGAAGAACGCCATTCCCGTCACGCTCGAGCTCGGCGGCAAGAGCCCGCAGATCGTCTTCGCCGACGCCGACCTCGACGCCGCCCTGCCCTTCCTCGTCAACGCCGGCATCCAGAACGCCGGCCAGACCTGCTCCGCGGCCAGTCGCATCCTGGTGGAGCGGCCGGTGTTCGACACCGTGATGGCGCGCATGGCCGAGCGCTACCGCGCGCTGCGCGTGGCCCCGGCACTGGACGACGGCGACATCGGGCCGGTGATCTCGGCACGCCAGCGCGAGATCGTCGAGGGCTACCTCGACGTCGTGCGGGACAGCGGCCTGCGCATCGCCGCGCAGGCCCCGCTGCCGGCCTCGCTGCCGGCCGGGGGCTACTGGGTGCCGCCGACGCTGGTGGCTGACGTCGAGCCGGGCCACCGCATCGAGCAGGAAGAGATCTTCGGTCCGGTGCAGGCGCTGATCCCGTTCGACGGTGAGGCCCAGGCCTTGCGCATCGCCAACGGCACGCCCTACGGCCTGGTGGCTGGCGTGTGGACGCGCGACGGCAGCCGCGCGCTGCGCATGGCGCGCAAGCTGCAGTGCGGCCAGGTCTTCGTCAACAACTACGGCGCCGGCGGCGGCATCGAGCTGCCCTTCGGCGGCGTCAAGCACTCCGGCCACGGGCGCGAGAAGGGCTTCGAGGCGCTGTACGGCTTCTCGGTGCTGAAGACAGTGGCGATCCGACACGACTGACATACGTCGTCATACGACGAGTCCACATCCGCTACACTGTCGATGCAAACACACCGGAGGCCAAGATGAGCCGTGTCAACGCCCGCATCGACGAACACACCGAAGCCCGCATCGCCTGGCTGACCGAGGCCACCGGCCAGAGCGTGAGCCACGTCGTGCGCGAGGGCGTGGCGCTGTACCACGCGCAGGTGCAGGCCCGCCAGGCGGGCCCGCGCCGCCTGCTCGCGCTCGCCGGCCAGGGCGACAGCGGGCGTGAGGACATCGCTTCCGACACCAAGCGCTTCCTCGGCGTGGGCCTCGACGCCAAGCTCGGCACCCACCCGGCGGCAAGCCAAGGGTAGCGGCCCGCGAGCCACTCGGCCCCGCTCGTTTCCACGCGCCCGCACCCCGCCCGGCCCCGTGATCGCCGTCGACACCGGCTTCCTCTTCGCCCTGGTCGACCGGCGGGACCGCTGGCACGCCCGGGCAGTCGCGCAGCGCGCCACCGCGGCCGAGGGCTGGGTGACAACCTGGCCCGTGCTCACCGAGGCCTGCCACCTGTTCCAGCGCCACCTCGGCAGCGACTTCGCCGCCGCGCTCATGGAGGACGTGGCCGACGGCGGCCTGCACGTGTGGGCGCTGCCCGCGCCGCGCTGGGCTGCGATCCCCGGCCTGATGCGCCAGTACGCCGCGCTGCCGATGGACCTGGCCGACGCCAGCCTGGTGCTGCTGGCCGAGCACTTGGGCCACGGCCGCATCCTGTCGACCGACTGCCGGGACTTCGGCGCCTATCGGTGGAAGGGGCGCGAGCCTTTCGACAACCTGCTCGGCCCCGCCTGAAGGCCGCAGCCGCCCACGGCAAATGCCGCATCCTGGAGGGCACGTCCCATGAGTTCTCCATCAAGCCCTGCCGAGCGCCGGGGCCGAAGTCTGATCTCGATCTCCGATCTCGAGGCGGCCGACATCGCTTCGATCTGGTCGCTGGTCGATGTCGAACCGGACTCCTCCGCGAACAACCACGCAGAGGGCCTCGGCCCAAGCCGCGGATCCACCAGCACCGTCGCCTGGTCCTTCGAAGGCCGGGGCGTGCGCACACGCGCCGCCTTCGTCCAGGCCTTCCGCGACCTGGGGCGGGCCTGGACCGAACTGCCCGACCTCCTGCAAACCGATGAGCGGCCGCAGGATCTGGCGGGATACCTGGATCCGTTCTTCGAGGCCTACGTCATCCGCGCCGCCGACCACGAGCGGATGCAGGCCTTTGCAGCAGCCAGCCGCCGCCCCGTGATCAACGCGATGAGCCGGCGTGAACACCCCTGCGAGGTGCTGACCGACGCCTTCTACATCGACCGCTTCGTCCGGCCGCTGTCCCAGGCCACCGTGTGCCTGTGGGGCCCGACCACGAACGTCCTGCGGTCCTGGCATGCCTTGGCGCGGGTGCTCGGCCTGCGCGTGTTCCAGGTGTGTGACGAGGCCCTGCACGAGCCGGGCGCCCCGGTGACCTTCCTCACCGAGCCCAGGGTCCGCGCCGATGTCGTCATCACCGACGCCTGGCCCTCGGGCGCACGCGGCACGCCCAAGCCCTTGACGGAGGACGGGCTGCATGCGCTCGGCACGCCGGCCCTGCTGCCGACGCCGCCCTTCACCATCGGTGGGGAGATCGCCGTCGACCCCGCGGGCCACCCCCGCTTCGTCGGCTACGGCCAGAAGCAGTGGCTGCTGCCCGTGCACAGGGCCATCCTGCGCTGGTCCCTGCGGTAACGCACGGCGACTTGACCGCGGCCGCCCGGCAACTCTGCGTCAGGCCCGGCGCTGCAATTGCCGATCAGGCCGCCAGCAGCCCCGAGAACAGCGGGTCGGTGCGGCCGCGAGGCCGGTAGGCGCTGACGCGGCGGGCGATCTCGGCGATGTGCTCGGGCGTCGTGCCGCAGCAACCGCCGGCGATGTTCAGGAAGCCACTGCGCGCAAAACCCTCCATCAGACCGGCCGTCACCTCGGGCGTCTCATCGAAGCCGGTCTCGCTCATCGGGTTGGGCAGGCCGGCGTTCGGATAGCAACTGATCCAGGTGTCGGCCGCCACCTTGGACAACTCCTCGATGTAGGGCCGCATCAGCGCCGCGCCGAGCGCGCAGTTCAGCCCCACCGCCAGCGGGCGGGCGTGGCGGATGGAGTGCCAGAAGGCGCCGACCGTCTGGCCCGACAGGATGCGGCCCGACGCATCGGTGACCGTGCCGCTGACGATGACCGGCAGCCGCTCACCACGTGCCTCCATCAACTCGTCCAGGGCGAACAGCGCCGCCTTGGCGTTCAGCGTGTCGAACACGGTCTCGACCAGGAAGAGGTCGCAGCCGCCGTCCATCAACCCTTCCGCCTGCTCCGCATAAGCCGCGCGCAACTGGTCGAAATCGACGTTGCGCGCGCCCGGGTCGTTGACGTCGGGGCTGATGCTGGCGGTGCGCGGCGTCGGGCCGAGCGCGCCGGCGACGAAGCGCGGGCGCTGCGGCGTGGTGTGACGGTCGGCGACCTCGCGTGCCAGCCGCGCGGCCGCGACGTTCATCTCGCGCGCGACGTGCCCGAGACCGTAATCGTCCTGCGCGATGGATGTGGCACCGAAGGTGTTGGTCTCGATGATGTCGGCGCCGGCCCGCAGGTACTCGTCATGGATGCGGGCGATCAGGTCCGGGCGCGTGAGCACCAGCAGGTCGTTGTTGCCCTTGAGGTCCTTGGGATGCGCCGCGAAACGTGCTGCACGGAAATCGGCTTCGGTCAGGCGCTCGCGCTGGATCATCGTGCCCATGGCGCCGTCGATGATGACGATGCGCTGCTGCAGCAGGGCGGGCAGCGCCGCGGCACGGGTGTAGACGGGATGGGGCTTCGACATCACTGGATTCTAAGGAGCCGCCGAGACGCACACGTGAGCGACCGCGCCCCCACAAGGGCGCACACATGAGCAACCGCGCGCCCACAAGGGCGCGCACACGAGCAACGGCGCGCCAAGCGCAAGGTCAGTGCAGCGTCAGCGGTTGCTGCGCCAGCCCGCTGAAGCCGGCGATGTAGTCGTCGAATATCTCGGGCGCCCGCTCGCCGCCACGCACCAGGGCCTCGACCCCTTCCCGGAAGCGCTCGGCCAGCGCCCCCTCGAGGAAGATCTCGCGCCGCGCGACCTTGTCGACGATCTCGAAGCCGCCGCGCGTCAGCAGCGGGGCGGCATCGTCCGTGACCGGGGCCTCGAACTGCATGACCACGTAACTGTCGGAGTTGTAGAGCATCTGCACGGCCATCACCTCCAGACCAGGAAACTGGGAGCAACCGAGCAAGTTTCAAGCCCGCAGCGACAACTCCAGCGTGTCGCCGTCCGGCATCGTCGTCAGGCGGGCCCGCACGGGTAGGAAGCCGCGCGCCGGGTCGAGCCAGATCTCGACCTCGGTGTCGCGCGGCCTGCGGGGCGCCCGCGTCAGGCGCAGCGCCTGCCGAGCCGCGCCGCCATCGGGCGCGACCCGCTCGAGGCCGTGCACCGAAAAGCGCCAGATGTCCAGATCGGTGCGCGCACCCGAGACCGGGAAGGCCAGGGTGCTGCCTGCCAGCCTCAGCGCCGGCGCCGCCTCGAGCATCCCCGACAACTGGAGCATCCAGGTCAGGCGGTCCTGGCAGCCGGGCGACAACTCGTGCGCGGTGCTGCTGCCAGCGTAGCGGATGCGGCCCGCGGCGCGCTCGAACTCGGCCACGCGGGCCGGTCGCGACAGGCGCTGGTCGGCATAGCGGTCAGGCTCGAAGCCGTGGGCACCGATGCGACCGCGACTCGACAGATGGAGGATCTCCAGCCCGATGGCCCGGCCACGCAGATCCATCGCGTACCGATCGCCACGTCGATCGAAGACCAGGTCGGCCTGCCCCCGCAACAGCCCGCTGCGCATCGAAAAGGCCAGGCTCGTCGACGACGGGAGGCGTGCCGGCAGCGGCGCGGGCGCAGTCTCCTCGGCCGGCGCGAGCGCCGCCGATCCGGCCGGTGCAGCGGCCGGGGCCGCAGATGCATTCGGTGCAGCGGCCGAGGCCGCAGATGTAGTCGGTGCAGCGGCCGGGGCCGCTGCGGACACGCCGGCCGCCAGCCCGATGCAGACGCCCAGCAGGCGGCGGCGCCCTGACAAGGGGCAGGCAGCGGCCTCCAGGCGGAAAGCCTTGCCGCGCTGCTCAGGGGAGTCCTGCATGCCGCGCATCTTGCCACCGAAGCCCGGCGATCCGCCATCGCGAACGGCGATGCCTGTTGCCCGGGATCTCGCGGGAAGGGCCCGCGCACCCCACAATAGACCATCCGCAAAGCGCAGCGGTCCCGATGCGGGACCCGACCCCACGCCCCGAGGAGAAGACGATGGCCGCCGACTCACCCAACGCCGGGAGTTTCCTCCCGGGCCTGGACATCCTGCAGGACATGCTCGCAAAGGCCGGCACCGCGGTGCCCGGCCTGGGCCCATGGGCGACGCCGACGCTGGATCCCGAGGAATTGTCCAAGCGCATCGAGGAGTTGCGCACGGTGCAGTTCTGGCTCGAGAACAACGCCCGGCTGATCGCCACGACGATCCAATCGCTCGAGGTGCAGCGCATGACGCTGACGGCGCTGAAGTCGATGAACGTGCAGATGGGCGACCTGGCCGCGGCCTTCCGCGTCCCCACGCCGCCCACGCCGCACACGCCGCCAGCCAGCCCTGACAGCGCGGCCCAGGCCCCCGCACCCGCACAACCATCGGCACCCAGACGCCGCACGTCGGCCAAAGCGGGCGGCGGGGCGACGGCCACGCCCGGCCCGGATGCGTCGCCGGCGCCAGGGATGGCCGACCCGATGCAATGGTGGAACACACTGACACAGCAGTTCGGTCAGATCGCTGCGCAGGCCGTGAAGGAGGGGGCAACCGCGGCTGCGGGGCTTGCACCCATGGCGGCGGCCGCAACGGGGCCGAGCACAGGCGCTGAACCGCCGCCAGCCGCTGCAGCGAAGACCGGCACGGCCCGTCGGCCGGCGCGCAAGAAGGCCGCCCGCCGATGAGCGGCGCAGGCAGCCCGCCGGCCTTCGACCCTTCGAAGACCTCGATGGACGCCTCGGCCTTCCTCGTCGGGCACGCCACGCACCCCGACTGGCGCATGGCGCTGGCGATGGTGGCGGCACAGCTGGATGCGCAGGCGGGCACACGCCCGCCCGGCGCAGCAGCACCCAGCCTGGGCCTGGTCTACTTCACCGACCACTATGCAGATCAGGCCCAGGCGCTTTACCGGGCGCTGAGCCAGCGCTGGCCGGACGTGCGATGGGCCGGCTGCGCCGCGGTCGGCGTGGCCGCCAGCGGCGTCGAGTATTTCGACGAGCCGGCACTGGTGGTGATGCTGTGCCCGCTGGCGCCCGGCAGCTTCGAGGTGTATTCGGGCACGCGGCCCCTGGGGGCTGCGAGTGGGGCCACGACGGCACACACGGCGCTGGTGCATGCCGCCCCGGGCACGGCCGACCTCACCGAGCTGGTGACCGAGCTCAGCGAGCGCGTGGCCACGGGCTATCTCTTCGGTGGCCTGGTGTCGTCGCGCGCCGGTGCGCTGCAGGTCGCCCAGGGCGTGTTCGACGGCGGGCTGTCGGGCGTGGCCTTCGGGCCGGGCGTGGCGCTGGTGTCGCGCGTCACCCAGGGTTGCCAGCCGGTCGGGCCCGAGCGCGTCATCACCGCGGCCGACGGGCCCTTGGTGCTCGCGCTTGACGGTCGCCCGGCGCTGCCCTGCCTGCTGGAGGATCTCGGCATCACGCTGGACGACCCACGCAAGGCCATGCCGGTGCTGCGCGCCACGCTGGTGGGGCTGACCGATGCCGACGCGGCGCTGCTCGGCCGTGGCGGGCAGTTCGGCCCGGACGTGCGCGCGCGTCACCTGATCGGCCTGGACCCGGCGCGTCAGGCCGTGGCCGTGGCCGAGCGTGTCGAGCCGGGCATGCGCCTGGCCTTCAGCCAGCGCCACACCGAGGCCGCGCGGCGCGACCTCGTGCGCATCTGCAGCGAGATCCGCGACGAGGTCGAATCCGACGCCGAATCCGGCACGGGCGACAACACCTCGCGCCGGATCCTCGGGGCGATCTACGTCAGCTGCAACGGCCGCGGCGGGCCGCATTTCGGCGCACCCTCGGCCGAGTTGAAGATTGTCCAGCGCGCGCTGGGCGACGTGCCCTTGGCCGGCTTCTTCGCCGCCGGCGAGATCGCACGGCGCCACCTCTACGGCTACACCGGTGTGCTCACGGTGTTCACGTCGTGCTGAGAGGCTGAGCGCCCAGCCCGCCGACACGCCCCCTGCCCCTACGATCCGACACTGCCATGAACGCACCCCTGCCCGCTGCAGTCCTCTCCGCCGCCGAACGCGCCGAGCGCCAGCGTGAGGTCGTCACAGCACTCGGTCCGCTGCTGCCGGCCCACGCGCTGCTGTGGCAATCCGAAGACACCACGCCCTACGAGTGTGACGGGCTGACCGCCTATCGGCAGCGCCCCCTGGTGGTGGCCCTGCCCGAGACCGAGGCCCAGGTCGCTGCCGTCCTGAAAGCCTGCCACCGCCTGGCGGTGCCGGTGGTCGCGCGCGGCGCCGGCACGGGGCTGTCGGGCGGCGCGCTGCCGCACGCACTCGGCGTCACGCTCTCGCTGGCCAAGTTCAACCGCATCCTCGCCGTGGACCCGGTGAGCCGCACCGCCACCGTGCAGTGCGGCGTGCGCAACCTGGCCATCAGCGAGGCCGCCGCACCGCACGGCCTGTACTACGCGCCCGACCCTAGCAGCCAGATCGCCTGCACCATCGGCGGCAACGTGGCCGAGAACTCCGGCGGCGTGCACTGCCTGAAATACGGCCTGACGCTGCACAACGTGCTGCGCGTGCGCGGCTACACGGTCGAGGGCGAGCCGGTGACCTTCGGCTCGCTCGCGCTGGACGCGCCGGGCCTGGACCTGCTGGCCGTGGTGGTGGGCAGCGAGGGCATGCTGGCGGTGACGACCGAGGTCACGGTCAAGCTCGTGCCCAAGCCGCGCCTGGCGCGCTGCGTGATGGCCAGCTTCGACGACGTGCGCCGCGCCGGCGACGCCGTGGCCGCCATCATCGCCGCCGGCATCATCCCGGCCGGCCTGGAAATGATGGACAAACCGATGACGGCCGCGGTCGAGGACTTCGTCCACGCCGGCTACGACCTCGACGCCGAGGCCATCCTGCTGTGCGAGAGCGACGGCACGCCCGAGGAGGTGGCCGAGGAGATCGAGCGCATGCAGGCGGTGCTGACCGCCGCCGGCGCCACGCGCCTGGAGGTGAGCCGCGACGAGGCGCAGCGCCTGAAGTTCTGGAGTGGACGCAAGAACGCCTTCCCGGCCAGCGGGCGCATCAGCCCCGACTACATGTGCATGGACTCGACCATCCCGCGCAAGCGCCTGGCCGACATCCTGTTGGCCATCCAGGCGATGGAGCGCAAGTACGGCCTGCGCTGCGCCAACGTCTTCCACGCCGGCGACGGCAACCTGCACCCGTTGATCCTGTTCGACGCCAACGACCCGGACCAACTGCGCCGCTGCGAGCTCTTCGGCGCCGACATCCTGGAGACCAGCGTCGCGCTCGGCGGCACGGTCACAGGCGAGCACGGCGTGGGGATCGAAAAGCTGAATTCGATGTGCGTCCAGTTCAGCCCCGCCGAGCGCGAGGCCATGCTGGCGCTGAAGGCCGCCTTCGACCCCGCCGGCCTGCTGAACCCCGGCAAGGTGATCCCCACGCTGACACGCTGCGCCGAGTACGGCCGGATGCACGTGCGCAAGGGCCTGCTGCCCTTCCCGCAACTGGAGCGGTTCTGAGGCAGAGATGGCTGCGGACGACGACGTCTTCGACCTGGGCCCGCTGCGCCAGGCGCTGGCCCGGCTCGAGGAAGGCTGGGCGCGCTA
>Ga0172376_10001535_pt1 | contig 29350 bp, 21 predicted proteins | sample Lak35m_FD_121114 | JGI IMG/M metagenome (GOLD analysis project Ga0172376, IMG submission 121114) | Freshwater microbial communities from Kabuno Bay, South-Kivu, Congo - kab_092012_35m | ecosystem: Environmental > Aquatic > Freshwater > Lake | place: Democratic Republic of the Congo: South-Kivu...
CCGATGCTCCAAATCGGATCGCCTGGCTGACTCTCACCAGTGATGCCGCCGGGCCCAGTCACCTCCGTGAATTGGTTGCGGCGCACGATCGACCATTCCGCCGCACGACCATCCCATTCCGCGAGCACGCCGCTGGGCACATCGGGCTTCTGCAGCGCCAGTGCTCCGTGCTCACCATTGTTGGCGTACACAATGCGGCCTTGGGCCGCGAATAAGCCCTTACCGTGATAGCCAGGCAACTTGGCGTGCCGCCCGTCTTTCTGCTGCTCGTCGGCCCACAGTTCGGTCACTTCGAGCGTCTTGACGTCGACCTCGTAGAGACCTTCTTCCATGGTCGCGTAGTAAACCTTGTGACCAGGATCGGTGAGATGCCGCGCCGTCCCGGTTGGTCGTCCGAACATACGCTGGTAAGGAATGACTCGCACCGAGCCTTTGCTGTCGATGGCATACGGCCCGATAAAAAGTTGATTGGACTCGCGGTGCAGGAGGCGATTGGCGGGAGTCCCACCGATGCTCTCGGGCCTCACGATCTGCCGTAGTTCGGGAGTGACTTCGTAAAGCTTGTCGCTCGATCCCTTGGGCATGTGAGGCGCGTAAGTGACCACCCACAACCGATCGGCAAACGGCACGACGGCGCCAGTTCCGCACTCACCCTCGTCATTGAACATCGCCAGATGCGGATAGATTCCAGACAACTCAACAGGCCGATCAGCCGCGTGCAGAGACCACGAAGACAACGCAGCAACGATGCCAGCACAGACTACAAAACAACGCACAGTGACAACTCCACAACACGGGAATGAGTTCCGTTGGAACCTTGGTCTATCATTGAAGTGCGATTGGAATCTCTCCGGTCTGCGGATGAGTTACGGCTTCTCCGCTGTCCCAATTGCCACGTTCGCAACGTCGAGCACTAGGTAGTCTCGGCCTCCGATGCGGACCAAGATACGACCGGGAAAGAAGCGGCCTTCGTGCTCGCGCATGGTTAGGAAGAAGACTTCGCACTCGTCGACGTCTTCGCTGAGCTGACTCGAAAAGCCAACCAACGTCGGTCGCTCACGCGTGAAGTACCAACGCGTTTGCACGCCGCGCACCGTCGTGACGAGCACGTCCACCCGATCACCGGTCAGATCCAGCGGCTCGCTGCCGAGGTAGTAATACTCTGAGAAGCCGGCGTCGCCTTTCGTGAGGAGCAGTCGTAACTGATGCATCGCCACCAGCAAGCCGCCGCTGCCCGGCGGTTCGTCCGCGAACTCTTTTGCCTCCAGATCTTGGAAATACGGATCCGTGCCAAGCTGCAAGCCGAGCCCTTTATCGGACAACGTCAGCTTGAAGTCGTCTTTCTTTTCGGTGCGACCAGTGATGACCCACGAGCCAGTTCGCTTCGAGTAATCGCCCCAAGCGGCAATTAGCGGCTTGAGTCGCTTTTGCTCTTCAAGGTTGAAGTACCAATTCGCAAACCCGGACTTCTCGATGAACAGATGCTTGTATTTCTCCGGTGGCTTTGCGGCAGCGGGTTGGCCGTGCGGATCGTCGCCCGGCATTGGCTCGCCGTCTTTCGGTTTGTCCCCCTCTTTGGGCTTTTCGCCATCCTTTGGCGGTGGTTGATTGGGACGTGGCTGAGGCTTCGGACGCTGCTTGGGCATCATCTCGGCCTTCGTGTGTACTGTGCGCAGTCGCGCGAGGATTTCCGTCTTTTGCTCTTCACGACGGTACGTCAGCGGTAGTCTCCAGCCCGATGGATAGATGCCCAAAATGTTCTTGAACTGATTGACCGACCGAATCGGACGACCGGCGAACGAGACGATTTCATCATTGAGTCGCAGTCCTCGACGAAAGGCCTCCGAGGTTTCGAGGACACTGGAGACCACCACACGGCCATCGGGAGTTGTTTGGACCGTCGCACCGAGTGTCGCGTGGTCGACGATGGCGCCGGAACGCAGGTGGTCGAGGAAGTGTTTGATTTGATTGATCGAGATCGCATATCCCGCACCCGAGTTCACACGTCCGCGCTTCTCGAAGGAACCCCGACCGTTGATGCCGATCAATTCGCCGAGGTCATTGAACAATGGCCCGCCCGAGTTGCCCGGATTGATCGACGAATCGACCTGAATGCAGTCGGTGTATTCCAGGAACGAACTGCCCGCCGGGTACTGATAACGATGCACGCCACTGACGATGCCATAGGTCACGGTCGGCTGAAAGTCGGTCGCGAGCAAGAACGGATTGCCCATCGCATACGCCCAGTCGCCGACTTGCACGTTGTCGCTATCGCCCATCATCGCGACAGGAAAATCATCGCCACCCAAGAGCTTGATCAGCGCCACATCACCGGTGGGATCAATGCCGACAATGACAGCGTCGTAGAGCACTCCATCATTCAGCCCGCACTTCATGAAGTTGCCTGAGCCGCTGGTGACGTGAAAGTTGCTAAGAGCAAACCCGTCCCGCGTGATGAGCACTCCCGAGCCGCCGCCCGCGCTGGTTTGACCGAAAATAGCAACGACGCTTGGAGCGACTTTCTTCACAACTTCGATACGGCGCTGCTGAGCATCAGCCACAGTGCCCTCGGCAGCGTGCACCGGACTGCACAGCGAACTCAGGATGAGAGCAATCAAACTAGCAATGCAGAGTCGCTGCATGATGCGGCTTTCAGTCGAAGGCAAAGTCCGAAGGCAAATCGATCGCGGCTGAGCCTACCGCCGCCGCACACGGCTGAAAACCGGACTCAGCGCATTGAAAGCGACTCCCTCTGTCCCCCACTATCCGTTCGCGATGTCGCCCGTCGGCGGCATGCTTTCGAACGGACCTAATTCCATGAGTCGACGAGAACGAGTCTTTGCTGTCCTGCCGACACTGATGACTCTCGGTAATGCTTTCTGTGGCTTCGCGGCCATCACCTATGCCGCCAAAGTCGGTCCCGATGCCGCTGAAGCGGCAGGCGGGCATCTCTTGACCGCTGCGGTCTATATCTATTTAGCGATGGTCTTCGACGCGCTCGATGGCCGTGTCGCGCGGTGGGCCAATCAGACCAGCGAGTTTGGTGCGCAGCTCGACAGTTTGTGCGATGCAGTCAGCTTTGGCTGCGCTCCCGCGTTCTTGATGCTGCAGTTCGCAGAGTACTCCAGCGACTTCCACACACAGACCAAATGGGGCCTCTTTCATCCTCGTGTGTTGTGGATTATCGGCGCGTTGTATGTCGTCTGTGCCTTGCTGAGGCTGGCCCGTTTCAACGTCGAGACCGATGAAGACGACTCGCACAACTATTTCAGCGGCTTGCCGTCACCGGCAGCAGCCGGGGCGGTTGCGTCGTTTCCAATCGCCATGCTCGAAGTGAAGAAGCTCGTACAAGGCGCCGATGCGAGTGTCCCCGAGTTCGCTCATCGCGTCGGTGAGTTCCTCAACGACACTGCCGGCAAGCTACTGCCCGTGGTCACGTTTGCCGTGGCCTGCCTGATGGTGTCGAGAATCCGGTACTCACATGTCTTCAATCAGCTCTTCAGTGGCAAGCGCGGTCGTGGCCATTTGATTCAGCTCGTTTTCACAGTGGCCGTGGTCTTTATCGTCCGTGAGTTGGCCGTGCCGCTTATCTTTTGTTACTTCGCTTTCGCTTCGCCAATCCGCGCAGTGTGGCTGAGTTGGGTGTTGCCACGTTTCCGCAAGACTCCGACAGATGTCCCCAACTCACCGACGGCGTAGCGATAAAGCCAATCAGACGAATCAAAGCCACTGCCTTCGTCTGATGAGCCTGAGTTACCCACTGAGCCTGATGGAGTCGCAGGCTTACGCGATCAATTCGCGCATCTTTTGGATATACCCTGGAATCTCGCCATAAGGATCGGCCTCTTCGTACTCCAACACGAGGTAACCGCGATAGTTGGCCGCCTTGAGGGTGTCGACCATGCGTTTTAGATCGCTTGGTTGCTTCTGTCCTTTCGCCACCACCGACACTTTAATCTGTGCATTGACCGCATACGGAGCGATCTGTTCGAGATCTGCATAGGGGTCATCCGTGCGAAAGTTGCCGCTGTCATAATTAATACCAAACCACGGTGACGCTTTGACGCCCTTGACGATGGCCAGCAACTGAGCCGGCGTCGCGGTGATGCCACCATGATTCTCCAAAGCGAGAATCACTCCTTTTTGAGCGGCGTAATCGAGGCTTTCGTTGATGCCCGCAATACAGCGTTCGCGCGCAGCTTCCTCGGTATCTCCCTTCGGCACGTTGCCCGCAAAGATGCGAATGACCGGCGCACCCAGGAAGGCTGCGTAGTCGATCCACTGTCGACATCCCTCAAGTTGCTGCTTCCGCTTCTCCGCATCGACGACGCAGAAGTCATTGCCGATCGCGGTGCCGGAGATATCCAGCCCCAGTCGGAACGTGCGTTCCTTGATGCTCGCGAGGTACTCGGGCGTCGGGTCTTTAGGGAAGTAGTACGAAGTCAATTCAGTCCCTGCGAGATCGAGCTTCGCGCAGTAGTCGATGAAGTCTTCCAACTGCATCTTCGCGTCTTTTCGTGTCTCGGCGGTTCCACCTTTTGGCAGGAATTTATTGAACGAGTACGCAGCCAAGCTGAGCTTCATGTAGGGCTTGCCCGTGCGTGCGATTGGCTCGGCAGCGTTCGTCGGCTTCCAATTGACCGCGCCGCATGTGGCCAAGGCCCCTGCCGCTAAGAAGTCCCTTCGAGAAACAACGCTCATCACAGTCACCTTTCCGAGAGAAGAAGAGGACGCCCAAACGCGACACAGCGTAGAGCAGCAGCGAGTGCGCGTCGTTGTTCGGCTGGATTGTCGCCCTCGGCCCCTCTCCCCGTTGGGGCGAGGGGAGACAAGAGCACAACGGGACCTGTGGTGCTGCCGCGCGGCAACGTGTTGTCGGGATACAACGCAGTCCCTGGCTCCCCAACCAGCGAATGCAGGCTCGCAAAGTGTCAGATCCGCGCGTCGCGGTGTGTGGGCGGTCGCGGCATCGGCTTTGCATTTTCACGATCGCCCGAGCAGGCCACTGTTGCTGACTCATCCCGAACGTCATGAACTTCGTGCGGAACTAGCCAAACCGCATGCTCACGACGGAGTCCTCGCGATCACGGCCTGCTGCCTGTCGGGCACTCACCATCCGGGCCAACTTTTAGTGAGCCATCAATGCCTCTCAGCCTCCGACACATTGCAGAAACCGCTGCGCTCGTTTCGTCTCGAGCACCTCTCATCATCGAGAGTCGTTACGGCATCCCCGAAACGAAGTTGCAAGCCTATTGGACGAACTGCCGCAGTCGGACCATCGAGTGGATCAAACAACTCGATAGCTACAACTGCCAACTCAACGAACAAAATCCTGCCGAGCATCCTCAACTTTGGGCAGAACTCGAACCGCTGCTCAACGAGATCTTTGTCTCAGAGATTTTGACTCGCGTTTGGGCGGCAGTGTTGACGGCTAGCGATCAAAAACATGAGAAGAAACTCGCTGCACCAATCGCTCGACACACGGTGACCTCACACATCGACGTGCGGCATCGAGCGATGTCGTTGATGGTCAGTGGTCCTCAAGTATCACTCGGTGAACTCGCGCGAGTCGACCGAGTACGTCGCAAAGCAGAACGCTGGTCGGACATCTTGATCGGTCAGTTCGTGACGCGTCATGGATTAGAAGAGCTCGCCTTCGATGTCGATCGCTCGACCGAGTTTGCCGAGAGTCAGGTGCGCGAGATTCTCAAAGCGACCGACGAACCCGTGTGGGAGTTTGTCCTCGCAGGTATTCGCATCGCCTTCGCCACACTTGGCACTGTTTCGGCTCCATCGAGTAAGTCGCACGCGGCGATTTTGAGCGCGGTGATGGGCTGCTTCCCCGCCGATATGTTTGACTGTATGGGCCTCTCGCGTCCGGTGTTTCACGTCCGAGCCGAACGCGGTCCCAGCAGCGATGTCGCACCGTTCCGACCGATCCCCGCGCCGACTCCCGAACGCAACCCGCGACTCATGAGCTTCTCTGCTTTGCGAGCCAAGCAAGAGCCCGAATGAGCAGCAGTTACTTCTTCAAGTCGACTGTGAGTTCGTTCGCTTCAAACAGAAGCGCCGAATTTTCGTCGGCGAGAACTTCGAGATCGTCGATCGTCGGTCCCGGTTCCACGCTGCCAAAGTTGCGAATCTCGACGCGATTCTTCGCGACTACTGCACCGCGATTGGCCGGAATGCTGAACTTACCGTGCGAGATCATCGCCCAGCCGCGCGGCGCGTTTGGATTCTCGGGGACTAACGTGACCATGCCCCAACGCAACGGCTTGCCATCAACGTTCACCGTACCCGTGACCGGCGCGCGTTGAACGTCAGCCAGAAAGGCCGACTGACGCAGCCAATCATGCAGCCGGTCCTTCCAGCCTCCGACCGCCGCATCACCAGGAGCGAGTCCGACTCCGTGCGGGCCATCTTGATAGACGTGCATTTCGACGGGCACTCCGTGCTGACGACACGCTGTAAAGAAAGCGACCGCATTGTCGACCGGAACACCGGGGTCTTCTGCCGTATGGAAAATGAATGTCGGCGGAGTGTCCTTCGTCACATTCAAGTCATTGCTCAGCGAGACCAGTTGCTCCTGAGTGACGTCGTTGCCAAAGAGGTTCTTGCCGGAGCCTTTATGCGAATAAGGAGCGGACATGCTGATGACGGGATAACACAGCACCGCGAAGCTCGGGCGGCAACTGTGACGATCGACAAGATCCGCCGCCTGGGCATCGCCTGCATCGAAATGCGTCGCCACAGTCGAGGCCAAATGTCCGCCCGCTGAGAAGCCGAGCACTCCAACGCGATTCGCCGCCACTCCGTACTTCTTGGCGTTCGCGCGGACATGCCGAATAGCACGCTGAGTGTCCTGCATCGGCGTCGGATGGCGGTACTTCGGAGCATGCCGATAACGAACCACAAAGCCAGCGATGCCATTGCGGTTGAGCCACTTCGCAACCTGCGATCCCTCGTGATCCGTCGCGAGGATGCCATAGCCGCCGCCCGGGCAAATCACGACGCCTGCCCCAGTCGCCTTCTGCTTCTCTGGCAGATAAACGCGCACGACCGGAGTATCAGACTCATCGGTGCCCTGCGCTCCTGGAGCCCCATTCGGCCAGAGCAACGTCGGCTCAGGACCAACCGCGAACGCGGCCATTTGAAGCGTGAACCAAGACAACGCACCGCAGAACCAACTTCTCAACAGACGCGGACTCATGAGACCTCCGAAAGCAATGCGAAGCGCCGAGAATGATATCTGCAGACGCTGCGACGAGCAGGCTACTTCGCCGCGATCGCGCGTTGATACAGATCAAGCATTTGAGGCAAACACACATCGAGACTGTACTTGTCTTGAATCATCTTCGCGCCGGCTTCACCGAGGTGACGGTACTTTTCAGGATCCTTCAATACTTCCAGCGCGATCTCGGCGAGGCCATCGACATCGAAGAAGTCGGCCATCAAACCGTTTTCGCCATGCTTAATCATCTCCTGCACCGGTGGAGTCGCCGATCCTAACACCGTCGCGCCACACGCGAGCGAGTTCATCATTGACCAACTCAAGACAAAGGGCACCGTTAGATAAATATGCATATCACCAATACTAATCAGTTCGGCGAGTTCGTTAGGTTCGACGCGTCCAGTGAAGATGAATCGTGACAGATCGTAGTTGTCCTGTTTCAACACATAGTCACGGTATGAGTTCTCTTCGATACGATTCAGATCGCCGCCATAGCAAACTCGATCAGATCCAATACACACAAACACAACATCCTTACGCGCATCACAAATCTTTTTTGCGACCTTCATGAAGATGTCGAAACCGCGCATCGACTCGAACCCGCGCGAGATGTATGTGACGATCTTTGTCTCTGGGGGAATGACTCGGCCTTGCACCTGGCGTGGCACTTGGCGGCGATGCCAAATGTTGGTGTCGATACCATCGAAAATCGTTTCGAGCTTCGGTTGATACTCGTCAGGGAAAAGGCTGCGTTGATACCCTGTTGGACAATAGCCTCGAGTACAAGTCTGCGCATCAAGCAAAATCATCGCGTTGCGAGTCCGCGAGCGGAGTACATCGAGTTCCTTCACTGGAAAATCGGGGCGGAAGTCGAGATCTGAGCCTTTGCTGCGGTAGTAGTACTCGAAGTAATTAATAATCGGACAGTCGTAGAGATCAGCAAGCCACAGCGTTGAGCCAAAGCCGCTATGTCCAACCACAAGGTCCGGCTTAATGTCGGGGCGATTCTTCATCGCCTCATAGACTGCATGGGTATGCCATACACAATTCTCGAAAGTACGACTGCAATAGTGAGTGTCTTTCGTTGCACCACCGCGAGTCTTGTATTGAATGCGTTCGATGCCATCGACCACCGCCGGGGGTAACTCCGACACGAACGAGCAGCGAAAGCGATGCTTCTTAATCAGGTAACTGGCGATATGACCGAACTGGGCGGGAAAGTTCTTATGAACGAACAGCACATGCATGGAAGGGACTCCTCAAAATCCGTTCTGAAACGCGGCGGAAAGTAATGGTGTCCACTGAATCGCGATAGTTGGCTTTCGCTTCTCGACACCGGCGGACTGCGTTGCGCATCGAAAGCGATCTCAACAAAAAGCGAGGGCCAAGCACTTCGAATCGCCGAAGTGCTTGGCCCTCCGTGAGGACTCAACGAGCGTGACTCGTAATTACTCCAGAACGATACTCAACCAGCCGCCGTTCGCCTTGAGTTGCCGAATGGCGACTTGGGCAACGCTGCCGTCATCGTGCTTTAGATCGAAGGCGCCACTCAATGTTCGAGTTGGCAGCGACTTCTGGATCTTCGAGGTCACTACGGCGCTGCGAGCACGTTGTGTCAGCGGGTTCGCCACGGCTTCAACAGGAGTGACTGTCACTTGTCCGGCTTCGAGTTTTACCTTGCCAGCTTCGAGTGACACTGCGATTGGAACCGTGATTTCCTGAGTCGGAACCGCTTCGCTTCCTTCAGGCTCAAGACCTGTGCGGATTACAAGAATGACTTGACCATTCTCAAAGCGAATACGGAACGCATCCTTTGCCGGCAGCACAAACTTGGTGCTGTCTGGCTTATCTCCCTCGGGCTTCTTCTCGCCAATTTTGAACTCGCGGCCAAACAGTACCGACAAGCCATTGAGGATCTCTTTGGCCAATTCTTCTTCCGTGAATTTCCGGCCTCCGAGGTTCATGCGGTCAATGGCGTTGTTCAGCAGTGTCTCGTGCATATGCACTGAGGCACCGGTTGCAGAGAGTGCTGGCAAGCGCGTTGCATCCCCCGAGATCTCTCCGGTTTGCATCAGACGCGTGCTGGCATAGATGTCGGTGTCGGTCGAACGGAAACTGCGCGCTGATGGGAATAAGTTGTTCTCCTTCAGCTTCTTGATGAATTCGGCGTCGAGCTTTTGGGAGTAGGTCGCGAACTTCGTGTCCGCTTCTTCGTTGAGTCGCGGCAAAACTTTGTCTCGCAGACGTTGAGCAGCGATTGCTTCCGATTCCGGTTTCTTCTCACGGGCTTTGCCGACGGCATAGTTATCAATAATACCACCGAGCAACGGGACGCCACTTGCTCCGGTGCGAGCTCCGGTCGTGGTGTTATTGGCCGCCACTTCGATCGTCGCGGGCCCCGTCATGAACTTGTCGCCATCAAAAGTCACTGGTTTCTTTGCCCAGAATTGGTGATAACCAGATGTGAACACTGTGGCTTGATCGGTCACACCAGCGGTGCTTGTTTGCGAAACGCCAGACAACGTCAACGCGAACGCGATGTTGCGATTGCTCGGCATGACATCGATACCGATCGTCGTATTGGTCGTCTGAGTACCGCTGACATTCGCGCCCAAAATGAAGTCACGAACGGGGCCGGTTTCATTATGGCTCTCAGCGGCGACCTTAGAGAGAAACGTTTCACTGGCGATGACGCGAAGGTTGTAGTTGAAGTAGCTCGTCGAAAGAGCGTCGGCCAATCGCTCGCCACCATCCGGCGACAAGCTACGAACTTTTAAAAACTCATCCGTCGCAGCATTCGCAGCCACCGCCGAGCGGGTTTCTTCAAACTGCTCCAAGCTCGCCACCATCTTCGTCAAAGCGTCTCGCAGCGCTGGCATGTTGACTTTAGGAGCCGGTGCATGGGCGATTTCGAGATACTCACCCAGTTTCGTTTTCACGTTTTGGAAAGCCGCTCGTTTGAGGAACGCTTGTTGTTGCTCACCGTCGAGTTTCTCCGGGTTCGCCAGGCGACCTTGAACGGTCGCCAGCACGTCCACACTGAGATCGTTGCTTGTCAACTTGCGCAGAGCATCGACCTTTACAAAGTCCGACCAAGGTTTACTGCCATCGATCGTGCCTAGGTAAGCGTCCAACTCAGCAGCGGCTTTCGAGACATCTTCGCGAGCGGCTTGAATGCGAACTTGTTGGGCGGTTGCCGGATTCAGTTCCAGCGTATCAAGCACCGCTTCGGCCACAGCCACACGTCGTAACAAACGACCGTGTTGAGTCGCCAAGCGGTCATGAATTTGAGCGTAGACCGGATCGCCGAGAGCCTTCTCCATTGTGGAGATCTTCGTTTTTAAGACGCCCAGGGCGGCGCGCTGACCAGCGACGTCTAGCTTCTCGTTGTCATAGAAGTTGGCGACAGCGGCGGCAGCACCTTTGCTCCACTCTTCCCAGCTGGGGCCAATCGCCACGAAGTCATCTTCGAGCAGACCTGCTGGCGTACCGGCGGGCAAGATGCCTCGCAAACCAGCGGCTACCGGTTGAGCATCTTGAGCGCTCAACAAGAAATCTGGCGACCAGTTCGCCAGTCCGAAGCCTGCGCCCAAACCCAGCACCAACAGACCACGCTTCCAAAACAAGGGGGCATTTCGTAGCGACTTCATCTGACAACTCCATTCCTGTGAAAGCAGGGCCGCCGACACTCTGCCGCGTGACGCGGACTCCGTTCTACTTCGCGAGCAGTCGCGAAGCGGTCTCGGTGGTTTGATCTAAATACGGACGGTTGGGCAACGAACGGTGCCTGAGGCAATCCCGCGACAATGCAAGTCGACCGGCGAATGCCCTCCCAACCGCAAATTCTTCCTGTTTGGTGCGCCTTGACGGTGAGTCGTGATCACGGCCCGAAGCAGACGCAAAGTCAACCTAGATAGCGACTTCAGTCTCGCCCCAAATTCTACGCAACTCGCAAAGTCTAATGGTGGCCCCTAATCACTGCAAACCGTGCCAATTGCGCCACGCCCCAAATCTGACAAACCAGCCTCAGCGTTGTTGGGTGCTGCTTGCGCTAACCAGATGTCGTTGGATTAAGACGTTGGACAAGGTCACTTGATATGAACTCGCGGCCGGATCATGAACCACTCGTCGGCTCTGAGACCTCACACCGGGTTTGCAGAGACTCCGAGTCGATCATCAAGACCATCGACGTGGTGTGGCGATCGGAGTTTGATCCATTCAGAGACCCATCCTGAATGATGTCGCCGACCACTTACGGAGCCTTTGAAGCAGATGACTCATGCTCACGACGAGATCGCGCTGCTGACGGATCGCCGCTATGAAAGCTCGGTCGTTCCAGAGGGTGATTGGTATCTCAGTAATATCCTGCAAGATGACACGTTGCTGATGGCGGCGCTGCGAGACTTGGGCATTCGTTCGCGACGCGTTGCTTGGTCGCGGCTTGATGTCGACTGGAGCCACTTCAAGTGCGCGGTCTTTCGGACCACGTGGGATTACTTCGATCGGTTCGTCGAGTTTACGTCCTGGCTAGATCGAGCCGCCTCCGAAACACGACTGCTCAACGACTTGTCGCTCGTGCGTTGGAACATGGATAAGCATTACCTCGCAGATCTTGCGAGAGCAGGTATTCCGGTCGTCCCATCGCGCTTCATCGAACGTGGCTCGACGATCGCAACGCAGCAACTATTCCGCGAACTTGATTGTCACGAGGCCGTCATCAAACCCTGTGTTTCGGGAGCCGCCCGTCATACCTATCGCGTCCACATCGATCATGCCGTAGAGATTGAACCGCTGCTGAATGAACTACTTGCGAACGAGGCGTTTCTCTTTCAGCCGTTTCAGTCTGACGTCCTGGTCCATGGCGAAATATCGCTGATGGTCTTTGATGGACGATTCACCCATGCGATTCAGAAGCTCCCCAAACACGGAGACTTCCGGGTACAGGACGATCACGGTGGCACGGTACAGCGTTACGTGCCTTCGACGGCTGAAATTGAGTTTGCCGAGCGAGCGATGACGGCTTGCCCATCGTTACCGCTTTACGGTCGTGTGGATCTTATCCGTGATCACTGCGGTCAGTTGGCAATCATGGAACTGGAGTTGATCGAGCCCGAGTTATGGCTGCGTTTTCATCCACCCGCTGCCGCTGTCTTGGCTCGAGCGATCGCTAACCATGTCAATTTCATTTGATAGGAACCACAGGCTGCGAGTCCGTTCGTTGAGAGATCGCCGCGCTGAACTCGTCTCCCGGCAAATGCGGTTCGTTGATAGTATCCTGCCTCGTTTGCGAGGACTCGTCGTGGCCATGATTGGTGCGCCAGTGCGACTCAAACATAGGGAACGACTTGAGCCCGTCTAAGCGTTCCTCGCAAAAACAGTGCAATCGACACAATCGCACTCGACCGTGTTCCGGCGAGGTGTCGATGAATCAAAGAGAGACGGCTGCTTGGAAGTAGCCGACATCAAATGGGCAACAGCCAGTTCGACCTCGAAGGGATTCGTTATGGATCGACGGTTATTCGTGCGGTGGCTCGGCGGAGCAGCGCTTTCAACCGCCGTTTTGGGCCTTAGTGGCTGCCGAGGCAAGCAGTATGCGCACGTCCTGAAGAAGGACGAGAACAACATGGTCGGCAGCCATAAGGCCGGCTCCGAGGTTTATGAAGAGCAAGTGGCTGAAGCGGTCGCGAAGTTGCTCGGAAAAGAATGCTCGCAGATCCAGCAGGTCAGCCACCAGGGCATCGGGCCGATCAAGAAGAAGATCTGCTTCGTCGGCGTCGAGAACGCCAGCGCGGAAGATCTAGGTGACTTCAAGGCTCATTTGTACGAACTCATCGACCAGAAGATTTCTGAGTCTGACATGTTTGAGAAGCTCAGCGACCGCTACGTCGAAGTCGGTCTACGAGACTCGCGGCTACGGCCGGACGATCTCTTCAAGCCCTCCAATCAACGCACGTTTCAGCAGGTCATGGAGCGGAACAATCAGCCGTTTGATTACTTGCTCTTCGCGAAGCTGACGTCGGGGACAACGACGAGTAATGGCGATTACCAGCGCGACTATTTACTGACGTTGGAGTTGATCAACATCGAATCTGGAGAGGGCGAGAAGGTCAGCGCGAAGGTCCGGAAGGGCTATCACAAGACGGTGCTCGGACGATTGCGAAACTACGGTGGCTAAAGGCGAGTTCCATCGCTGAGTCATCACCCATGGCTCTGGCCGCTTCGTCTGCGGAGTGCTTCGCATCATGTCCTCAGAAACATCCTCGCTCAGTTGGATTCGACTCGCGGCCGCCTGCTGCTGCGCGAGCCTCGTTTTGTTGGCTGGGTGCAGGACACATGCGAAGCAACTCAAGTCGCTGAGAACGGCTTATTACTCAAACAAGCTCGATGAAGCCGCGACGTTGGCAGACCAAGAAATCAAACGCCGCGCGGCTGATGCTGATGTGCTCAAGCTCGAACGCGCGATGATTGACCTCTCGGTGGGCCGCGCGAAACAAGCAGAGACTGTGTTGCGAGAAGTTCGCGACCACTTCGATGCCTACGAGCAACAGGATCTCGGCGAATCGGCACTTTCCTATTTGGCCGATGACAACAAACGCGCTTACCCCGGCGAGGACTACGAACGCGTGTTGATCCGCTGCTTCCTCGCGCTGTCAAACTTGATGCACGATGGTACGGACGCGACTGCATACGCGCTGCAAGTGGGCCAGAAGCAAGAGCAGATCATGCTCGCCGCCGGACAGGATGCGACCAAGAACCCGAAGCTGCGCTATAAACGCGTGGCGCTGGGGGCATATTTGCACGGAGCATTGCAAGAGGCGACGCATCGCAATTACGACGACGTCGCGCGGTCTATTCAGCTCGTTGTGAATTGGGAACCTCAATTCAAATTTGGTCAGCAAGATCTGGAACGAGCGACGCATGGCCGACACTCAGCACCGGGTCATGGTGTGCTTTATGTCGTGACGCTCGTTGGCCGCGGGCCGTTCAAAGAGGAACGTGCCGAGCGTGCGACTTCAGACGCCTTGCTGATTGCGGATCGCATCTTTTCGGCAGTTGGTAAGCATTCGCTGCCACCGACATTGGCCCCCATCAAGATGCCGATCGTGTGTCGTAGTCCTAGTCGCATCGGAACCGTCAAAGTGGCGATCGACGGTCAGGCGGTGGGACAGACGGAAACGATCACCGATGTCGGTCAAATGGCGGTCGATCAGTTCGAAGCCATTAAGTCCGAGATCATGGCCCGAGCGATTGTGCGACGTGTGGTGAAGAAGGGTGCGATCTACGCCGCTAAAGAAGCCGCCAAGGTCGAGCATCCGCTGGCTGAACTGGCGCTCGATGGAGTGGGTGTCGCCTGGGAAGCGACCGAGTCAGCGGACACACGCTGCTGGGGGCTCTTGCCGGACAAGATTCAAGTGTTGCGTCTCGAACTGCCAGCGGGACCGCATCAACTTTCGCTGCGAGCCGGGACGACATCCGCCGCCATCGGACCAGAAGCGACCGAACGAGTGCAGATCATTGACGGGCGTAACAGCTATGTGCTCGCAACATTCCCCGACGAGCGATTGATCGGCAGTGTGGTTACCAATCGCCATGACGAGTGATCTGCACATCGGCCGCGCACTCAAAAGATTTCCGTGAGTCCACCGATCTGAGGACGCTTTGGTTAGCTCGGCTTCGGAGTTCCAGCGGCGGCAACAGTGCGCAGACGCTCAAGGCGCGCCAGGGTCGCAGCATCGTCCGGTCTCACTGGTACTCGACCTTCAGGATTCGACCACCGGAAATGAGCGGGGTACTTTGAATCGGGAAAAGCGCGGCGTAGGTAACTGATCACGGAAACGACGACGATCACGATCGTGCCGACCACCATTAGTTGGAAGAGTGCCTGGGCGCTGTCCTCTTTTGCACCTCGAATGAACGAGGTCACGCATGCTCCCAAAATAAAAAGAGCCGGCTTCGCGATGAGAAACATCGGGCCGCGTTTCAACGGCAGAGCAAAGACCGCCCCCATCACTACTAATCCCCCGACGCTCTGAGCGATGATGTCGTCGCGGTAGGAATTCACAAACGCTGTCTCGAATGTCGCGCGGTCCGTGTCGATGAAATCCAAGTCATCGAATCGAATCTCGTGAGGATCTTTGGCTCGCGGTCCCAGCGCCCACAGTCCGATTGCCAAACACACGATGAGTCCGAACATGATGACCGTCGGACCAAAGAGGTATCGTGGATGCATCGAATGAGTCCTCCTTTGGAATCGGGAAGCGAACTATCAGCTTCCGACTCAACAGATACCTGACACACGACGTTAGTCGAGCAGACTGATGCCCGGTGGAAACAGATTCCCGCCAGCCAGGGTCTGCCCGCAGGCGTTTCATCCTGAAGTCATCTCGGACCAGCGCTGTCACTAAGCGACATCAATGCTGCCAGTCATCAACGTGCTGCGTCTCCTCATGCCAACTGACAAGATCCACGACAACATCCATTCAGCACCGCGAATGTGCCCGTATGAATGGCAGGCGTCGGTTGATCAGTTCTTCACCGACGACGCTAAGCGGACTTGATTGTGAATGTTGGCGGGCGCTGGTTGTGGTCAAACTCGCGTTGGCACGTTTTTGGGACTGAATTAAAAGCAAAGCTCCTGGGCCATGGAGTCCATTCCGCCGGATGGCCGCCGCAAGCACGGCGCGATGGCTGATGCGATCAGCCAGCCTTGCGATTGTGACAAGGCCCGGTCGTTGTCGGAGACCTCAAGGAGTTTGCATGAAGGTTTTGGTCTTAGCCCCGCATCCTGATGACGAGATTTTGGGTTGCGGTGGAACCATCGCGAAGCATGTCGCGGCGGGAGATTCGGTTGAGGTACTCGTTGCGACGCGCGGCATTATCGAACTGTATTCTCACGAGTTGATCGAGCAGGTTCGGAACGAGGCACGGCAAGCACATGAGTTGCTCGGAGTATCGCGCACACGCTTTTTGGAGTTTCCCGCGCCGGCGCTCGATACGGTGCCGCGCTACAAGTTGGCGGCGGCGATCAACACTGTTGTGAAAGAGATGCACTGCGAATGTCTCTACATCCCGCATCACGGCGACATTCACAGCGATCACTTTCATCTGCATCACGCGGCACTCGTCGCCGTGAGACCGCTTGCCGATTGTCCCGTGCGACGAATTTTGGCCTATGAAACATTGTCCGAAACGGAATGGGCACCGCCTCAAAGGGATGCGGTCTTCTATCCGACAGTCTTCGTCGACATCTCGCCGTACTTGCCGAAGAAGCTTGCCGCGATGTCGTGCTTCGGGACACAGGTGAAGCCGCCGCCGAATGCTCGCTCGCTCCGCAACATCGAAGCCCTCGCGCATTATCGTGGAGCCACAGTCGCCCGCGATGCCGCTGAGAGTTTCATGTTGATCCGACACATCGAGGATTGAGGCACGCCGCGCATCAATCCGTTTTCCGCAATGCAAGGTGCTCTCTCATGACCATCCCACTACCGCGATTGCTCATTATTGGAGCCGGGGGTTTTGGCCGCGAAGTGCTGGCTTGGGCTGAAGACGTGCTGCAAGCAACTTCTTCGCCCGAGTGGACGATCGGCGGATTCCTGGATTCGAACCAGCAAGCACTGGAGCCCTTTGGCATCAACTTACCGATTGTCGGTGACCCGGCGACGTATCAGCCTCAACCGCAAGATCGTTTTGTTTGCGCGATCGGCGATCCGCAAATCAAGCTCAAGGTCGCACGCAGCATCCAGGCGCGCGGCGGACTGTTCGTCAACGTGATTCATCCGACGGCGTATGTGGGCCCGCGCTGCCGCATGGGCATCGGCAACATTCTGTGCCCGCAGGCGATGATGACCTGTGACGCATCACTGGGAGACTTCGTCGCTCTCAACTTTCGAGCGAGCGTGGCGCATGACGCGCAAGTGGGTTCGGGTTGCACGATCAATGGCTTTGCGGATGTGACTGGCGGCGTGCACATTGGCGAAGGCGTGCTGCTTGGCAGCCATGCGGCGATCACGCCGCGTGCGGTCGTTGAAGACGGCGCTCGAGTCGGAGCCGGCAGTGTCGTCATCCGCCATGTCAAGGCCGGTCAAACAGTACTCGGCGTGCCGGCTTCGGCGGGGTTGTTTCGAGCGGACGACTGAAACGCCGCAGTCTCGTTCACTTCATTGCCCAAGCACGACCACCGCACCCAATCCCACAACGGCCCACAACACCGCGAGCGCGTAGTACCTCGCGCGTCCCAACCGGATCGCATCGAGTATGTCGGCAAACTCACGCGCATGCTGCGTCCAGTGATCTTCTTTGGCTCCACACAAGACAACTCGATCGGCGAACTCCAGAACTGCAGCCAGCCATCGGACCGGTAACACAACACACCAGGCGGTCGCTTCTTCGAGATACCACCAGTGTCGAGGCAGCCGTCGTAACGACGCGATCGCGCTCGTCTCGATGACATCAACCGACCGAGGTGGTTGGTCGTTCGTCGCTCCAGGCTCTTGCGCGCGTCGTGCAACGAACGAGGCGCCGAGTAACCCCAGTGCAAAGGCACTGACCGACACCAAAGCCGCGAGTTCGGAGTTCGCAGAGATCCTCAAGCTCGCCAGTCCACTCAACGCGACAATCGCGAGGCAGCAACGCGCAGAGGTCCGTTGCAACGTCAGCGCTGTCAGAATGAGCGGCACGACTCCAACGGTCCCCATCACGAAGAACAAGCGCGGCGTTTCGTCGGTGGCTTGCCATAGCGGAATGAAGCGGACTGCCAACACCAACGCGGGAGCGACGATCGCTGCCGTCAGCGGCACACACAAGGTTGAACCACTGGCGAGTAACCGCTTGAGCCACAACGAGCAAGGGAACAATCCACAACGCAGCATGATGGCCAAACCAAGCACAGTCGCTATTCCGCCGCGCGAGTTCGTTGCATCCACGCGCGTGTCTTGGAGTGCGACCTCCAGCAGCGTACTGATCGTCGTGGAGTGATAACGTGTCTGCAGCAACGCCATCGCACCGAGCAGTACCAGCGAAGACGCTCGCAGCGGGAGCACGATGCCACCACGTGGGGGTTGGCTCGGCAGCGACGTCGTGCTCGCGGCGATGTGCTCGACGAACTCTTCGATCGCCAGCCAGCTCAACATGACGACGACCAAGTCCGTGGCCGTGGCCGCCAGCGTCACCACGATCTGCAATCCGAGCCAACACAAGATGGACCGCGCCCCGGCAGTGTTAATCGCTCGGGAGGCGACAGCCCAACTCAGACAAAGAGCCAGCAACACGACTCCGCTCTGCGGCTCAATGGCTTGCCCGAGTTCAATCGTCACCGCCAAGTCATCAGTCGCCTGGAACCAACTGGCGGGCAGCCATTTGAGATCAGCAACAGAGTGAGTGCTCACGAGTACGGCGGCAGTACCAGCACTCGCCGCGACGAGCGACGAACTCAACACCGCCGCGCGGCGAAAACGGTCGAACGCTGCCGCCAGCAGCCAACTTGCCAACAGTCCGCCCAGGGCGACAGCGATCAATCTCGATTCGTCCATGTTGGCGTTGGAGTCTCTGGGGCATGAGTTCAGCGAAGGGCCAGCGCGTCCGATCGAGTGTGTTGCTCAGGAATGCGTCGCCAAACTGACGAAACGCACGGCCTTCATTGATGGCCACGTAGGTTGCTTAGTTCGTCGGCTTCCAATTCACGCGTACGCCGGTCTTCTTCAGTTCGGCAACTTGAGCGTCACGCTTCGCGGCTTCGATAGGGTTGTTGTCGAGGTATAAACGCCAGAACGGAGCGAAGCGTTTTTCCCCCGCCGCATCCTTCTTAGCCATCTCGACCAGTGTGGCGAAGTCCTTGAGTTGGTTGCCGTCCAGGAACGTGAGTCGCAACTCGGTAAGCGCGGCTAACGAGGAGACGTCTTCTACCTGATTATCGCGCAGGTCGAGATTCGCCACCCACTTGCAACTGGCAATCGGCTTCACGTCCTTCAGCTTGTTCTTGCCCAAGTACAGCGATGATAGCTTCGGAAAGTCAGCCAGTGTGTCGATGGACTCAATCCGATTGTCGCTCAGATACAGCGCTTGCAGCTTCTTCAAATCTTTGAGCGGGTTGATGTCCGCGATCTGATTGTGTTCCAGTTGCAGGTATTGCAGCTTCACCAACTTCGCGACCGGCTTGATGTCGGTCAGCTTGTTGCTCGACAGGTCGAGCGATTGCAGCAGCACTAATTCTGCAATCGGCGATGCGTCGACAATCTCGTTGCCAGCCAAGTTCAGCAACAGCAAATTCGGGCATTTCTCCAACCCCTTGAGATCCTTGATGCCCTTCTTTTTGGCTTCGAGCAGATGCACGTTCTTGAGATCGTCTTCCTTGAGTTCGTCCTTCTCGCCCTTCTTCAAAACAGACTTAATCGCTGTCTCCAAGGCCTTGTCGGGGAAGATGGAATCAGCCAACGCAGTGAGCGGCAACCAGATCGCAAGAGCGGCAACAGCAATTCGCAACAGCATGAAAGTGCTCCTCAAGGCGGGATGAGCGGACGACGACACTCAGTCAGGTGGAAGGCCGACATGTGGCCATGCGTCGTAGCAGGGGCGGCCAGTCTGCCACCATCAGCACGAACGCCCGCAACGATCAAGGCGAACCCGAGTCACGTCGACGTGGGTGAGTGAGCGTATTGACCCGCTCCACAAACTCAACGACGCCGAGTGGATTGATTCGCCAATCGAGGAGTCCAGGTTCAAAGCCATCGAGTTCATCCGCGTGGCCTCGGTGTCTTCTCAATCAGTCCGGCGATAGTCTTGGCATTCGCGCTGGCATGAGGGCCATGACGCTGCTGCTTTGACTTTTGGGAAGGACTCTGAGGAACGCATGACCGAGAAAATTCAAGGTGATCTCTACGACTACCCGGCCTACTACGATCTCATCTTCGGCTCGGACTGGCGTGCCGAGTACGACTTTATTCGTGGTTGCTTCGAGCGGTTTGCCAAGCGACCGATCAAGCGCGTCTTCGAGCCGGCCTGCGGCACTGGCCGACTGCTGATCAAACTGGCTGAAGCCGGGTTTGAGGTCTCTGGTAATGATCTCAATGAGCGCGCGGTCAAGTTCTGCAATGACCGTTTGAAGCGCAAGCAATTCCCCGAGTCGGTCGTCGTCGGGAACATGGCTGACTTCAAGCTGAAGAAGAAGGTCGATGCTAGCTTCAACATGATCAACACCTTCCGGCATCTCAACAACGAGGCCGATGCTGTTGCGCATTTGAAATGCATGGCCGAGGCCACGAACAAAGGCGGCCTGTATTTGCTCGGACTGCATCTGATCCCGACGTCGCCGGATCGCGTCGAAGAAGAGGCTTGGAACGCGCGGCGCGGCAATCTGTCGGTCAACACGTTCATGTGGAGTAAAGGCATCGATACCAAGAAACGTGCGGAGTATCTCGGCCTGACGATCGACGTCTATACGCCCACCAAGCACATCACGATCGAAGATGAAATGGTCTATCGAACGTACTCGGCAAAGCAGATGCGCGCGCTGCTGGAGAAGGCGCCGGAGTTCGAAGTCGTGACCACCTATGACTTCGCTTACAACCTTGATGAACCCATCGAAGTCGATGGGGATACCGAAGACGTTGTCTATGTGCTCCGCAAGCGGTAGTCGCCCAGAAGGGCGTCGCTCGTAGCGATTTAAATGGCGAACGCTCGACAGAACATCACGACGAATTCGTCGCGATGTTCTGTCGAGCGTTTTTGATGTTGCGAACTGTTGTCGTGCCGACAACTCGTTAGGCCACTGAATTTAGTAGAAGCCCCCTCCACCGCCGCCGCCGAAGCCCCCTCCATATCCGCCGCCACGTCCACCACCGCCTCGCCCACCACGACCACCGTTGTTGTCGTCGTCAGTCTCGATGAACTCGTGATAATTGTCGGCTGCCGTGGTGCCATTGATGCCGGGGTCGTACGACTGTGACACCACGGTCCGAGCGTTGGCGTTGGGATTGCCCATGGCCGTCAGAATCTCGGCAACTTGTCGACGGCGATGCTGGTCAAGTTCAGGATCGGAGTTGTTCTCCGAACGCTCGACAAGCACCGGGAACGGCACTGTTCGTAAGCGAGCGCCGATTTCTTGAACGTGATCGAGCCCAAACGAGTTCAGCTCACCTGTGTTTTGAATGAACTCGTGCCGATGAATCACGAAGTCCTCGGCTTCACCGTTCGTTTCCATCTGGTGATAGAAATCGCGCACGGTGCTGCCGAGAGGGTAAGTGTCGGGAACCGCGAGCGACCGTCGCATCGCGAATGTTGTTGGGACGAACTGCAAGGTTGGCTTATAGCAGCCGACCAAGTTCGCAGTTCCAATCGCCCCCAGAAGCAGTAACGCCGTCTTCTTCCCTGAAGCGTGCATGATTCTCCCTCACTGAGACTGACTCGTCGTCGAATCACTTCGCGACGCAAGACCATGTTGCAGAGCAACTCGGCGACGAAACGTTTCACGCAGCCACGACTCGCTGGCTTCGACTTTGAAAGTGTGTCTGACCATTGGCGGGATCAACTTGGCTGCTGAGCAGCGTGAGCTTGATTTCCTAACGGGAGACGACACTTGGTTAGTACCGACCTCGCGGCGGAGCGGCATGCCTTTGACCATTCGGCCCCAGGCGACCGTCGTTGCCATTTTGCAGACTCGGAGTCGTGCTATTGGTCGGCAGATTCACTGGGTTAGGGCGACCTGCCTCCGGAGCACTGCTGTTCCTGCCCCACGGCTTCCAAAGTCCATTGCGAGCGGGCTGCTCGTAGCTCATTTGCTGAATGCCGCCCATTTGCCGAGCACCGCTCATCGAAGGATCAGGACTTGGCTGCATCGTTGCCCCTGGCGCCATCGTGGGTGCTCCTGCTGGCGGTGCGGCCATTGTCGGTGGTCCCGGATAGATCTGCGAAGGTTGTGGATTCGCCATGTATCCACCTGCTCCGAGTGGTCCCATGCCATAAGCTCCACCACCCGCTGGCATGCTCGCACCAAGTGACCCGCCACCAGATCCAAACGGGCTTTGGAATGACGCGGCGTTGAATGGTCGGTAACCAATCTCGGTGCCGTTACCCGTTCCCCAGCCGTAAGGACTGAGCTGATAGACGCCTTGGTCGGGATAACCTTCCGTCTTCGCGTACTGGTACAGCTCAATGTCGTTTGGCCAAGTGACATAGAATCCGGGATAGGGCGGCACCTCATCCGGTTCCATGGGTCGCACCAATTCGGGCGTGACTGTGATCAACAACTCGTTGTCACCGTGACTCGCAACCTTGCCGTTGAACAAGGTGGGGCCGATCAACGGCAACTCTCCGAAGAAGGGAATCCGAGCCACGTTCGTCGAGCCGGTATGTCCGAAGAGTCCGGCGAGGACAATTGTTTGACCTTCTCGCAACTTGACCGCTGTTTCAACACGTCGTTGGCTCAATCCAGGATTGCCGTTTGAGGCGAGTGTTTGATCGACTTCACTGAACTCAGCAGAGATCTGGAGCATGACCCAGTCGCGATCGATGACCTGCGGCTGGACTTGCACCGACGTTCCAAAGCCACGGTAGGCGGCTGTCGACGTCGCACCACCGCCAACTCCGACGATGGTTTGCACGGGGAACTCACCACCGGCCAAGAAGCTCGCTTCATGCCCACTCAGCACGGTGACCGTCGGAGCTGCCAAGATCTTGCCGGTGTGATTCGCGGCCAACCAGTTGAAGAGCACCGTGTTGGCTCCCTTGGTCAGAATACCGGTGATGCTGCCACCGGAACCTGTGAGTCCAGCCGCTCCGGCATCGACCGCTGACGAACCCGCAGCCACTCCCGAAGCGGCATTGGAGGCCGCTGTTGCGGCAGCCACAGCCAGACTTCCTGTTCCGAACGAGTAGCTGCCGATTAAGGCTCGAATATCGACCCCCATGCGTCGCAGTTCATTCCGTTTCAACTCGGCGACTTTCACATGCAACATGACTTGGTGAATGCCAGGCACTTCGAGCATGTTCACGATGAAGTCGTCGTCATCGTCGTCGTCATTGGCGTCGTTGTTTCCGTTGCCGTATCCGGGTCCTCCACCGCCGCCATAACCGTTGGCGTAACCACCACCGTAGCCATACGCCCCAAATTCGCCGAAGTAAGCCGAGCGGACAATTTGCAGGATATGAGCAGCGTCTTCCTCGTCCTTCGCTTGGCCTTTCACGATCAGCCGCGATTGCAACGGAATCAAATAGACCTTGCTGTTCGGGAAGAGAATCTGCAGTTGTTTTTCCAGCTTGCCAAAGTCGGCCCGCAGGCGGTCTTCAAAACTCGGATCGCGAATGATTTCGACGAGATAAATCAGCGGGTTAGCTTGCCCCTCAAACCAGATATGCAGCGTGGTCACGCCCAGCTGCAACCCAATCACACTGATTTCCTTCGGGCTGTATTGCACCACATCAATGATCTCGGGATTTGCAATGGCAATCCGCGAGATCGGGTTCCGAGTGACCATCAGTTGGCTGCGGTGATGGATGATCTCCAGTTGCTCTGTGGAGTCCGACTGTAAATACAACTCGGGAGGCAGTGGACGTTTCTGCTTACTCGTCTTGGACGTCGTGGCCGCCGTTTGTTGAATCATCCCGCCAGCGCCGTTGCCAGTGCTTCGCGAGAGTTCATAACCCCCGAGCCCTTGCGCCTGAGCGAAGGATGCTGCGGTCAATAACAAAACTCCGCAACATGTGAGTGCTGTTGCGAGTGGTTTTGCTACTTGTTTCATCTGTCTTCCGAGATTCCTCTGCATCGGAACCTACTCCTCATGCTTGTCGCGTTTGCGATTCGGCGTAAATCGCCGAAGCAATGGCCAGCCAACAACCGTTGGATTGCCGGATGCAATGCACCTGCTCCGCGCAGTCTCTGCGGTACGGTGTTAAACTTTATCGGATTTGCCGATCGTGCTGGTTGAATCGGTTTCGACGAGAAATCTCGCTTTTCACACAAGAAGGACATCTTTCGCTTGAGACGGTGCTACTCGGAATAGTTGTCTATTTTGTACGATTAAATTTAAATGAGTCTAAATCTATCGGATTCCGTGACGGCGGCGAATCCCTGGTGTGCGAACCTAGCCATCGTTTTGAGACTCGCCATACCAATCTGCACGGTCGCGATGACAGGAACTGTCAGGCCACTTTTAGCCCTATGAATCTAGGGTTGCGGGGAACTTGGCCCTCGTCAGCACGCGCGCAGCTGACTAAACTCTTCGGCCTCCCGGTTTCGGCGGGAAGTCTCGATCGCACAGCAACTTGTAAGGTGATTCAACGTGGCAACTGCTCAACTCCAAACAGCGAAGCAAACCCTGACTGGGGCCGACGTGCTCGTCGAGGCCCTCATTCGTAACGGCGGCAAGTACATGTTTGCGTACCCCGGTGGGGCAAGCATGCCGCTGCATCAGGCGCTTCTAAAGAAGAGCGATCAGTTGCGGACGATTCTGCCGCGGCACGAGCAGGGCGGCGGTTTTGCGGCTCAAGGCGTTTCGCGCACGACCGACGACATCGGAATGTGCATGGCAACGAGTGGTCCCGGTGCGACGAATCTCGTCACCGCCCTTGCCGACGCGAAGATGGACAGCATCCCCCTGATCGCCGTCACCGGGCAGGTGCCGCAAGCGGTGATCGGCACTGACGCCTTTCAAGAAACTCCGATCATCGAAATCAGCCGAGCGATCACGAAGCACTCCTTCATGATTACCGCCGACGATCACACCGATCCTGATTCGGTGCGCGAGGCGCTGCTTTCGATCCCGCGCATCGTCAAAGAAGCCTTCTTCATCGCGAAGACCGGTCGTCCGGGTCCGGTGCTGATCGACTTCCCGAAGAACATTCAGGTTTCGTCAATCGAACTCGACGATATTGACTGGGATCCGCCCATGAAGCTGCCGGGCTATCGCCCGCTGAATCGCAAGCCGCAGCCGGAGCAGATCAAGCAGGCGATCGCGGCGATTCGTCGCTCGAAGAAGCCGGTTCTGTACGTCGGCGGCGGCGTCATCAATGCGAATGCGGCGGAAGAGTTGACGGCGTTCGCGAAGAAGTCCGGCATCCCGGTCACGATGACCGTGATGGGACTCGGGGCGTTCCCCGGCGACGATCCGCAGTCGCTGCACTTCCTCGGGATGCACGGCACGGCGTACTCGAACTTTGCGGTCGATGGAGCCGATTTGCTGCTCGCGTTCGGTGTGCGATTCGACGACCGCGTGACGGGCAAGCTCGATGAGTTCGCTAAGCACGGGAAGATCATTCACGTCGATATCGACGCTTCCGAAATTCATAAGAACAAAGAAGCTCATATTCCCGTCGTCTCGGATGTGAAGGACTTCTTGATCGCTCTCAACGCGGCCTTCACGGACGACGACAAGCCGGACATCGCGGAATGGTGGAAGCAGATCGACGAATGGCGCGAGAAGTATCCGATGTCGTACAACCAGTCCGACGATTGGATCTATCAGCAGTACGCGGTCGAAGAATTTTGGCGGCAGACCAAAGATCAAGACACTTTCGTCGCGGTCGGCGTCGGTCAGCATCAGATGTTCGCCGCTCAGTACTACAAGTTCCGCAATGCTAAGCGCTGGTTGAGTAGCTCGGGGCTCGGCACGATGGGCTTCGGCCTGCCGGCGGCGATGGGCGTTGCAGCGGCTCACCCGGGCAAGCTCGTGGTCGACATCGACGGCGACGGCTCGTTGCTGATGAATATCCAAGAATTTGCGACGCTCCACTGCGAGAAGTTGCCGGTCAAGATTCTGCTGCTCAACAACCAACATCTTGGCATGGTGGTGCAGTGGGAAGACCGCTTCATGAATGGCCGTCGGGCTCATACTTACCTCGGCCCGATTGATCATCCTGAGGCGCTCGGTCAGGGCGATGGCTCGATTGGTGATACCTATCCGAACTTTGTCGAGATCGCGAAGGGCTTTGGACTCGGAGCCGCTCAAGTTCGCAACAAGAAGGATTACCCGGCGGCTCTCCACAAGATGCTGACGACTCCCGGCCCGTACTTGCTGGACGTTATCTGTCCGTATCAAGAGCACGTTCTGCCGATGATCCCCGGCGGCAAGACGGTGCGCGACATCATCCTGAAGTAGGCAATGACTTCGGGTTTTCCCGGAATGAGTTTCAAGCGGCGGCGAGTCACATTCGCCGCCGCTTTTTTTTCGTGTGGCTCGTTTTCAACGTGCCTGTTTTCAAGCGAAATGGGCACGTTGGAAACGTGCCCCACGAGCACGAGAGCACTCTTCAAACAGGATCTCCGGCGTGACGACTCGCACTCGCACCATGCTGATTGCTGCGGTGAAGTGGCTGCTGTTTGCGGTCGTGCTGTTCTATGTCGGTCGCAAGTCGGTCGAGCTGACGGATGCCGAGTCGCTGTCGAAGCTGTCGATTCATCCGTTGTGGCTGTTCGCGGCGGGAGTTGTGTATCTCGTCGGATGGCTGCCATCGGTCGTTGTGTGGCAACGACTGATGCGCGTGCTCGGCGCGCGGCCGCCGTTCGCGATGACGTTGAAGGCGTATTACCTCGGACATTTGGGCAAGTATGTGCCGGGCAAAGCCGCCGCGATCTTCTTGAGATCATCAACGCTGCAAGCGGTCGGAGTACCGATCGGCACGTCGGTGCTGACCGCAATGCTGGAGACTTTGATGGTGATGGGCGTCGGGCTCGCATTGGCGATCGGCCTCGCACCGTTCTTGCTGCCGAGCGATGTTTGGAACGCTCTGCCGCCGAGCTTCAACGTCTTGCGAACTCAAAGTTGGCTCGGCCCAACGATCGTGCTTGTGGCGACGATGCTCGGCGTGCCGCTCGCTGCCGAGTCGCTTTTGAGATTCGCCGCTCGCAAAGCGCATCAACGCGAAAGGCTTTTGGAAACGTCTTCGAGCACGATTTCATCGCGCTCAGTGTCCTCTGACTCTGGGCCCGTTGAGGACTTAGGGCACGTTGAAAACGGGCCCCACGAAATTCCGAACGATCGCCGCGAGATGGTGCGTCTGATGTTCGTCGGCGTGTTCGCGTTGGTGCCGACATGGTTCGCGCAGGGGCTCAGTCTTGGCTGCGTGTTGAAGTCCATTGGAGCGATCGAGCAGTTCTCATTCGCCGATTGGCTCTTGTGGACTGGAGCGACCGGCGCGGGTAACTCGCTCGGCTTCTTTGTGCTGTTCGCACCCGGAGGTCTCGGAGTGCGCGAAGGCATCCTGATCGCGAGCTTGTCGCCGGCAATCGGCAACTCGAACGCCGTCGCTGCAGCGGCACTGCTGAGACTGCTGTGGCTCGTCGCCGAATTAGTCGCTGTGGGCTTGCTACTTGCTATCCGACGCAAGAACGAGCCCTCTTGAAAAGGCAGGGCGATCGCCGGACGATGTGGCCGCACGTCGGATGACTCATGATCGGATTAGCCCGTTTGGGAGCGATGACATGTCTGCAAGCAAACTCGATGAACTCGCCGCTTTCACGGAGTTTGCTCGAAGTTGAATGACGACTCCAATGCGGCGATTGAAGAGCACATCCAACAAGGGCGCAGAGATTTCGAGGCCGATTTGTTGCTGCCAGTCGATCAAGCCTTTGGCGAGATTCATCATAGGTTAGGGATTCCGAGATGAACTACCCGGTCCACCTTTCCCCGCCGGCGCGCTTCGCCATCTCGTTCAAGCACCTCTCACGACCGAAGACTTCGAATAGCGAGCCTCTTTCATGACGACTTCGGCGACTTCGCTCGGCGGTGTGATTCATAGCTATCAAAAGTACGACCCGCAGACGTTTCCGAGTCCCACTCAGCCGATGCCGGATCTCGTCTCACCGGCGTTCGAGCACATGCTGGAGTTCGGCGACCTCAGTGAGTTGTCGCCGGAGCAACTCGCTCGCGCCGTGAAGCTCGACATCAGGCAGATCGCGGGGCTCGGGCCGAGCTTGCAGCAGTTGCGCGAATCACTGCTCGCTCGGAAGAACAAGATCCTCAAAACCTATGAGACGAAGTCGGTCGTCAAAGAGGCGATTCGCAACTTCACGAAGGTGGCCGAGAAGACTCTGCCGCCGGAGCCTCTGCAAGAGGTGTTCAAGAAGGCAGTCGCGACTGAGCAGATTCGCGATCTCGAACGTTTATGGTGGCGCGCGGGCAATGATCAGTCGCCATTCGCGCGGCAGTTGGTGCGACTCGTTGATGCGCTCGGGGCGAAGTATCAGATCGACGAACTGGCTTCGAAGTACGAGTTTCTTGGACGCAAGCCGATATCGATCGAAGAAGCGGTCGCGATCAAAGCGGAACTCGAATTGATCGACCGCTTGCTCAAGCAACTCGAAGAGGCCGCGAAGTCCGGACAGATCGCGATCATTGATCTCGACGAACTGGCCGAGTTCGCGGACGGCGAGCTGCTCGATGATCTCGCACAGATGCAGCGGCAGGCGGAGGAGCTGCTGCGGCAGTTGGCCGAGCAGCAGGGACTCGAACGCAACCGCCGTGGATATGAACTCACTCCGCAGGCGTATCGACTGTTTCAAGGCAAGCTGCTCGAGCAGATCTTCAGCCAGTTGCAGGCGTCGCGCACGGGACGGCATCAAGGACCGGTGCTCGGCGAAGGCGCGGTCGAACTCGCGGCAACGAAGGACTACGAGTTCGGGGACTCGGTGACTCAGATGGATGTGCCGCAGTCGTTGATCAACGCAATGCTAAGAACGGCGCGTGAGGCAACGAGTGAGCGGCAAGGCGCTAGCCGCCGGTATGCTGTTGATGCGACAGCGCACTTTGTTGCAACCGAGCCGCAGCTAGCGCCTTGCGGCTCACGCATTCGCCTCTTGCCTGAAGACATCGTCATTCATCGCACTCGAAACAGTCCGAAGTGCGCCACGGCCGTGCTGATGGATATGAGCGGTTCGATGCGCTACGACGGTCAATACATCAACGTGAAGCGGATGGCACTCGCGCTCGATGGACTCATCCGCAAGGAGTATCCCGGCGACTTCTTGCAGTTCATCGAGATGTACTCGATCGCGCGGCCGAGACACTTCAGCGAGCTGATGAGTCTTCTGCCGAAGCCGGTGACGATCTTTGATCCGGTCGTACGTCTGCGAGCCGACATGAGCCGCGAGGACATTGAAGAAGAGCACCTGCCGCCGCACTTCACCAACATCCA
>Ga0172376_10001536_pt1 | contig 29349 bp, 42 predicted proteins | sample Lak35m_FD_121114 | JGI IMG/M metagenome (GOLD analysis project Ga0172376, IMG submission 121114) | Freshwater microbial communities from Kabuno Bay, South-Kivu, Congo - kab_092012_35m | ecosystem: Environmental > Aquatic > Freshwater > Lake | place: Democratic Republic of the Congo: South-Kivu...
CCCCGCTCCGGCCAGACCGAGGGCGACCTGATCGACGGCACCCCCGGCGGCGTCGAACTCGGTGCGGACCTGTTGCGCGAGACGGTCCACGGCGGTCCCCATCGACCGAAGCGCGCTGGTGAGCTGGTCCCTGGCCCGGACGACGATTTCGAGTTCCGCCATAGGCTCCTGGGGACGCTAGCGGATCCTTGGGGAGCGGCCTAGAGGGACGGCCCGGTCAAGTCCAGCGGATTCCGGCTTGCGCGGAAGGAGGGAGCGGGGCTAGGGTCGGGGCGGAAGGACCCACCTACCACATGAAGGCAGTCGCAGGTTTTTTCGCCGGTTTGCTCGTCGCCAGCCTGGCGGTCGTAGCCACGAGGTTCCGCAGCTCACAGGAAGAGGAGCGTGCAGACCAAATCACGTCCATTGCCTTGCCTGTTGTTGCGGAGCCGACTTCCGAAGATGTGCATGAATCGCAGCTCCTCGATCTTGCCAAGAAGGCCGAGGACAACCTGGTTCGGTTTCAGGCTCGCGGAGTACCCGCCTACACGGTCAGAGAGTCGGACTCTGCGAGAGATCGGCTGAGGAGAGCGTCAGGATGCTTGATCGCAATCGCATGCTTCAGCGCCTGGGATGAGGTTTGCGACGCAGAGGAGTACGTTCACATACCGGAGTCCATTTGGAAGTACGAAGAGTTCGGAGAGCGCGTCATCTCGTCGAACGGAACCACGGTCGCTTGGATGCGGTGCAAGGCCGAGATCCGCCCATACGTCAAGGCATCCGTACGCGGTCAGGCGCTTCCCGACATGGCCGAGACGGTCGGATTGATGCAGTGGGAGGCCGCCGCTCGATCCATGGCGTCTCCCCTCCTGTCCAGCTTCTACGGGTCGGGCCTGTTCGACTAGCCAGGCGGCGCAACCTGCCCGCGCCGCGACGCCTTAGACTGCCCGCCGCGCCTCGACATCACGTCGGCCCGCTTCGTGTCCGTCTTCGCCTTCTCGCGCGCCTCCGCCTCCAGCGCCAGCGACTCGGAGCGGAACACCTCGAACGCGCCAACGAGCGAGGCCGTCTGGTCCATCATCCCGCCATCGCTCGGCAGCACCCCGTGCTCCTTGAACCAGCAGAACGCGCGGAACGCCCGCTCGATGTCGGGCCTCTCCTTGCACATCCGGCGCGGACAGCGATAGACCGCCGCCCACCCGTTCATGCATCGCCGGTCGTACGGCGTCGGGTCGCCCTTCGGGTACTCGCACCCGGCACCCCCGCACGCATCGCACACGATCCGGTACAACGGGCGCGGAGCGGGCTCGTCGAGACAGCCCAGCTCGCGCGCCACGTCCGGGTCACGCTTGCACCTCGTGCAGTCCGGTACGCCCTCGTGCCCGAGATACACGAGGGCCCGCATCAGTCCAGTGCGTCTACCTTCACCCGACCGCTGATCGCGTTGGACAGTTCCACGCGGTGACGCGAGCTGAGCCGGTCGAGGAAGTCGAGATCGGCCACGTCCTTGCCGCCCGCGCTCGTGCGGCGACGAATCGAGATCTCGTTGCCCTTCTCGTCGCGCCAGTTCTCGACGCTCACCACGCCGTGCTCGAGCACAAGCCGCTCGATGGTGCCTCGGTTGGCGTGGACGAGCTGGCCGTCGCCGGTCAGCTCGAAGCGGATGAGGTCTTGGACCTGCGCCTCGATGAAGGCCGGGAGTGCGCGGAGGACCCACCACGTCCCGTTCGGGTCGGGCTTGCCGTCCTTGTAGTCGTCCTGGAGCTGGAAGCGCCAGGTCTCGTGCGGAGTCAGAGCGATAGGCATGAAGGTGAAGGGGGCTATGCCTGCCCGGCTCTGTTCGAGTCGCGCGCGCCGCCGGGCAAGAGCGACGCGCGACCGTGTGCGTCAGCGGTGGACGATCACGAGCTCGTTGTCCGTGCCCGGAGCTTCCTCGATGCCCGATGCGTAGTCCGTGCCCGTCAGGTCGAAGCTCGCATCCCACACGTTGATCCCGTCGCGGTCCGCGTCAGCGAGGCCGCTGAACACCATGCCGGGCATGATGAAGTCGAAGCCGTTCTGGTTCTGCGTGCTCGGATCGTCGTAGGCCCAGGTGGTCGAGCCGGGGCCGACCGCCCAGATGCGCCCACGGATGGGCGTGCCGGCGATGAAGCGCGAGACGAAGGCGAACTCCGTCGAGTTGGCCATTTCGTCCGGGTTGAACTTGCCCTTGGGCTGGCGCGCCGTGATCTGGCCGAAGCCGACGCCGTTCGCGTCGAGCGAGTTCTCGTGGAAGATGATCGAGTTGCCGCTCTCCACGTCGATCTGGTTCAGCGCGCCCGTGATGACGCCCGTACCGCCGCCGTCCGAGCCGTACTTGTTGGCCAAGGTCGGGGCGTTGATGGCCTGGCGGAACGTCGCGCGCGTGCCGAGGAACGTCGGCGGGAACTTGTGCGCTTCGTTCGGGCTCGTCGGGAGCGCCACGTCGCCGTAGTCCACCACGACGCCCGTGAAGTTGCAGACGACCACGATCGCGTCGCCGTGCCGGAACTCGAAGCGGAAGTTGCCGACCGCGCCCTTGACGCGCAGCCGCTTCCCGTCCGCCCAGACCGAGATCGAGAGCGAGGTCAGCGTGCTCGTCGTGGCGTGGGCCGAGTTGGGCGTCCAGCCGAAGCACTCGGTCACGTTGCGCGAGCCGAGACCGAACACGCTACCGCTGGTCGCGCCGGTGATGTTCGTGCTCACCCAGGCCGTGCTGTTTGGCTGGTCGATGAAGACCGCGCCGTCATCCGCGAATGTGTCGCCGATGACGATGCCGGTGCCGCTGGTCGAGCCAGTGACGGACTCGCCGTGGCGCAGCGGGCCGTTGTCGGTCGTGATCGCCCCGGTCAGGTCGTAGGCGTACACGTTCGAAGACTCGGACAGGTGCCCGTAGCCGCAGCCCTGCATGATGCGCGTCAGGTGCGGGCGCATCGCCGAGGTCACGCCCGCGCCCGAGACGTACGTCGAGTTTGCGTGCAGCTCGAAGCTGAACTCGATGTCTGCCAGGGACTTGCCCGGGTAGATGTCGGGCATGTCCGTGAGGGACAGGCGCAGCGTAGGCCGGTCCACGCTGGTCGGCCGGACGGTGAACTTGGCCGACCGCAGCAGCGGAAGGCAGTCCGACGCGCCCGGGTCCGAGTGCGTGCCGCGCGTCGATTCGACGACGACGCCGACGACGCGCTTCTGAGAAAGGGAGATGGCCATGCGGGCGCGTCCTCGTTGGGATCAGCGGTAAATGAGCGTGATCTCGTTGTCGGTGCCCGGGATCTCGGTCGTGGCCGAGCTGTCGTAGTCGCCGCCCGTCAGGTCGAACGAGGCGTCGAAGATGTTGATGCCGTCACGGTCGCCGTCGGCCATGCCGGAGAACACCATGCCCGGCGTGATGATGTCGATGGAGTTGCCGTCACCGGTCGAGTTCGAGCCGAAAAGCGCCTTGCCGCGAATCGAGCGGCCGTTGATGAAGGCGTTGATGAACGAGAACTCGGATTCGCTCACTTCGTCGGGGTTGAACGAGCCGCCCGGCTTCCGGTCGGTGATGTACGCGAAGGAGTACCCGCTCGAGCTAAGCGAGTTCTCGCGCATGACGATGTTGTTGCCCGACGAGTATCGGACGTTGTTCAGGGCACCGACGTTGACCGACGAGCCCGTGTCCTTGCCGTACGTCTTCGACCCGTCGATCTCGCGGAAGCGGATGTCCTTGCCGAGGAAGGTCGGCGGCAGGTAGTGCGACTCGTTCGCGTTGGTCGGCATGGCCACGTCGCCGTAGGATTCGACGATGCCGGTGAACTTGAACTCGGCGTGGAGCACGTCGCCGTGGACCATGCGGATCTCGAAGTTGCCCATGCACCCCTTGAGGCGCAGGCGCTTCCCGTCGAGGTACGCCTCGAGCGAGATCGTCTCCATGAGGTTGAGGTCGCTCTGGAGCTTGAGCGCGACGACGACGGTCGTATCGCGGGTGGGCGCGGTGCCGCTCGTGGCGCGCCCGGACGTTGCGCCGGTGATCGTGATGGCACCGGTGCCAGCCGTTCCGCTCGTCTCCTGGACGCAGAGCAGGTCGTCATCGGCGAAGGTGTCGCCCACCATGACGCCCGCGATGGGGCCGCCCGTGGTGGCGTAGGCAACGCTCACCGTCTCGCCGTGACGCAGGGCCGAGCCCGTGCCGCCCGTCTGGTTGGCGAAGGTGTAGATGCGGGGCGAACTTGCCACGGCTGCGCCAGTCGGAGCCGAGGTGGGCGAGCCCTGGTTCGAGACCTCGACGTACCCGCACGCGCGGATGAGGTCGGTCCACACCGGCGAGGTTAGGGTCGCGCTGCCGGCCGCGTTGCTCGGCACGCCGCCGATCTCCGCGACGAACGTAAGCTCGGCGATGGCCACACCGGGGTAGATGTCGGGCATCCCAGTCAGCGAGAGGCGCAGAGTCTCGCGCTCGACCTTCACCGGCTCGAAGCGCGTGATCTTCGCTTCGCGGATGGTCGGGATCGCGTCAGCCGCGACGTTGGGAGCGCGGAAGATGCCCCGGTCGATGACGTTCGGCGTGCCGCCCAGGGCTTCCAGATTGCACGCGACGATCCGACGCTTCGAGAGTGAAATGGCCATGGGTTGAGATCAGGCGGAGGGCTTGAGCTTGTGGGAGTAGGCCGACGTGCCCGTGGCCGTGTATGCGGACTGGTCGAACGCCGCGTCCTGCGCAGCGTCCGACAGATCGACCTCGACGACCTCGCCATGGCGCACGCGCAGGCGGATCTGAGTCGAGCCGTCGAGGAAGGTCAGCAGGTCGGAACCTGCGGCGTCGCCGTTGCGGCGGTAGGAAGCGTTGGCCATGTTCGAGCTACTCCTTGGTCGTCTCGGGTTCGGTCGTCTTGGGCGCGGCGGGTTCGGCTTGCTCGCCTTCGGGCGGGCGGATCAGGCGCAGCGAGGGGTCCGGCGCGTCGCGGTACACGATGCGCCCGGTCGTCTCCGCGTACTTCCAGCGCGCGAGGTGCGCCGGGCGGGTCGAGACCACGCGCGTCTGCGACTGCCACTTGCTCGGTTCTTTCGCGCTCATGTGGGCGTCACCATCTCCGTGTCCTTCGTTCTGAAGATGATCCGCACGATCACTGCCACCCAGGGCCGACCTTGCGTCTCACTCTGCGGGCCGAGGATTGTCCACCCTTGGGGAGCGGTCAATACCGCCAGCCCGCCGCGCGTGTAATCGACCATCACCGCGCGGTAGATGTCCGCCGCGAGCCGCTGGAGCTGCCGGTACGCATCGGACCCGCCGCCCACGTCCTGAATCACCCCGAAGATCGGGATGTCCCAGTACCATGTGCCGTGCCACAGGACGCGCCGATTCTCCGCCGTCTCCGAGTAGTGGCCGATCTCGCCCGGCTCGCCCAGGAACACGGCGGGATAGCCGTTGATCGCCGGGGCCGTGATGTCCTTGCCCCACCCGGCGACATGCACCGCGTGGTAGTAGTCCGCCCCGCCGTCGGGCAGAGCGAGCGCCGTCTCGAGGTTTTCGAGGATGCGCAGCGGGACCGGATCCGTCGCGGGAGGCACCTAGCAGACCTCCTCGAGCATGACCTCGGCTCGGAACTGCGATCCGCCGCGCTTCTGGACGCGCAGGGTGCCTTCCATGAAGCGCACGGGGATCGCCGAGTTGTCCGGTGCGGGCGGCGTCCATTCGAGCGGGAGCGCGTCGCCCTTGGCCGCGTCGAATGCGGCGAGGAGCGAGCTGAGCCCGTCCGGTCCGAACACGACGCGCCAGACCCGAGTTTGCGGCTGGCCGCTCTGGCGAGACACGTTCTCGCGCACGTTGCGGAAGGCCACCATGCCCGTCTCCGAGTCGGTCGAGCGCATGTCCCGCACCAACTCGACCTCGACGGGGAAGCCGATGACGCCGCTGAGCGTGCCGTAGGTGGTCGTCACGCGGCACCCCCAGCCGGGCGCGCCCTGCCCCGCTCGATCCACGCCAGGACTGCGCGCACGAGTTCGGTCACCCCAGCACGCTCCCGCCGAGCTCGCCCTTGGCGAACGGGACGGACTTCTCCAGCTCGCCCATGATGAACGGCGCGGTCTTGTCCGCGAAGGTCGCGCGGAACCCGAGCTTGGCCTTGAGCGTGACGCTGGTCTTGAGCGTGTAGAGCAGTTTCCGCCGGCCGTTCTGCGCCTCGGAACCGATCAGTAGGTTCCCGCGCTTGGACCGGAAGATGAAGGTCGGATCGCCGTCGGCGGTGAAGTACCGCGAGCCCCGCTGCACGAGCCGCGCGCCGCCCTTGAGCGCGCCGGCCGGCGTCTTCGCGTCCGGGAGCGGGACGGTCAGGAACCGCTTGGTCTTGGGCTTGATCGTCCCGCCGTACTCCTGGATGGCCGCATAGGGCGTGCCCTGCGAGAACACGCGCAGCTCCGAGGTCAGACCCTGGCCGCGAACCTCGTGGCCGAACGAGCGGCGCAGCGTGCCGGTGCGGACCGGGGCCTCGCGCGCCATCTGCCTGACGTGGAACAGGCCCCCGCGCTCGAGCGACTGCCGCACGCCAGCCGACGCGCGCGCGATCAGGTCGTTCAGGGCCTTCTGGGTGCCAGACGGGTCGGCCTCGGCGTACATCAGACCGCCAGCCTTCGGTAGCGGCTGAGCAGCTCGACCACGCGCGGCATGAAGCGCACGGGCGCGGCGAGAGTCTTCGCCCCTTTCGGCCCGGGGATGCTGAGCGCGCTCGGGTCGAACCGACGCCGCCAGTCCTCGGCCACTTGCAGGTCGCACGCGAGCGCCAGGTCCGGGGCTGCCACGATAACCGCCGCATCGTCCGAGCCGAGCCCAGCAGTGTAGGTCACGCGCGCGTTCTCGAAGCCCTTGCGCGTCGGGAAGTTCCAGTAGATCAGCCCGCTACCGCCGACGTGGTAGTCCGTGTCGGCGGTGAGCGCGTCGATGCTGGCCCAGTCCCACGAGCCGAGCGCCGAGACCTTGACCTCGGCGACGCTCACGACGGGGATGACGTTCAGGAACAGGAATCGGTCGTTCTGTCCGAGCGAGTAGAGTTCGGTCCGCGCCGCCTGCGTGACGGGGTAGCCGATCCACGCCTCGATCTCCTTCGACACGCTGCCGATCAGCGAGGTCAGGAGCGTCTCGTTGGCAGTGCCAGTGTCGCCGAGCAGCGCCTTGACGCGCGCGAGGGTGGTGCAGTTCGCCATCTACTCGATCACGAGAATCCGATGTGCGCGACCTTGCGCGTCGCGGTAACGTCAGCCGAGGCGAGCGGCGCGACGTAGCGGTCGGCCACGCGAGTCGGGGCCGAGTCGCGGAAGCCGAGCACGATGACCGTGTAGGAGTTCGTGCCGCCCAGCACTTCCTCGAAGCCGAGCCACTGGCCCGGAAGCCCCTTGGTGCGGATCTCGATGCACGCGCCGAGGTTGTCGTTCGTGCCCGAGTAGGCGATGGTCAGGTCCGGGTTGCCGTTCGTGCCGTCGCAGCGCGTGCCGGTGCCGCCGGTTGCCGCCGCGTACATGACCGGCGTGAGCGTGGCCGTACCGCCCAGCGCGGCCGCGCTGATAAGCACGAGAATGTAGTCGTAGACGCCAACGTCGATGCGCGTGCTTTGGTTGCGCGTCGCAGCCGTGGCCGAGGTCGGGCGGCGGACGTGGTGAAAGTCGATGTAGTCGGAAGGCGCGAGCATCGGCATGGTGCGGGTCGTGGTTGAAGGGACAGGCGGCGCGCCGGGGGTTTGCCCAGCGCGCCGCCCTTGGCGTCACTACGCCGTCGCGATGCCAGCCACGGACGCACCGGCCTCATCGGTCCAGTGCGACCTGATCTCGGACGTGTCGCGCGGGCCGACGCCGTAGACCGCAATCGAGCACGTCACCACGGCACCGGTAGCCGCCAGCGTCGGGGAGACGTACTTCTTCCGGCCACGGCAGCGGACCTGCATCGAGACGCCCTGGCCCGCCGCAGCGGAGTTGCCGAGCGCCACGGACAGGGCCGAACCAGAGGGGTCGTTCACGGCGGAAGGCGAAGAGCCGTTCGACTCATCCGACTCGCGGCAGGTCAGCGTCACGTCGGTACCCGTCTCGGCGGCGAGCTTGGCGCTCACGACGACGAAGAGCAGGTACTCGTAGGCGCTGGCGTCCACGAATGTCGCCAGGTCCTCGGCGATCGTGTCGATGGGCTGGTTCGACGAAGCGAGGAGCTTCATCGACGAAGAGGGAGCCTTGCTGTAGTTGCTCATTGGTCAGGCTCCGGTTAGAGGGTCGTCGGGATGGCCGCACCCGAGTTGAACCCGGACGCCTTCGTGAATGCGGCGGCCTGAAGCACGCCCGCGTCGTAGTCGAAGAGCCCGCGAACGGTGCCGCGCGCCTTCATGAAGTTCGTGTCCGACTCGGTGTTGAGCACGAGTTCGAGCGTGCCCCACTCGCCGATCAGACCGCTCGACCACGGACCGAACGCGAAGACGCGGTTGGCAGCGTCGCTCGACGTGATCTGCGCCGTGTCTTCGAGCTGATAGCCCATGATCTGCTTCGGGATGCCCGTGCTCGAAGCGCTGCCGTTCATCAGCGTGTCGAACAGCGGACGACCGTTCAGGTCGAGGATGCGGGCCAGCCAGAATCGCGCAGCGGGCTCGCACACCCAGCCCAGGCCGTCGAGGTCGAGAGCGAAGGCGTTGCGCACGTCTTCGACCGCCTCGATCAGCGATCCCCACACGCCCGAGATGCTCGCCTCGGCGAACGTGAAGGTGCCGACGCTCGGGTGGTTCAGCACGCCGCGAGGCGCACCAGCCGTGCCCGTGCCGACGAAGAACTGCTTGTCCTGGAGCAGAGCGATCTGCTTCGCGATCTCGCCGCGCACCCACGGCTCGATGGCTTCCGCGCTCTGGTTCATCATCCCGCGCGTCATCGGGACGAAGGCCGCAGCGGTGCGCGGCGAGAGCGTGATCTGGTCGAACGTCGGAACCGACTCGGTTCCCGACTGCTCTTCCTCGGTGTTGATGTGAACGGCGGTGATGCCGCCACGCGACTTCGCGAACTGGTGCGCGCCCGGCGTCAGGCCGGTCAGCACCGTCGCGCCCAGCTTGCGCGCCACCGACCGCTCACGCAGCTCCGGCACGATGCCGGCCATGAGCGTCGTTGGGACGAGGAAGCCACCAGCCGCGCCCGTACCGGCGTTGATCGCCGTCTTGCGCGCGTACTCGATCGCTTCCTTCTCGGGACCGTAGTCCTTGTGGTTGAGGCGCTGAGGTTCCGCGACGGCCTGAATCAGGCGCGTCCACGTCACCTTATCCTTCTCGCCCTTCGCCCCGTACTCGATGCCGGTGATGGCATGCTTCTGGTGCGTCGCGAGCTGCGCCTTGACCTCGCCGAGCTGGGTTTCCAGCTTGGCCAGCGTCAGGTCGATCTCCTTCTTGCGCGATTCGTCGGCCGTCGCGCGTTCGGCCTTGTCCTTCGAGATCTGGTCGGCGAGGCTCTTCACCTCACCGGCGATCAGCTCGCCGTAGTTGATTTCGGGCATTGATGATGCGGGCCCGGTTCTTATCCGGGAAGCCGCGTTCGGGTTGTCGGAGCGGGTGCGGCCCTACTTGGCCTTCATGCCTTGCAGAGCCTGGCGGATCTTCTCGGCGTCCGATGCCGTCAGTCCCCCCTCCGCACTTGCCGGCCGCTGCACGGAATCCACCGTGGCGAGCCTCGCGCTGAGGTCGGTGATCGCGGAAGTCAGGCCACGAGCGGCGCGCGCGTAGGCGTCCTGCGCCGCAGCCTGAGCGGACAGCGCCTCGGCGAGCTTGCCGATGCTGTCCGAGAACGCACGCGCATCCTCGGCGCGCACGATTGCAAACGGGGCGCTCCCTGCATCGTCCCCTGCGTTACTTGCTGAACGCCCTTCATGTCTGGACGCGGGAGCGCCCCGATCCGGAACGGCAGACAGCGCCACCCACGAGCGCGCGCGGCGACGGAGATACTTCTCCATCTCGCGCTCCGTCGGGTCGCTGAGGGCCGCCAGGAGGTCCGCATCGGCCTCCTCGATCTTGCGCGACTTGACCGAGTTCTGCACCGCGTTCGGGTTGCACGGGATCGCGCACAGGCTGAACTCGAGCAGCTCGTTCCGCTCGTACACGGCCCCCCACCGGCCAAGCCCGAGCTTCTCGCGCTCGGCCTGGTCCTCGACGAATCGGACCTCCATCGGGCGGAAGCCGACCGATCCGGCCTTGATGTACCCGGCGGCGGCAAGGCGATGGATTCGCGCCGCGCGTTCCGACTCGGCCACGGCGAACTCGATGGTGCCGACGAGCTTCTTCGACGCGACGGCCAGTTCGACGGTGCGCCCGATGGGCTCGTCCGCGATGCTGTCCGACCCGAAGGCGTGCCCCCACAGGATGACCGGGTTCTGCTTGTAGTTCTCCAGCTCCCAGTTCTGGCGCACGATGTCGCCCGCGCGGTCCACCGTCTCGTCGGAGTAGACCCAGCGGATTCGGTTCGAGCCTTCCTCGGCCTCTTCGGCCTTGCCGAGCGTGCCCCAGCCGAGACGGCCCAGCTTCGACGCCTTGACGCCGCGCACGAAGTCGGCACCGGCCGCCTCGAGCTCGCGGTCGGCGCGTACGCCCGTGGCGATCAGACCGACGGCGCGGCGCTGCTCGGGCGTGAGGTCTTCGAGCGGCTCCCCGCGAAGAAAGGCGTCGGCGATGGCGTCGAACTTCATCGTGCTCGTAGGTCTAGGGGTACCTTGGGGAGGTGTCCACGGGTGCGGGTCAGGCGTCGGGAAGCACCGGGGCAGTCAGGCACCGGCAGTTGATGACCTGCCCGGCGGGCGCGCCGTCGTCGTGCGGCTTGCGCATCCCGTTCGAAAAGCTCTCCCCGATGACCGCCTTCTCACCGTCGATCTGGTGTCCGTCGCGCACGAGGTCATCCCCGGCGGTGATCCACTCGTGCTGCACGACACCGCCCGATCGGAACTGCTCGACCCGCGCCGCGTTGGAAGCGCCGGCAGACTCGGTTCGGGCAATCATCATCGAGCGCGTGCCGAGTTGGTCGCGCAGCGCCTGGAGCGATCCTTCCAGGTCTTCCAAGACATCCCGCACGCGGTCGGCCAGCGAAACAGCCGTGCTCGTGCCATCCGCCATCGTCTGAGCGAGCACGCGCTTGATGCGCGCCGCGACGATGGACGTTGGGCCCTCGACGATCTGGATCTGTTTCCGCGCCATGTAGCGCACGACGGCGGGGTGTGTCGCCTTGACCAGCTCGCCGCCCACCGCCTTCTGCGCAGCCTTGGCCGCGTCTTCGAGCGCGCCCGTGATCGCGCCCTTGATGGCGTTCCACAGCTCATCGCCCCACGCCTTCTGTCCGGTCACGAGGAGCCGCTCGAGCTCGTCCTCATCGATGCCGCGCACGGTGACGATGCCGGCCTTGCCTAGGTGCGGCACGAGGTCGAGCTCGCGCGCGTAGGCGTGGGTCGCCTTGGACCAGTGCGCGAAGGTCGGGAGCAGGTCCCACTCGCCGACGCTGCGTGGCTCGATGTCATCCGGCTCGGCGCTGTCCGCTATCTCGCGCAGTTTGGCGAGCTGAGCGTCCACCATCTCGTGGAAGACCTTGCGGGCCCCGGCGGCGATGCGGTTGTCGGCGCGGCGGAGGCGCTTCTCCTCGGCCTCGGCGATGGCGCGGCGGCGCGCGTCGGCTGAGCGCGTGACGGACTTCTCCGGCTCCTCCGCGTCGGCCTCGGGCGCGTCCGGCTCGCCCTCGGGATCCTCCTCGGCGTCCGGGTCATCCTGTTCCGGGTCGGCCTGGTCGAGGCCGGCCTGAGCCGCGTCGGCAGGGCGCAGCGACCCGCCGATCCAACGCTCGCCCTCGGGAACGCCCTCGATGGAGATGCCGGCGATTCGCGCCGCTTCGTTCGTCGGCACCCCGAGCGCCACGAGCTTCTCCATGCGCCCGATTTGCGCGTCCGCGTCCTCGCGCATCGCCGCCGTGCTCGCGTAGTCGAGCTGCACCTGGACGCGCGCCGCCTCGGCAGGCAGGCGCGGCATGAGCTGCGTCGCCAGCTCCTCCACGATGAAGTCGGCGCGCGGGATGACCGTGTTCTCGTAGTAGACCCGACGCAGCTCGCGCAGGCTCGAGCGGTTCGCGTCCTCGAGGTGCCCAAGCATCACGGGCGGCACGCCGAAGGTCCGCGCGATCTCGTCGCGCTTCTCCCGGCGCATCTTCTCCGCCTGCATATCCACCGGAGACCAGCTCGTCTGAGTGAACTGGACCCCGGCCGGCAGGATGATCTTCTTGCGGTCGTTCTGCGGGCGCGAGTGGTTCTGATGGATGCGGGCTTCGAGCGCCTCGCGGTCCTTCGGATCCATCGCCTTGTTGTCGTGCGTGAAGACGCCGCCGATCTGGCCGCCGTTCTCGACCAGGCCGTCATCGAACGCCTCGACGCGGAAGAGGTGATCGGCGGAGCGCCACGCGGCCTGCATCGGCCCGCATCCACGGAACGGGTCTGCCGGGTCGGGCCAGTAGACGTGGACCACGGCGTGATCAGGGAACTCGATCTCGGCGTTCCCGTTGCGCGTCTTCCATGCGACGGGAACCGGGTTCTGCCCCACGCGCACCGGCTCGACGAGCTCGTCCCGGATCGGCCAGATAGCCTCGGGCCACTTGCCCGACGAGATCGGATCACCCCCCTTCGTGGCCAGGAACAGGAAGACGCCGCCCGAGTAGTCCAGGGCGGAGCTGATCGCGCGGCGGAACTTCGCCCCGCCCATGAGCGGGTTCGGGCGCTCCAGGAGCTGCCAGAGCGGGTGGGCGCGGTCGGCCTCGGTCTCGGCGTCGTCGGCCAGCGCGACCCGCCACGGGATCGCGGCGAGGCTGTCCGCGTTGACCCGGACGCAGGCGTAGACGATGGGGCTCTGGACGTGCGGATGGGTCAGGCGCGCCGACTGGGAGAGCCGGATCGCCTGGCCGAAGAGCCGACCTGAGCCGAACGAGAACTCACCTGCGACCTTCTCGACGTAGGTCTCGCTCGCCATTGCCCGGTAGTCCGGGCGCTTGTCCACGGGGGAAGCTATGCCGTGGAAGGTGGAGCGGCCTAGGGGAGATGTCTAGGGGTGCGGGTCGAGGTTGCCGGCCGCCGTGGATAGGCTCTCGCGGGCCGGCTCGCGATGGGAAAGGAGGGTTTCTGCCTCGGCTCTCACGGCTTACCGCCGGAGCGGTGAAGCTCCGGGTTGATCGGGGTCGAGCTACGCACGCCGCTAGTCTTCGAGTGGAAGCTCGACCTCTTGATTCTGGCCGAGGCGAAGAACCGACACACTGAGCCCCTTCACAGTCAGATTCCACGCCTTCCATGCCAGCGCACACGCCATCGGCGTATCGAGGCGCATAGAGTCGTAGCCCGAAAGGACGCGCTCGCGCAACGCAAACGCCGGATCTCCCTTTCGTCCGCCCTCTCCAGTCTCCAGATACGCGAGGAACGGGGTGAGCTTCGGGCTCGTCGCGGCGCGGTAGGAGATGAGGGCGAGCGACAGGCACGGCATGCGCGTGACTCGCAGTGCGGGCCGGACAGCGGAAACCGCCCGTTCCAGGTTGTCCTTGTCCTGCTCGATGCACAGCACCATCTCGGAGATGTCGGTGAACCGCTCCTTCATCAGTCGAGCAGCGGGAAGCCCGCGCCGCAGCAGTATGAGCGCCTTGACGAGGGTAGACACGCCATGGGCCTCCTTCGTGCCAGATGCCCTCACGACCTGAGCCGCGGTGCGGCGACGCTGGCCGGAATCGACGGCCATGACGTTCCTGCGCGGAAACCCATACACAACCAGAGTTCCGAACGCGACTTTAGCGTTCACGCAGGCTCGAAGGCGATGCTCTCCGTCAACGACGTAGCCATCTTCGTCGATCAGGACAGTAGCGCCGTTCGGCGTCCACGTCCCGTTCTTCATCGCGCGAGACATGCCCGCGACGTGCTCTCTATTCACTTGCCGCACGTTCGAGCAGCGCTTGAGCATCTCTTCCGCACGCGCGGGCGTGATGGTCTCCCACACGGAATGGAACGGCTCCACGCTGGCCGTTCGCGGCCTAGTTGAATCAGTAGAATTCCCTACGGGCATGGTAGTTAGCACTAGTTTTCACTCCTGTTTTGCCCACGACACGACGGACTCCAGCACGCGCTCGTAGGCTTCCAGCGTGCCAGGGTTGACGATCTCCAGCGTGCTCCGCTCTGGGCCGTGCGGCGCGCGCCAGTTCCAGTAGTCCCGAGAGTCGCCCTCGAACGTGCAGCCCTCGCGGTGAATGTGGACCAAGAGGCACCGCTCCGCCATCGCCGCCAGCGGTTCGGACTCCGCGCGGAATCCCGAGTCGGTCACGATCACCGCGCGCGGCTTCGGGTAGGCCGGATCGTTCAGCGTCGCCGCCACGTCATCGGCCAGCATCTTCCCAAGCACGTCCTCACCGTGCATCGGCTTCAGGTAGCGCTCCGAGACGGCGATGTACGCCTGGCGCGGGGTCAGCCCGAGGAACTCCGGGCGAGGCGAGTCCTTCGAGGTCTCGTACTCCGCGTGCCCCTTCGGCGCTCCGGTGCGGTCCACGATGCCGTAGAGCGCGTGGGTCCGCTCCTTCAACAGCCGAGACATCTTCTCGACCCAGACAACCGAGCCGTCGCCACCGATGCGCCGCTCAAGCACGAATCCCGCCGTGTCCTTCCCGCACCGGGGCGGGCCGTTCAGGAGGATGAGGGACTTCACGACGCCCGCACCGGAACGCGATGCGTCCACGGCCCCTGCCTGCTCGTCTCGACCCACTGCGCCACCGCGCTCGGGCGGAAGAAGTACCGCCAGCGCCGACGCTGATTGCCAGCGAGACGCCAGTCAGCGCCGAGCTTCGCCAGCCCCGCACGGTTCCGCCAGCGCAGCTCGCGCTTCTCGTGCCTCGTCTTGAGCTTCAACATGCGTCGTCTCCTTCGTTCAAGCCCGAGCGGTCCGGTGTTTCATGCGGCCACCAATCAAGGCCTGTCGCGGGATCTCCCCGCGCACCATGCCGGACCGCTCGGTGTTCATCGAATCCCCCGCGTCTCGTTCCACTCGCGACGCTTCTCCTCGGTCCGCATTGCGTCCGGAAGCCACCGCGCGACATCCTCTTGCAGAGCCAACAGCCCCGAGAGGATCCACTTCCGCGCTTCCGTCTCGTTCCGAGTCGTGCGGCGCTCGTCCCCCTCGTCGTACTCCATCGCCTCCAACGCGGCCTTGAACGCCATGCGCTGCCGGGTCAACAGCACCAGCACGAGGTCGCCCTCCTTGATCGACGGGCCGACATCCGGCGGCTTGCGCTGCCGTAGACGGAGCGGCGGAATCTGCCCCGTGCGACGCATACCGCCGCTGGATCGGTCGAGGTTCACGCGGCACTCGGCTCCGCCCCGGGCAGTATCACCCCGCGAATGCATGGGTACTCGCGGATCATCAGCACGCGGCCCGGAGCGTTCCACCCCTCGTCCATGTCGATTGGCTGAGCGTTCGGCGCGGTGCCCTTCGCGATGGCGCGATCCCCCACCTTGACGATGTGCGGCGCGCGGCCCATCCGGTCACCGTCGAGGCATCGAGTGATCGTGTTCAGCCCCGGCCCGCGCTTGAGCACCTGAACCGTCCAAGTGTTCTCGCGGCGCTCCTGGTCGCGGTCCGGGCCAAGGTGGATCCGCAGCGGCCGGCCCGACAGGTCCACGAGGCGCGGACCGGCGCGGACGACGTGCTCGCTCTGCCGCTCGTCCATCCGCACGAGTAGCCAGTCCTGCACCGGCTCGAGCCGATCAGCCCAGCCCGGCACGTCGTACCGCCCGCGAATCGACACCGGCACGGGTCCGGGCGCGGGTGGGAGTTCCTCGTCGCCATCTTCGGCCTCGCCCGCGCCGGCCACGGTCGCGATGACCGAGCCGTCGCGGATGAGCTTGTAGCCGTACCCCGTCGGCGTCGTTTCGCGCGGCACCAGCGGCAGGAAGTCGCCCGCGCCGACCTCGAACAGGACGCGATGCCCGACCTCGCACGTCGTGGGCATCCGCGTGCGCCCGTCATCGGAGAGCTTGCCCGGACCGCGCTGCACCACGAGTCCCGTGCGCGAGCTCGGCTTGATCGTCCCGGGGATCTCGATGCCGCCCTTTGTGCGCGCAATCGGCGGGTCCAGGCGGATGAGGATGAAGTCCTCGTGCAACGTCACGTGCGTCTCGAGCTTTTCGTAGCTGATTCCGACAGTAGCCATGTGGTGGGTGACGGTCGCGCCGCCGGGGGTGCGGGAGAACTGAGTAGCGGGTCAGTTTGGCGACGCGACCGTCGAAGGCGCGTGCTATGCGCAGGACCATGCGCCATCAAGCACAATCCCGCGAAAGCTTGGCCCTTCGTTCAGGCCCGGGCGGGCTCGCCCGATCAGAACTCCACGACCTCGAAGCCACGGCCCGCGTCCTTCGCCGCCCACGCCGCAAGCATCAGCGCGCACACACAGTCGTCATGCTGGCCGTTCGGCGCGCTGGTCTTGACCGCGCCGGCCTCGGTCACCGTGAACTCGAACGCCTCAAGCTCCTCGATGCCCTCCGGCCACAGCTCGTACCGGGGCAGCGCGATCTCGCCACGCTCGCACAGGAGCGCCAGGTTGTTCACCAGAGCGGCCTTGCTCGCCGCCGTGAACGGGTATCCGTCCGCGCGAATGCCCGCCTCGAGCAGCGCCTCGTATACCGGCTCGCCCGCGCCCGTCGAGTCTACGAGCGTGTAGCAGTGCCCGAAGCGCTCCGTCGTGGCGTGGATCCGCGAGACCTGGACCTTCCAGTCCACGCGCGTGAACCGCTCGACGTGGACAACCCGCCTCGCCCGAGCGTCCATCACCACGAGCACCGTGTAGTCGTTCACGCGCGCGAGGTCGAGGCCCGCGACGTAGCGGACATCCGGCATCGGTGCCGACCACGCATCGACCGTCGCAAGGTCTCGCACGTTGCGGAACACCGCACCCGCTCCCTCGATGAACTCGGCCAGGTACTCCTGGCGGAAGATCGCCTCGGGGATGCGCTGGCGGATCGCCTCGAGCTCGGCAGGGTCGATCTTCGGATTCGTGACAGTCGGGCTGTTCCACGACTCGAAGCCTCCGAGCTTTTTTTGTCCCATGCGCCACGCCTCGTAGAACCAGCCCTTGCCCTTGGGGCTCGATATCAAGAGCGCCCAGCCCTTCTTATCGAGCAAGCGCGCCGAGAGGAACCTCTCCCATGTGTCGGCCTTGACTCGGCTGGCCTCGTCGATGATGAGGAAGTCGAGGCCCTCGCCGAGCAGCGAGACCGGGTTATCCGCCGACTTCCCGCGCAGCTCGGTGAAGCCGCCCCCCATGTTCCGCACGATGATCGTCCGCTCGTGCTCGGACACCCGCACCACGAACGGCATGAGCTGGCTCTGGAAGATCAGGGCCAGCTCGCGGAACACCTTGTCGCAGAGGTCGTAGAACGGCGCGGCGATCCACCCGCGACGGAACGTGTCCGGCGGGCTCGGCTGGAGCGCGGCGGCGACAGCCTCGCCGGCGGCGCATGTCGTTTTCCCCCATCGCACCCCGCAGGCCAGCACGCGCCTCGGCGCAAGCGACTCATGCACCGGACGCTGCCCCGCGTGCGGCTCGTAACCGATGCTCCGGAAGATGCGGAACTTGTCGAGCGGATCCGGCGCGCGAATCAGCGCAGGGACACTACCCATCCGCGCACGACGCTTCGCCAGCACGCGAGCGGGAACCGCTGCGCGGTCGTGAGCGTATCCTGTCCGTCAAGCGAGCGGAAGAGCCGCAGGTCACGGCCTACCCTCTGGCTGGCCGTCCTTGTCCGGCTTCGCCACGAACTCGGCGTCCTCCACCGGACCAGCACCAGGCCGAGGCGATGCCCACTCGCGCCACAGTCGAGCCATCAGCGCCGACACGTCCTGCTGAGCGTCCGGCGGGGCCGGCACGGCCTTGCCCATCATCCGGTCCAGGAACTCGTGGATCGCCCACGGCTCGCCGCCTTTCGCGTTGCGGATCAGCTCCGCCCAGACCTCCAGCATGTCCTGGTCGGTCGTCGCGTCAAATGCCAACGCGCGCCACCTCGACTGCGTTTTCGCCGCCCCGCCGACCCCTACCGCAGCCTGATTGCCTACGACGAAGCGGCCCTTGCCGTCCCTGCCGTCATCTTTCCGTGCATTCGGTTCCACGAACGGATGGATACTCGCCTATGCGCGGCGAGCAATAGCGGCATGGATAGATCCGGGGTTGCTACGCGCCCGGTCGCTTCGACTTCGGCCAGTCGAAGATGCGATTCAGGATGACGCTCTGGACCCGTCGGTTGCACGGCGCGCACAGCGTCGGCGCTCGAGACGACCCGGGCGGCGCGGAGCTGGTGCGGACCGCGCCACACTGGCATACGTAGGTGTAGGTCCGATCCTTCGATGGTTCGGTGGGGTACTTGTGGCGTCTTGCGCGGGTCATTGCTTGGCCATGGGTTGATGGAGTCCTGCTTTTCGGCCCTTGCGTGGTCGCTTCGCCATGATCCGCTTCAGCGCCATGCGCTGCGCGTTGTTGTGACAGGTCGCGCACGTCTTTGGCGCGTAGTGCGCATCGGGCCTGCAAGCGTGGAGTCGAACCGATCCGCATCGGTTGCAGACGTGCTCATGTTGCGCGGCTCGAGGCGGCGTGGTCGGGTACTTGAAGCGCGGCACGGGTCAGATCTGGCGGAAAAGAAGGAGGCCGACCCGCCCCTGCGCGGATCGGCCTCCAGGAAGCGATGGATCGGCCATGCAAACCGAGCCGCGCTTCACACCGGGAGAGTGCATCGGGTCACGCCAGCGTCAGGATGACGGCGGCGATGATGGGGACGGCGATGAGGCCAAGGAAGAACCGCGCGTCTTGAGCGCGGGTCTGGAACATGCCGGGCGTCTCGGCACCGTGGTAGGTGTGGACGATGCGTCCGTTGCGGAGGACGTGGTTAGCCACGGGTGGCCTCCGTGGATACGTACGGCGCTACGTTGTCCGGGCCCCAGATGCGACCGTTGTAGCTGACGTGCGCTACGGTTTGCCACGTCACGGAGTCCACCACAGTGAGGCGCGGGAACTTGCTCGCGCCGACGTTGAGCTTCTTGCGCAAATCGGCGCAGAAGTCGGATGCGTCCTCGACGCGCTCCAGCGGGATCATCTCGGGCCGCTTTCCGACGCGGAGAGCGTACTTGGCCTTCACGCCAACCTCCGCAGGCTGGCGCGACCGTGGCGCAGCAGGAACGCGCCGACCTCGGTCGCGCTCCCCGTCTTCGTCTCGGCGATAACGCGCTTCACCAGCTCGCCCAGCGCGAGCGTGCGCAGCGTCTCGACCGTGAATCGCTCGTCGCACTCCTGGCACTCCGCCACGCGCGGCTCCTTGTGCGCCCACTTGAGCTTCCCGGTGCAGCCCTCGACCAGGCACGCGCCCGGACGGCTACCCAGCGCGCGGCAGCCCTCGCAGTCGTGGCCCGGCGCGTCCGTGAAGTGCTCGCGCCCGCACTCGGTGCAGCTCTCGCGGCGCTCCGGCGCGAAACGGCCAAGCTCGTCGCAATCCATGTCGTAGCCCTCGTGATCGGTGTGCATGTCGTTCATGGAGCACCCTACACTCCGCCGCGCCCGATCCTTCACGCCCGATTGGGATTTTTTCTGCGGGCGTGAACTTCCGGCCTTTGGGCACCCCGGGCAGGTCCACGCGCGCCCGGGCAGCCACGGGAAAGGGCTGGCCGTCTCGCGCATCCGGCGGCGGCACGCTGGGCACCTCACCGTCGCGCCCTCCCGCACCCCGCGCAGACCGTCCAGGACGGCACGTTCCGCTTGTGTCCACAAGCTGGACACTCCGCGCCTTGCCTGTAAACGCTCCCAGATGCGCCAGGAGACGACTTCGGCGCGCGGGGGTCCGGACGGTCGGCCACGCGGCGATCTTCGCCTGGCGTGGCCTTTCCGGAAGCGCCCGCCCGTTCCGGCCCGTTCAGCGCATCCCCAGCGCGCGCCAACACCTGGGCGGGCAGGATCGGGCGGGGCTCCCCGTCGTGCTCCGGGCGGATTTCAGCGCGTGCCATTCAGGCTCGTCTCGCTGGTGGCAGCGTGCAGGGGGCGTCCACAGGATGCGCAGACGATTGCCGTCGGTGCGCTGACATGCCCGCATGCTCGACACCCGGCATCAGCCTTCCATGCTTCGTGGCCTCTAGCGCGAGAAAGGCTTAAGGCCGGACGACCAGGCCGGCCAAAGGATCGAAGATCATCGCCAGTAGGCTCGACCAGGTTTTTCCAGCCGCGCGCGATGGTGTGGTCGATGGCGGCAAGCGCCCGGGGTATGCCCCACGATGCGAGTTCGGCGAGGGACTGGTCGCCGCTGGACTGAGTGACCGGCTTCTGGATTTCGACCCGGTGCTTGAGCCAGCGGTCCCACGCTGCGGCGAATGAGTTTCCGGAAAGCGCGTCCGGGATCGTTCCCTTCCAGACCCGTTTTTTCCTGCGCTCGGCCGGAGCCGGCACAGCCGGCGGAGGAGGGGTCCCCGCGCCAGCGGGGGGCTGTACAGGGGGATCTTCTTCTCTTCTCTCCTCTCCTCTCCTCTGGTCACGCTCGACCGTGACAGGCCCGTCACGCTCGACCGTGACGCGCTTTTTGCGCTGCCGTTCAGATGCGAGCGCCCGCGCTTTCGCGCCGGCCTCGTTGTGCCTATCCCATTTCGGGAACACGAGATAGGTGTCGCCGACCTCGAGCCATCCGGCCTCCTTCATGGCGGCGGCAAGGCCGGGCGTCTGCGTGATCTTGTCGAGCAGCGCAGGCGTGGCGAGCGGCACTTTCCCGTCGTCAGAAAGGCGACCCGCCCAGCTCCACGCGGCGGCAAGCGCGCCGACAACGTGTAGGGCTGTCACGCTGCACCGTGACGCGATGAAGTCCACCGCCGGATCGGCGTGGATGTCGTCCCGGACCTTGATCCAGCTCATGCCTCTCCCGCCCCCCTCTTCCGCTCTGCGAGCATCGCGTCGGCGAACCCGTAGGCGTCGCTGGCGGCATCCTCGAACTTCCGGCACCCGTACGCGCAGATTCCAGCGAGCGCCTGGGACGCGAAGTAGTCGCGGAGCGTCATGCCCTTGAACTGAGAGCCCAGGTCGGGAGGGAACGCCGGCCCGCCGTCGTCGATGGGTTCGCCACTCACGCCGCACCGCCCATCTTCCGCTCGACCACGAGCGAGGACTCGCGCGCGGCGTCGTTGCCCTGCTTGATCTTTGCCTGGCCCATCTTCGACAGATCGACGAAGCGCGACCCGCAGGCCGTGCACTTGACTCCGCCGGCCCGAAGCGTCTCGTGACGCATCACGCAGAACCGCGTCGAGCACTCGGCGCAGGTGAACACGACCGAACCGGTGGGGCGGCGACGGCTCACGGCGCCACCTCCGCAGCCTCGGCGCAGTCCAGCGCGACATCGAGCGCCGAGACGAGCCCGCCCCGGGTGACCTTGTTCACGAGCGGCGTGCAGCCGCGCATCAGCTCGACCTCCCAGTCACCGTTGACGTGCTCCGCCGCCTCGAGCGACGTGACGCCGGCCTCGGCCAGGCGGGCGAAGATCCGCGCGCAGCGGACCAGGAGGAGCAACTCGGCGGGCGCGAGACAAACCGCCCCGGGGCCGCCGAACATGCCCTTGGCGCAGAACGCCAGCTCGTCCAGTCGTGCAACCTTCACCGGGCCACCCCCATCCGGTTCGCGCAGGTCCCGAGCGTGAGCGAAGAAAGCCCCCTCGCCGCAGCTTCTCGCACGACTCGGGAGATTCCGTCGAGCGCAGTGCCGAGCTGGCCGCCGGACAGTCGCAGTACGTTGGCGACGGCGAGGGGGTGATGGAGTTCGGATTCGCGTTCGGGGCGGATGCCGGCGGAGCGGCAAGCGCAGTCGAAGGCGTGGTCGAGGGTGGCGACGACCTTGGACGGGACGGAACGGGCGCGGGCCATGGGACACCTCCCGGGTGTCTCCGAGCGTCACCGCGCGTCACCGGCTCCCACCGTGGGAGTCAGATCGGCCCGGGGCCTATCCGGCCCTCTCATCCTGCCTGAACCTTGGTAGCGGGGGCAGGATTCGAACCTGCGACCTCCGGGTTATGAGCCCGAAGGTCACGGGATGGTCGGATGTCGGGCGGTCTCGGAACCGCTCGACTCGGCGGGGCCTAGTACGCCACTCGCTGCCGCGACATGCAAGCGGAGCGGGAAAAATCCGCGCGCGGTCGGTCCGGCAACAGGTCCGGCAAGGTGCCAGACCCGGAACCGCCCGTGGCGACCCTATCCGGCCCGGTCCGGCAGCTTGTCCGGCAGCTTGTCCGGCAGAGGTCCGGCAACGTCCCGCCTCTTCCCGACCTTGGGCAGCGTCCCGAGAAATCCGCGCGCCGCCTCGGCCTGAATGTGCGCGTAGACTCGGAGCGTCATCTGCGGTGAGGCGTGCCCCATGACGGCCTGAACGACCGGAACCGGGACGGCGGCGGTCAGGAGCCGGGTGCAGCAGGTGTGCCGGAGCGTGTGGACGTTGAGCGCGTAGCCGTCCCTCGAGCGGAACCTGCCCGCCTCGTCGCGCTCGAGCAGGCCCGCGCGCTCGTAGGCTGGACCGATGATGCGCCGCCGGAAGTTCGGCGCGGCCTTGGTCCAAGTCCGGCCCGTGGGCGACAGGAAGATCCGATCCCGCGCCGCCGGCATCGCCCCGAGGATGCGCGCGCAGTCCAGGCGGTACCGCTCGAGCTCGCGGGCCGTCTCGGTCAGGATCGGGATGGCGCGGAGCGTGTCGGTCTTGGTCGTCTCGGCGCGGAAGGTCAAGGTCTCGCCGGCGAGGTCGAGGTCGGCCCAGGTGGCGAGGGTCAGCTCGCCCCATCGCGCGCCCGTCTCGAAGAGGACCCGGACGACGATGGCCTGAGGGATGCGCGGCCCTCGGCTACCCGTCTCGGCGTCCATCTCGGCCACGGCGGCGAGGAGCTTCTCCAGCTCCCAGTCGGCGAGCGCGCGTGGCCGGCGTCGCTGGTGCCTCGGTCCGACCGGAAGCGCCTCGAAGCCGGCGAGCGGGTGCGCCGGGATCAGCTCGTCATCGACCGCGCAGGCCAGCGCGGCGAGGAGCACGGCGAGCTGGTTGTTCGCGGTCTTGTTCGACGCGCCCGCCGCGAGGAGACCGTTGCGCCAGACCTTGACGCGCGCCCGGGAGATCTCGGCTACCGTCTCGACGCCGAGCCCCGCGATGACACGCTGGAGAATCGCACGGGACTCCTTGACCGTCCTCGGACGTGCCCGCGCCGAGAGTCCGGCGAGGTAGTGCTCGGCCAACTGCGCGACCAACATCCCCTGTGGAGAGGACAGTACCACGCCCGAAAAGGTAGGCCCGATTGGGCGGACGTGTGGCGAAAAGTCCCGAGATCGGGACGGTTCGCGCGGTCTGCGCGTGTCGGCTCTTGCGCGTCAGATGCGAACTTCGCTAGCGCATCGCACCTCTAGTCCCGCGTGCGTGCGCGCGAGCATCTAGGATCGCGGTCGCTTGTCCTGCGTGAGCCCGAGCAGGTAGTCGGCGGAGACATCGAGGGCGCGCGCGAGTCGAAGCAGGATCTGCACACTCATGCCCTGGTCGGCGGTGACGATGCGCGAGACCTTCGTGATCGAGACGTTGGCGCGCCAGGCGAGTTCCTGCTGGCTCCACCCGCGCGACTCGTAGAGGTCGCGGATGCGCTTGCCCATGGACTCGGCGAGGTCCCCGTCGATTTCTTCGCGCCCGAGGTCGGCCTTCGAGGATGTGGATCGTTTCGGCATGACGCCACAAGTACCTAGCTGGTCGGGAGTTATCAAGCGCCGTCCGTTTTCTCCCGATTGGGCTTGAAGGTCCATGGCTGGCCGGTCGTAATGGCGCGGCATGAATGCCACGACAGACACCGACCCTCTACCCCTCCTGGACTTCATCGACCGGACGGACGCCATCCGCGCCGGGCAGGCCCGCGCCGATCAGGCGATGGCCAAGGCCGAGGAGGCCGAACCGGGCTTCAAGGCCCTCGCGCTCGAAGCGGTCCGCCGTCACGCGCTGAGGGTCGAGCGGTTCCTGGCCGAGCACGTCACGCTTCCCCCGCTCCCCTCCGGTCGGAAGCGGAACGGCGTCATGGGGTCGCTCATGCCCGAGGCGGTCCGACGCGGCTATGTCGCTGCGGACGGGTTCGCCATCGACAGCCACGGTAGCCCCAAGACGGCGTGGAAGTCGCTCATCGTCGGGGGTGCGGCGTGAGCTACCAGAAGTTCCTCGCGCAGAAGCTGGAGCGGTTCGAGCCGATGGGATTCGAGCCGACGGGACTTCCGCCGATGCTGTTCGAGTTCCAGCGCTTGATCGTGGACTGGACGGTCCGCCGTGGACGCTGCGCGATCTTCGCTGGATGCGGGCTCGGCAAGACTCCGATGCAGCTAGCGTGGGCGGAGCAGGTGCGCCGCAAGACCGGGCGGCACGTCCTCGTTCTCGCGCCTCTCGCCGTGACAGCGCAGACCGTGCGCGAGGGCGAGAAGTTCGGCGTGGCCGTCGTGCCGATCAAGTCGATGGCCGATCTGCCGAGCGAGCCGAGCGTGTGCGTCGCCAACTACCACAAGCTCCTCGGTGGGCACATCGACGCCGCGGCCTTCTCCGGCGTCGTCTTGGACGAGTCGAGCATCCTCAAGAGCTACATGGGGAAGACGAAGCGGCTCCTCATCGAGTTGTTCTCGCAGCACGAGTACCGTCTCTGCTGCACCGCGACGCCCGCGCCGAACGACTACACCGAGATCGGGAATCACTCCGAGTTCCTCGGCGTCATGGACTCGAACGAGATGCTCTCGCGCTGGTTCATCGCGGACCAGTCCGACTGCGGCAACTACCGGCTCAAGGGACACGGAGCAAAGGACTTCTGGGAATGGGTCTCGTCGTGGGCCGTTTGCATTGATCGCCCTTCCGATGTCGGGTGCGCCGACGCCGGCTTGGAGCTTCCGCCCCTGAACGTCTCGCAGCACATCGTCGAGGTGGATATCACGAGCGGGGCCGCTGACGGAACGCTGTTCCGTACGCCCGACCTCGCCGCAACTGGACTGCATCGCGAGATGCGCCTGACGGCAGAGGCGCGCGCGGCGAAGGTCGCGGCGCTTGTGGCATCTCCCGGGCCGTGGATCGTCTGGTGCAACACAAACTACGAGGCGGACGCGCTCGTGTCGCTCATCCCGGGCGCGCTCGAAGTTCGCGGCAGCGAGGACGAAGACGAGAAGGAGCGGAAGCTCCTGGCCTTCTCGAATCAGGAGGCGCGCGTGCTCGTCACCAAGCCGAGCATCGCCGGCTTCGGCATGAACTGGCAACACTGTGCGCAAGTCGCGTTTGTCGGCCTGAGCTACTCGCACGAGCAGTACTACCAGGCCGTGCGCCGCTCGTGGCGCTTCGGACAAACGCGCCCGGTCGAGTGCCACATCGTCCGAGCAGAGACGGAGGGCGCTGTGCTCTCCGCGATCCAACGCAAGGAGCGGGACGCCGAGGAGATGCGCGCGGAGATGATCGCAGCCTCTCGTCGCGGCCTGAAAGACACGAAGGTCAGGAAGCTCAATATGTCGGAACGGGATGCAGTCAAGACGGACAAGTTCGAGATGATCCTCGGCGACTCCTGCGAGGTCGTGAAGGAGATGCCGGAGAAGTCCGTCGACTTCACGATCTTCTCGCCGCCGTTCGTCGGCCTCTACATCTACTCCGAGGCCGCGGCGGACATGGGGAACTCCGCCGACTGGGAGGAGTTCTTCCGTCACTACGAGTACCTAGCGCCCGAGCTGCTTCGCGTTACTGTCCCGGGCCGACTCTGCGCGGTCCACTGCAAGGACCTGCCGCGCTACGCGAACCGCGACGGCACGGCAGGACTGCTCGACTTCCCCGGCGCGCTGGTCGCATCGATGGAGAAGAGCGGCTGGAGCTTTCACTCGCGCGTGACCGTGTGGAAGTGCCCCGTGACGGAGCGCGAGCGCACCAACAACAACGGCCTGCTCTTCAAGACGGTGCAGCGCGATTCGACCCAACTCCGCATGGGCATGGCGGACTACCTGCTCCTGTTCCGCCGACCTCCGGAGGACGGACTCCTCTCGTCGAAGCCGATCGCGCGCAAGGGCGGATGGAGCGAGTACGCCGGCGAGGTCGATCCGCGCACAGAGTCGAGCGCGCACCCGGCGAAGTACGCAAGGAAGTCCTCGGATAACCACGGCCTCGCGATCTGGCAGCGGTACGCCGAGCCCGTCTGGTGGGACATCGAGCAGACGGACACGCTGAACGAGACGCTGGCGCGCGAGTCGAAGGACCAGAAGCACATCTGCCCGCTTCAGCTCGGACTGATCCGCCGCGCGCTCCACATATGGAGCCAGCCCGGAGATGTCGTGTTCTCTCCGTTCGGAGGCATCGGCAGCGAGGGCGTGGTGTCGCTCCAGGAAGGCCGGCGCTTCGTCGGCGTCGAGCTGAAACGCGCGTACTGGGAGAAGGCCGTCGGGTTCCTGCGCGGCGTGAGCGTCCAGCCGTCGCTCTTCGCCGAGGACGGTGCCGCATGAAGCTCGTCTTCATCGCCTCGCCATTCCGCGCCCCTACCGAGTGGGGCCGCGTCGAGAACGTGCGGCTCGCCGAGCGCCTGGCCCTAGAAGTCTGGAAGGCCGGTGCCGTGGCGATTTGCCCGCAGGCGAACTCGGCCCACTTCCAGGACGAGTGCCCGGATCGCGTCTTCCTCGACGGATACCTCGAACTGCTACGCCGTTGCGATGCGGTCCTGTTCACCGACGAGTCCAACATCTCGGCGGGCGTCGGCGCGGAGATCGAGGAGGCGCGCCACATCGGCCTGCCCATCTTCTCCTACGTCGAGCAGGTAGCGCGGTGGGTCAAGGAGTCCGCCTCGTGAATCCTCCCCTTCGTGTGAAGCCTTCCGTGCTTGCCCGCGTAGACGTTGCCATGAAAGACACGACCCCGACCGGCCTGCAACTGCGCGTCCCGTTCTCGGCCTACCTGGCGCACGAAGCATGGGGCAGCTCGTCCCTGCACGCCATGCGCATCGGCCCCCCGGCCCGGGTCATATGGGACCGCGAGAACTCGCGCGAAGACACGGACGCGACGCGCCTCGGCCACGCGGTTCATTGCCTCCTGCTGACCCCGGACCTGTTCGCCTCGACCTACGCGCACAAGCCCGAGGGCATGACGTTCGCCTCGAAGGATGGCAAGGCGTGGCGCGACGCTCATGCCGGCCTGTGCATCCTGAGCGATGACGAGTGGCACCGCGTCGAGGCCATCGTCGATTCGCTGCACGCGAAGCGCGCCGTCTCGGAGTCGCTGGCGCAGTCCGACGCGACGGAGGGCACGCTGTTCTGGACGTGCCCGGCCTCGGGCGAGTCGTGCAAGGCGCGCCCGGACTGGATCGAGGGGCGCAGCATCTACGATCTCAAGGTGTCGCGGGTCGCGTCGAACCGGGGCACGCTGCCGCTGCGCGCGTTCGCCTCGGGCTGGATGCACCAGCTCGCGCACTACCGCACGGGCGCGCTCGTCAACGGCCTGGACATCACGCGCGGTCGTCTCGTGATTGTCGATCCTGAGCCGCCCCACTTCGTCTGGACGGTCGAGGTCAAGACGGACGCGCTGGACCTGCTCGAGCTGGAGAACCTCGAGACGCTCAAGGCGATGCGCGCTTGCCGGATGTCGGAGGACTGGCCCGGGACGCCGGAGGAATGGGTCAAGGTTGAACCGCCCGCGAGTGCGATGGTCGCGCTCGGCGGATCTTTCGAAGGCATGGACACGGAGAGTGAGGCTTAGCCATGGGTGAGAAACTGGAAGCAGGCGAGATCTACAAGGGCCCGTGCGGAGTCTTGAAGGACTCGAACTGGCTGACCGCCGAGACGCTGCCGACGGACCGAGATACGGTCGTGCAGATCGAGGCTGTTGTCGTGCGGCGCGAGGTCAAGTTCAAGAACGAGACGAAACACCGCTACGGATCTCTGCGGTTCAAGGGCAAAGAGAAGGAACTCGGCCTGAACTCGACGCACCTGCGCGTGCTCAAGGCCCTTTTCGGCCCGGACACGTCGGCATGGTTCGGCCAGTGGATCGCGCTCTACGTCGATCCGGACGTGAGCGCGTTCGGCCAGATCGTGTCGGCGGTGCGGATCCGCGCGAAGCGGGTCGATCCGCCGGCGAAGGGCAAGCAGGCCGCTCCGCCCCCGAGTGACGCGCCGATGACCGAAGCGGAGATGCGCGCGAACGACGAGCGGCTCGACCGAGGGGAGGGCTAGCCGATGCCTTCCCCCGCTGGCCGAGGCCGTTCCATCGCGCTCCGGCGCGAGGCGCGCGACTGGTCGCAAGAAGACCTGGCGCGCGTCTGCTCCTGCTCGGTGCGGACGATCCAGCGCATCGAGAGTGACTACGGCGAGTCGATCTCGAATCGGATCGCCGACGCGCTGCACCGCCACCTCGGCGTGCCGCTGCGCGAGCTCGTGTCGGCGCGGAAGGAGCCTGCCGCGTGATCTCCTTCACGGTGCTGGGCAAGCCCGCGACGGCTGGGAACAAGCGGGCGCTCCCGTTCCGTCGCAGCGACGGGAAGCTCGGGGTGCGCGTGATCGAGGGGCGCGACAAGAAGGCGAACGAGCACTCGAAGACCTGGCGCTCGGATGTCCGTGACGCCGCGCTGTCGGCGCATCCTGGCGTGCCGCCGCTGGCCGGACCGCTGCGGCTCGAGCTGACGTTCACGATGCCGCGCCCGTCCGGTCACCTGCGGGCGAGCGGCGAGCTGTCCAAGGCTGGCCAGGCGATGCCGTACCCCACGACTCGGCCCGACACGACGAAGCTGCTGCGCGCGTTCGAGGACGCTCTGACCGGGATCACCTGGGAGGATGACTCGCAGATCGTCGAGCACGTCGTGCGCAAGGTCTACGGCGCGCGCTTCGAGACGAGCTGCAAGATTTCGCTCCTTTCCGTGTATGCCCGTTCGGGCGTTGTGGTACAGGAGCGCGCATGAGTACCTATCACGCTGAACGGCTGGACCTGCTCGCCTCGCGCGAGTTCGGTGACATCGAGGAGGCGCTGAGCTGGTGCGGTCTTTCCCTGTCGTGGTCGCACCTGCAACCGCGCCCGGGCCGGACGATGCTGACCGGGTGCGAATCCGGCGAGGTGCGGGCCGTCGTGACAGGCCCGTTGCTGGCGGTTCTGCCCGAGAGCGTGAAGGTTGAGGTGATCCGGTGAGCAATCGAGACGAGAGGCGAGTGGACTACTTCGTGGCGAGCGTGTCCTTTGCGGCATTCTCCGCGTTCGCGCTGTGGCTTCTGGACGACCGCTTCGACCGCGCGGAGGAGCGGATCATGGCGCTGGAGAGCAAGCCGTGCCTTCTTTCCGGCGCGCACACGAGCTGCGCGAAGGAAGGTGCGCGATGAGCCGCGACGCTGA
>Ga0172376_10001539_pt1 | contig 29327 bp, 31 predicted proteins | sample Lak35m_FD_121114 | JGI IMG/M metagenome (GOLD analysis project Ga0172376, IMG submission 121114) | Freshwater microbial communities from Kabuno Bay, South-Kivu, Congo - kab_092012_35m | ecosystem: Environmental > Aquatic > Freshwater > Lake | place: Democratic Republic of the Congo: South-Kivu...
CCGAGAGAAAAACGCAATGAAAAGGCGAGAAGGGCCCGCCTCCCCCGGGCTCCGCTGGCGGGTGATAGGGCCAGTCCGCCCAAGCCAAAAAAAACGGCCGCGCAGAGGGTGTAGGTAGCCACCTCTGACAGATTCCATGCCGAGCCGAAGGCCCAGACGGCAAAGGCGATCAGGGCGACCAGACTAAAGAATGCGGTGGCGAGGATCGTTGTGCTTTTCATGCGAGTCATTTCCGTTTATCCGCTGTCGCACCCTATACCTAATATCAAACAGCTTTACAAGTCATTGAAAGCGAATTAGCTTCCCTTCTCTAGTTTCTTTTTAAACAAGGCCCGAACAGGTCAACCAATCCATGGCTACCAGATACGATCAGAACACCAAAGACGAAGTCATCGCCTTCGTCCTGTCCTACAATGAGGAAAATGGCCGTGGCGGTCAATCCGCCGCTGTCAAGAAGTGGGATCTCAACCCGCTCACCGTGAAATCCTGGCTTTCCAAGGCCGGTATCGAGACCCCCGGGCGCGGTGGCAAGAAAAGGAAGGGCAAGGTCGGGCGCCCAGCGAAAGCCGCCAAGGCCGGACGGCCTGCGAAAGCGGCTGCTGGCAAGCCTGGTCGGAAGCCCGTGATTGTCGGGGCCGGAGACATTGCCGCAACCCTCAACCGCATGGTCGCGATCCGCTCCGAGATCGCCTCTCTCGAGAGCGAATACTCCAAGCTCAAGGCGGCCCTGTGATTCGGGATTCACGCTGATAGGAAGAGCCGCGATGGGTCCCCCCGTTGCGGCTTTTTCATTTGGGGAACGGAATGAATCGACTTTCCGCAAAAAGCGTTGGCGTTGCTTGGTTGTTCATCGGCATGAGTCTCAAGGCGGGAACCGGAGTGGCCGCTGCAGAGTCCCATCTTGTCGTGGAGGTCTCCGAAGGCAGGGTTCTCTCGGCCAGAAACGAGAACCAGCCAAGGCAGGTGGCGAGCCTGACCAAGATCGCCGCCACTCTCGTCGCGCTGGAATGGTGCGCGGAACGCTCGATCGATTCGACGAGATGGACGTTTTCCGTTCCTGCGGCGGCGGTCCGTGGCGGGGCCAACCCCATGGGTTTGAAGGCGGGTGATCGACTTTCTCTCGAGACCGGCCTCCGGGCGGCGATGATGGCCTCCGACAACACGTCGACCCATGCCTTTGCCGAGGCGATCGGGCGGGAAATGGTGGCAGGCACTGAGGCGGGCAAAGGGGTCGAGGTCTTTGTCGAGCGAATGAATGGCTTGGCCGTGCGTCTCGGTATGAACGACACCCGTTTCGTTAATCCACACGGATTGGACGAGGGGGCGAAAAATGGGGTCTCTACGGCGGCGGACCTCGCACGTCTTTCTCTCGCCGCGATCGGGCGGCCCGGATTTTTGGCCGAGGTTTCCGCCTTGGAGAAGGAGAAGACCGTGTCCTTCCACCGCGGAGGCCAAACCGTTTCTGTGAAGCTGACCAACACGAACGAGATCGTTGGTTCGCGGGGTATCGACGGCCTGAAGACTGGCACCACCCGTCTCTCGGGGCCGTGTCTCATCGCGACGGCGACGCGAGGGGTTCGAGGCGGTGGCGCCGTTTCGAACCACAGACTCCTCGTCGTTTTGCTCGATGCGGAGGATCGTTTCGGTGAAGCGGTCTTGCTTCTGGACCGAGCGTGGTCCGCGCTTGCTTCTGGCGGAGAAAGGGATTCCAAACAGCGCTTGCGAAAGGAGGTGGATTAGGGCTCAGTCTCGCGCCATGAAAATCGGATTGCTCAACGGAGGCGGGGACTGTCCCGGGCTCAACGCCGTCACCCACGGGGTCGTGGCCACGGCGGCGCGTCTCGGTTGGGAGGTGCTCGGCTTTCGCGATGGATACGAGGGCTTGCTTTCTCCCGGTGATTACAAACTGCTCCAGGTCGAAAAGACCGAGGGTATCCTGAAACTCGGCGGCACCATTCTGGGAACCTCGAACCGCGGTCATTTTGCGGGCAAGGTCGGAGAGGGCGGGGTCCGGAGAATTCCCGCCGAGCTGATGCAGGATGCTTTCCGCACGCTCCGCAGGCTTGGCGTTTCCGCGTTGGTTTGCGTCGGAGGTGACGGCAGTCTCACCACCGCCCTTCAGTTCCATGAGGAGGGATTTCCCGTCGTTGGTGTGCCGAAGACGATCGACAATGATCTCCAGGCAACGGCGACGACCTTTGGATTCGACTCGGCGGTGCAGGTCGTTACGGACGCGCTCGACCGGCTCCACACCACTGCCGAGAGCCATTCCCGAGTCATGGTCCTCGAGGTGATGGGCAGGCACGCCGGGTGGATCGCCCTTTACGGAGGCATCGCCGGCGGTGCGAGCGGCATCCTCATTCCCGAGATTCCCTTTTCCTACGAAAGCGTGGCCGAGTCCATCCTCAGGCGCGAGCGGATCGGCTTTCGCAGCTCGCTCGTCGTCGTTGCCGAGGGCGCCGCCCCGGCAGGTGGTCGTCATGTCGTCGAAGACTCCGGGGGTGGGGGCGAGGTGCGTCTCGGTGGTGTTGGTGATATCGTGGCGGCAAAACTCGCCGAACTCACCGGCAAGGAGACCCGCTGCACTCGACTCGGACACCTCCAGCGTGGTGGGAGCCCGACCTGCCTTGATCGCGTCCTCGGGATGCGATTCGGGGTCGAGGCGGTGAAATTGATAGAAGAAAAACGCTTCGGACGTATGGTCAGCTATCAGCAGTATCACGTCAGCTCGGTCTTTATCGAGGACGCCGTGCGTAAGCTAAAGCTGGTCGATCCGGGAGGCGAAATCGTCGAGGCGGCGAAATCCGTCGGGATTTGTTTTGGAGATCAAGCAAACGAACGCAATTGAATTGGTATGGATGCCCTTTTGGAACTCTTGCAGAAAGACGCGCGTCTCTCGACGTCGCAACTTGCGGAACGCCTTGGTCACAGCGAGGCGGAGGTTGCTGCGATGATCTCCGACCTGCAGGCCAAGGGAGCCATTCTCGGCTATCACGCGGTCGTCGATCCGGAGCGAGCCGGGCAGCGGCAAGTCTCCGCCCTCATCGAAGTGAAGCTGACTCCCGAGCGCGACGGGGGCTTCGACCGCCTCGCCCAGCGCATCGCCCGTTTTGACCAGGTCGCGAGCTGCTATCTGATGAGTGGAGGTTACGATCTCGCCGTTCTCGTCGAGGGCGAAGACCTCCGCGAGGTGGCCCGATTCGTGAGTGAAAAGCTCAGCACCCTCGATGGAGTGGTCTCCACGGCGACCCACTTTCAGTTGAAAGTCTACAAGCAGAGCGGCTTCATTGCCGGTGAAGCCAAAGCCGACGAGCGGCTCGCCGTCTCCCCCTGACATTCCTCCTCCGGGCCGCGCGCCCCCTGCTTGCAAGAGTCGGGGCCGGGCCGGTCCCAGCCCGAAACGCCATCGACTTCTTTCTTACCCGTTTTTGTTCATGAAACCCCTCCAAGACCGCATCGCCCACCACGTGCGCAGCCTCCCTCGATCCGGCATCCGCGACTTCTTCGAGCTCGTCGTCGGTCGCGATGATGTCATCTCCCTCGGCGTGGGCGAGCCCGACTTTTGTTCTCCGTGGCACATCCGCGAGGCCGCGATTTTTTCGCTCGAGAAAGGGCAGACAAGCTACACCTCCAATCTCGGTCTTCTTTCCCTGCGTCAGGAAATCGCCAAGTATGTCGAGGGTCTCTTCAAGGTCTGCTACGATCCCGCGAGCGAGATTCTCGTCACCGTCGGGGTCTCCGAAGCGCTCGATCTCGTCTTTCGCGCGCTCCTCAATCCCGGAGAGGAAGTGATCTATCACGAGCCCTGCTACGTCAGTTACAATCCCAGCATCGTTCTCGCTTACGGCAGGCCCGTGACGATCCAGACCAAGGTTGAGGACAATTTCGTGCTTCGAGCCGCGGATGTGGAGGCCGCCATTACCGACAAGACCCGCATCATCCTTCTCAATTTTCCGACGAATCCGACGGGCGCCGTCGAGCCGGTCGAGGAGTTGGAGAAAATCGCCGCCCTCGCCGTGAAGCACGATCTCATCGTCGTCACCGACGAGATCTATTGTGAGCTCCTCTATGGCGGCAGTGACGGCATGTCCCCCGGCGAGCACGTCTCCATCGCGAGTTTACCGGGGATGCGCGATCGCACCGTGCTCCTCCACGGCTTCTCGAAGGCCTTCGCCATGACCGGTTTTCGTCTCGGTTACGCCTGCGCGCCAGCCGTGCTGACCGAGGCGATGATGAAGATCCACCAATACTCGATGCTGTGCGCTCCGATGATGAGCCAGCAGGCGGCGATCGAGGCATTGAAAAACGGAGCGCCCGAAGTGGAGCGGATGCGACGTTCTTATGCCCAGCGCCGCAATCTCATGCTGAAGCGATTCGCCGGAATGGGCTTGCCCTGCTTTTCACCGGGCGGAGCGTTCTACATGTTTCCCGATATCCGAAAATACGGGCTCACCAGCAAGGAGTTCGCCCTCCGCCTTCTCGAGGAAGAGAGCGTCGCGGTCGTGCCGGGAAGTGCCTTCGGCGAAGCCGGCGAGGGATCTGTGCGAGCCTGTTACGCGACCGCCTACGAAAAAATCGAGATCGCGATGGACCGCATGGCCGCCTTTGTGAAGCGCCTCGGTTAGGGCGGAGATTTTCGCTGATGGGATGTTTTCCTCCCGACCCTCAGACCCAATCATGAGCCAAGTGATCAAAGCCGTCATTCTCGCTGCGGGGCGCGGCACCCGCATGAAGGAGCTCACCGAAGAGTTGCCCAAGCCGATGGTGAAGGTCAAAGGCACTCCCATCCTCGAGTCGATTGTGCGTGGACTTGTCGCCAACGGTGTCGAGCGCATCCTCGTTGTCGTCGGCTGGCGCAAGGAGGTGATCCGTGATCACTTCGGAGACGGTTCCTCCTTCGGTTGTGTCATCGAGTATGTCGAACAGCTCGTGCAGGACGGCACGGGTCGCGTTGTCGAGCTGGCGAAGGATTTCGCCGGGAATGATCCCTTCATCCTCAGCTACGGTGACATTCTCGTGCCCGCCTCATCCTATGCGCCGCTGGTCGACTGCAGCGGCGTCGATGGAAAACTCACCGTGAAGGTCGCCGAGGACGTTCGTAAAGGCGGCGCCGTCTTCATCGAAAACGGCTTCGTCACCGACTTGATTGAAAAGCCTGGAGAGGGGCAGCCGACCAGCCCCTATTACAACGCAGGCATCTACGCCTTTTCTCCCCGCATTTTTGATTATACCGCCAAGCTTGAACTCTCGCCACGCGGCGAATACGAACTCACTGACGCGATTGCTTCCCAAGTGCGCGATGGTTTGAAGATCCAAGCGGTCGAGCTTGACGGCGATTGGGCCGATGTCCGCGATCCCGAGGTGCTGCGCGAGTTGAACGAGGGGTGAGTCGGGATTACCTCTCCTCTGTTGCGAGGGTGGGAAGGGCCTGAAATGGGGAAACGTTTTCTGCCGGAGAGTTTCGGAAAAGCGTGAACGTTCCCCGCGGTCATTCCGCCGCAAGTGCCAGCAGGGCGATCACTGAGATCGAGTCCGTGATCTCCCCGCGCCGGACCATGTCAATGGCTTCGCTGAGGGGAAGCCGCCGCACCCTGAGATCTTCGGTCTCCTCGGGATCCGCTGCCGCTTGAGTCAAGCCGGTCGCCACAAAGATCGTGGCGCGCTCGTCCGAAACGGAGTTGGAAAGGGCGAGATCGTCCAGCAAGAGCCTGTAGTCGGTGGCGACCAGCCCCGTTTCCTCGCGCAACTCACGCTTGGCCGCCTCGAGAGGCGTTTCGCCTGCGGGGCAGCCCCCCTCGGGAATCTCCCATTCGTAGGTATCGAGGGTGTAGCGGTATTGTCCGACCAACCAGGTTTGGCCCTCTTCGTCGATCGGCAGCACGCCGATGGCCCGGTTGCGATAGCGGACGACGCCGTAGATCCCGCGGCCCCCCGAGGGATTCGTGACCTCGCTCTCCGTGACCCGAATCCATGGGTTCTCGTAGACGATCCGGGTCGAGTGGGTGATCCAGGGGTTTTCAGGGTTCATCAAGGCCGGATTTCCACTTGCCACCACGGGGGTTTTGCCCTTTAATGCCGCCCTTCGCAGCAAGCGGACCGATTCATTACCATGGGCAAGCAACACAATAAGGTGGAGAAGCGCATTCGTCGCAAGAGTTACCTCAAGCGCAAATCCGAGGCCGTGAAGGCCCAGATTGCGCTCGGGAAGAAACCTTCCTCGAAAAAAGTCGCCAAGGAAGCCTCCTCCGACGGATCCGAAGAAGCCGCCGAGGCACCAAAAAAAGCCGCCGCGAAGAAGGCTCCTGCCAAGAAGACCGCCGCGAAGAAGGCTCCTGCCAAAAAAGCTGCCGCGAAGAAAGCTGTCGAGGCTCCGGCCGCTGACGAGTGATTCTCGCGGTTGGGGCAATCCTGAACCCGGTTTACCGTCAGGCTCGCAGGGGGAGGCGTCTGGCCTTATCCTCGTCCTCATGGATCGGGCCGGGCTTGAACGCGAGTGGAGATGCCTCGCCGCCGCGCTGGCGAGGCGCCTCAATCGTGGATGGTGGTTGGAGTGATTCAATCAGATCCTCGTAATGGGATTGCTCCTCTTTGCGATGGCACTGCCCGTGGGCCGCACGTGGCGGGCGGGTTGGATGACGGCGGAGGCGGTTGTTTTCGCGCTTGGCGGTTGGCTCGCAGGAGGGTGATGAGGGCGAGGTGCCTGGAGCTGGCGGCATCGGCCGGGGAGAAGCCGACGCCCCGCTCTTCTTCGGCGACCAACCCCACGATCTCGTCTCGGAGAACCTGGAACCGATCTCGAACGGGGATTTTTCCAGGGCGGCGGTTGGCGAGGTCATCAGGCTCGATGAGACCGAGCGGGAAATTGAGGTGACGAGTTCCGGTCCGTCCGAGGGTGGCGCGATCGGCTCGGGTGGGAAGGGCGGCGAAGCGGTCTCCCGCGAAATGCTGCTCCCGGATGAGCAGGCCGTCTTGAAACGCTATTTCAAACAGCCTCGGCAAAGTGGTTCATGAGCCATCCTACCAAAACCACCTGAGGCACGGTCGTGGCGGGGAGGAGCAGGGCGGTTTTCCACGAGCGGGTCGTCTCGCGCAGGGCGAGGATCTCGGTGTAATCGGTGGCGGCACCAGCCATGAGGAAAGCGAATCCGTTGCCAGGGGCTCCGGCCCGATTGAGGAGATCACCCGCGATCGGGCTCGATCCCTCCGAACACACTTCGATCACCGTGGCGGCGACGAGGGTGAGCCCGAGTCCGGCGAGGGTTGGTCCGAACCAATCGGAAAAGGCCTCCGGAGAGACGGCGACCCGGAGGATCGCGGCAAGGATCACGCCGAAAAACATCCAACGCAGGACCATGCGGGATTCCAGCAATCCGCCTCCGAGAATCGTCAACCACCCTGCCGGGCGGCGGAGGAGCGGCACGATCTGCTCGCCGAAACCCGGTTCAGTGGGGCGAATCCTTTCGAACTCTTCCCGATAGGGGTTCGGAGCGACGAGGCCCCGCTTCTCGAAAAGATGAAAAAGCGCACCGGTGGCGAGGGCGACGACGAGGGACCCCCCGATGAAGAGCAGGGTCCACTTCACACCGATGAGGGCGAAAAGAAGAAAGGTCGTCGAAAAGGAATTCCACGGGCTGGCCACAAGGAAGGCCATGGTCTGGCCGATGCTGAGACCTTTTCGATAGAGTTGCATCGAGACGAGGAGGATGCCGTGGCTGCAAACGTCGAAAAAGAGGCCCGCCCCGATGGCACGGAGCAGCCCGCTGAGATCGTTTTTGCCGCCGAGCCATTGTTCGATGCGTCGGCGCGGCACGTATCGGAGAAGGGCAATCGCGACGATGCCGAAGAGCGTGCCCCACCACATGAGGTGCATCAGTTCCTTTACGGATTGGCAGAAAACCGAAAGCAACGGGTAACCGACTCGCTGATCGAGACCGGTGAGATTGGCGAGGTAGGCGACCGTGATAACGAGGCTGGAGCCGATCAGGAGTCTGTCCGGCCGCTTTTTCGCACCCTCCCCGCTTCCGCAACATCCCCCGGGCTGGACCGGTCCGGGCGGCTTCGGCGGATTCTCACTGGAGCAGGACATTGCCCGATCCTAATCGAGAGGGGGCCATCAATCCAGTAGTATCAGTCCCTCACTGGACAGGCCCTCGAATCCGCGTTATCGGGACCGAAGATGCATCGCCAGCCGCTTCTCGACCTGCTCAGCCGCTACGCCGTCCGTCATCCTGACGAGGCGGAGATCGTGGCCTGCTTCCGTCAATTCGTAGCCGGTAACGGGGAATGTTTCGAGCGCCATTTTACCGAGGGGCACATCACGGGATCGGCCTGGATCGTCGATCGCACCGGGACGCGGACGCTCCTCACGCATCATCGGAAATTGAACCGCTGGCTCCAGCCGGGGGGGCATGCCGATGGTGATCCCGATGTGCTCGCGGTGGCCCTGAGCGAGGGACTCGAGGAGACCGGCCTCGAATCGCTCGTGCCGGTCTCGACGGAGATCTTTGATCTCGACATTCACCCGATACCCGCGCGTGGAAGCGATCCGGAGCATTTCCACTACGACGTTCGCTTTCTCGTTCGAGATGCCGGAGCGGGCGACTACGTCGTCTCCGAGGAGTCCCACGACCTCGCGTGGGTCTCTCTTTCGGAACTCGGGAAATACAGCACCGAGGAATCGATGCGGCGGATGCGAGACAAGTGCGGCGCTTATTTCCGCACCGCGTAGAGGAGGTTGTCGGTGCGAATGTAGAGGGTGCCGTTTGCCGGCACGATCGATGCGCGGATATTGACGCTCTGAGCTTCCCCGAAGACGGTGGTATGTAACAATTCGCCGCCCTTCGAACCGGCGCTGTAGACGAAGACTTCGCCGAGGTGGCTCATCACGTAGATTTTCCCGTCAACTCCGGTGGGGGAGGCCTCAAGCTTCGTTTTGGCATCGATTGCTTTGCTCCAGACGATTTCTCCCGAGACGGGATCGACGCAGTTGAGAAATTTGTTCCGGTCGTTGAGGATGTAGAAATAACCGTCGTAGAAGAGGGGGGTCGGCACATCGGTGGTGGATTCCTTTCCCTCCGTGACCCAGCGTTTTGCGGCGTTGTCCAGGTTCCCGTTTCCGCCAGCGCTGATCGCGTAGACCGGTTCCCCCTTGGGCGCCCCGATCAGGATCGTGCCCGCGCCATAGACGGGGGAGGGGACGAGGCGCCAGTGGCCGATCTTTTCGGGATTGTAGGTGCCCCAGCGCCATAGCTCATTGCCTGTAGCCGGATCATGGCCGGTGAGGCAATCGCCGCCCGAGATGACGAGTTCGGTGCGGCCTTCGTGCAGGATGGGAATGGGGGTGGAGAAGGCTTCTTTCGATTCCTGCATGGCCTCGTTGGGGCGGATGTGTTTCCACTTCGTCTTTCCGGTCGCGGGATCCATCGCGAGGAGAAAAGAATCAATCGGACCATCGGTGCGGCCGCGGCCGTTCACCGGGGTGTCGCGCTGGAGGACCTGAAGATAAAGAAGACCGGCGTGGAGCTGCGGCGAGCTCGAAAACGTCCATTGGAAGGCGAAGTCCCCGTAGTCTTCTTCGATGTTGCGGTGCCAGAGGCGTTTGCCATTGAAGTCGTAGGCGGCGAGATCGCCATTGCCGCTGAAGAACCACACCGTCGTGCCATCGGTCACGGCCGAGCTGCCGGCGTAGGTGCTGCGTTCGTCGAGGCGGACGCCTTTGCCGAGGGCCTCTTTCCAGACGATCTCGCCGGTCTTGGCGCTGACCCGCATCGCGACGATCGCGTCCGCAGAGGGATCGGCGGAGGTCAGAAAGACGGCATCGTCCCAGACGATCGGGGTCGAGGCTCCCTCCCCCGGCAACTCGGTTTTCCAGATGACTCCATCGGTCTTTGAAAAGACCGCGGGGAAGCCCTTTTCTGCGGAGGATCCATTGAAAAACGGACCGCGCCAGTTCGGCCACTGGTCGGCACGGACCGTAAAAGTGGTCGCAAGAACGAGAAGCGAAACGGTGGAGGCGAGAGGGTTGCGGAGCATCATGATTTCGGTAGGAAGAACCATTTTTAAGGTTGGTCAGCGAGGGCGCATCTGTCAAGGTGGACGGGTTGGCGCAGACAGGGGTCCTGCGATCTCTCGTTTGGCGTCCCCCGCACCGCTCTCCCGATCGAATGAAAAAGCTTCTGCTCATCCGTCATGGCAAATCCGACTGGGGTCATCCCGGAGTTCCCGATCACGATCGCGTCCTCAATGAACGAGGGCTCCGCGACGCCCCGCGGATGGGGCAGGCCTTGAAGAAAAGGGGTATTGTGCCGGACCGTATCGTGTCGAGCACGGCCACGCGGTCGGTCACGACCGCGTCGATGGTCGCCGAAGGCCTCGGCTACCCCTTCGAGAGAATCGTGACGACTCCTGACCTCTACCTTGCTCCGCCGCAGACGATTCTCCGGGTCGTTCAATCGCTGGAGGAAACGGCCGGAACCGTGCTGATTTTCGGTCACAATCCCGGGATGCATGAGGCCGTCAATCTTTTCTGCCCCTCGCCGGAGCTGGAGGATTTCCCGACCCTCGCGGTCGCTTGGGTGGAGTTTGCTGCGGACTACTGGGGCAGCGTGGAATGGGAAAGCGGGCGTCTGAGGGAGTTTCTCATTCCCCGTTCCCTTGCCGAAGAGGGCATCGGATAAGGGGGGATCAAGAGCCACCTCGCCGAAAGGCGTCCGGAAGCTCTGACGGGCATTTTGGCGAATTGAGCTTATCTTCCCGAAAAATAGCTCACCTCGATTTGATCAGCATGGCAGAAAATCCCGAAAGGAAATGGACCACTCTGAAGGCGGCCGCCCCGGTGGCGGCGGGTGCGTTTGTGGAGGGCCCGGGCGCGTTCGACCCTTCGGATGAAGCGGTGGGCGGGGCAGTGGAAAGCGCGGCGGAGAGTCTCGCGACGGTGCTTATCGCGCATCCCGCCGCTTCGACGGCGCGTCTGATTCGCGAGACTCTCGAGAGCTTCACGGATGCCCGGGTCTTTACCACCGCCGATCCGCTGCGGGCGTTCGAACTGGCCCTGCAGCGGCGCTACACGATCTTCTTTCTGGCGATGCAGTTGGGCGAACTCTCCGGGCCGATGCTCTACGAGCTGATCTCGAAGGCCTACGCCTCCGAACGCGGGCCCCACCTCCTCGCTCCCGGCGTCGTCTTCGTTCGTGAGAAGGATGACCCAAAGCTGCCCGACGCTCTCGCCCGTGATGTTCGGGTGAAGGATGTTCTGAACAAGCCCATCCGGATCGAACGTCTTCTCGAGTGTGTCCGTGGCGTGCTGGAGGTGAAAGATCCGACGGTGCGGGGGTAGGGCCGCGTCCGGCGTCTCTCACCTTTTCCGAAGCCGCGCGAAGATGGCCTCGGCTCCGTCGCCCTTCGTCCGGTAGACGAAGTCCATCAGCTCGCCGAGCCGGCCGTTGGGAAATCCGCTGCCCTTTTCGACAAACCAGTGGAGGTATTCATAGGGCAAGGTGTGGAGCAGGGCATGCCGATAGCGGCCGAAGGGCATGCGGTAGGTCTCGAGATCGGCGAGGAAATCCGCCAGATCCCGTTTCATGGCCTCGGTGGGATCGAACTCCTCAGGGGATTCCCTCATCTTCGGTCGGGATGGTATCGAAGGGATGAGAGAATGGCAATCGCCGAATGGCGGGCTGCGTGATTCCGAAGGAAGCGGGTTGACTCCCGCGCGGGATCCTCTTGGGTGGGGAGGATGAAAACGGAAGACCTCGACGAACTCACTTCCCTCCTGCGGCGGCGTCTTGAGGTGATTGGCGATGCGATGATGCGTGAGTCCGATCCCGAGGGGCAGCTCGGGCGCCTGCAGGAAATCTCGGAGGCGATCACCGCCTTCCACCAGAATCATCGAAGCGGGATTCCACCGAGGCTGAATCACTTCCTCGAAAACGCCAGCCTGCAAAAGGCCCTCGAGTGGGCAGAGGCGGAGCGGGCGAAGAGGTGAGCGGGGCAGCTCTCACGCAAACACCCCCCTGCGAAACTCGCTGGGAGTCACTCCGGTGACCCTGCGGAAGCGTTTTGTGAAGTGGCTCTGATCGTAAAAGCCGGTCGCCGCCGCGATCTCGCCGAGCGACCGCCCGGTTGTCGTCAAAAGCCGTTGTGCCTCCTGGACGCGCAGGGAGAGCACATACTCCATCGGGGAGAGCCGCAGGACCCGGCGGAAGAGACGGTTGAAATGGGGCACGGAAAGCCCGGCGAGTCGGGCAAGGCCATCGGCGTCGATCTCGTCGATGAAGTGCGTCTCCACGTATTCGATCACCTTCTGAAGGTTTCCGAAGTGGGTCCGTTGCTCTTCGGGTGTGTCGATCGGGGTCATGAGTCCTAACAAACCGAGAATCGCCCCGTTGCCGTCGCGGATCGGGCACTTGCTCGCAAGGAACCATCCGGGCGTGCCCCGGATTGTCGGCACCAGCCAGATCTGGTTCACCACTGTCTGCCCGGTGGCGAAGACGAGTCGGTCGTTGGCCTCGTAGGCGTCGCCAAGGAGGGCCGGAAAAAAATCGCGGGCTCGCTTGCCGACAAGCTCGTCCGCGGGAATGCGATCGTAGCGGATGCGGTGGAAGTCGTTGTTGTAGACGTATCGACTCTCGAGGTTTTTGACGAAAACGCCCGTGCCGGGCAGAGCCGCCATCAATTCGATGGGCTCGCGGAGTCCGGGGCAGCGGGCAAAAAACTCCTCTTGAAAGCGTTTGGGATCGAAGGGTGTCATGATCGAAAAATACCAAAACCCGGCATCGCGCTACAAGACGGACCGTAAGAATTTCGATACCTTACGATATCTACCAGTGTAACCGGGATCCGTTCCCACCCGAGCCATGTTCGACTTTCTCGCCGAAACCCCCGGGCCTCTTTGCGGGCCAAGACGCAGCCGACGCGAATTCCTCACGATCGGGGCCCTTTCCCCCATCGGGCTCTCCCTGCCCCAATTCCTCGCTGCAAAGCAAAACGGAAAGGTGAAGGGCGACGACGCGAAATCCTGCATCCTCATCTTCAATCTCGGCGGCCCGAGCCACCTCGACCTCTGGGACATGAAGCCCGACGCGCCGAGCGAGATCCGTGGTCCCTTCAAGCCGATCCGCAGCAAGAGCGATGCCTTTGAGCTTTCCGAGATCTTGCCCAAGCACGCGCAGATCGCAGACAAATTTTCCCTGATCCGTTCGTGCCATCACGATGGGGCGGCGGTGCACGATGCCGGTTGGCAGATCATGCAGACGGGGCGTCGTTTTACGGGCGGAGTGGAGACGCCTCATGCCGGGGCGGTGGCGAATTACCTGATGCATGCCCGCAACGACCTGCCACCCTTCGTCGTCCTGCCCGAGTTGATGGGGCGTGGCGGGGGCAACCTGCCGAACGGGCAGGCCGGTGGCTTCCTCGGAAAAGCCTACGATCCCTTCGCCCTTATGGCCGATCCCTCGAAGCCCGACTTCCGTGTTCCGGACCTCCTGCCACCCGACCAGTTCGGAGCGACCCGGCTCGATCGACGTCAAAAGATGCGCGACCTTGTCGACCAGACCTTGAAGTCCTTCGAGGCCAGCGAGGACGCGCGCCTCCTCGATGAAAATTTTCACTCCGCTTTCCGGCTCATGACCAGCGAAAAGGCACGTTCCGCCTTTGATCTCTCGAAAGAGCCTCAGGCCGTTCGCGAGCGTTATGGAATGAACCGGGTCGGCCAGTGCTTCCTCCTCGCCCGCCGCCTCGTCGAGAACGGAGTGCGCTTCGTGACCGTAAATACCTTCCTCACCGTCTTCAACGAACTCTCGTGGGACATCCACGGCTCCAAACCCTTCATCACCGTGAACCAGATGAAGGACGAAGTTGCCCCGATGTATGATCAGGCCTACTCCGCGCTGATCGAGGATCTCCACCAGCGAGGCATGCTCGGCGATGTCCTCGTCGCCGGACTCAGTGAATTTGGCCGCACCCCCAAGGTCAACCCGGCGGGGGGGCGTGACCACTGGCCGCAGTGTTTCACCTGCACCTTCGCCGGAGGTGGCGTCAAGGGCGGTCACGTTGTCGGCAAGAGCGATCCGGTCGGTGGATTTCCGGCAGAGCGCCCCGTTTCCCCCGGCGACATCGTCGCGACCATGTTTCACGCGCTGGGCTTCGATCTCGAAACCCACCTGCCCGGTCCCTCAGGGCGCCCTTTCCCGATCGTCGATTTCGGCAAGGAGCCGGTCAAAGAACTGTTTGCGTGATTGCCAGGATGAAACCCCTCTTCACCGTCCTCCTTCTCTCCCTCGCAACCGGCTTTGCCTCGGCGAACGAACTCCGCATTCTTCCGGAAGTCATCCGTCTCGAGGGTCCCGAGGCGATCCAGCACGTCCTCGCCCTGTGGGCCGAGAGCGAAAACTTCGTCGGCGAGGAACCATCCGCGACCTTTTCCATCTCGCCCGCGGGTATCGCCGAGATGGTCAATGGGGTGATTGTCGCCAAGGGCGATGGCAAGGCTGTCCTCACGGCGAAGGCCGGAGGCTCGATCGCAACGCGCGAGATCGTCGTCGAAAATTTCGACCGGCCCTTTGCCTGGAGCTTCAACGGACACGTCATGCCCGTCTTGACTCGACAGGGGTGCAACATGGGGGCCTGTCATGGCGCTGTCGCGGGCAAGGGTGGTTTCCGCCTCAGCCTGCGCGGCTACGACCCACCTCGCGATTTCTACACGATGACCCGGGAGGTGCGCGGGCGTCGCGTCGATCCGCTCGAGCCGGCCAAAAGCCTTCTCCTCACCAAGCCGACCATGGCCACGCCGCACAAGGGTGGCAAGAAGCTCGATCCCCGCTCGCGGGAATACCGCATTCTCGCCGAATGGATCGCGAACGGCAGCCCCGCCCCTTCGAGTGACGATGCGGCGGTCGTCTCGATCTCGGTCGCCCCCCCGCTCTCGATTCTAAAGAACGGAGCGAAACAGCGTTTCCTCGTCACCGCCCATTATGACGATGGCAGCAGCCTTGACGTCACCGACTGGGCGAAGTTCACCTCCGCCGACGAAACCGTCGCCCTCATCGACGAGACCGGCTCCGCCGAGGTGATCGGCCATGGCGAGGGTGCGGTGACCGCGCTCTTCGCCAGCAAGGTGACGATCGCCCGGATCCGATCGCCCTTCCCGAACTCCATTCCCGCCGAGGTCTTCACCACGGCACCGAAGGCGAACTTCATCGACGGCCTCGTCCTCTCCCAACTCGCCCAGCTCAACCTTCAGCCCTCTGGCCGTTGCTCGGACGAGGCATTCATCCGCCGTGCCCACCTCGATACTATCGGGAAACTCCCCACCGTGGCGGAGACGCGGGCTTTCCTCGCCGACAATGCTCCTGACAAACGTGCCAAACTGATCGATTCCCTGCTTCAGCGTGAGGAATTCGTCGACTACTGGAGCTACCGTTTCTCCGACATCTTCCTCGTCAACGGCGGCATTCTTCGCCCCGCTGCAGTGAAGGCCTACTACGAGTGGATTCGGGGCAACATCTCCGCAAACCGGCCCTGGGACGAAATGGTCCGGGAAGTCATCACCGCAAAAGGGGGGAGCACGGAAAACGGGGCGACCAATTTCTACGCCGTCCACCAGGATCCCGAAACGCTCGCGGAGAATACGGCCCAGGCCTTTCTTAGCCAGTCGATCAACTGCGCGAAGTGCCACGACCACCCGCTCGAGAAGTGGACGAACGATCAATATTATGGTTTCGCCAACCTCTTCGCCCGAGTCCGTGCGAAAGGGTGGGGCGGCGATACTCGCAGCGGCGACGGGATCCGCACTCTCTATGTCGAGCCGCGCGGCGACCTCATCCAACCGCGGACCGGGCAACCCCAGATCCCCGCTCCGCTCGATGGCGCGGCTCTCGATCCCGAATCGACCGCCGATCGACGCGAGGCCCTCGCCGACTGGCTCGTCGCGCCGGAGAATCCGAATTTCGCCCGCTCCGTCACCAACCGGATCTGGGCCGCCTACTTCGGACGCGGACTGGTCGAGCCGGTCGACGACCTCCGGGCCTCGAATCCCGCGAGCAACGAGCCGCTTCTCGACGCCCTCACGAAGCACCTTGTCGCCAATGGATTCGACCTCAAGGCCCTCATGCGGGTGATCCTTCAAAGCGAGACCTACCAGCGCAGCGGTGAAGTCTTTTCGGAGAACCGCGACGATTCGAAGTATCTTTCTCGCCACCAACCCAGGCGTCTCATGGCCGAGGTTCTCCACGACGCCATCGCGGACGTCTCCGGTATCGCCGGAGTGTTCGACAAGGTCGCCCTCAACGACGGCAGCGCGGAGAAGACCGAGTTCTACAAGGAAGGAACCCGCGCCCTCGAACTCTACGACTCCGCCGTGCAGTCCTATTTTCTGAAAACCTTCGGCCGCAATGACCGCGAGATCACCTGCGAATGCGAACGCTCCAGCCAGCCGAGCATGATCCAAGTCCTCCACCTCGCCAACGGCAATGCCGTGAACGACCGGCTTGCCTCGAAAAAGGGCATCGTCGAGAAACTTCTCGCGGAGAAGGCGGATGATGAGCGCATCATCGACGAGGCCAGCCTTGCGACTCTCTCACGAATGCCGACCGCGGAGGAGAAGGTCGGGTTTCTGGCGATGTTAGGCTCGGCCGGTGGAGGCGAAAAGCGTGCCGCGGTCGAGGACCTCTTCTGGGCGTTGATGACCTCTCGCGAATTCCTCTTTCAACACTGAACGAACCCTGCCCGATGATGCGTTCAACCTGTTTCAATGCCGTTCTGTTTGCCGGCTCGGCGGCTCTTTATGCTGCCCCCGTTGACTACCGCACGGACATCGCGCCGCTCTTGCGCGACTACTGTGCGGGCTGCCACAATGGCAGCGATACCGAGGGCGGATTCTCGGTCGAGACCTTTGCCGCGTTGATGGAGGGAGGGGAAACCGATGGCAAGACCATCCTCGTCCCCGGGAAGCCTGACGAGTCCTACCTCTTCCAGACCGTTCTCAAGACCGCCAAGCCGGCGATGCCGCCCAAGAAGGAGCCCCAGCCGACCGTGGACGAGGTCGCGTTGCTGAGGCGTTGGATCGAGGAAGGGGCCAAAGGTCCGGCCAAGGACGGTGACATCTCCTTGCTTTCGAGCCTCAACGTTCCTCATGTTGCTGCCACCGACGCGGTGAAGGATTCGGTGACCGCCGCCGCTTTCGCTGCCGACGGCGCGTTGGAAGCCTTCGCGAAGCACGGTCGGATCGAGTTGCGGGGCGCCGACGGGAGACTTGTCAGGACCCTGAAGATGGCTGAGGGCAAGATCAACGCCCTTCACTTCTCCCCCGATGGCGCGAAACTCGTCGCCGCGACAGGCATTTCGGGATTGAAAGGGGAAGCGATCGTCTTCGACACGATGAGTGGTGAGGTTCTCAAGACGATCGGCGAAGGCACTCATCGTGATATTCTCTTCGACGCCGAGTTTTCACCCGATGGCACCCTTCTCGCCACGGCGGGCTACGATCGCGACATTCACCTCTGGGATTTCGCCTCAGGCAAACTTCTCCGGACCATGACGGCCCACAATGGCGCCGTATTCGATCTCGCCTTTTCGCCCGATGGCACCGTTCTGGCCAGTGCCAGCGGCGACGCCACCTGCAAGATCTGGGGGGTCGCGACCGGTGATCGCCTCGATACGCTGAACCAGCCCGAGGCCGAACAATATCGGGTCGCCTTCACCCCGGACTCGCAGCATATCATCGCGGCGGGTGCCGACAACCGCATCCGTCTCTGGCGCTTTGTTTCAAAGGCCGTGCCGAAGTTGAATCCCCTGCTGCAGACGAAGTTTGGGCACGAGGACGACATCGTTGATCTCGCGGTCTCACTGGACGGGAAGCAGCTCGTCACCACCTCCGCCGATCGTTCGCTGAAACTCTGGAGTCTGCCCGCGGTCGAATTCGTGAAGGATTTCGGTCCACAATCCGACGTCCTTGTGGTGTTGGCTTTTTCCGGAAAAGGCGGGAATCTCTTCGCGGCGCGGCTCGATGGCTCGCAGGAGCGCCTCACCCTTCCCGGGGTCGCGGCGCCGGCCGCGTCCGCGTCGATTCCGTCTTTGATCGCTCCGAAGGCCCCCGATGTCGAAGTCGAAACTCTCAAACTTGCCGAGGTAGCCGCGGGCACGAATCCGAAACTGGTCCGCCGCAGCGAAGCGAGGGGGAAAATCGGAGCGATCGGAGAGGCTGACGATTACCCGTTCACTGCCAAGGCCGGTGAGACGTGGGTCTTCGAGGTGAACGCGGAGCGCTCCAAGTCGAAGCTCGACTCCAAGCTCGCGATTCTCGACGCCAAGGGGGCGCCGGTCGAGCAAGTCGTGTTGCAGGCGGTGCGGGATTCCTGGCTCACTTTTCGCGGCAAGGATTCCTCGACCTCGACCGATTTCCGCGTTCACAACTGGGAGGAGATGGAGCTCAACGAGTTGCTCTTCGTGAACGGCGAGGTCGTGAAGCTCCACCTCTATCCGCGCGGACCCGATTCGGGTTTCAATGTCTATCCTGGCTTCGGGAGTCGCCGCAGTTGGTTCCAGACGACTTCGATGTCTCATCCCATGGGGCAGCCGTGTTACATTGTCAGGGCTCTGCCTCCCGGATCCGACCCGGGTAGCAACGGTCTCCCCATCTACCGGATCTACTTCGAAAACGACGACGATCCCGAGCGGCGCCTCGGTAGCGATTCGGTGCTGCGGTTCACCGCCCCGACGGATGGCGAGTATTTCGTTCGTCTCGCCGATACTCGCGGATTCGGTGGCGACGGCTACGATTACACCCTGATGGCGCGCAGTTTGAAACCCGATTTCAAGGTTGCCACCGCCTGGAAGGCTCTGAAGCTCGCCCCCGAAAGTGGTCGCGAACTCGCCTTTACCGCGACGCGTCTGGACGGCTATGAAGGTCCGATCGAAGTGACCCTTTCCGGTCTGCCGGAGACGCTCTCGATCGCGCAGCCGATCACCTTCGAGCCAGGGCAGGACCGCGCCTTCGCGACCCTGCGCTCGACCGGGACTTTCGCCGGGCTCTCGGAGGCGGACGCTGCCAAGGTCAAGGTCACCGCCAGAGCCGTCATCAACGGAAAGCCGGTGGAGAAGGGCTCCGACCCGGCCATGCCCATCGCGCTCCTGGACAAACAGCCGCTGCGAGTGCACCTCAAACCCGACGGCGACTCCGGCAAGGTCGATGAGAACGGCATCCTCGAATACACGATCCGGCCCGGCGAAACCATCACCGCGATGGTCTCGGCCGATCGCAACGGCGTCAAGGGTGAGGTTGCGTTCGGCAAGGAAGAGGCTGGGCGGAACCTGCCGCACGGAGTCTATGTCGACAATATCGGTCTCAACGGCCTGATGCTGCAGCCCGAGGAAAACGAAAAACGGCTCTTCATCACCGCCTCTAAAATCGCGGCTGCCGGAGTGCGCGACTTCTACCTGATGACTCCCGCCGGCGGGGGGCACACGACGCAGTCAGCGAGGCTTCGGATCGTGGCGGACGAGGGCAAGGTGGCGCGAAATGGAATGGAGTGATTCTCACCAGACGTATCCGCGAACAGATCTTCTCTTGGAGACTCGCGAGGATTCGAGTAGGATTTCCCCATGAGAACTCTTTACCTTTTTGCCTTTTTCGCCGCCTTCGGACTTACCTTCCTTAGCGCCGCCGATCCCGTCGATGTCTCCATCGACAAGGCCGCCGAGATGCTCGACTCCGGTGAGAAGGTCACCGTGCTGGATGTCCGAACGCCGGAAGAGTATGCCGACGGGCATCTCAAGGAGGCGGTGAACGTGGATTTCAATGGCGGCGATTTCGAGTCTCAGATCGCGAAGCTCGATCCGTCGAAACCCTACCTCGTCCACTGCGCCGCCGGAGGCCGCAGCGGCAAGTCGATGGAACTCTTCAAAAAGCTGAAGTTTACGAAAATCTACCACCTCGCCGACGGCTACAATGGGTGGACCGATGCCGGCAAGCCGGTCGTGAAGTGATTCTCAGTCCCTCGGCTGGATCAGCACGAAGGGCGATACAACGAGGGCGATGAAGCGGGCCGGATTCTCGTCCCAGTGGGCCGCATGCGGTTCCGAAGGGGTGACGATGTCTCCTGACTTCCGCCAGGCAAGGACGCGGTCGGTGTCGTCGATCGAAAAGGCGTGTCCCACCTCGGTAATCGAGAGGGCTGGATCGACCCAGACAAGTGCGCCGTTTCGATAATGGGGTTTCAGATAGGCCCAGTCTACTTCGCCGGTGTATTTCTCGAGCTTTTCCAGCAGCGAGGAGGGATCGCTTCCAAGCACGCCGTAGCGCATCGTTTCGGATTCTTCGGAGTCCATGGGTGAGAGCGGGGGGCGGGGGGCGGCGCGGAAGCCGCAGGGATCACTTTCGCTTTTACTTTTCAGCGTTCACCTTCTACTGGGAAGCGTTTTTATCTCCATTTTTCATGCAAGCCCTCGCCGCCGTTCTCTACCAAGCCAAGGAACCCCTCAAACTCGAGACCGTCGAAGTGCTTCCTCCTGGTTCGGGCGAGATCACGGTGCGGATGGTGGCGGCCGGAGTCTGCCACAGCGATCTCCATGTGATGAAGGGAGACCTTGCGATGAAGACCCCCATTATCCTCGGTCACGAGGGTGCGGGGATCGTCGAGGAGGTCGGCAAAGGCGTCACCTCGGTGCGCCCCGGGGACCATGTCATCCCGATTTGGCGGATGTCCTGCGGGCATTGCGAATACTGTCTCGGCGGACGACCCGCGCTCTGCGATGTGGGCACCGCGATGCGTTTCACCGGCTTGATGCCGGATGGGCAGACGCGCTTCCGAAATGCCGGCGGCGAGGCCATCCTTCACTACGCGGGAGTCTCGACTTTTTCGCAACTTTCCACCATGCCCGCGGCGGCGGCGGTGAAGATTCCCGAATCGGTCTCCTTCGAACACGCCGCCCTCATCGGATGCGGGGTCATCACGGGTTATGGAGCGGTCATGCACGCGACCCGGGTGATGCCCGGCGGCAGCGTCGTGGTGATCGGCTGCGGCGGGATCGGTCTGAACATCGTGCAGACCGCCCGCCTCGCCGGGGCGACGACGATCATCGCGGTCGATCGCGTGACGGCGAAGCTGGCCTATGCGCAGAAAATGGGCGCGACCCATCTCATCGACGCTTGCGAGCAGGATCCGGTGGCCGCAGTGAGGGACCTCACCTCCGGTCGTGGTGTCGATCATGCCTTCGAGGCGATCGGGCTCCCTGAACCCATCGAACAGGCCTATGACATGACCAAGAAAGGCGGCACCTGCGTCGTCGTCGGCATCGCTCCGCCCGAGGCGCGCGCACGCATCAACGTGAACCAGCTCGTTTACGCCGAGAAGACCCTGAAGGGATCGATCTATGGATCGACCCGGCCGAGGCTGGATCTGCTGACCCTGATCGATCTCCACGCCCAGGGAAAAATTGACCTCGATTCGCTGTTGACGCGGACATATCCCCTCAGCCAGATCAATGAGGCTTACGCGGCCCTGGAGCGCGGCGAAGTGGCTCGGAGTCTTGTGATGCCGCAGCAGGGATGAGGGGGAGGCTCCATCGCGGACTATCCCGGCGCGGTTCCTTCCCCTACAAGAGAGGTATGAAACGCCTTCTTCTCCCCGCGATGGTTGCCGTGGCTCTAATCCTCCCGGCCCATGCCCAAGACCCCAAAACGATCCGCGTCGGCATGATCGGGCTCGATACCTCGCATTGCGTCGCTTTCACGAAGATTCTCCACGATCCTGCCAACCAATACCCGGTGCGCGTTGTCGCGGGGGTGCCGCAGTCGAGTCCCGACATCGAGTCGAGCGCCTCTCGTATTGACGGCTATGTGGAGACGCTCACGAAGGAATACGGAGTGAAGATGTTTGAAACGATCGAGGCGATGCTGCCGGAGGTCGACGTGGTGATGGTCGAGAGCGTCGATGGGCGACCCCACCTCGCTCAGGCGAGACCGGCGATCGAGGCGGGCAAACCCACTTTCATCGACAAGCCTCTCGCGGCCTCGCTCGAAGATGCGGTGGGGATCTTCGACCTCGCCAAGAAACACGGCACTCCGGTCTGGAGCTGTTCGAACCTCCGCTACAATGTCGGAGTGGTGAAGGCGGCGACGGCGGATGTGGGTGAGGTGGCCGCTGTGGTGAGCTATGGTCCGGCCTCGCTCGAGGCGCATCACCTTGACCTCGCCTGGTATGGGATCCATCCGACCGAGGCGCTTTTCACCGTGATCGGGACGGGTTGCGAGAGTGTCGTTCGCACCCGCACCGAGGGCACCGATGTCGTCACCGGGATCTGGCGCGGTGGCAGGGTGGGCACCTTGTTAGGGCTCCGCGCTTCGAAGACGGTCTACGGAGTGAAGGTCTTCGGCAGCAAGGCGGTGATTGAAGAAAACGCCGGGGCCGGATATCCCGAATTAATGAGGGAGATGGTCACGTTTTTTCAGACGAAGACGCCTCCGGTCTCGGCTGAGACGACGCTCGAGATCTTTGCCTTCATGGCAGCGGCCGATGAAAGCAAGCGCCGCGGCGGGGCGTCGGTGACGCTTCAGGAGATGATGGACAAGGCGAGGGCGGGGAAGGAGTAGTGGAGCGAACGACGATGAGACGACTTTTCGCCTTCTTCTTTTTTCTCGTGTTCCCGGCAAAGGCCGAGACGGTGGTGTATGTCTCCGAGGGCGGGCATAATTGCGTGGCGGTGTATTCGCTGGACGAGGAGGCGGCGGCCTTGTCGCGGAAGGGGGAGGTGCGTTTGTCAGGGGCACCGGGTGCGCTGGCTGTGAGTCGCGATGGGAAAAGAATCTACGCGGCGGTGCGTTCGGAGAAGCGCTTTGCCACTTTCGCGGTCGATCCCGCGACGGGTCTGCTCTCGATCTTGGCGACCGCGGCGGCGGCGGGCAATCCAGCCTACATCCATCCCGATGCGACGGGGCGCTGGCTCCTCGCGGCTTACTATGGCGAGGGACTCGTCAGCGTCAGTCCCATCAACCAAGCGGGGATCGTCGTGGAGGATCCGATCCAGGTCCTCGATATCGGACCAAAGGCTCACTGCATCCACACCGATCCGGCGAACCGCTTTGTCTTCACGCCCCACCCGATGGACCTGAACTGCGTCGATCAGTTCCGTTTCGATGCGGTGAGGGGCGAACTCAGCCTGAATGATCCTCCGACAATGACGGGCGAGGCAAAAGCCGGGCCGCGTCACTTGAAATTTCACCCCAACGGGAAATGGGCCTACATCGTGAACGAGCAGGGAAAGAGTATCACGTTCTGCCATTATGATCCGGAGAAGGGGAGGCTGACAAAACAACAAACCCTCTCGACCCATCCCCGGGATTGGTATGCCGACTCCGGAAGCTGCGCCGAGATCCAGATCTGTGAGGATGGGCGATTCGTTTACGCGTCGAACCGCGGACATGAGAGCATTACCTCGTTCACGATCGATCCCGAGAGCGGAAAACTCGCATTACTTGAGTGTGTCGCGACGGAAAAGATCCCGAGGTCTTTCGACCTGATGCCCGGCGGCCGGTTTGTTGTTGCGGCAGGGCAAGGGGAGGGGAAATTGGCACTTTACCGTCGCGATCCGGAGACCGGTCTTCTGACGCGCGCGCAGACGCTGGATTGTGGCAAGAGCCCGGCCTGGGTGACAGGATTGCGGCTCCCTTGATCCGGTCCGCGCCGATCGGGGCAGGTTTTTGCCGCCGTGGCATGGCCACTTGCACAAGTGCCTGGTGTGGGCAAGGTTCGACCAGTAAACCCATGCCCATCACCTATCTGGAGGCCATCCGCGAGGCTCAGGCCAAGGTCCTCGCCGAGAACGAAAACGTCTACATCTACGGACAGGATGTGGCCGGTTTCGGTGGCGCTTTCAAGGCGACGAAGCACCTTGCGGAGCGCTTCCCTGGCCGGGTTCTCGATGCGCCCATCAGCGAGGATGCAATGGTCGGTTCGGCGATCGGCGCGGCAATCGAGGGAATGCGTCCCATCGTCGAGATGCAGTTCGCCGACTTCTCTTCCGTGGCGTTCAACCAGATCGTGAATCAGGCGGCAACTCATTTCTACCGCACCGGAGTGCCGTGTCCCCTTGTCGTGCGCCTGCCTTCGGGCGGCACCGAGGGGAGCGGTCCCTTTCACAGCCAGTGCCTCGAGTCGATCTACGCCCACTACCCTGGCGTCGTCGTGATGACCCCGGCCACGGTCGAGGACGCTTATTGGATGTTCCTCGAGGCAGTGGCGATCGATGATCCGGTCCTTTTCTGTGAGCACAAGTTCCTTTATTACCATCTCAAGGCAGACGCGCTCCCAACCGAACCGGTATCTCCGTCCGGGCGCGCCAGCGTGCTCAAGCCCGGTCGCCACGCCTCCGTCGTCACCCACAGCGCGATGGTGCATGAGTCGCTGAAGGCGGCGAACGAACTCGCCGCCGAGGGATGGGACATTGAGGTGGTCGATCTTCGCACGGTGAAGCCGATCGACACCGATACGGTATTGGGTTCAGTGGCAAGGACCGGTCGGCTCCTCTGCGTTGGTGAGGGGTTTCCTTGGGGTGGCGTCACCGCCGAGGTTGTCTCACGCGTGGTGCAGGATGGGTTTCATCTCCTCGACGCGCCTCCGCAGCGGCTCAACTGTCGCGACACGCCCATACCCTACCATCCGAATCTCTGGAAGGCCCACCGCCCCACTTCTCACAGCATCGCCGAGTCGCTGCGGCATTTGTTGCATCTTTGAAGCGAGGCTCAGGCATTCCCGACGGGAATCGCTGACAAAGGTGATCGGGTGACTCGGGGTTTCGTGTTAGATTTTCTCTCGAATGTCTGTCCGCCTCCTCACCATGGCCATCGTCCTCTTCTGGCTCGGCAGCGTGGCATGGCTCTGTGCGGTGATCTGGGCCCCTCCCGGGTCGCGGATGGCGCGAATCGATCCGCGTGAAGTCCAGTCGGTCTTTTTTGCGTGGAACGATTCAACGAAAATGACGCTCCTCGAAAACGGCTTGCGGCGCGGTGAGGTCGTCATCTCGGGTGGTTCGGGGATCGAGGCCGAATCGGGAGTCTTCGAGCGCGTTGTCTCCCTCTCCGGGCAGATCGAAGGCTACGACGAAAAGAGCGCTTCGAACCTTGTGGAGGTTTTTTGGAAGGGATCACTCGCGTTCACCGAGACGATGGATAGCCGGGGAGGGGAATTTTCGCTGCGGATTCCGGCGAAGGAACTCAGCCTGCAGGTCGCCTACGACGGACCGATGCCGAACGTGAGCCAGAGTCGCTCTGCCAAAATCGCGATGCGGGGGCGCCTTGTGATGGCTGGCCGGGAGGTCTTTTCGTTCAGTCCCGAAGAGCCGATCGACGCGGCGATGGTCTCGCCCCTCATCGGATCGTTCGCGAGTGTCGGCGGAATCAATGCCTTCGATCCGGCGAGTTTGAAATTCAACACCGGTGCCCGGGTCGGAGATTTCAACCTCGGCGGGCGCGAGATGCGCGCCTTTCTCCTGACTCTGCGCAGCGACGAGCAGGATCAAGAGGTGCGGGTTTTCCTGAGCGAGACGGGCGAGCCCCTGCGGATCGAGACCGATCTTGGCTTCGAGGCGGTCTCCGAGATCCTCGTTCCTCTCGATGCTTACCAACAACGCCTCCGGGCGGATTGAAATGATTGAAATCTCCCGCCTCTCCATGCGCTACGGCGATCTCCTTGCCCTCGACGGACTCGACCTCGTCATTCCGCAGGGAGAGCTTTTCGCCTTTCTCGGACCCAATGCCGCGGGGAAAACAACGACGATCAAGTTACTCACCGGGCTCATCGAACCGACCGAAGGCGTCGCCAAAATCTGCGGCTTCGACATCCAAAAAGATCCCCTCGAGGCGAAGCGTCGCATCGGCTACATTCCCGACGTGGCTGAATTCTACGAGAAGCTCACCCCGATGGAATTCATGGGCTTCATCGCCGAGCTTTTCCAGGTGCCGCACGAGGCCGCGAAAGAACGGACGCCCGAGTTGATGGAGCGATTTTCCCTCGTGTCTTATGCGAGGCAGCGCATCGAGAATCTCAGCCACGGCACCCGCCAGCGCCTCGCCTTTGCCTCGGCCCTCCTGCACGAGCCCGAGGTCATCATTGTCGATGAACCGATGGTGGGGCTCGATCCGAAAAACGCGCGGGTCGTGAAGGAGGAATTGAAAGCACGGAGCCGCGCTGGAGTCACCGTCTTTCTTTCGACCCACCTGCTCAACGTTGCCGAAGAGCTCGCCGACCGCATCGGCATCATCCATCATGGAAAACTCCGCGCCATCGGTAGCGTCCAAGAGATCCGGAGCCAGTTCGGCGGAGTGGTCGGCGAGTCGCTCGAAGAGTTGTTTCTGGGGATCACCGGGGAAGGGGAGTGAGGCAGAACGCGCTCACCCGATCAAACCCTCGGCCACCAAAGCGCTTTCAAATTCCCTGCTCATTTCCGCATGGGCCAGGGTCACCATGTCGGCGACCCGCTCGGGCTGGCTCGTGCTAAGGGCGAGGGCGACGACGCCGGGAGCGGAGCGTCCGTAGGCCGCCGCGGCCGTCGCGGGTGAGACCGAAAATCGCGCACAGAGCGCCTCGAATCGATCGCGCCAATCAAAGAGCGCGGGATCCGATTCGCGGGTGACCCTGCGGTAGTCGAAGAAGTCCCCGCCCGTGAGAAAGCCTCCGTGAAAGACGGCCGAATTGATGATCGTCGTGCCGCGTTTCTGGAGCACCTCCATGAAGCGTCGCAACTCCACGGGATGTCGCATCACGGTGAAGGAATTCGCGAACATGACCCAGTCGAACTCGATTCCCGCACCGTGAAGCCGCTGGATCGAGCGCCAGTTTTTCGCACCGACGCCGACCGCATCGGCTTCGCCCGCCGCCTTCAGTTCGTAGAGAGCGCGGTAGGCCTCGAGAAGATCTCGAAAACGACGTTCGTCGTCCGCCGCCGAGTCGGCCGCGGCGAGGTATTCATCGGGATCGTGCACCGAAACAACGCGCGATTCATAAGCACCGAGGAGCCGGTTGCCTTCCTCGTGACATTCGAGAATCCCCTCGTAACTGATACGCTGCACCGCATCGTGCTCGAGACCGAACCAAGCACCCGGCTCGAAGGTCGGTTCGGGTGTGAGAAGGGGAGCGCGTTTCCAGCCGAGCTTGTTGCTGATGACGACCTCCTCCGGCGCGACGCCGAGCGTGGCGAGGTGTTTTCCGAGAGTTTCGAGAGCGAGTCCCGCGCCGTATTTTCCTGCCGAGTCGATGAAGACCGGAGCCCCGGCATGTTGAAACCAGGACGCGATTAGTTCGCATTTGCTTTCCTCAGGTACGACCCGGTAGATGTTCCCGAGCGGCGTGGTGCCGAAGACGATGGGGGGCCAGGCGAGGCTCATGCGGTTCACTTTACCGGGGTGACACCCTTCACGAGGATGACATTGCCATACTTCGCCGTTTCGCCGGTCATGACGATGGCAAAAGCGTCCCGGGCCCTTTCGTAGAAGGCGAAACGTTCGACCCGTTCGATCGCCGGAGTCTCCGGAGCGTGACGATGGATCACCCCGAGATAGGAGGCCTCCACCGACGGATCAAGCGAGTCGCCCGGCACCGCGTCCATCATCGCGACCGGGTGGGGAATGAACGAATCGAGCTCGAAGAGCGGCAGGATCGCCTCGAGGAGCGGGGCGATGGCGATTCCATCGGCACGGACCACCTCCGGTCCGACCGATTCACCGGGAAAATGCGCATCCGCTAGCACGATCTCATCGCCGTGACCCATCCGGGAAAGCGTGGCCAGAAGATCGGGAGAAAGAAGAGGGGAGATTCCTTTGAGCATGGGTGTCACGGGTCACGGGGGGAGCTTCTATCGTTCCTCGTTCTGAGTGGAGTTCTTTTTGGGGCCTATGCAAAAGAGATGTCTTTCGCCGCGAAGGAAGAGGTGGCTGTCATAAACCGCCGGCGAGGCCGAGACTCTTTCACCTAGCGGGGACTGAGCGATCACGGAGAAAGTCTTGCCCGGTTTTACGACCGAGACGATGCCCTCGTCGGAGACAAAATAGACGAGCCCGTTCGCGGAGAGGAGCGAGGCGCTGTGACCACCGGGAAGGCGTTCGCGCCAGTAGCGCTCGCCGGTCTTCGCCACAAAACAACTCGCCACTCCGTTGTCGGCCACGAGCACGAAATGATCACCGCTCACGACCGGGCTGGGCACGTAGGACGCGCCCTCGATGTCGCGCCAGGCAACATGGGTTTTCGTGACGTTGCCGCTGCCGTCTGGCCGGATCGCGAGCAGGTGCTTCTGCGGGAAGCCGCAGGTCAGGAAGAGGAGCTTTGCGACCTCGTGGTAGACGAGCGAGGCGACAAATTGCTCGGTCGGACCATCGATCACCCAGATCTGCTTGCCGGTGTCAGGATCGTACGAGGCCACCGAGAGGCTGCCCGAGAGGATCATCTGCATCCTGCCATCGATCTCTCGGAGGAGGGGCGTGCAGTAGCTTCGCGTTTTGTTAGGGCGGTCCGTCTTCCAGATCGTCGCGCCAGTTTTCTGGTCGAGGGCGACGAGGTAGGCGTCGCCGTCGTGATCACCGTTGACGATGATCTTGCCATTCCAAAGGACGGGGCAAGAGCAATAGCCGTGCTTGCTGGAGAAACCTCCGGGACGCGTTTCCCAGAGCTTCTTTCCGGCGAAGTCATAGGCCGCGACGAACATCTCCGTCTCGTCGAGAAAGCTGACGTAGACCGTTTCTCCGTCCGTCACCGGCGTGCTGGAGGCGTGGCTGTTGAGCCGGTGGATCTCCTCCATAGGCGCTTCGAGGACGACCTCGCTCCAAAGGATCTCGCCACTGATGCGGTCTAGGCTGAGGAGGGATCGTTTGCCCTCTTCCGCGGTGACGAGAAAAATTCGGTCGCCCCAGATCACCGGCGAGGCGTGGCCGATCCCGGGGATCGCCGTGGTCCAGACAGCATCGGTCGCGGGATCGAATTTCACCGCCAGGTTCGTAGCGTCGGCGACCGAGCCGTCGCCGCGTGGACCACGCCAGCCCGGCCAGTTTTCCGAGGCGCCGACTTGGCTGGTGACGAGCAGGAGGGTCGTTGCAAGGCGGATCATGGGAGCGAACGGGGGAGGTTGGGCGACAGAAAGACCATTTCCCCCGATCGCCGGGTTGAAAAGGAAAATTGACTAGGGGACGGTCACCTGATGCCGTAGGAATCAGCCGCCGGGAAACCCAAGCAGCTACGTCCCCATCACGTCCTTCTGCAAATCCCGCAGCACCCGCAAGTCGCCCCATTCCGCGCCGCGCAGGCGTCGTGCACCGCTCGTGCGTTTCTCGCCGAAACGCTGTCGCAAAG
>Ga0172376_10001540_pt1 | contig 29323 bp, 29 predicted proteins | sample Lak35m_FD_121114 | JGI IMG/M metagenome (GOLD analysis project Ga0172376, IMG submission 121114) | Freshwater microbial communities from Kabuno Bay, South-Kivu, Congo - kab_092012_35m | ecosystem: Environmental > Aquatic > Freshwater > Lake | place: Democratic Republic of the Congo: South-Kivu...
CGCATCGCCGACGAGATCGACGCCGACATCATCGAATTGGGCAGTGATGGCCGTCTGTTCCAGTTGCAGTTGGAGGAGGCGATCGCCGGCGTGGCTGCGGAGCGACGACTGGTCGTGCTCGACTATCTCCACGAGGAGAACGACTGGCACTTCGCCGAGGCCTCGGCCGGATTGGCCGATCTCGACATGGAGGAGTTGCTCGATCTGGGTGCGGTGGCGGCCGTGCTCCATCTCGAGGGCAGCCCCGAACTCGATGCGTCGGTGCAGCCGAAGGGCTACCGGATGCTGTCGCGCATCCCCCGTCTGCCCGCGTCGGTGATCGGGCGCGTCGTCGAGAGGTTCGGCACGCTCGACGCCATCCTCAGGGCCACCGAGCGCGAGCTCGAGTCAGTGGGTGGCGTCGGTGACCAACGGGCTCGGGCCATCATCGACGGCCTGGCCCGATTGTCCGAACAGAGCATCCTCGACCGCTGGGCCTGAGCGGTTGGTCAGGGGGAACGATGCGCATCACACTCGCCGATGGTTGTACGGCGGAACTGGCCCGACCGGCCGTGGTCGACGAGCACACGCTGGGTGTCGTGCTGTTCCCCGACATCATGGGACTGCGGCCACTGTTCGACGACATGTGTGCCCGATTGGCCGCCGAGCACGGGTGGGTGGTGTGTGCCCCCGAACCCTTTCCCGGTCGCGAACGGCTCGAGGTGCAGGATCGACTGGCGGCCATGGCCGACCTCGACGACGCGACCCTGCGGGCCACCGCCTTGGCGGCGGCCGACGCCACCGGCTGCGAACGCGTCGTCGCCACCGGGTTCTGCATGGGCGGGATGCTGGCGTTCAAGGCCGCGGCCTCGGGCCGCTTCGCCCGCGCCGCCGGCTTCTACGGGATGATCCGCCTGCCGGGCGACTGGAGCGGAGGGACGTTGCAGCAACCCATCGACGCGCTGGCCAGCCCTGATCGTTGTCCCACCCTCGCCATCATCGGCACCGCCGATCACTTCACTCCACCTGACGACGTCGCCGCCGCTGAAGCCCTCGGCGTGGAGGTGGTGCGCTACGAGGGCGCCGAGCACGGGTTCGTGCACGACGCGTCCCGACCGACGCATCGGGCCGACGATGCCGCCGATGCGTGGCGGCGGGTGGTGGCCTTCCTCGGATCCTGACCCCGGCGGCATCGGGTAGAAACGTCGTCGCGCCGAACCGGGAGGACCCCAATGAAGATCGACATCTCGCTGGCCATGAGCGGCCCCGAGGATGCCGCCCCCCGGGCCGCCGAACTCCAGGCCCTCGGGGCCGATGGACTGTTCAGCTTCGAGAACGCGCACGACGTGTTCTTCCCGCTGGTGCTGGCCTCGACCAGTTGCCAGATCGACCTCATGACCAACGTGGCCATGGCCTTCCCCCGCAGCCCGTTGCACCTCGCCTACGCGGCCAACGACCTGCAACTGCTGTCGAAGGGTCGGTTCCGACTCGGCCTCGGATCCCAGATCCGCCCTCACATCCAGAAGCGCTACGGCTCGGTGTGGGAGAAGCCGGTGGCCCAGATGCGTGAATGGGTGACGGCCACCAAGATGATCCTCGATCACTTCGCCGGCGAGGGTCCGTTCGACTATCGGGGGACATGGACGACGCACACCCTCATGACCCCGAACTTCCAGCCCGGCCCCAATCCGTACGGCAAGGCGCCGGTGCTGGTCGGCGCGCTGGGGCCGAAGATGTGCGAGATGACGGCCGAGGTGGCCGACGGGATCCTGGTGATGCCGTTCAACTCCGAGCGCCACTTCGCCGAACGCACCATGCCGGCGCTGGAGCGGGGATTCGCCAAGGCCGGTCGCGGGAGAGATGGCTTCGAGATCATCCTCGAGGTCATCTGCGCCATCGGACGCGATGACGAGGAACTGGCGGCGGCCTCCCGAGGGGTGAAGTCATTGCTGTCGTTCTACGGCTCGACACCCTCGTACAAGCCGGTGCTCGACGTCGAAGGATGGGGTGATCTCCAACCCGAGCTCAACGCCCGTTCGAAGCAGGGTGACTGGGCGGGGATGGCCGACCTCATCCATGACGATGCGCTGCACACGATCGCCGTGGTGGGCACACCGCAGCAGGTGGCCGACGAGATCGTGCGTCGCTATGGGGCCCAGGCCGATCGGGTGTGTCTGTACTTCCCCGGGTACCCGATCACCGACGAGTGCATCGCCGAGACCATCGCTGCGTTGCGAGCCGCATCGGCCGGCGTCGGGCGCGATGCCCATCGAGGCGCGCACCGATGACGGCGATCGACACCGGTACGACCGATCTCCTCGCTGAGTTGCGCGACGACGGCGTGCTCGTGTGCACCCTCAATCGCCCTGACACCCGTAACGCCTTCAGCGGGGCGATGGGTGTGGCGTTGGGTGCGATGTATCGCTTCGCCGATGCATCCGACGACGTGCGCGTCGTGGTGCTGACCGGAACCCCGCCCGCCTTCTGCGCCGGCGCCGACTTCAGCAACGGTGCGGCCGTGTTCGAATCGCCCGACGGCACGACGTCCGAGCGACCGTTCAGTGCCAATCCCGTCGATCCGCCGGCGTGGCGCATCCGCAAACCGGTGATCGCTGCGGTCAACGGTCATGCCGTCGGCATCGGCTTCACCCTCACGTTGCACTGCGACCTGCGCTTCATGGCGCTGGAGGGCAAGTACGGCGTGGTGCAGGTGCGTCGGGGCGTGATGCCCGATGCCATGAGCCACTGGACGCTGCCCCGTCTGGTCGGACTGGCCAATGCCGCCGACATCCTCCTCACCGGGCGGACCTTCACCGGCGCCGAGGCTCGTGACCTGGGCGTGGCCTCACGGGTGCTGCCGGCCGACGAGGTGCTGCCCCACGCGCTGGAGGTGGCCCACGACATCGCTGTCAACACTGCGCCCGTGTCGGTGGCGGTCAGCAAGCGTCTGCTGTGGGGAACCTTCGCCATGTCCCCGACCGAGGTCGACCACGCCGAGACCGAACTGCATCGCCACGTGATGGGCGCGCCCGATGCCCGTGAAGGAGTCATGGCCTTCCTCGACCGACGCGAACCGCAGTGGTCGATGACCGTCGGGGCCGACTGGCCCGACGACTGGCCCGCACCGGAGGATCTGCTGTGACCGACGCCCCGACCACCACCACCGACGACGTACTCGACGGCGTCGACCTGCACGGTCGCACGATCCTCGTCACCGGTGGCACCACCGGTCTGGGATTCGAGACGGTCCGGGCCCTCGCCGCCGCCGGCGCCTCGGTGGTGACCACGGCCCGTTCCGACGAGAAGGGTGTCGATGCCGTCGCCCGGGTCCGCGCTCTCGTCCCCGGGGCCGAGGTGACCTACGAACTGTGCGAACTCGGATCGTTGGATTCGGTTCGCCGGTTCACCGACCGATTCCTCGCCACCCATGCTCGGCTCAATGTGCTGATCGCCAACGCCGGGATCATGGCCGTGCCCTTCGGACACACCGATGACGGATTCGAGTTGCAGTTCGGCACCAATCACCTCGGGCACTTCGTGCTCGTCGGTCGCCTGTTGCCCCTGTTGCTGGCCAGTGCGCCGTCGCGCATCGTGCTGTTGAGTTCGGGGGGACACGCCGGGTCCGACATCGTGTGGGACGACGTGAACTTCGAGTCGCGTGAGTATTCGAAGTTCGAGGCCTACGGGCAGTCGAAGACGGCCAACATCCTCCATGCCGTCGAACTCGAGCGACGGTACGGACCGCAGGGTGTGCACGCGTGGGCGGTGCATCCGGGCATGGTGACCACCGACCTCGGACGTCACTTCACCCGTGACGACTACCGCGATCTGGTGAAGCGGGCCGAGTCGGCCGGTGCGGCACTTCCGGCCCGGGTCGGTCCCGAGGTGGGCGCATCCACGCAGGTGTGGGCGGCGTGCAGCGATGACGCCCTGGCCAGTGCCGGGGGCTACCTCGCCGACTGCGGGCCTGCCCCCGCCCGCTCCTACGCCACCGATCCCGACGCGGCCCGGCGCCTGTGGGAATTCTCGGAGCAGATGGTCGGCGAGGCGTTCCCGGCCTGACCCGGAGTCTCAGCGGGCCCGGATCTCCAACTGCTGCCGGTTGGTGATGCGGTAGCGGCGGTCCGACTGCTCGATCCATCCCAACTTCACGAAGCTGGCGATGGCCTTGTTGACGCGTTCACGGGAGGCGCCGACCATCCCGGCCAGTTCCTCCTGCGTGATGGGCAGCGAGAACTCGTTGGCGGTTCCCGCCAGTTCCAGCAGGCGTTTTGCCGTTCGACCGGTCACGTCGAGGAACACCGAGTCGGCCAACTGCTCGTCGGTGTTGCGCAAGCGGTTGGCCAGCATCGCCACCACGTTCCACAGGAGTTGTGGTCGTTCGGTGAAGATGGTGCGCAGCGGCCCGTAGGGAATGGCGATGACGTCCGACGACTCCAGGGAGCGGGCTTCGGCCGAGCGGGCCTGACCATCGAACAACGGCATCTCCCCGAACAGGTCACCGCGTTCCATGAGCGCCACCACCGACTCGCGTCCGTCGATGGAACGGTTGGCGATGGCGATCCGCCCGGAGACGACCACGAAGAGTTCATCGGCGGCGTCGTTCTCGGTGAACACGACCCCGCCTCGCCCGAAGTCCCGGGTGGTGGTGGACGCCATGACGACGTCGAGGGAGTCAGGGTCAAAACCCTTGAAGAACTCGATGGACGAGATGAGTTCACGATCGGTCACGGACTTGACTCTATCGAAGCCACCGGGGGAGCGAGACCGGCCTCTCACACCGCGGAGACGTGGCATCGGCGCCTAGCCTCGGGGGATGGGCGAGTCCGATCGCGAACCGGAAGCGTCCCCGCCGGCGGACGGACCGGTGTGGACCATCGTGCTCGCCGCCGGTTCCGGTCGCCGGTACGGCGCGCGACCCAAGCAATACGAACTGCTCGGTGGTGAGCGTGTCGTCGACCGCTCGTTGTCAGTGGCCCGCGCCGCCGCCGATCATGTCGTGGTGGTGCTGGCCCCGGGCGACGAGGACCTCGGCGCCGAGTTGGTGGCATCGGGTGCGGCCGACGCCACCGTGACCGGTGGCGACCAGCGGGCTGATTCGGTACGAGCCGGATTGGCGGCGGTCGATGCCGATGCGGCCGTGATCGTCGTGCACGACGCGGCGCGACCACTGGCCAGCGCCGAGCTCCATCGCGCCGTGGTGGACGCCGTGCGATCGGGAGCCGATGCGGTCATCCCGGCGGTACCGGTCACCGACACGATCAAGCGTGTGCACCACGACGAACGGGGGCGGACGGTCGTCGACACCCCTGACCGTTCCTCGCTCGTCGCCGTGCAGACACCGCAGGCGTTCCGAGCGTCGATGTTGCGCGCTGCGCATGCGTCGGGCGCCGATGCCACCGACGATGCCGCACTGGTCGAGGCGGTCGGCGGCACGGTGGTGGTGGTCGATGGTGAATCCACCAACCTGAAGATCACCTCACCCGATGATCTCGCCATCGCTCACGTCCTGCTCGGGGGCCTCGGGTAGCCTCGATCCATGACGGTCAGGGTCGGACAGGGCTTCGACGTGCATGCCTTCTCCGACGATCCCGATCGCCGACTCGTCCTCGGTGGTGTTGTGTTCGACGGTGAGCGCGGGCTCGTGGGCCACAGCGATGCCGACGTGCTGGCCCACGCCTGTGCCGATGCGCTCCTCGGCGCCGCCGGACTCGGCGACATCGGGACCCACTTCCCCGACACCGATCCTCGCTGGGCCGGTGCCGACAGCCTTGCGTTGCTCGTCGAAGTGGCTCGGCTCGTGCGCGGTGCCGGATGGCAACCGGGCAACGTCGATCTCGCCGTGGTGTGCGAGCGGCCCAAGTTGGCGCCGCGACGTGACGAGATGGAGCAGCGACTGACCGACGCCGTCGGCGCGCCGGTGACCGTGAAGGGAAATCGGGCCGAGGGACTCGGCGCGCTCGGTCGGGCCGAGGGGATCGCCTGCTGGGCGGTGGCGGTGGTCGAACGATGAGCCCGGCCAAGCGGGCGAAGAAGGGCGGTGCCGGATCGGGAGCCAAGAAGAGTGGCCGGAAGCCGCTCTCACCGGCGGCCAAGAAGGCAGTGGCCTCGCGCCAGGCTCGTCATGCTGCCGCCTCGGTGCGCAAGGCCGATCGCCCCGGAGGCACCCGCCGGGCCCGCGGTGACGGCGATCGGCCGGTGGCCCGTGGTCAGAAGCACGCCCGGGGTCTCGGCGGTGACCAGGTCGAGGGACGTCAGGCCGTGCGCGAGCTGTTGCTCGCCGGCCGTCGACGGGTGCGCGAGATCCTCGTCGCCGCCGAACAGGAGGACAACGAGGTCCTGTCCGACATCGTCGAACTGGCCCTCGACCTCAAGGTGCCCGTGCGTGAGGTGACGCGTTCCAAGCTCTTCTCGGTCGCCCGCACCGAGTCACCGCAGGGTGTGGTGGCCCGCGTCGCCGAACTCGATGATCACGGCCTGGCCGAACTGGCCCGCCGCAAGGGTCCGCAAGGACAGCCGCCGTTCCTTTTGGCCGTCGACGGCGTGACCGATCCCGGGAATCTGGGCGCGCTGTTGCGCACGGCCGAATGTGCCGGGGTGACGGGCGTGGTGCTGCCCAAGCACCGCGCCGTGCACATCACCCCGACCGTGACCAAGGCCGCGGCCGGAGCGGTGGAGTACCTGCCCATGTGTCTCGTCGGCGGACTCCCCGCTGCCATCGGTGAACTGCGCGACGCCGGTGTGTGGGTCATCGGTCTGGACATGGGTGGGGACATGACCTTGTTCGACCTCGAGGTGGCTGATCAGCCGGTGTGTCTGGTGGTCGGCGCCGAGGGCAAGGGACTGTCGCGACTGGTGCGGCAGCGGTGCGATGCCGTCGCCGCCATCCCGTTGCTCGGTGAACTGGCGTCGTTGAACGTCGCCGCCGCGGGTGCGCTGGCCTGTTACGAGGTCGCTCGTCGTCGACTCGTCGCCGACTGATGCAGGCAGTCACCGCGTTGTGGCCGCATTTGCGCGGCTGAGTCACCCACCGAGTCAGCCGCCGTTCTTCGCTGCCCGGACGAGCACGTCGCGCGTGCGGCGCGCGCTCTCGGCGCGTTCGGCCTCGTCGTCACCGACGGCGAAGCACATGGCGGCGAGATCGGTGACACCGGCGTCGGCGTACGACGCCAAGCGCTCGATCACCTCGTCCTCGGTGCCGAGCACCGCCACCCCCGACGGCGCGCCGCTCTCGCCCCGGGCCAGCATGCGGGCGTAGGTGGGGATCTGTCGGTACATCCCGTAGCGACGCTCGGCGGTCTCCACTCCCTTGGCCCGGTCGTCGCACACGGCGACCGGGAGACCGGCGATCACGCGGGGCATCGGACGACCGACGGCCTCGGCCGCGGCCCGAAGTCGAGGCACGACGTGGGTCCGGTGCGTCTGCTCGTCACCCATCCATGTGATGGTGCCGTCGGCCCGTTCACCGGCCAGGCGCAACATGAGGGGCGCCAGCGCCGCCAGCACGATCGACATCGGCGTCGCACCCGGCACGTCGAGGATCGATCGCACCGGATAGCGATCACCCTCGTGCACCACGACGCCGCCCATCCGACCCGGACCACCGTCGGTGGCCAGGGCCTCGGCCTGCGCGGCATTGGCGGCCTCCAGCACGGCCAAGTACTCGCGCATGTGCTCGATCACACCGTCGTAGTCGGCGCCGTACCAGTTCTCGGCCACCGATCGGTGCGAGGGCCCGATGCCGAGGGTGAGTCGCCCACCGCAGGCCGCCTGCGTGGAGAGCGCGTGCTGGGCCAGACCGTAGGGATGGTGCGACCACGTCGGCACCACGGCCGTGCCCAGTTCGATCCGTGACGTGGCCCGACCGGCGATCGTCAGCGCGGTGAGTGCGTCGAGACTCCATGGCACATGGGGAACCCAACCGCTGTCGAGACCGTTGTCCTCGGCCCACTGCGCCCGTTCCACGACGTCGTCGATGGACGAGCCCCGCGGGCTCGTCTCGGAGATGAACAGACCGATGCGCATGTCAGTCGCCGTTGATGGCGCGCCACACCCGTTCGGGACTCAGAGGCATGTCGATGTGCGTCACCCCGAGATGGAGCAGCGCATCGACCACTGCGTTCTGGACCGCCGGTGTGGCGCCCACCGTTCCCGACTCCCCGATGCCCTTGGCGCCGAGCGGATTGAGCGGCGTCGGTGTCTCCATCTGGATGCGCTCGAACATCGGGAACTCGGCGGCCGACGGAACGGCGTAGTCGATGAGCGTCACCGTCAGCGGATTGCCGTCCTCGTCGAAGCGCATCTCCTCGAACAGCGCCTGGGACACACCTTGGGCCAGACCGCCATGGACCTGCCCATCGGCCAGCAACGGGTTGAGGATGGTGCCGGCGTCGTCGCAGGCCACGAAGCGCTGCAGGTCGACCCGCCCCGTCTCGGTGTCGACCTCCACCACGGCGATGTGCACACCGAAGGGGAACGACGCGCTCGGTGACACGAAGTCCGAGAGTCCGATGAGCGGAGAGGTGTCATCGAGCGTGGCGGCGATGTCGGCCCAGCCCACATCACGTGCCGGGGTGCCGGCCACGTGGAAGCGACCGCTGTCGGCATCGAGGACGATGTCGTCGGTGGCCGCCTCCAGCAGATCGGCGGCCCGGCCGCGAGCGAGGTCGACGAGGTTCCCCGAAGCGACGTACACCGCGCTGCCGGCCAGCTGCGCCGAGCGCGAACCGCCCGTCACCTCACTGTGGGGAACGAGGTCCGTGTCGCCGTGGATGACCTCGACCATGTCCATGTCGATGCCGGTGCGTTCGGTGACGAGCATCGACCACGCGGTGTCGTGTCCCTGGCCGTAGGGCGTCGAACCGGTGACGACGCGGGCCCGGCCTCCGGGCAGCAACTCCACCGACCCGTACTCACCACCGGCGCCGGGCGCGGTGATCTCGACATAGGCCGACACCCCGATGCCGAGGAGCTTGGTGTCGCCGGCCTCGCGTCGACGCGCCTGCTCGACGCGCAGGGCCGCAAGATCGGCGGCCGCCACGGCCCGATCGAGTGCGCCCTCGTAGTCGCCGACGTCGTACACCGTTCCGGTGGGCGTGGTGAAGGGGAACTGCTCCGGTTGGATGAAGTTGCGCCGACGGACCTCGATGGGGTCGAGCCCGGCTGAATGGGCGAACAGATCGACGGCCCGCTCGATGGCGGCGGTGGCCTCCGGTCGACCCGCGCCCCGATAGGCGCCGGTCGGTGTGGTGTTGGTGGCCACCGACCGAGACGACACCCGCACCTCTGCGATGTCGTACACACCCGAGGCCATGATCCGGGTGGCGAAGGGCAGGATCGCGCCCATGCCCGGATAGGCGCCTCCGTCGCACAGGATGTCGATGGCGTAGGCCTGCAGGTCACCGTCGGCCGAGCCGGCGAGCGTCACCGTCTGCACCTGAGCCCGGCCGTGACCCATGCCAGTGAGGTTCTCCGAGCGCGTCTCGCTCCACCGAACGGGTCGACCGAGACGACGCGACAGTTCGCCGAGCAGCAGGGCCTCGGGCGCGGGCTGCGACTTGGCTCCGAATCCGCCGCCGACATCGGGGCAGATCACCCTGATGTCCGACTCCTCCATGCCGTACACCGCAGCCACCACCGCTCGCACCGGATGTGCGCCCTGACAGCCGATCTCGAGCACGAGTCGGCCGTCCTCCCATCGGGCCATCGCACTGCGGTTCTCGATCGGTGCCGGGGCCAGACGTTGGTTGACGGTGGTCAGCCGCACCACGACATCGTGAGCATCGAAGTCGATCGGGTCACCGGCAGCGTCGAGGCGCATGGCGACGTTGGAGTCGACCGCGGGCTCGAACAGCACCGGGGCATCATCGGCAACGGCGTCGGCCATGGCGACGATGGCGGGGAGCGGATCGATGTCGACCACCACCAGCTCGGCGGCGTCCACCGCCGCAGTGCGGGACTCGGCCACCACTGCGGCGATCGGTTCGCCCACATAGCGCACCCGACCTTGGGCCAACAGGGGCCGGGCGAACGAGGCGTTGATGAGGGCCAGCGGCACGACCGATCCGAGGTCGATGTCGTCGGCCGTGACCACATCGAGGACGCCCGGAGCCGACCGGGCCTCGTCGACGTCGACCGACATGATCTGCCCGTGGGCGATCGTCGAACGCACGTAGACCACATGGGCCGCGTCGGTCGCCACGATGTCGTCGACGAAGGTGCCCCCCACTGTGAGCAGGGCGGGATCCTCTCGCCGCACCACTCGATTCCCCAAGATGCTCATGAGCCGACGCTAGTGCCGACCGCTCGCCGCCATCCCGTCCCACTCCGTCCCTTCGCTTCCCTGAGCTTCCCGCCCGATCCGGTCTCGTTCGCTCTCGTGGGTTGCGTCGGGACGCCACTGCGACCACCATGCGGGACCGAGTCGACGGGGGGGAGCGCCGAAGTGGCCGGTACGACATGGATCTGGGAACCGCCTCCCGGAGTCGAGATGCTCGTGGGTCCCGGAGGGCCGTTCGAGATCGGCACCGAGGACGTGCTGGGTGTGCCGTGCAAGGTGTTCACCGGTCGGTTGGGCAACATCCGCGACGTGCTGGTGGCCAAGACCGCCCAGCACGGTGATGTGCCCAATCTCGTGTTCCCCGAACTCACCCTCTCGTTCGTGGATGTGAAGGCATCGGCGGCCCGAGTGGCGCAGTGGTTGGCCGACCGGGGCGTGGTCAAGGGTGATCGGGTGGCGTTCGCCGCCGCCAACGTCGCGCCCTACGCCGTCGGTTGGTGGGCCACGCTGGTCAGTGGCGCCATCGTGTCGAGTCTCAACGGATGGTGGACGCCGGCCGAACTGCTCCATGGCGTCGAGCTCTCGGCGCCCCGCATCGTGCTGGCCGACGGTCCGCGACTGGCCCGGCTGGCCGAGGCCGGACTGCCCGCCGACGTGGCGGTGCACGACTTCGCCGAACTGGTCGATCTCCTGGGGCCGCCGCGATCCGATGATCCGCCGTTGCCCGACTGCGTGATCGCCGAGGACGATCCGGCCGTGCTGTTGTTCACCAGCGGCACCACCGGTCGGCCGAAGGCGGCCACGTTGTCGCATCGCAACTTCGTGCACTTCCCGATGGCGGCCACATTGGCCGGCGCGATCGGCGCGGTGTTGGCCCCGCCGCCGCCGCCGGCCACACCGCCGAGACAGCCGTCGTCGATCCAGGTCGGCCCGTTGTTCCACGTGTCCGGGGTGGTGCCGCTCATCACTGCGCACTTCACCGGCTCGAAGCTGGTGTTCCCGCCGGTGGGGGCGTGGAACGAGACCACGCATCTGGAACTGACCCAGGAGCATGGTGTCGGTGGATGGAGCGCGGTGCCCACGCAGTTCTGGCGACTGCTCGAACATCCGGACTTCGACTCCTACGACACGACGACGGTGGTCTCGGTGGGTGGCGGCGGCGCCACCTACTCGCCGGAGTTGCTGCGTCTCATGGCCCGCAAGTTGCCCCAAGCCCGACTCGGTGTCGGCTACGGCATGAGCGAGACGCTCGGCTCGGGTTCGCGTCTCGGCGGCGTCACCATGGACACCCACCCGGCCTCGGTCGGCACCGTCGAGGCGATGTGCGAGATCGAGATCCGCAGTGAGGACGGGCAGGTCGTCCCCGACGGTGAGGTGGGCGAGATCAACATCCGCAGCGCCGTGGTGTTCCTTGGGTACTGGGACAACCCCGAGGCGTCAGCCAAGGTGCTCGACGATCGCCGCTGGTACGCCACCGGCGACTATGGACGGATGGTCGACGGTGTGCTGTTCCTCGAGAGCCGCATGCGCGACCTCATCATCCGTGGTGGGGAGAACATCTACCCCATCGAGATCGAGAACCGACTGGAGGAGCACCCCGATGTGGCTGAGGCCGCGGTCGTCGGTGTCCCGCATCACCAACTCGGCCAGGAGGTCGCGGCGGTGGTGGTGGCCAAGTCGGGCGCGAGTCTCGACGAGCAGGCCGTGCGCGAATGGGTCGGCGCCGAACTGGCCCGCTACAAGGTGCCCACTTACGTCGTGTTCCGTGATGACCTGCCCTACAACGCCACCGGCAAGGTCCTCAAGCACATCCTCGAGGCCGACATCGTCGCCGATCTCGGCGGCGACTGAGCTCGACCGAACCACTCCCGAACACTCCTGAGCACTCCGATCCACTCCGAAACATTCCGAACGACCACCCATAGGGGGAACGATGCAAGACAATCCAGTGACGTCCTGGGATGACTACCCGGTGCACCAGTCGGCGAATTGGATCGCCCATCCGGTCACCAGCGATCGCAACTTCTACGACCGCTACTACTTCAATGCCTTCGACACCGCCGGGAAGTTCATGGCGGTGTTCGGACTCGGGCAGTACCCGAACCTCGGTACCACCGACGCGTTCGTCACCGTGCGCGTCGGTGAGAAGCAGTACGTCGTGCGTTCGTCGAAGCCCCTGACCGATCGCGCCGACATCTCCGTTGGCCCGATCCGCATCGAGGTGTTGGAGCCCCTCAAGCGTCTGCGGTTCGTCGTCGAACCCAACGACCACACGGTGGCGATGGACATGGTGTGGGAGGGCTTCGGACCGGCCATCCCCGAACCGAACCAGTTCATCCGTCAGGGCGCGCGCGTGATGTTCGACACCCAGCGCCTGGCGCAGATGGGCTCATGGTCCGGCACGCTCGTCGTCGATGGGACCGAACTCGACATCGACGCGACGACGACGTGGGGGTCACGCGACCGATCGTGGGGCGTGCGTCCCGTGGGCGAGAAGGAGCCCGAGGGCATTCGGGCCGGCACCCACACGATGGGCGGTGGCATGTGGACGTACTTCCCCATGCGTTTCGAGGACCACTCGATCTTCTACATCTGCTCCGAGCAGGCCGATGGATTCCGGTCGTTGGAGCAGGCCGAGCGGGTGTGGCCCGACGGGCGTATCGAGCAGTTGGGTCGCACCGAGCACGAGCATCGTCTGGTGCCGGGCACGCGCATCCTCGAGTCGTCGACCATCTCGTTCCCCGATGCCGGGTTCGACATCGAGGTGCAGTCGATCATGCCGAACTTCCTCGCCATCGGCACCGGGTACGGGTTCGAGGAGGACTGGCGTCACGGCATGTACCAGGGGCCCGACCCCGTGGTGCAGGGCGTGGTCTACGACGTGCCGGCCATCGCGCCGATGGGTCAGTACGCCGTGGTCGATCACTCGGCTCGGTTCACCTACGACGGCCACGTCGGGTACGGCCTCTACGAGCACGCCTTCATGGGCGCGATGCCGAAGTACGGACTGGAGTAGAGGGACCGGCCGCGGCCTAGCCTCGGTCGTCCTGCCCGGATAGCTCAGTTGGTCAGAGCACCTGTCTTGTAAACAGGGGGTCGAGGGTTCGAATCCCTCTTCGGGCTCCACACCCGTTCGCGGTGCTGCGCTGTCCTGAGGCGTGTTCAGAAGTGTTCAGACGTGTTGCACGGTGACGATGCGCATCGCGGGGTCGCCGCTCTCCTCGTCGAGGATCCAGATGATGGCGAGGTCTCGACCGGCGACCATGTCGTGGAACGTGAGCAGACGTGCCGTCGTCCCGTCGTCCAGTCGGAATGCGCGGCCGGCTCTCGGACCCGCCGGGTCGGACCGGACCTCGGCGATCCAAGTCGAGACGAGGACGAACAGCTGTGGGTTCGAGACACGGAGAGAGCGCAGGGCATCTCGCGCCGTTGCTGTCGCCAGGAGCGCGAGCACTCAGGCGTCAGAGGTCGTCGAGGTCGAGCGGGGAGGCCGGCTCTCTCGCTGCCCTCGTCGCCTCGGCCCGGAATCCGGCATCGGCGAGGAGACGCTCCTCGGTCGCAGTCATGACCACTGCTGGCTCGAGCAGGATGCGGCCTTCGTCGTCGGTGCTCACCAGATAGCGCTGGGCGGTGAGCACGGATCCGAGCGAGAGGCGACCTCGGGAATCCGCTTCGGCGAGGAAACTGCGTCCGTTCATGAGAGCAGTTTACCCGCGCTGACACAAATGGGTAAATGGGTCCTTCGATTCGGGTTCGTCGGCCTGCCTCACCAGGCGACGACGCCCTCGTCGGCCAGAGAGGCGATCTCGGCCTCATCGAGTCCGAATTCGCCCAGCACCGCCGGCGTGTCGCATCCGGGATAGGCGTAGGTCGTCCCCACCTCGCCCGGTGTGCGGCTGAGTCGCGGCATCGGGCGCAACTGCGGGACCGATCCCTCGATCGGCACGAACGCGCCCCGGGCCACGTTGTGCGGGTGCGTCTCGGCCTCGGCGAACGACAGCACCGGCGCATAGCAGCAGTCGGTGCCCTCGAGGATCGCGTCCCATTCGTCACGGGTGCGGGTGCGGAACACCTCGGCGAATCGGGCCTTGATCGTCGGCCAGCCGCTCATGTCGTTCTGGTCGGGGAGCGTTGTCGGGTCGATGCCCAACTTGTCGAGCAACTGGGCGTAGAAGCGCGCCTCGATCGGTGCCACCGTCACGTGCTTCCCGTCGGCGGTCTCGTACACGTTGTAGAACGGCGCGCCACCGTCGAACAGGTTGGTGCCGACCGGTCCGGTGTGGAAGCCGCCGCGCGTCATGCCGTAGAAGACCTGGAAGATCGACATCACACCGTCGACCATCGCCGCATCGACGACCTGACCCTGTCCGGAACGCTGCGCCTCGAACAGCGCGCACACCACGCCGTAGGCCAGGTGCAGTCCGCCACCGGCGAAATCACCGAACACCTGCAGCATCGGGACCGGGGCCATGCCCTCGGCTCCGATCGACCCGATGGCGCCGGTGATGGCCTCGTAGTTGAGCGAGTGGCCGGCGCTGGGAGCGAGCGGACCGTCCTGTCCCCAGCCGGTGAGTCGCCCGTAGACGAGCTTCGGATTGCGGCCCAGCAGCACATCGGGCCCGATGCCGAGGCGCTCGCACACACCGGGGCGGAACGCCTCGCAGAACACGTCGGCCTTCTCGATCATCCGCAGCAGCACCTCGACGCCCGCCGCCGACTTGAGATCGATGGCGATCGAGCGGCGACCGCGGTCGAACTCGCTGTGTCGCTCGCCCGGTCGATCTCCCGTCGGTACCTCGTGCAGCGGGTGCACCCTGATGACGTCGGCACCCATGTCGGCGAGCTTCAACGTGCCGTAGGGCAGTGCGCCGAGTCCGGCCAGTTCGATGATCGTCACTCCGGCGAGCGGCCCCATCCATCCCCCTTGTCGCGCGCCGGCGGCGCATTCGTCGATTCTCGACAGTACCGGCGGCCGCTCGTCGGGAGTTCGGGATCCGATCGTCGAGGGTCCTTGCTTCCGCCGTCCGGCCCGACAAGCATCTGCGCCGATGGAACTCACCGAACGCGACAGGGCCATACTCGATTTCGAGCGGAGTTGGTGGCACGAGACCGGCCCCAAGGAGACGCTCATCCAGGAGCGCTTCGAGTTGTCGGCCAGTCGCTACTACGAGATCCTCGGACGTCTGCTCGAGAGCCCCGAGGCCTACGCCTACGACCCGCTGGGGGTGCGGCGTCTGCGCCGATTGCGTGATCGTCGTCGCCGGGCCCGCGAGGAGCATGCCCAGCAGGCGATGGAGCCACCGGGGTCCTGAGATGAGCGACGGCGCCGCACCGGACGACGCCGTCGGCACCTCGCGCTCGGGCATTCTCATCGTGGTGGTGGCGGTGCTCATCGCCATCGTGGTGCTGGCCCAGGGCTACGGCGACGCGCCCGACGAGTTCGATACTTCTCCGTCGAAGTCGCCGAGCACCACGATCGTGAGCACGACCACCACCCTGCCGGCAGGTCGACCGGCGGCCGAGGTGAAGGTCAAGGTGGCGAACGCCACCACCACGCCGGGCCTCGCTGCCAAGGTGCGCGACATCCTGCAGGGCCGTGGCTACACGCAGACCACCATCGGCGATTCACCGAACAAGCAACTGGCGACCGACGTCTTCTTCCTCCCCGGTTGGGAGGCCGAGGCCCGATCGGTGGCGCTGGCGCTCGGACTGGGACCGAACGTCGTGCGCCCGATGCCCGAGCCGCCACCGATCTCACCAGGTGACGCCGCCATCCTCATCCTCGCCGGGGTCGATCTCGCCTGATCGGGCGACAGAGGGTCGGTGGCGACCTGCTTCACTTGGTCGGTGCGCATCGTCGTGGCACCTGACAAGTTCAAGGGAACGGCAACCGCCGATGCGCTGGCCACCGCACTGGTCGCTGCGCTGATCGACGCCGGGCACGATGTGTCGGGTTTCCCGATGGCCGACGGGGGCGAGGGATTCCTCGACGCACTGGGTGGACCCAACCGCACGTCGACCGTCACCGGACCCGATGGCGCGCCCGTCGAGGCGCGATGGCGACTCGTTCGGGGCACGGCGGTGATCGAGATGGCCGAAGCCGCCGGTCTGATCCTGGCCGGGGGTCCCGATGACAACGATCCGGTCGAGGCCACCACCGCCGGGGTCGGTCAACTCATCTCCCTCGCCATCGAATCGGGCGCTCGACGCGTGATCGTGGGCGTCGGCGGTTCGGCCACCACCGACGGCGGTCTCGGTGCCCTGCGGGCCATGCATCCCACCGCACGATTCCGGGGGGTCGACATCGAGGTGGCTTGCGATGTGCGCACCCGATTCGTCGATGCGGCCGAAGTGTTCGCGCCGCAGAAGGGCGCCACGCCGGCGCAGGTCGAGTTGTTGCGACGCCGACTCGAGCGACTGGCGCAGGTCTATCTCGACGAGCACGGCGTCGACGTCACCGCAGTCGATGGTGCTGGTGCCGCCGGTGGTCTGGCCGGAGGACTGGTGACGATCGGCGCGCAACTCACCGGCGGCTTCGATCTCGTGGCCGACGAACTGCATCTCGACGAGGCGATCGCCGATGCCGATCTGGTGATCACCGGCGAGGGATTTCTCGATGCCGAATCGTTCGACGGGAAGGTCGTGGGCGGTGTGGCCGAGCTGTGTGCCGATGCCGGCGTGCCGTGTCTGGCCATCGTGGGCGAGGTCGTGGATCCGCTTCCGCCGCTGCCGAGCGGTCTCACCGTGGTCTCGTTGATCGCCCAGTTCGGGGAGGAACGGGCACTGGCCGATCCGGTGGGGTGTGTGGTGGAACTCGCACTCGAACACGTCGAGCACTGAGAAACGGACCCAGCGGTTCAGACCTTGGCGATCACCTCGTCGGCGAATCGGGCCATGGCCTCGGGCAGGTCGTTCGGGTCCATGGCCAGAGGGGGCACGAGGAACCGCGTCACACCGGCGTCGGCCAGCATCCGGATCGTCTCCACCCGAGGCGCGCCGCCAGTGGTGATCTCGATGTCGTCGGGATCGCGACCGGCCTCGCGGGCCGCCTCGCGCACCACCGGGAGCAGTTCGGCCAACGATCGAGGATCGGCCGGGAAGAACCCGTCACCCAGTCGACCGGCGCGGCGGGCCGCCGGTCGAGAGTGGCCACCGACGACGATGGGGATGGAGGCACCGGCCGGCTTCGGGAACGAGTGGATGTCGGTGAACGAACTGTGCGTGCCCTCGTGGGTCGAGACCTCGGTGGTCCACAACGCGCGCAACGCGGCGATCGAGTCGTCGGTGTGGGCGCCGCGGTCGTCCCAACCGACGCCGATGGCATCGAACTCCTCGTGCAACCACCCGACACCCACGCCGAGGATGAATCGTCCGCCGGTGAGCATGTCGAGGGTGGCGCACTCCTTGGCCAGGACCACGGGGTTGCGCAGCGGCAGGATCATCACGCCGGTGGCCAGGCGCAGGGTCGTCGTGTGGGCGCCGACCCAGGTCAACCACACGAGCGGATCGGGAACCGGCGCGTTCTCGTCACCGGGCATCCGTCCGTCGCGTGAGTACGGGTACTCGCTGCGGTAGCCCTTGGGGATGGCCGGGTGCTCGACGGTCCACACACTCTCGAAGCCGTTCTGTTCGGCGCACCGTCCCATGGTGATCGCCCCGTCGGGCGTGGCATAGGCGCCGGTGTTGGCGAAGATGATCCCGAAGTCCATCGCCGCACCGTAGGTCGGATCCTCGGCGGACGACGGTGTCGGTCAGCCGTCGGTGTCGGGGTGTGACGAGCGGTAGTCGGCCAGGGTCACCAGTGGTGGACGCTCGGCGTAGACGATGTCGATCTCGTCGAGGTCGGGGGGGCGCAGGGTGAAGGCGTTGACAGACAGATCGGCATCGGCCCGGCGCAGCGCAGCCTGCAGTACTTGTGCAGCCTGAGGCGCCAGTTCGTGCAGGGGGCGGTTTCGGTGGATCCGCTCACCGAGGTCGACCTGGGCGATGGAGTCGGCCCCGAAGCGCGCCGCGATGTCGATGAGCATGGCGATGTCGACGCCATAGCCGGTCACGAAACCGATCTGCTCCAGCACTGATCGTCGCCCGCCGTACTCGCCCGACAGCGGCTGCACGATGCCGGCCAGTTCGGCGAAGCACATCGTGAGCAGTGGTCGGGCCACCAGTTCGGTGACGCGGCCGCCGCCGCGCACGTGACCGTCCACAGGGCGTTCGTAGAACCCCTTCACGAATCCGATGGTCGGATCGGTCAGGAGGGGACCGAGCAGACCGGTGATGAAGCGCGTCGAGAAGTCGCGCACATCGGCGTCGACCCAGATCACCAGATCTCCCGTCGACGCGTACAACGACTTCCACAGAGCTTCGCCCTTGCCGTGCCCGCGGCCGTACTCGACCAGCACCGCCGAGGCGTCGACCACGGTCGCCCCGGCGGCCGCGGCCACGGCCGAGGTCCGATCGGTGGAGTGGTCGTCGATGACCACGATCTCGTCCACGAGGTGGAGGTCCTCGACGAGATCGGTGCGGATCCTCTGCACGATCTGTCCGACCGTCGGTTCCTCGTTGCGGGCGGGGATGCACACCGACACCGAGGTGGTGCCCTTCGCGCCCGCCAGTGCGGTCGGGTCGAACTCGGTCGCCACGTGGGTGCGGGGGGTGTTCACCGCTCCATCGTCGGCGACCGATCGGGTGCTGGCAAGGACGGTGGCCCGATCACCCGGGGTGGGGAGGCTCGGGCCCGGCCGCTAGGGTTCGGCCTCGTTCGTTCCCACTGCCCCGAGGTCCCCGATGAGCGTCACCGTCAGAGTCCCCCCGGTGTTCCGTCCCCTGACCGCTGGTCAGTCCACCGTGCAGGTGGAGGGCGCCACCGTTGCCCAGGTGCTGACCAGTCTCGAGGCCGCCCACCCCGGTTTCCGGGCCAAGTTGCTGGGCGATGACGGGGCCCTGGTGCGCTACGTGAACGTGTTCGTCGACGATGACGACGTTCGTTTCCTGCAGGGGCTCGACACCCCCGTGCCCGATGGCGTGACCGTGTCGATCATGCAGGCGGTGGCCGGCGGGGCCTGAATCAGCCCTGCGGCGCACATCCATTCCGGCCCGAGGTTGCGATCGGCGGCTCCGGGTGGTTTCCTGTTAGCAGTCTCATAGCGAGAGTGCTAACCAGTCGCCTCGGGCGGCTGTGACAGGAACATCCGTCCCCCGACGGCTCACCGGAGAGGAACAACGATGGCGAAGATCATCGAATTCGACGAGAAGGCCCGCCGCGGTCTCGAGCGGGGCATGAACCAGCTCGCCGACGCTGTGCGCGTCACCCTCGGCCCCAAGGGCCGCAACGTGGTGCTCGACAAGAAGTGGGGCGCCCCGACGATCACCAATGACGGCGTCTCCATCGCCAAGGAGATCGAGCTCGAGGACCCCTACGAGAAGATCGGTGCCGAGCTGGTCAAGGAGGTCGCCAAGAAGACCGACAACGTCGCCGGCGACGGGACCACCACCGCCACGGTGCTGGCCTGGTCGATGGTGCGTGAGGGTCTGCGCAACGTTGCTGCCGGCGCCAATCCGATGTCGCTGAAGAAGGGCATCGAGACCGCGGTGGCCGCGGCCGTCGAGGCCATCCACTCGGTGGCCGCCGATGTGGAGGACAAGTCGCAGATCGCACAGGTCGCCGGCATCTCCGCTGCCGACCCGGAGATCGGCGAGATGATCGCCGAGGCCATCGACAAGGTGGGCAAGGACGGCGTCATCACCGTCGAGGAGTCGAACACGTTCGGCATGGAGATGGATCTGGTCGAAGGCATGCGCTTCGACAAGGGCTACATCTCGCCGTACTTCGTGACCGACACCGACCGCATGGAGGCGTCGCTCGACAACCCCTACATCCTCTTCGTGGGATCGAAGATCACGGCCGTGCGCGATCTCGTGCCGGTGCTCGAGAAGGTCATGCAGGCGGGCAAGCCGCTGGTGATCATCGCCGAGGACATCGAGGGCGAGGCCCTGGCCACCCTCGTGGTCAACAAGATCCGCGGCACGTTCAACTCGGTGGCCGTCAAGGCTCCGGGCTTCGGCGACCGTCGCAAGGCGATGCTGCAGGACATGGCGATCCTCACCGGTGGTCAGGTCATCACCGAGGACGTCGGTCTCAAGGTGGAGAACACCACGCTCGATCTGCTCGGTCAGGCCCGCAAGGTGGTCGTGTCCAAGGATGAGACGACCATCGTCGAGGGCGCCGGCGTCGAGGCCGACATCTCCGGCCGCATCGCCCAGATCAAGGCCGAGATCGACAAGACCGATTCCGACTACGACCGCGAGAAGCTCCAGGAGCGTCTGGCCAAGCTGTCGGGCGGTGTCGCCGTGCTCAAGGTCGGGGCCGCCACCGAGGTGGAGCTCAAGGAGAAGAAGCACCGCATCGAGGACGCGGTCAGCACCACCAAGGCCGCCATTGAGGAGGGCGTCGTCGCCGGTGGTGGCGTGACCCTGCTGCGGGCCCAGGCCCGGGTGCTCGAAGTGGCCAAGGACCTCGATCGTGACGAGGCCACCGGTGCGCGCATCGTGGCCCATGCGCTCGAGGAGCCGCTGAAGCAGATCGCCACCAACGCCGGTCTCGAGGGCGGTGTCGTCGTGGAGCGCGTGCGCAACATGTCGGGCGCTTCCGAGGGCCTCAATGCCGCCACCGGCGAGTACGAGGATCTGGTCAAGGCCGGCATCATCGACGCCGCCAAGGTGACGCGTTCCGCTCTCCAGAACGCGGCATCGATCGCTGCACTGTTCCTCACCACGGAGGCCGTCATCGCCGACAAGCCGGAGTCCTCGGGCCCGGCCATGCCGGACATGGGCGACTTCTGATCCGACCGATCGGGTCACAGTTCGTGCGGTGGGCGCCCTGCGGGGCGCCCACCGGCGCGTTCGGCCCCGTGTTCCACAACCACTCGAAGGTGCGGCGGGCCGGTCGATGGCCGTGGCCCGGTACCGTCGCGGCATGCCCCGTCGGCGCTCCGAGACCGTGCTGGCCCGCCGAGTCGGGGGACCGGATGTCGGTGGACGGCGTCCCGAAGCGGTCATCGTCGAAGAACCGCTCGAGATTCGACTCGACGGCCACCTGGTGGCCACCACCATGCGCACGCCGGGGGACGATTTCGAACTGGCCGTCGGTCTGTGCCACAGCGACGGACTGCTGGCCGGTGCGCCGGTGCTGACCTGTCGCTACTGCGGCACGGGTTCCGCAGTGGAGACCGAGTTCAACGTCGTCAGTGTCGACACCGGTGGTCGAGCCCCCGAGCCACGGGCCCGACTCACCACCACGTCGTCGTCATGCGGGATCTGCGGATCGGAACAGATCGAGGCCCTCACCGCCCGGCTCGACCCGATCCCTCGCCATGATCCCTGGCCGCTCGAGGTGGCCCTCGGCGTGGTCGAGTCGGTCCGCAGCGCACAGCAACTGTTCGAGACGACCGGTGGCGTGCACGCAGCGGCGGCCTTCGATCGTGCCGGTGAGATCTCGGTGACGCGTGAGGACATCGGTCGACACAACGCAGTCGACAAGGTCGTGGGCCGCCTCCTGCTCGATGGTCGATTGCCGGCCCGCGGACTGGGTCTGTTCGTCAGCGGGCGAGCCTCGTTCGAGATCGTGCAGAAGGCATGGTCGGCCGGGTTCGAACTCGTCATCGCCGTCTCGGCCCCTTCCGCCATGGCCGTGGAGACCGCTGAGCGTGCGGGCATGACCCTCATCGGGTTCGTGCGCGGCGGCGAGGCCAACGTCTACGCCGAATCCGAGGAGCACTGATGGGTCGCATCAACCCACGACTGTGGGCCGACTGGCGGCCGCTCGGCATCGGACTCGACAAGCCCTTCCATCACTTCGAGATGGTGAAGTTGGCGTGGCAGAACCGGCGCCACGGTCGGTACGCGTGGAAGGTGTTGACCCAGGGCGTATGCGACGGGTGTGCGCTGGGTGTCGCCGGCCTGCACGACTGGACGATGGACGACGTCCATCTGTGTCTCACCCGTCTGCGCCTGCTGGAGATCAACACGCTCGACGCCATGCCCGAGGGTGCGCTGGCCGATGTGGCCTCGCTGCGTCTCCGTTCGGGCGCCGAACTTCGATCGATGGGACGGCTCGCCCATCCGATGCGTCGGCGGCGGGGTGAGCGGGGCTTCACCCGCATCTCGTGGGACGAGGCGCTCGGCGCCCTCGCCGACGGAATCACGAGCACCACTCCCGAGCGCGTCGGCATGTTCGTCACCAGCCGAGGCATCACCAACGAGACCTACTACGTGGCCGGCAAGGCGGCTCGGGCCATGGGCATCGCCAATGTCGACTCCGCGGCCCGCATCTGTCACGCGCCGTCGACCACGGCCCTGAAGTCGACCGTCGGTGTGGCTGCCACCACGTGCTCGTTGTCGGACGTGCTCACCACGGATCTGCTCATCATCTGGGGTGCCAATCCGGCCAACAACCAACCGGTGTTCATGAAGCACCTCTACAAGGCCCGCGTGAACGGCACGCGAGTGGTGGTCGTGAACCCGTACCTCGAACCCGGACTCGACCGGTATTGGGTGCCGTCCACCACCGAGTCGGCCATCTTCGGCACGAAGATGTGCGATCTGCACGTACCGGTGCGGCCCGGCGGTGATGTGGCATTGGCCGACGCTGCGCTGAAACGACTGATCGAGCGGGGCGCGGTCGACGAAGCCTTCATCGCCGAGCACACCGCCGGATGGGACGACGTGGTCGCTGCTCTCGATGACGTGACCTACGAGACGTTGCTCGACGAATGCGGCCTGACCATGGCTCAGCTCGATGCCTTCGTGGACGAGTACGCCCGGGCCGGCACCGCCGTGCTGTTGTGGTCGATGGGGATCACCCAACACGTGCACGCCGGCGAAGGGGTGCGCGGCATCGTCAACCTCGCGCTGGCCCGGGGCAACGTCGGACGCGATGGCGCGGGACTCATGCCCTTGCGCGGACACAGCGGTGTGCAGGGCGGCGCCGAGATGGGTGCGTATGCCACGGCGCTGCCCGGAGGGGTGACGCCGACGCCCGAGAGCGCTGCGGCGTTGTCGGTCCAGTGGGGTTTCGACGTGCCCGATCACCCCGGGATGACGGCGGCCGAGATCCCCGAAGCGGCGCTGCGCGGTGAACTCGACGTGCTGTGGATGTCGGGCGGCAACTTCCTCGAGGCGTTGCCCGACCCGGCCATGGTGGAGCGGGCCATGGAGGCGGTGCCGCTGCGTGTGCACCAGGACATCGTCGTCAACACTCAGATGCTGCTGCCCGGTGACGACGTGATCCTCCTGCCCGTCACCACCCGGTACGAGCAGGAGGGTGGCGGCACCGAGACGACCACCGAACGTCGCATCGTCTACTCGCCCGAGATCCCGCGACAGATCGGCGAGGCCCGCAGCGAATGGCGCCTGTTCGCCGACGTGGCGACCAGGGTGCGTCCTGAGGTGGCCGATGCGTTCGCATGGGCCGACAACCGGACACTGCGGACCGAGATCGCCCGCGTCGTGCCCGCCTACGCGGGGATCGAGACACTGGCCGCCACTGGTGATCAGGTGCAGTGGGGTGGACCGCACCTGTGCGAGGGCGGCGTCTTCCCGACCGTCGATGGGCGGGGGCGATTCAGTGTGCTCGAGCGACCGTCCACCGAACTGCCCGACGGCGCCTTCCTCGTCTCGACACGCCGGGGCAAGCAGTTCAACACCATCGTGCAGGGCGACCACGATCCCCTCACGGGCGCCACCCGCGACGCCGTCTTCATCGATGAGGTCGACGCCCACCGGCTCGGCATCACCGATGGTGATCGAGTCGTACTGCGCAGCGAGACGGGGGAGTACAAGGGTCGGGCCCGGCTCACTCGTCTGGCCCGGCGTTCGCTGCAGGTCTACTGGCCCGAGGGCAACGTGCTGCTGGCCGCCGGTCCCGAGCATCGGGAGTCGGCCTCGAGGGTCCCCGACTACAACGCCGTGGTGTCGGTGGAGCGGGCCTGAGGGCGGCAGCCGGGCCGAAATCGTCGGGGGTCCCGGCCCGTAGACTGAGTTGGTGATCGAGACCGTCTCCCCCAATGTCGGCATGGCCGTGGTGCACCTGTTCTGCAAGGTGGGGCCGCTGGTCGAGGCCGACGCCGTGATCGCCGCCGTCGAGAAGGCCCAAGCCGATGGTGACCAAGTGGTCACCGTCGCCATCCTCGGTCACAAGGCCGACCTCGCCTTCATGGCCGTCGGTACCGACCTGTGGCGGATCCGCCGTCTGCAGGCTGCACTGCAGGCTGCCGGACTGGAGATCGCCGACTCGTACGTCTCGCTCACCGAACTCTCGGAGTACGCCCAGGGCGTGCCCGAACCGCAGAGGTTGGCCCGGCTGACCCCGCAGTTGCCACCGCCCGACAAGCCGGCCTGGTGCTTCTATCCGATGTCGAAGCAGCGCGGCGATGTGCACAACTGGTTCACGCTCCCCTACGACGAGCGCAAGGAGATGATGTACGAGCACGGCGCGTCCGGCCGCAACTTCGCCGGCCGGGTCGTGCAGGTCGTGACCGGTTCGGCCGGTCTCGACGATTGGGAGTGGGGTGTGACCCTGTTCGCCACCGCACCGGACGATCTCAAGGAGGTCGTCTACACGATGCGGTTCGACCGGGCCTCGGCGCTCTATGCCGAGTTCGGACCGTTCTACACGGGCATGGTCGCACCGGTGGCCGACGTGTTGGCCGAGCTCGGCATCGACTGAGTCGCCATGTCGCTCGTCGGCTCCGATCTGATCGGTGACGAGGTGGATCACGCGCTTGAGCGTCTGCGCATCGAGTTGCGGAACCTCGGTTCGGTGGTGGTGGCCTTCAGCGGTGGCGCCGATTCGGCCTTCCTCGCCCACATGGCCCATGACGAACTCGGCGAACGCGCCGTCGCCGTCACGGCGGTGTCGCCCTCGTTGGCCGGACGTGAACGGGATGACTGTGCCGAACTGGCTCGTGAGTGGGGGCTCACATGGGTCGAGGTGGAGACCATCGAGCTCGACGACGAGCAGTACGTGCGCAACGACGCCGACCGCTGCTTCCGGTGCAAGACCGCACTCATGGACGTGTTGGAGCCCATGGCCGCCGATCGCGGTGCGGTCGCCGTGCTCGGCGTGAACCTCGATGATCTCGACGATCACCGTCCGGGTCAGCGTGCGGCCGCTGAGCGCGGCGCGCAGTTCCCCTTGGTCGACAGCGGTTTCACCAAGGCGATGGTGCGCGAGGCTTCGCGTCGCTTGGGCCTGCGCACGTGGGACAAGCCGGCCGCCGCGTGTCTGTCGTCGCGGGTTCCCTACGGCACGGCCGTCACCGTCGGGGTGCTCGGTCGAGTCGAGCGAGCCGAAGCGGCGTTGCACGACCTCGGGTTCACGGCGCTTCGGGTGCGTCACTATGGCGACGTGGCTCGCATCGAGGTGCCCGTTCCCGAGTTGGCCCGCGTGGTCGAGTGTCGTGAGCAGGTCGTCGTTGCTGTGAAGTCGGCGGGCTATCGGTACGTCACCCTCGATCTCGAGGGGCTGCGCTCGGGCAACCTCAACGACGCGCTCGACCGGTGACCGATCCCGCCGGACCCTCCGTCGCCGATCTCCAAGCGCTCCAGCGCCACGCAACGGCGTTGGCCGACGGCATCGAGGAGGCGCTGGGTACGTGGGTGGCCCGGTGCGTGCGCACCCGGATCGAGGACTCGGGCGGCGTGTTCACCGCCGAGGTGCGGGATCGGGCTGCGGCTGCTGGGCGTGCCGCCGTCGAGGACACCGTGCCTCGGATCCGGGCGTTGCTCGAACTCGACATCGACGCCCAGCCCACCGGGCCACTGTCCGTCGTGCGCAGCGCCGTCGTCTTCCCCACCGATGTGCTGCGCGCCGCCGGCGTCCCGCCGGTCGAGCGCGACGACGCCGCCCGCACCATGTTCCCCGACGACGACTACGACCTGACCCCGGCGTCGTTCGCCGAACTCGATCCAGCCCTGACCGAGGCCGGCATCGTCTGGGGAGCGGCCAAGGCCCATGTACACCTGGCCCGACGCCGAGCGATGGACGGGGCCGCCGTTCACGCTCCGGAAACATCCGGCGAACATCGCTGAAACACGTCGCCACGATCCTCCTGTCGTTCTGACCCGACTCACGACGGAGGTTCCCCGTGCTCGACGTTGCCGACATCGATGTGGGCAATACCGCATGGATGCTGATCGCCACAGCACTCGTGCTCTTCATGACACCCGGTCTGGCGTTCTTCTACGGCGGCATGGTCCGTTCGAAGAACGTCCTCGGGATGCTGATGCAGAACTTCTTCGCCATGGGACTCATGGCCATCATCTGGGTGCTCGTCGCCTTCTCCTTGGCGTTCGGCAACTTCGGTGACGGAGGTTTCCTCGGGAACTTCGACTTCGCCTTCATGCGCGACATCGGAGCCACTACCGGTGATCCCGCCTTCGCCCTCACCATTCCCTTCGTGCTGTTCTGTGCCTATCAGATGACGTTCGCGGTGATCACCCCGGCCCTCATCACCGGCGCCACGGCCGACCGCATGAAGTTCAAGGCCTACGCGGTGTTCATCGCCCTGTGGTTGATCCTCGTCTATGCGCCGGTGGCCCACTGGGTGTTCGGCGGCGGCTGGCTGACCAAGTTGGGTGCGCTCGACTTCGCCGGCGGCGCTGTCGTTCACATCAACGCCGGTGCTGCGGCTCTCGCCGTGATCATCGTGCTCGGTCGACGTCGTGGCTGGCCCAAGGAGGGCATGCACCCGCACAACCTCCCGTTCACCCTGCTCGGCACCGGCATCCTGTGGTTCGGCTGGTTCGGCTTCAACGCCGGTTCAGCGCTGGCCGCCAATGGCATCGCTGCTACTGCGCTGATGAACACCTTCCTCGCCGCGTCCGCCGGCATGCTCGGCTGGATGCTGTTCGAGCGGATCAAGGACGGCAAGGCCACCACGCTCGGTGCGGCATCGGGTGCCGTCGCCGGCCTCGTCGCCATCACGCCATGTGCCGGTTTCGTGGGCGGCATGTCGCCCATCGTCATCGGCTTCCTCGCCGGTGTGCTGTGCGTTGCTGCGGTGCAACTCAAGTACAAGTTGGGCTACGACGACAGCCTCGATGTCGTCGGCGTGCACCTCGTCGGCGGCCTCGTCGGTGCGTTGCTGCTCGGCTTCTTCGCCGATGCGTCCATCAACGAGTTGGTCACCCACGAGGGCGTCTTCCTCGGTGGGGGTGCCACGCTGCTGTGGTACCAGTTCGTGGCCAGTATCGCCACCTTCGCCTTCTCGTTCGTGGTGTCGTTCATCCTGGCCACGATCATCGACAAGGTGATCGGCCTGCGGGTGACCGAGGAGGAGGAGATCGAGGGTCTCGACCTCTCGCAGCACGCCGAGTCGGCATACTCGTTCGGTTCGTTCGGTTCGATGGACCGGGTCTGAGACCGGTCGAGGAAGGATGACGACATGAAACTCGTGACCGCCATCATCAAGCCCCACAAGCTCGACGACGTGAAGGACGCCCTCAAGGAGGCGGGCATCACCGGCATGACCGTCGAGGAGGTGAAGGGCTTCGGCCGCCAGGGCGGCAAGACCGAGATCTACCGGGGTGCCGAGTACATCGTCGATCTGCTGCCCAAGGTTCGGGTCGAGGCCGTCGTTCCGGACGGTCGGGCCGACGAGGTCGCGGAGGTCATCGTGGCCGCCGCTCGCACCGGCAAGATCGGCGACGGCAAGGTGTGGATCACCTCCGTCGACCGCATCATCCGCATCCGCACCGGTGAACTCGGCGACGACGCCGTCTGAGACCCCCCGGGGACGATGCTGACGTGACTCCCCAGTTCGACAGGCGCCCGCTCCTGGAGGATTCGTCCTTCAGGGGCGCGGCGTTCTGTCGCGAGCTGTCGGCCCGGGTCGACGACTGGTTGGCCCGACTGTGGGCTGCCGCCGGAGGTCTGTCGGAGGGAGCGGCGTTGGTGGCCGTGGGTGGCTACGGGCGAGCCGAACTGTCACCCGGGAGTGATCTCGATGTGTGGCTGGTGCACGCGCCCAGGGTCGAGGTGGCCGAACTCGCCGATCGGGTCTGGTACCCGATCTGGGACGCCGACGTGAAGTTGGGGCATGCGGTGCGCACGGTGAAGGAGTCACTGTCGCTGGCGGCCGACGACCTCGACACCGCCACCGCCGTCCTGTCGGTGCGACATCTCGCCGGCGACCGATCACTCTCCGACGAGCTGGCCACCAAGGGTCGACAGTTGTGGCACAAGCGCTCACGGCGTTGGTTGACCGAGTTGGATCGGGCCGGAACCGACCGGCACGAGCGGGCCGGTGAAGTGGCTTTCCTGCTCGAGCCCGATCTGAAGAATGGTCGCGGTGGTCTGCGAGATGTACACGCCATCGGGTGGGCCGGACTGGCCGGAATGGGTCTTCATCCCGGCGACGCCGAGGCCATCGCCGAGGCCTACGAGGTCGTGCTCTCGGCCCGTGTCGAGCTGCATCGTCGAACGGGCCGCGCCTCCGATGTGCTCACCCTCGAGGAACAGGACGCAGTGGCGGCCGCGCTCGGTTACCCCGACGCCGACGATCTCATGCGGTCGTTGTCACAGGCGGCCCGAACCATCGCCTGGGTGTCCGACGACCTGTGGTGGCGAGTTCGCTCGCAACTCGAGGGGCCGGCCCGGCGCCGCGGTCGCGCGCCGGCCCACGACGCTCCTGGAGTCTCACTGATCGAGGGCGTCGTGTCATTGGCTCCCGGCGCCGATCCCACCAACGATCCCTGTCTCGTGCTCCGCGCTGCAGTGGTGGCGGCGCGCGCCGATGCCCGCCTGTCGCGCGAACTCCTCACCCGGCTGGCCGGGGCGGCACCACTGCCCCAACCGTGGAACGAGGAGGCGCGCCGCCTGTTCGTCGATCTTCTTCTCGCTGGTCGGCCCGCGATCGCCGTCATCGAGACGCTCGACCAGTTCGGATTGTGGGAGCCGATCGTTCCGGAGTGGGCGGAGGTTCGTTGTCGTCCTCAACGCAACGCCTACCACCGGTTCACCGTCGACCATCACCTGCTGGTGGCCGCCGCCAACGCCGCGAACGTCTC